>Ga0136640_10000549_pt1 | contig 14522 bp, 14 predicted proteins | sample AntDrymUQ8642106_2_FD_105498 | JGI IMG/M metagenome (GOLD analysis project Ga0136640, IMG submission 105498) | Polar desert sand microbial communities from Dry Valleys, Antarctica - metaG UQ864 (21.06) | ecosystem: Environmental > Terrestrial > Soil > Desert | place: Antarctica: Dry Valley...
ACGGCATGTGCGGCGTCTACTGACCCGCCAGATGACCGCGAGTTTCGACCCCGAGCTGGCCTACCGCCTGCACCGGCAGGCCGAGTTGCGCGACGAGCAGTTCGGTGCGCTCGCCTACCACTTCGGCACCCGGCGACTGTCCTTCCTCAAAGCACCGATCCTCGTCGATGTGGTCAGGGCGCTGGCCGATTCGGCCTCCGTGCATGCCGCACTCCGGCGCTGCGGCGTACCGCAGGCCCAGCGACCGGCGATCCTGCAGGCGCTGGCCGGTCTTGCCGACTCCCAGCTGATCGAGGTGCACGAAGGAGCCCGCCTATGAGCGCCGAGGTACTGTCCGCCGTCGACACACCAGTGGACGGCCGGCCGACCAAGCTGGTCGACCACTTCGCGCTCGGCTTGAACGCACCCATCTGCCTGACCTGGGAGCTCACGTACGCCTGCAATCTGGCCTGCGTGCACTGCCTGTCCTCCTCCGGCCGGCGCGACCCGTCTGAACTCAGCACCGCCGAGTGCCAGGCTGTCATCGACGAGTTCGAGCGCATGCAGGTCTTCTACGTCAACATCGGCGGCGGCGAACCGACCGTCCGCTCGGACTTCTGGGAGCTGCTGGACTACGCGATCGACCACCACGTCGGCGTCAAGTTCTCCACGAACGGTGTCAAGCTCGACGCCGCAGCGGCCCGCCGACTCGCCGCGACCGACTACGTCGACGTACAGATCTCCGTCGACGGGGCCTCGGCCGATGTCAACGACGCGGTCCGCGGCGGCGGCTCCTTCGGCACGGCCATCAGAGCCATGGAGAACCTGGCGGCCGCCGGGTTCACCGGCTTCAAGATCTCCGTCGTGGTCACCCGGCAGAACGCCGGTCAGCTCGACGCGTTCAAGGCCCTGGCGGACCGGTACGACGCTCAGCTCCGCCTGACCCGGCTGCGCCCGTCCGGGCGCGGTGCCGATGTCTGGGCCGACCTGCACCCGACGGCAGACCAGCAGCGAGAGCTCTACAGGTGGCTGGTCGCAAACGGCGAGGGCGTCCTCACCGGCGACAGCTTCTTCCACCTGTCCGGGCTCGGTGACCCGCTGCCCGGGCTGAACCTCTGCGGGGCGGGGCGGGTGGTCTGCCTGATCGACCCGATCGGTGATGTGTACGCCTGCCCGTTCGCCATCCACGAGCAGTTCCTGGCCGGAAACGTCCGCTCGCCCGGAGGCTTCGCGACGGTCTGGCGAGACTCGGAGCTTTTCGCCTCGCTGCGCCGCCCCGACAGCGGCGGCACGTGCTCGTCATGCTCGATGTTCGACGCCTGCCGCGGCGGCTGCATGGCCGCCAAGTTCTTCACCGGCCTGCCGTTGGACGGCCCCGACCCCGAGTGCGTCCAGGGGTACGGCGAGGCTGCGCTGGCCGCGCGCACACCGGGTACGGCGGGTACGGCGCCGAAGCCGACCGGTGACCACTCGCATCGCGGTCCGGTCCGCGGTCAGGCCACCGGGCCGGTCCCAGTGCTGCTGATGACCCGCCGCCCCGACCGTGCGTGCGACGAGAACCCGCTCGCCGGGCTACCGACCAGCTGACTGCCTCGGGAAATGCGGTCCAGTGCCCTTGGGTCGCGGCCTGAGCGACGAGATCGGGGCAGCGGGAGGGGTTGATTTCCCCGATCTGATCATCGAGCGCGGCCTTCGGTTGCGGCCGGTCCGGCGGCGGAACGAACGAATCCGTCCGGGACGAGGACGTCGGAGGCGACCAGGTCGTCGATCGAGGACCGCCCGAGTCCCATGAGCGCGGAGTCGATGCCGCCGCGCAGGATCTCCAGGACGTTCGTGACGCCGGCTTCGCCGTTGGCGGCCAGCCCCCACAGGTAGGCGCGGCCGATCAGCACCGCCTTGGCTCCCAGGGCGAGCGCCTTGACCACGTCCCCGCCGCGGCGGATCCCGCCGTCGAGCAGGACCTCGACCTGCCCACCGACCGCCGCCACGATGCCCGGCAGCACCCGGATCGGGGCGGGGGTGGAGTCGAGATTGTTCCCGCCGTGGTTGGACACCGAGATCGCAGTAGCGCCGATGTCCACCGCACGCTGGGCGTCCTCCGGCCGCATGATCCCTTTGACGAGGAACGGGCCATCCCACTGCTCACGCAGCCAGCCCACGTCCGACCAGGTCGGCATCGGGGTCTGCAACCACTCGCCGTAGGCCCCGAAGAACGTCGGAGCCGGCTGGCCGAGCCCGGCCATGTTCGGCGCGGTCAGATCGGGGATGCCGCCGTGCCGCAGGAAGCTCAGCAGCCAGCGTGGCCGCACGATCCCCTCCGGCGCGAAGTGCAGCAGGGTACGCAGGTCGATCTTCTCCGGGATCATCGGACTGCCCCAGTCCCGGCCACTGGAGAACGTCCAGTCCAAGGTGATGATCAGGCCCTTGGCGCCCGCCGCGCGGGCCCGCTCGATCCGCTGTACCAGCGTCTCGCGATCGCCGGACCAGTAGAGCTGGAAGAACGTCTTCTCGTTGGCCGCCGCTACGTCCTCGATCGACTTGCTGGCGAACGAGCTGAGGCTCATCGCCGTACCCGCCGCCGCGGCGCCGCGCGCGACCGCGACCTCGCCCTCGGGGTGCACGGCCTGTACGCCGGTCGGGGAGATGAGCACCGGCATGGAGATCTCCTGACCGAGCACGGTGGTCGACATCGTGCGCTCGCGCGGCATCCCGGCCGTGTGCGGAAGGAACTCCAACTCACCGAACGCCGCCATGTTGTCCTCGAGGGTGCGGCCCGCCTGGCCCCCGGCGATGAGCGCGCCGTACACCGACTTGGGCAACCGCCTGCGCGCCCGCCGCTGCGCCTCGGCAACCGTCTCGAACCACTCTGCTCGCATAACAGCTCTCCTCCGACGGGGCTATGAACCGGGTTCGGCCATCCGACGATGCACGGCGGCTTTGACCTTGTCCGGAAGCACCTTGTTCGCCACGCCCTGCACCTTGGTCTTCACCGACGCGGCGAGGATCACGTCGTCCCGGGCTGCCATGTCGGAGAGCAAGCGCTTAGCCAGATGGACGGTACCCGGCTCAGGCAGCCCGCTCCATCCGCAGCAACACCCGCTTGACGTCCGTGCCGCCGGCGTACTGGCCCATCGTCCCGTCGCTGCGGACCACCCGGTGGCACGGCACGACGACGGGCAGCGGGTTCGTCGCGCAGGCCGATCCGACCGCGCGAACCGCCTTGGGGTTGCCGACCGCGGTCGCGACCGCTGCATAGCTCAGGGTCTCGCCGTACCCGATCTCCGACAGGCGGGACAGAACGGTACGCCGGAAGCCGTGCGCGAGCTGCAGGTCCAGCGGCAGGTCGAAACGCTGCCGACGCCCGGCGAAGTACTCCTCCAGCTCGCTCGCCACCAGGTCGAGGCGGGCCGGGGCGCGCAACACCCGGGGGCTGACCCGGGTGGCCAGCTGCTCCAGCACCGCGTCATGATCCTCGATCGGATAGGCCACCCGCAGCAATCCCTTCTCGGTCGCCGCCAGCAGCAGGGCACCGACCGGGGTGTCGAGCGTGCGGTAGGCGATGTCGAGGAGGCTCGCCTCGGTGGCAATGGCGGCAAGCCGGCCGTGCAGCCGAAGCATCGTTCCCTCCTCGATCCCCGGCAGGTCGGTGAAGATGTCAGTCATCGGGTGCTCCTTCGTTGAGATAGGTCCTGCGCAGGGCGGCGATGCCGTCGGCGGCGGCTCGACGCGCAGCCTCCGGCGTACCGCCGAGGATCTGTGCCACCTCGGCGTACGGCAGGCCGGCCACGTGGTGATAGACGACGGTCTGCCGCTGCTTGAGCGGTAGCTGGGCGAGGGCCGCCCACAGGTCTGACTCCCAGCCGCCGGGTTCACCGTCACGGCTGGGTCGTTCCGGCAAGTCAGCGGTAGGGAGTGGCCGGCGAGCCTCTGCGCGCAGCTGGTCGATCGCCTTGCGGTGGGCGACCGTGACCAGCCAGGCCTGCACGTTGCTGCCTGGGGGCAGGTCCGGGTAGGCCCGCAGCGCCGCCAGGAACGTCTCAGACCAGGCATCCTCCGCCGCCGATCCCAGCAGCGCCCGGCACACCCGAAGCACGGTCGGCCCGTGCTCGGTGACCACCGCCTCAAACGGTTGCCTGAACTGCAGTGGCTGACTCAGAACAACCTCGCCATGGGTCGCTGCCAGGCGGGCAGGAAGCGCTTGCGCGCAAGTCCGCCCGCGCAGCCGCCGCGCGTCAGCTCGCCGTTCGGTGAGTCAATGATCGGGTGCCTTGTGCTCATGCCCGGTAGACGGGCCTGACCGGTCGAACGTGAGGTTGATCCTTCTCATGAGCGCCTCAGGGCGTCCACCTTGGGTCCGACAGCTCGACGAGTTCACCCCGGCTGGAGGTGGCGCCGGCGCTGACGGGGGCATCACGCGGCCGAGGATATGCGCACGGTGTCGCGTTCCTCCGCGTGACAGTGCGCTGAGCGACACCTTAAGCCGCCGCGAGCGACACGCATCCTGATGCGTGGGCGCTAGGATGCGATGATGCGGACCACAGTTGATCTGCCGGACGATCTCCACCAACTCGCCCTGTCGCTCTCCCGAGACCGGCGGCAGAGTCTGAGTACCGTCGTCGCCGATCTGATGCGTCGCGGGCTGCACGCTGGTCAGTTAACCGAGGACGCCGATTCCGGTATCCGGAATGTCGACGGGTTTCCCGTGCTTTACGGGGGCCGGCCGACGACGTTCGACGATGTGCGCGCACTGGACGACCCGTGATCGAACTGCTCGACGCCAACGTGCTCATCGCGTTGGGCCGCGCCGAGCACTCCGCTCACGACGTGGCGCTTCGCTGGTGGCGGTCCCGGCCGGAGCTGCCGTTCGCGACCTGCCCCATCACTCAGGGCGCTCTCGTCCGACTCCTCATCGTCGGTGGATCGAGCGTGCCCGTCGCTCGCCGGTTGCTCGAGGAGATCTGCAAACTTCCCCATCATGAGTTCTGGCCGGACGGGGTCAGCTACCTCGACGTGGACCTGAGTGGGGTTCTCGGCCACCGGCAGGTGACCGACTCGTACCTCGCGGCGCTCGCCCGGCAGCACGGCGGACGGCTGGTGACCTTCGACCGCGGGCTGGCGGTCCTGCACCCCGACGTGGTCACTCTGATCGACTCCTAACGCCACGGCAGCACGGCGGGATCAGCCGGCGAAGACGGCGCTCAGGGCCGGCGCCACGTCGCGGTAGTGCCTGACCTGATGCAGTCGTCCCCGGCCGACGGCCGCCAGCTCCGGGCACAACCTCCCGGTCGCCTCCTACCCGGCAAGCGCGGGCTAACCACCGACGCCGGCGCAAATCGGGAAAACTCGCTGCGGCACGTGCGTACGTTGGGCCTGTATGCGGCAGCAGCCGAGAATGCAGCGGAGGGACCGGTGTGAGAGCCCTGGACGCGGCGCCCTGGCCGGCGGTACAGAACCCCGCAGCAGCGGTCGTGGTACCACTCGGGTCGACCGAGCAGCACGGGCATCACCTCCCGTTCGACACCGACACCGCGGTGGCGGGCGAGTTGGCCCGCCGCCTGGTCGCGGCCCGGCCCGAACTCGTGCTGGCGCCGCCGCTGGCCTACGGCGCGAGCGGGGAGCACGAGGGGTTTCCGGGCACGCTGTCGATGGGTTGCGAGGCGCTGGAACTGGTACTGCTCGAACTTGGTCGCTCGGCTTCCCGGTGGGCCGGCCGGCTCCTCGTGGTCAACGGTCATGGCGGCAATCTGGCGCCGTTGGACGCCGCCGTACGACGGCTGCGGTCCGAGGCGCACGATGCGGCGTACTGGTCGCCGCAGGTGCCGGGAGGCGATGCACACGCCGGGCGTACCGAGACCTCGCTGATGCTGGCGCTGCGGCCCGCCGCAGTGTTGACCGGCCGTGCCGTTGCCGGATCCACTGTGCCACTGCCCGACCTGCTGCCGCAGATCCGGGCCAGCAGCATCAAGGCGGTCAGCCCGAGCGGCGTGCTCGGCGACCCGGCCGACGCCAGCGCCGGTGAGGGCGGGGCGCTGATCGACGCACTCCTCGTCGACCTCGACCACGCGGTCGGCCGCTGGCTGGCCGGTGGGACGGGCGGGCGGCTCAATATGACGCCCAAGCAGGAATGACACACCGGGTGCACAGGCATCGCCAGGTCGCTGCCCGCGCGTAGGGTGCGCCAGCGTGGAGGACAAGCCCCGGGTCGCCGTCGTCACCGGCGCGGCCCGCGGGATCGGGGCGGCCGTCGTACGCCGGCTGGCCGACAGCGGCTGGCACATAGTCGCCGTCGACGCGTGTGCGGATGACCCCGCGGTCGGCTATCCGCTCGGCACCCGCGACGAACTCGAGGCCGTCTGTGCCCCGTACGGCGACGCTGTGCGGCCTGCCGTCGCCGATGTGCGGGATCTGACCGGTCTGCAGCGGGCGGTCGCGGTCGCGGAGGACAGCTTCGGCAGTGTGGACGCCGCCGTGGCCGCGGCTGCGGTGATCGCCGGGGGCCGGGACGCCTGGAACACCGACGAGCAGACCTGGCGGGTGCTGCTCGACGTGGACGTCCTGGGTGTGGCGAACCTCGTCCGGGCGGCGGTCCCGGCACTACTGCGCCGGCCGGAGCCGCGGACCGGCCGCTTCGTGGCGATCGCCTCCGCCGCCGACCACCACGGGCTGTGGCGGTTGTCGGCGTACAACGCCGCGAAGCATGCGGTGGTCGGCCTGGTCAAGGGGCTGGCCACTGATCTGCGGGGTACCGGCGTGACGGCGACTGCGGTGAGTCCCGGCTCCACCCGAACTCCGCTGCTCGACGCCACGGCGGCGATCTACGGGCTCGACGGCGTCGAGGAGTTCGCCAACCATCATCTCACCGAGCGGCTGCTCGAACCGGACCAGATAGCGGCCGCGGTCGGCTGGCTGTGCTCGGCGGAGTCGGGCGCGGTCACCGGCAGCGTGTTGCATGCCGACGGCGGCTTCACCGCGTGACTCGCCGGGATGCTCCCGCACCGCCGGCCGTAGGCGTTCCCCCGTCCGGCGTCCGGCTGCCTTCCGGATTCCGCATCGAGATCGACCCCCGGGTGCGGCGGTGCAACGACGGACGGGTGCTTCTCGGCGGCATCCCGCTTCGCCTGCTCCGGCTTTCCACCGTCGCCGCGGATTTGCTCGCCGCCACCTCGTCGCTCCGGGTCCGTGACGGTACGACCGCCGCACTTGCCCGCCGGCTGCTCGATACCGGCGTGGCCCACCCCCGCCCGTCCTCGCTGACCCCGCACGACGACGTCACCGTCGTGGTGCCGGTCCGCGACCGTCCCGAGGGATTGGACCGGCTGCTCAGCGCCGTACGCCGAACCGCCGGGCCGATCCCGGTCGTCGTGGTGGACGACGGATCCCGCGACGCCAGCGCCGTACGCCGGATCTGCGCGAAGCACGTGGGCAACGTGGTCATCCGCCACGATGTCGCCCGGGGACCGGCCGCCGCCCGCAACGCGGGGCTCGGCGCGGCTACGACGCCGTACGTGGCTTTTCTCGATTCGGACTGCGTGCCGCTGGCGGGCTGGTTGCACCGCCTGCGAGGGCACCTCAACGATCCGCTCGTGGCAGCCGCCGCCCCCCGGATCGTCGCAGCGGAAGCCGCGGCGACGGGATGGCTGGCGTCGTACGAGACAGTCGTGAGCTCCTTGGACCTGGGGCCGCGCGAAGGTCCGGTGCACCCGCACGGCGGCGTCCCCTACGTCCCGAGCGCCGCCCTCCTTGTTCGCCGGGCGGCTCTGGGCGACGGGTACGACGAAACGATGCACGTCGCCGAGGATGTCGACCTGGCGTGGCGGCTGGTCGCGGCCGGTTGGCGGGTCCGGTACGACCCCACCGCGAAGGTTGCCCACGAGCACCGGACCTCCGTGTCGGCATGGGCGCGCAGGCGAGCGTTCTACGGCACGGGCGCAGCGCGACTGGCCGCCCGGCACGGTTCTGCTGTCGCACCGGTCGTGCTGTCACCCTGGTCAGCGGCGGCCTGGCTGGCGCTGCTCCTCGGGCGCCGCGCCGGGCCTGCCTGCGCAGCGGCGATCCTTGTGTGGGCGACCGCACGGCTGGCGCAGCGCCTGGCCGGAGTCGGTCCGAGGTGGCCGTTGGCCGCTCGGCTCGTCGGGCTCGGCTCGGTATTCACCGGTCGGCAGCTCGCCTCGGCGGTCATCCGGCACTACTGGCCGGTGAGCCTGGTCGTGGCGGCTGCCAGTCGGACTGCGAGACCGGCGATCGCGGCCATCGCCGTGCTGGACGGCGTGGTCGGCTGGTGGCCGCACCGGCACCGGATACCGCTGTACGGCTTCATCCTCGTCCGCCGCCTCGACGACCTCTGCTACGGCGCCGGACTCTGGTGGGGGACCCTCCGGGCGCGCAATCCGCTGGCACTCCGCCCGAAACTGGGGCGGGGATAGGGTCCCGGCATGGCCTCGGACCGGGTGCGGGTCAGGACGGTCTGGTCCATGCTGCTCTTCACCCACGTGAGGAGCTCCGAGTTGTGGCCCGTCATCGGTGGCGTGGGCGGGAGTTTGTCGGCGCAACTCTTGTGCCCGCTGGCCCGGTCCGGTTGTCTGAGTACCAGGGGACGTAGCCCGATCAGGGTCACGTCTGGTGTGTTATGCCCCGATGGGGCCGTCGCTGGCAGTTGCCAGCTTTGAGCCCCGCTCGTTCCAAGCTATGTCCATGGAGGGCAAATGACCCGAATCACTGCAACCGTTGACGGGGTGGGCTACGACGACGACGTAGAGCCCCGGCTGCTGCTCGTGCACTACCTACGCGAACGCCTCGGCAAGGTCGGAACCGTCGTCGGGTGCGACACCAGCAACTGCGGCGCATGCACCGTGCTCTTGGACGGCGCGTCGGTGAAGAGCTGCACGGTCCTCGCCGTACAGGCCGACGAGTGCGAGATCACCACGATCGAGGGGTTGTCGACAGACGGGACGCTGCACCCGGTGCAGCAGGCCTTCCACGAGGCGCACGCCCTGCAGTGCGGCTTCTGCACCCCCGGCATGATCATGGCCACGGTCGACCTGCTCAACGAGAACGCGAACCCGAACGTCGAGGAGATCAAGGACGGCATCGAGGGCAACCTCTGCCGCTGCACCGGTTACCAGAACATCATCAAGGCAGTCCAAGCCGCTTCCGGCTCGATGAGCACAGCGGCCTCGGGTCAGGCTGCACACGTGGGAGGAGCCCAGTGACCGTCACCGAAGAGCGCGCTACCGGCGAGGTCGGCAAGGCCAGGCTGCGCAAGGAGGACGCCCGCCTGATCACCGGGCAGACCAACTGGACCGACAACATCGTCGTTCAGGGCCTGCTGCATCTGGCGATCCTGCGTAGCCCCATGGCGCACGCCAAGATCACCAACCTCAACGTCGAGGCGGCCAAGGGCCGGCCCGGCGTCATCGCCGTCTTCACGGGCAAGGACTTCGCCGAAGAGCAGGGCTCGATCCCGTGCGCATGGACGGTGACGCCGGACATGGTCAATCCCGGTCACCCGTCGATCGCGGTGGACGAGGTCAAGCACGTCGGTGAGGCCGTCGCGGTCGTCGTTGCGCGGGACAAGTACGCCGCGCAGGATGCCCTCGAGCACATCGACGTGGACTATGAGGCGCTGCCCGTCGTACTGGACATGGAGGCTGCCGTTGCCGACGGCGCCGACAAGGTGCACTCGCACACCGAGGGCAACCAGTCGTTCTCCTTTGTCTTCGACGCCGGCGATGCCGGCACCGGGGACCCGACCCAGGACGCCTTCGACAACGCTGAGGTCGTCGTCAGCCGGCGGTTCATCCAGCAGCGGGTGATCCCGGCCTTCATGGAGCCACGCTCGACCGTCGTACAGCCGATCGGTGACGGCTTCACGATGTGGACGTCCACTCAGATCCCGCACATCCTGCGGGTGATGCTCGCGCTGACGCTCGGCATCCCCGAGCACAAGATGCGGGTTATCGCTCCGGATGTCGGCGGCGGCTTCGGCGGCAAGCTGCAGGTCACCCCGGAGGAGATCATCTGCGCGATGGTCTCCCGCCGGTTGCGCAAGCCGGTCAAATACACCGAGTCCCGCAGCGAGTCGCTGATGTCCGGACACCACGGCCGGGACCAGATCCAGTTCCTCGACATCGCCGCGAAGCGCGACGGTACGGTGACCGGCCTCAAAGTCCGGCTGCTGGCCGACATGGGTGCCTATCTGCGGTTGCTCACCCCCGTCATACCGGTGATCGGCGCGTTCATGTTCCCGGCGATCTACAAGTTCCCCGCCTACCGCTTCCAATGCGACGGGGTGTTCACGAACAAGGCGCCGACCGACGCTTACCGTGGCGCCGGCAGGCCCGAGGCCACCTTCGGTATCGAGCGGATCATGGACGAGCTCGCGGCCGAGCTGGACATGGATCCGATGGAGCTGCGCCGGAAGAACTGGATCAAGCACGAGGAGTTCCCGTTCACCACGGTGGTCGGCATGGTCTACGACAGCGGTAACTACGAGGCTGCGACCGAGAAGGCCCTGCAGATGATGGGCTGGGACGAGTTGCGCGCCGAGCAACGGAGCCGGCGCGAATCCAACGACCCGGTGCAACTGGGACTCGGTATCTCGACGTTCACCGAGATGTGCGGCCTGGCCCCTTCCCGTATCGCGGGATCGCTCGGCGCCGCGGCCGGCGGCTGGGAGCAGGCCTCGGTCAGGATGCTCCCGACCGGCATGGTCGAGGTGGTGACCGGCACGTCGCCACACGGACAGGGCCATGTCACGGCCTTCAGTCAGATCGTCGCCGACCATCTCGGCGTGCCGTTCGAGCACGTCGGTGTGGTGCACGGTGACACGTCGTCGTCGCACAAGGGTTTGGACACCTACGGCTCGCGTTCGCTCGTCGTGGGTGGCATCGCCGTCGTCAAGGCCGCCGACAAGGTGGTGGAGAAGGCCAAGCGGGTCGCCGCACACCTGCTGGAGGCCAGCGAGGACGACCTTGACTTCCAGGACGGCTCGTTCAGTGTCCGGGGTACGCCGGACAGCAAGCTGTCCATCCAGGAGATCGCCTTCGCCACCTTCTCGGGGCATAACCTGCCCGACGGCATGGAGCCGAGCCTCGACTCCGACGCCACGTTCGACCCGGAGAACTTCTCCTTCCCGCACGGGACACACCTCTGCGCAACGGAGGTGGACACCGAGACCGGTCGGGTCACGATCCGCAAGTACGTCTGCGTGGACGACGTGGGCGAGGTGGTCAACCCGTCGATCGTGGAGGGCCAGATCCACGGCGGGCTTGCTCAGGGCATCGCGCAGGCGATGTTCGAAGAGGCCATCTACGACGACGACGGCAACCTGACGACGGGTTCGTTCGTGGACTACCTGGTGCCCTCCGCTTCGGACCTGCCGCACTTCGACACCGACCGCACGGTCAGCCCTTCGACCACGAACCCGCTGGGCGTCAAGGGCGTCGGCGAGGCCGGCACCATCGCCTCGACGCCGGCCGTCGTGAACTCCGTCGTCAACGCGCTCCGTCACCTCGGCGTGACCGACGTACTCATGCCGATGACGCCGGAGCGGGTCTGGCGGGCCGTACGCGACGGCTCGTCCGGCGGCGACCGGGCCGCCGAAGGGTCTATCGCGTACTCAGCCACCGCCGACACCCAGGAGAGTGCGCTGTGATCCCCTCCGCGTTCGACTACGTCCGTCCGTCCACTGTGGACGAGGCATTGCAGGCGTTGGCCGGCGGCGAGGACGTCAAGCTTCTCGCCGGTGGCCAGTCGTTCATCCCGGTCATGCGGCTGCGGTTGGCGGCGCCGTCGACGGTCGTCGATCTCGCCCGGGTCGAGGAGTTGCGCGGTGTGCGTGAGGATGGCGACGCCATCGTGATCGGCGCGATGACGACGCATGACGAGGTGCTGAAGGACCCATTGGTCCGCCAGCACGCCAACCTCATCGCGCAGGCCACCGCGACCGTCGCCGACCGGCAGGTCCGCCACCGCGGGACGTTCGGCGGCGCGCTGGCGCACGCCGATCCGGCCGGTGATCTACCGGCGGTGGCGCTGGCGCTGGACGCGGAAATGGTCATCGCCGGCTCGAGTGGGCGCCGTACCGTCTCGGCCCAGGACTTCTTCGTCGACTACCTCACCACTGCGGTGGCCGAGGACGAGTTGCTCGTGGAGATCCGCGTCCCCAAGCTGTCCGGCGAGTGGGGCACGCACTACGAGAAATTCAACCGGGTCGCGCAGGCCTGGTCGATCGTGGGTGTGGCGGCGGCGGTACGCCGGGAGAACGGCAACGTCGCCGAGGCCAGGATCGGCCTGACGAACATGTCCTCGGTCCCGGTACGCGCCTCGGGTGTCGAGTCCGCGCTGGTCGGTGGTGCGGCCAACACGGAGGCGGTCGCTGCGGCTTCCGCGCACGCGGGTGAGGGGACCAACCCGACGACCGATCTGAATGCCCAGGCCGACTACCGTAGCCACCTGGCACAGGTGCTCACGAAGCGAGCCGTGCTCACCGCAGCCGGCGTCAGCTGACCCGCAACTACAAAGTTGTCAGTGGATGCGCGTCACCGGTGACGCGCATCCACTGACAAGCGAGCGTTCGAGAGGATCCGTTCATGAAGCTGGAGCACTCCTTCACCGTCCCGGTCAGCGTCGAGCAGGCGTGGGAGGTTCTCCTGGACATCGAGCGAGTTGCCCCGTGCATGCCCGGCGCGGTGCTGGACTCCGTCGACGGCGACAGCTTCACCGGCCGGGTGAAGATCAAGCTCGGACCGGTGAACCTCACCTACAAGGGTGCCGCGTCGTTCATTGAGAAGGACGCAGCCGCTCGCCGCGTCGTCCTCGACGCCAACGGCAAGGACGCCCGCGGCAACGGCACCGCGGCGGCCAAGGTGACCGCGACGCTGGTCGGCCAGGGCGACTCGACGCAGGTCAACGTGGTCACCGACCTGAACATCACCGGGAAGCCGGCGCAGTTCGGCCGCGGTGTCATGGTCGACGTGGGCAACAAGCTGATCGGGCAGTTCGCCAGCTGTCTGGAGACCAAGATCGGTGCCGGATCGGACTCGGCATCGGCTGCCGCCGTGGACAAGGGGTCCGGATCAGGCGCAAGCACCGACGCAAGCACGGGCGCGAGCACCGGCGCGGCAGCACAGGAGGAGGTGCCCGCGGAGGACAGCGGAGCGGCGCAGCCGGAATCCGCACCGCCGGCAGCCGCTTCCGCCCCGGTGGCCGCTTCGGCACCGACGACCGCTTCGGCCCCGACCGCCACCCCGGCAACCACTCCCGCCCCGGCACCCGCCGCCGCACCGACAACCGCTCCCCCCCGCAAGCCGGCGACCGAACCGGAGCCGATCGACCTGCTCGAACTGGCAGGCGGCTCGCTAATGACCCGGGCCGCACCCGTTGCCGGGGGCGTCGCCGTACTGCTGTTGCTCTTCTATTTTCTCCGCCGCCGCCGCTGACCAGCCGCGATCAGGGCAATTTCGCGCGACATTCGAGGCGGTTCGGGTTCCCAGCTGACCTGAAAGGGCACTCCGATCGCGCTATACCCGCGCAGACGGCGCCGACCCAGCGGATCGGCTGCCGGGATTGATCGGCGGCTCCTGAACGTTGACCCTTGCAGCAGGGTGCGCGCTTCGCGCGGGCCCGCCGTGGGAAGGACACAGCAATGCTCGACCCGGAGCATCTCTACGCGTTGGATCCCGAGCTGCCCGAACTCGTCAAACCCGTTCTCGTGCACGCGCTGCCCGGGTTCGTCGACGCCGGCGGCGCCGGCCGGTTGCTCGGACGGCAGTTGCTGGACACGCTGCCACACCGGAAGCTTGTCGCGTTCGACGTCGACCAGCTGGTCGATCACCGCTCCCACCGCCCCGTGATGACGTTCGTCGAGGACCACTGGGACAGCTACACGCCGCACTCGCTGGCCCTGCATCTGGTGCACGATGAGGTGAGCGAGCCCTTCCTCTTCCTCACCGGACCCGAGCCGGATTACCAGTGGGAGCGGTTCACCGCCGCCGTCCGGGGCCTGATCGAGCGGTTCGACGTACGGCTCACCGTCGGCATCAACTCCATCCCGATGGCCGTCCCGCACACCCGCCCCACCGGGTTGACCGCGCACGCCACCCGCCCGGAACTCATCGCCGGGTACGAGCCATGGCTGGCAACCGTTCAGGTCCCGGGCAGCGTCGGTGCGCTGCTGGAGTTCCGGCTGGGCGAGGCCGGTCAGGATGCGATGGGCTTCGCCGTACACGTGCCGCACTATCTGGCGCAGGCGGAGTACCCGGATGCCGCCGACACGTTGCTCGACGCGATTGCTCGCGCCACCGGGCTCGTCCTGCCGCGGGCGGAGCTGCGCAGCGCCGCCGAGGAAACCAGGGGGAAGATCGACGAGCAGGTCGGGCGCTCCGAGGAGGTCGCTGCCGTCGTACGCGCGCTCGAGCAGCAGTACGACGCCTTCGCCGGTTCCCGCGGCAGGGCGCCCCTGATGACCGTCGACCGCGAGTCCCTGCCGACCGCCGACGAGTTGGGCGCTGAGCTGGAGCGCTTCCTGGCCGAGCAGAATCGCA
>Ga0136640_10000550_pt1 | contig 14522 bp, 12 predicted proteins | sample AntDrymUQ8642106_2_FD_105498 | JGI IMG/M metagenome (GOLD analysis project Ga0136640, IMG submission 105498) | Polar desert sand microbial communities from Dry Valleys, Antarctica - metaG UQ864 (21.06) | ecosystem: Environmental > Terrestrial > Soil > Desert | place: Antarctica: Dry Valley...
ACCACTGGCCCGAAGGCATACCGGCGCGAGGACGGCATCGCCGTCGTCCCGTTCGCGCTCCTGGGGCCGTGACCACGACCGACCTGCATGGTGGCGAGCAGCTCAAGACCTACGGGGTCCATCACGCCAGCCTGCGACAGTGCTTCACGGTGGACGCTGCCCCACCCCGCAGACGAGTCGAGCCCGGCGCGCAGCTCGAGGGGCCGCGCCCAAACGCGAGGGATACGAGCAGCCAGCCCATCAGATTTCTTCCCGCCGACGCTGTGGCGTTCCGCTTCTCCTGAGAAGATGTCGGCGTGAGCGGATCGCCCATCGCGCAGGATCTGCCCGACTTCGACAATCCACCGGTGATCGAGATCGTCGGTGCAGCGCAGTTCGTAGCGTTGCCTCGTCTGAACCTGTCGGACATACACCCGTATCCAGGAGGTCGCCCGCCGGATCGGCCCTGAGGCCTTCGTGTAAGACTGGATCCCGCCTTGAGCCACTCCTCCACGTCCGCGTCCGTCTACGGCGTCCTGTTCAAGCTCGTTCTCGAGCGGCTGGACGCGGAGACCGTGCATCGGCTTGCTGCCACGGCGATGCGAGTGGCGACCCATCCGCGCTTCGTTCGTTCGTTACTGACTCGCCTGCTGGCGGTGAGGGATCCGAGGCTGCGAGTGCGGGCACTAGGTCTCGACTTCCCCAGCCCCGTCGGCGTGGCAGCAGGCGTGGACAAGGAGGGCACCTGGTTCGAGGGGCTCGGCGCGCTGGGGTTCGGCTTCGTCGAGGTCGGCACCGTCACGGCTCGCCCCCAACCCGGCAACCCGCGTCCGCGGGTGTCTCGCCGCAGCGGTCAGCGGGCGCTCGTGAACAGCATGGGCTTCCCCAATTCGGGCGCTGTCGTGGTCGCCGAGCGTCTACAGCGGCGAAGGAGGCAGACGATCGTCGGGGTGAACATCGGCAAGACGAAGGTCGTGGCGGTCGAGGAGGTCGGGACGGACTACGCGTCGTGCGCGCGGCAGGTGGCAGGCTGCGCTGACTACCTGGTCGTCAACGTGAGCTCGCCCAACACGCCCGGGCTGAGGGACATGCAGTCCGCCGACCAGCTCGCCGCGTTGATCGGCGCTGTGCGCGGCGGTCTGCCAATGGATGGGCCCCACCTTCCGCTGCTCATCAAGGTCGCCCCCGACCTCGGCGACGAGCAACTCGACGCGATCGCCGATCTCGCGCTGGAGCTGCGGATGGACGGGATCGTCGCCGTCAACACCACCGTCGACCCGACGGTGTTGCGCGGCGCCCCGAACGACGAGGTCGCCGGCGGGATCTCGGGGGCCCCGCTCAAGGCGCGGGCGCTCGAGGTGCTGGCGCGTCTGCGCAGTCGGGTCGGGGAGCGACTGGTGCTCATCTCCGTCGGCGGCATCGAGACCCCGGCCGAGGCGCTCGAGCGCATCGCCGCCGGCGCGACGCTGGTCCAGGCCTACACCGCGTTCGTCTACGGCGGGCCGCTGTGGCCCTGGCGCATGAACCGGGGGCTCTCGGAGCTTGTGCGCAATGGCGGCTGGGCCTGCGTTGAGGAAGTGATCGGGACGGCGGCGCCCCCGACCGGTCATGCGTCCGACGACGTTCCCCAGGCGCCGGGGGGCCCGCCAGAGCGACCCCGGGAGCATCGCCGCGCGCTGAGGTGAGGCCCAAGAAGGGTGGCTACACCCGTAGCCAGCGGGCTCCTCGCCCGGTTCCCTCAGGACGGATCCGGCCGGAGGCCTTCATGTCGTTGAGGACCAGACGGATCGTCTGGTCGCTGGTACCCGGGACCGCTCGTCGGACGTCGCCGATCGTGAACCGTGACGACGCCTGCTCGAGGATGAAGGTGCGGACACGATCCTGCTTGCTGGCGCCTCGCGCTCCTCGCTGTGCTGCGACCCGGTCCTCGAGGCGGTCATACGTCGCGGCAAGCGCTGTGACCAGGTACTCCGTCCATGGCCAGACCGTGTGCTCAGCTTCATGCCAGTCGCGCTGGGACTCGTAGAGGGCCGCGTAATAGCCATTCTTGGTCTCGAAGACCTGCTGCTCGAGGCTCACGTATCGGGGGACGCCGTAGCCGAGTTGGAGCAGCTCGTGCGTCGTCGTCAGCCGCGCGAGGCGACCGTTGCCGTCGGCCACCGGGTGGATGGCCAGGAGGTCAAGGACAAAGGCGCAGAGGAGAACCAGCGGGTGGGCTATCGCGCGCGTCTGCGCATCGAGGTAGCGCTCGACGAGCTCGGTGGTCATGAAGGGTGTCTCCCTCGCCGGCACCGGACGGAAGACGACCTGCCTGCGGCCCGTCTCGAACGAGACGATCTGGTTGTCCTCCGACTTGAAATGGCCACCGCGGCCGTCGACGTGCTGGAAGATCCAACGGTGGAGATGGAGGATCAGCGGAACGGAGATGGGCTCGGGTTGCCCACGCATCAGCTCATCCACCGCGTCTCGGTAGCCCGCGAACTCGCGCTCGTTGCGGTTGCGAAAGCGTCCGCCACCGGCGAGACCGGCGGCCCGCTGGGTCCCGACCTCGACACCCTCGATCGCGGTGGATGCCCGGATGGAAGCGATTCGAGCGCTTTCGGCCAGCGAGCGAAGCAGCTCTGGAAGCTGGTCCGTGAAGAGCTCCTCCCGACCGCGGCCGACATCGACACGGTGCAGGAGCACCCCGAGCCGAGCTGGCTGACCGGAGAACGTGCGGTCGGTGTCGACGAAGCTCTTCATGCCAATCCAGACCCAAAGCTACTAAACCAGGCCTGCTTTTAGCATGTTTAGGGCGTCATTGGCAGGTTGCTGTGCGGGCCGGATCACACCCGCCGCGACGGGCACATCCGTCGCAACGCGCACTCCTCGCAGCGGGGCCGGCGGGCCTCGCAGGTCCGCCGGCCGTGGCGCAGGAGGTTGACGTGGAGCTCGAGCTCGGCGCCGGGGGGCGTGAGGGCGAGCATCGCGTCGTGGAGCTCCTCGAAGGGGGCCTTCTCGCGCAGGAGGTGCAGGCGACCGGCGACGCGGCTGACGTGGGTGTCCACGGGGACGTCGCGACGGCCGTAGGCGAAGAGCAGGACGCAGGCGGCGGTCTTGCGCCCGACGCCGGGCAGCGCGCACAGCTCGCGCTGGGCGTTCTCGACTTCCTGGTCGGCGAGGTGCGAGATGTCAAGGGGGTCGCCGACGGCCTGGAGGATGGCCTGGATGCGCCGGGACTTGACCTTGGAGATGCCGCCCGGCCGGATGGCCTCCTCGACCTCGTCGACCGGCGCGTCGCGCACGGCCTCCCACGCCGGGAAGCGGTCGCGCAGCCCCAGGAACGCGACATCGCGGTTGCGGTCGTTGGTCGACTGGCTGAGGACGGTGAGCACCAGCTCGGCCAGCCCGTCGCCGTGGGGCGGCGCGACCGGGACGCCGTAGACCTCGGCCAGGCGGGCGCGGATGCGCGTGACGCGAGCGCGGTCGGGTGCGCGCCAGGCCGCCCGCGCGGCGGCGCCTGGCGTGGCCGCCCGCCCGGCGCTCACGCCACGGCGCCCCACCGCGTCACGGCCTGCGTGGCCGCGGCGACGGCGTCGGGCAGGCCGGCGGCGAGAGCGGGGGGGTAGAAGTCGGTCTGGCCCAGGCGGGCCAGCAGGAAGCCGACGAAGGCGTCGCCCGCGCCGGTGGTGTTGAGGGCCTGCACCGGCGCGCAGGGCACGTCGCGGCGCAGCCCCTGGCCGCGCAGCATCGCGCCGGCGTCGCCGCGCGTGATGACCACGTGGCGCACGCCGGCGGCCACCAGTCCGGCGGCGGCAGCATCGGCGTCGGTCTCGCCCGTGATGAGCGCCGCCTCGCGCTGGTTGCACTTGACCAGGAAGCACCCCTCGAGCAGGCCGCGGGCCTCGGCCGCGGCGGCGCCCGAGCCCGACCACCGGTGCAGGCGGAAGTTGGGATCGAACACGATCGGGTGCCCCAGGGCCAGCGCGCGCTCCCGGGCCGCCAGGGTCAGCTCGCGCTCGCGCTCCCCGACCAGCGTGTTGGAGCCGATGAACAGCGCGTCCGTCTCGTCGACGGCCTCCTCCAGGTGCTCGGCCACCGCCTCGATCGTGGCCTCGATGCCCTCGCCGTAGATCGTGAAGCTCGGCTGCGCATGTTCGTCCACGGTGACAAAGGCCACCGGGGTGCGCAGCCCCTCGACGAGGGCGAACCACTCGGTGCCCACGCCCTCGGCCTCCAGCCGCTCGCACAGCCAGCCGCCCCAGGCGTCGGCGCCAGCTCCGCCCGCCAACGCCACCTGCCCGCCGGCGCGCGCGCACGCCACCGCGACGTTGGCCGACGCGCCGCCGAAGAAGGGAGCGAAGGAATCGGCCTCCACCAGGGACGCCACGGGCCGCCGGCACACGAGGTCGACGATCGCCTCACCGAGGCACAAGGTCCGCATCGGGGGGACGCTAGACGATCGGCGGCGAGCCGAACGGCTCGGCCATCGCGCCGGTGGTGGTCAACGAGACGTCGGCACGAACACGGTCCTCGCCGCGCACGAGCGGTAGCGTGGCGCGCCGATGCGCGAGGTGATCGAGTGGCGGGGGGAGATGGCAGGCCAGCCTGCGTTCTGGCGCGAGGCGCCGGGGGACGGCGTGCCGGTCCTCTACCTCCACGGGGTGCCCACGAGCAGCGACGACTGGGTGGACTTCCTCGCTGTGACCGGGGGGCTGGCGCCCGACCTGCCCGGCTTCGGACGCACGAGCAAGCGTGCCGACAACGACTTCACCATGTACGGGCTTGCGGCGTGGCTGGAGCGCTTCCTGGCCGAGCGGGAGGTCGAGCGGGTGCGCCTCGTGGTGCACGACTGGGGCGCGGTGGGGCTGCTGTGGGCGATGCGCGAGCCCGAGCGCGTGGAGCGCCTGGTGGTCATGAACGCCGTTCCCTTCCTGCCCGGCTACCGCTGGCACCGCTGGGCGCGGATGTGGCGCACGCGGGGGCTCGGGGAGCTCGCGGTGGGAAGCATGGTGCGCCCGGTGGTCAAGCTCGTCACGCGCGAGGCGACACCGCGCCGCGGGTTCATGCCCGATCGCTTCCTCGACGAGGTCGACGCCCACTTCGACCAGGGCACCCAGCGGGCGATCGTGCGCCTCTACCGCGGGGCGCCCGAGGAGGAGCTGGCTCGCGCCGGCGAGCACCTGGGGCGCATCGCCTGCCCCGCGCTGGTGCTGTGGGGCCGCGCCGATCCCTACATTCCCGAGCGGTTCGCCCACGGCTACGCCGCCGCGCTGGGCGACGCGACGCTCGAGACGGTGGATGACGCCGGGCACTGGCCATGGATCGACCGCCCCGAGGTGGTGGAGCGCGTCGCGGGGTTCCTGGCCGAGGCCTGAGCGTCGCGTCAGGCGGCGTACGGGGGCGGTGCGGGTGGGGGGCCCGGCCGCTCTGGCGCCGTCGCAGGCGCTGGCTGCGCGGCCGCCCCCTCCCCGGCGAGCAGGCCGCCCACGGCTCCCGCGAGGGTGCCGACCAGCAGCGCGCCGGCGAACACGCTGCCGCCCTCGATGATCGCGATGTCGCCGAGCGCCCGGACGATGCTCAGCGCGAGCGCCCACACGATCCCCACCACCGCTCCCCAGCCGGCGGCGACGAGCTGCGTGGGCGCGCCCATGGCGCGCGCGGTGACGAAGCCCGCGTAGAGGGCGAGCACGATCGGGAGCGCGATCAGCAACACAAGGCCGGGGACGAAGACGTAAGGCGGCAGCGCGGCGCTGTAGTCGAAGATCCGCCCGCGCGCGTCGGTGAGCGCGGAGAAGCCCGGGTCGGGGCCGCCGGCCACCTGCTCGGCGTAGGCACGCGCGTCGTCGTCACTGGGCGGGAGCAGGCTGGCCCCACCGACGAGGTTGTACTCGGAGAAGAGGCCCAGGCCCGTGTACCCGACCCCCCACTCCCCCGCGAAGGTGACCGACTCGACGAGGGCGATGGGGAGGCTGCGCTCGCCGCGCGCCGCCTCCTCGCCCTTGATCACCTGGATCTCCACGGCGACCAGGCCGACCACGGCCATGACGACGACGAGCACGGCGAGCGAACGCAGCGGCAGCGTCACGGCAGGCAGCCAGCGGCCGACGGACGCGGGCGCGAGGCCGTGGAGGGCCTCAGGCGTCGAACGGCGCAGCGCGAGCAGGCTGCCACCCACGCCGCCCAGCGCTCCCCACAGCAGCGAGTACAAGAGGACCGAGCCGATGGTGAAGTCGGCCTGTGTGCCGTACACCTCGCCACCGGCGACCAGCGCGAGGATGAGCATGACCAGCGCGAGCGGGATGCCTGACGCCGCAGGCCACAGCAGGCGGCTCCAGCGGCCCATGCCGGCCGTGCGCGCGGCCTGGAGGTACGCGGCCGCGGCGACGGCGCCCAGCGGGACGAGGAGGAAGAGTGCGGGCAGGATGGCGGCAGGGAAGCTGTCGGCGACCACCGCGCCGAAGCCATCGGTCCCGCCCTCGAGGTCGACGTGGGCCATGGTGGTACCCACCGCGAGACGCAGCGTCTCGGTGAGCAGGCCTTCGCCGGCACTCGCGGAGCCGATGGCCGAGTCATCCGGCGTGGCGATGGCCACGACCAAGCCGACGACCAGGCAGGCGACGAGAGCCGCCGCCGCGCAGATCGCGGCGACGATCACCCCCGGGGTGGAGAGGCGGCGCCCGAGCTGAGCGGCCAGCTCGCCCGCGCCCGGCTGGATCTGCTCGACCCGGCGGGCGGCGCCCTGGGCGGCGCGGCGCGCGGCGGCCCCTGGGTCGGCGCCGTGCTCGCCCGCGGGCTGGGAGGGCGGCGGCGAGGCGGGAGGCGGCGAGGACGCGGGCGGTGGTGGACCGGGCGGCGGTGCGGGCTCCGTCGGGGTCGGCTCGGTCGCAGCGGTGAGCGGCGGCGACCCTCCCGCCGGCTCGAGCGGCTCCTGGCGCTTGCCACACGCCGGGCAGAACTGGGCATCGGGCGGCATCGGGGCCCCGCAGTCGGCGCAGTAGAGCTGCTCGGTCACGGTCGCTGTGTGGGGTGCGGGGGACGGACGGCGGCGTCGGAGACGACAACATAGGCCACGACGCCGCCGGCGGCGAGAAGAATCACGAGGAGCAGGACCAGGACGACGCGCAGGCCACGACGCCGGCGCGGCTCTATGGCCGGGGGCGCCTGGGCCGGCGCGGCGGCGGCCGGCGGATGCGGCGCGATGGCGCCCCGCCCGCCGGGGCCGGGCGGATCAACCACGGTGTCCGTGGCACGGGGCCGCCCCGGAGCCGTCGTGGCGTCGTCGCGCCGCGCTTCGTCGGCGCCGGGCTGCGTGGTCGCCATGCGCCGCCGCGGGGGCGCAAGGGGCTCGGTGCCCCGGGCATCCGCGGGCGGCGGGGGCATGGGGTCGCCCTCGGCGGCGGGCGGCTCGGGTGCGGGCGGCGGGGGCGCGGGGGCGCCGTCGGCGGCGGGCGGCTCGGGTGCGGGCGCGACATCGCCCCTGCCGACCACCGGCTTGGGTGCGGGTGCGGCCGAGCGGGAGGCTTCGCGGTCGCGCTCGGCGGTCGCCGCGCGGGCGGCGGCGAGGTCGAGGCCGCAGCGGCGGCAGAAGCGCTGCTGGTCCGTGGCCGGCGCGGAGCACGCCGGGCAGCTCAGGCGCTCAGCGGGCCGGGACGGCGGGTCGGGTGCGCCCTGCGCCGGTACAGGCGTCCCGCAGCGACGGCAGAAGCGCTGCCCGGGCCCCAGCGGCGTCGCGCACGTGGAGCAGGTCACAGCGCGGGGAGCCTATCGCGCGGCTCGACCGTGTTTAGACTCGTCCTCCGTGGCCGCCGGCGAGTCGACCCGGCCGCCGGCAGGCCGCCGCCGGGTCCCCGCGTGGCTCCTCACCGCGGCGCTCGGAGCGGTGTACGTCGCTCTCGCGCCGCCCAGCGCGGACCTCGCTGCGCAGGCCTACCGCGCGGGGCTCTTCGAGCGCGCGGGCTACGTGGCCTGGGACAACGGCTGGTTCGCGGGTCACGCGACGCTGCCCTACAGCCTGCTCTCGCCGCCGCTCATGGCGTGGCTCGGGGTGCACCTGACCGGTGCGCTGTCGGCGGTGGGGGCGGGTGCGGCGTTCGAGCGGTTGGTCGCGGGCGGGGGGCGAGGCGGTCGGATCGGGGCCCTGGCCTTCGCCGCGGCGGTCGGCGCCCACCTGTGGACCGGGCGGGTGACGTTCCTGCTGGGGCTCGCGCTCGGGCTCGCGGCCGTGCTCGCGGCCACGCGCCGGCGGCCGCTGCCCGCGCTGGCGCTCGGGGCGCTGACGACGGCGGCGAGCCCCGTGGCCGGCCTGTTCGCGGCGGTGGCGGGCGCCGGGCTGGGTTGGGCGGTGGTGCGGGAGGGACTGGGGGCGAGGGGCGCGCTCAATCCCCCGGCGGGTCCGCTCGTCCGGCTGGAGACCGGTGGGCCGCTCGCTCTCCTCGCGGGGGTGGGCGTGCCGGCCGTCGCGTTGCTGGCCCTCTTTCCCCAGCCGGGGACCCAGCCCTTCGCGGCCTCGGCGTTCTGGCCCGCGCTGGCGGCGGCGGTCGCGGTCGCGCTGCTCGTGCCGCGCCGGGCTCGAGCGCTGCGCGCGGGAGCGGTGGTCTACGCGGTGCTGCTGGTGGCGGCCTTCGCGGTGCCCAACGCGCTGGGCGGCAACGCGACCCGGCTGGGCGCGCTGGTGGCGGGGCCGGCTCTCGTGGCAGCGGCGTGGGATCACCGCCGGTGGGCGGTGGCGCTGCTGGCTCCCGCGTTCGTCTACTGGGCGCTGTACCCCGCGATCCGCGACTGGTCGCGCGCTGCGGAGGACCCAGCGGTGGAGGAGGCCTTCCACGCGCCGCTCGTCGGCTTCCTGCGTGCGCAGGGCGGCGCTGAGCCCTTCCGCGTCGAGGTCGTGCCCACCGCCGACCACGGGGAGGCGCGCTGGATCGCCCCGGAGGTGCCCATGGCCCGGGGCTGGCTGCGCCAACTCGACCGCGCCGAGGGCGCGCTCTTCTACGCCCGTCGCCTGGACCCCGAGGCCTACCGGCGCTGGCTGGCCGACCGCGCGGTGCGCTTCGTCGCCCTGCCCCGCGGCGCGCCGATCGACGTGGGTGGGCGCAGCGAGGACGCCCTGCTGCGCGACCGACCGCCCGGGTGGCTGCGGCCCGTATGGCGCAGCGAGGACTGGATGGTGTGGGAGGTGCGCGCGCCGGGCGCACTCGTGCGCGGCGATCTCACCGGCGTCGCCGTGGGGCCCGATCGCGTGACGCTGCGTGCGCCCGCGTCCGGCGCCTCGGCCCGGGTGGCGCTGCGCTGGACGCCGCACCGGGCCGTCGTCGAGGGCACCGGCTGCGTGCGTCGCGCTCCCGGCAGCTGGACGCAGGTTGAGGTCCGGCCGCCCGGGCGGCTGGTGCTTGGAATCACGGTGTTGCCGGCGCGCGCGGGAGCGACCGGACCGCGCTGCGCCTGAAGCCGTCCTGCCCTGGTGTCCCATACGGACATCCAGGCAGGACGGCACGAGGATTCGCCCCCTAACCGAACCCAACGGTTCGCCAACGCGGGCGTTCCTAGTCTTGACCGCATGCTGCTGTACCCGCGTGAGGTGGCGCGCAGCCAGGAGGGTGCGCGCGCCGCCGGCTGGCTCGCCGACCACGCCTGGGTGGTGACGGCGCTGCTGTGCACGGGATGGATCGCCGCGGGCTGGCGCACCCCTGACCTCGCGGCGCAGGCCTTCCGCCTCGACCTGTTCGAGCGCGAGGGCTTCACGCTGTGGAACAACGCCTGGTATGGCGGCCACCACGCCGTCGGCTACTCGCTCCTGTTCCCGCCGCTGGCCTGGGTGACAGGGATCTGGATGGTCGGCGCGCTGTCAGCCGTCGCGGCCACCGCGCTGTTCCAGCGCCTCGCCGTCGCCCACCTGGCCCCGGCCGGCGCGCGCGCGGGTGCGCTGCTGGTCAGCCTGGCATCGGTCGCCGACCTGGTCATCGGCCGCCTCACCTACGCCCTGGGCGCGGCGATCGCCCTCGCCGCCGTGCTGGCCCTCGACCGCGGCCGGCCCGTCCTCGCCACCACGCTGGCCGTCGCGACGACCGCCGCGAGCCCCGTGGCGGGCCTGTTCGTCGCGATGGCGGGGGTCAGCATCGCGGTGGCGAGCGTGCGCAGCCGGCGAGCACACCGCGAGGCCGTGGACGGGTCGGGCCCGGCCATCCCGCCGGCACGGCACGGCCTCGCCCTCGCGGCCGGCGCCTTCATCCCCGCCGTCGCGGTCGCTGTCGCGTTCCCCGGGGGTGGGCCGCAGCCGTTCTGGGCGATCGGCTTCCTCGTCACGCTCGCCGCCGCATTCACGGTGCTCGCGCTCCTCCCGCCCGGGTGGCGCACCGTGCGCACCGGCGCCGCGGTCTACGCCGTCGCGGTCGTCGCCGCGCTGCTCATCGACTCCCCGATGGGCAGCAACGTGAGCCGCCTCGCGGTCACCTTCGCCGCGGCGCTCCTGGCCTGCGCGCTGCCCCGCCTGGCCGGGCGCCGCAGCGCGCTGGCCACGGCGGCGATCCTCGCGTTCACCGCGTGGACGCTGTGGGGACCCGTGCGCGAGGTGGCCAAGGTGGTCGACGACCCCTCGACGGCCGCTGCTTACAGCGCCCCGCTCATCGACGCCGTGCAGGCACGCACGCAGGCACCGGTGCGCATCGAGGTCCCGTTCACCAGAGCGCACTGGGTCGAGAACCACGTGGCCCAGCAGCTTCCCCTCGCCCGGGGCTGGATGACCCAGATCGACACGCGACGCAACGCGCTCTTTCGTGACGGGACACCGCTGACCGCGCGCGAGTACCGCGCCTGGCTGTACGACAGCGGCGTCGCGTTCGTCGCGCTCCCCGACGTCGCGCTGGACCCCGCCGGCCGCAAGGAGGCCGAGCTCATCGAGACCGGCGCCGCCCCCTACCTCCAGGAGGTCTGGGGCAACGAGGAGTGGCGCCTGTTCGCGGTGCGGGGCAGTCCCGGCCTGGCCACGGGCGCGGCCACGGTCACGGCCCTGGAGCCCGACACGGTCACCCTCGATGCCCGGCGTCGCGGCGACACACTGCTGCGCGTCAGGCCCAGCCCCTATTGGCGCGTGACCCGGGGAGAGGCAACGGTCGCTCCCGCCGGCGACTGGCTCAACGTACGCGCCGCGAGGGCCGGCACGATCCGCCTCGAGGCGCACCTGCGGCCCGCGGGTACCATGCCCGCGGGCCCATGACCGCCCGCGCGCTGCCCCTGCACGCTCGCCTCCTGCCGCACCGGCCCGGCGACCTGGCCCGCCAGGTCCTTCTCTTCGCCGCGGTGCCGTCGATGCACGTGGCGTTCGCGGTGATGATCGCGGCCCCGCTCATGCGCCTGGTGCGCCACCCGGCCGCCCGCGCGTTCTGGGCCGTCTACCCCCTGATCGTCACCTGGGTCGTCCTGGTCACCGCCAACCACTGGCTCACCGACGCCTTCCTTGGCGCGATGGTCGCGGGCATGGGCGCGTACGCTGCGCACTGGATGGGCCACGCGTACACCACCTGGGCCTTCTCGCGCCCGGCGCAGGTCGTCACTCTCTAGGGGTCCACGAGATGCCGCCCTCCCCGCGCACCACGCAACGGCCGCCGCGCGCCGCCCGGCCGCTCATCTCCGAGCGCACCCGGGCGTCATACCGCAACCGGCTGATCGAGTCCCGCCTGACGCCCAATGCGATCTCGATGACCGGTCTGGTGCTCAACCTGCTCGCCGCCGTGCTGGTCACCCAGGACCTGTTCCTGCTCGCCGGGCTGAGCTTCGTCGTCGGCTCGATCATGGACACGCTGGACGGCCGCTACTCGCGTATGAGCGGCAAGGGCAGCCCCTTCGGCGCGTTCCTGGACTCCACCCTGGACCGCATGGAGGAGGGCGTCGTCCTGGCCGCAGTGGCCTCGCACTTCGCTCAGGAGGGCGACAGCCTCGCCGTCGCCGCGGTGGTCATCGCCGTGCTGGGCTCGCTCATGGTCTCCTACACCCGCGCCCGGGCGGAGGCGCTGGGAGTGGAGTGCAAGGTCGGCCTGGCGACCCGGCCCGTGCGTGTGGTCATCATCTCCATCGGGCTGCTGTTCGCCGGCCTCGGGCTGCTGGGGGTCGCGGTGTACGTGCTCGCGGTGCTCACCGTGGTCACCACGGTCCAGCGCGTCGCCCACGTGCGCCGGGCGCTCAACGCCCCAGCACCGCCTCCAGCGGCGTAACTCGCGGCCCCGGGCGGGTTAGGGGTGCGGGGGCCGTCATCCCGCTCCTCGACGTCCGATTCAGATAAGGAACCACTGCCTTGACTCCATCAAACGGAAACGGCGCCTCCCACGACGGCGCCTCCCGCTACCAGCGCGACAAGGTGCGCGTGGCGGTCATCGGCGTGGGCAACTGCGCCTCGGCCTTCGTCCAGGGCGTGCAGTTCTACCGCGACGCCGACGCCGCGGAGCCCGTGCCGGGACTCATGCACGTCGACCTGGGCGGCTACCACGTCGGCGACATCGAGTTCACCGCCGCCTTCGACATCGATGCCGACAAGGTCGGCAAGGATCTGGGCGAGGCCATCTGGGCCGGGCAGAACAACACGATGAAGTTCGCCGAGGTGCCCGCGCAGCTCGGCGTGCCGGTATACCGCGGCATGACCCACGACGGGCTGGGCAAGTACCTCAAGCAGCGGATCACCAAGGCGCCGGGCGAGACGGCCGACATCATCGAGATCCTGCGCCGGACGCAGACCGACGTCGTCGTCTCCTACCTCCCGGTGGGCTCCGAGCAGGCCACCAAGTGGTACGTCGAGCAGATCCTCGACTCGGGCTGTGGCTTCGTGAACTGCATCCCCGTCTTCATCGCCCGCGAGGACTACTGGAACAAGCGCTTCCAGAAGGCCGGGCTGCCCATCGTGGGCGACGACATCAAGTCCCAGGTCGGCGCGACGATCGTCCACCGCACGCTGGCGCGTCTGTTCGGCGACCGCGGCGTGAAGATGCTGCGCACCTCGCAGCTCAACGTGGGCGGCAACATGGACTTCTTCAACATGCTCGAGCGCGAGCGCCTGGAGTCCAAGAAGATCTCCAAGACCAACGCGGTCACCTCGATCATGGATCACGAGCTGCCCGCCGACGACGTCTACATCGGCCCCTCGGACTACGTGCCGTGGCTCACCGACCGCAAGTGGGCCCACATCCGGGTCGAGGGCCAGGCCTTCGGCGACGTGCCGCTCAACCTGGAGATGAAGCTCGAGGTCTGGGACTCCCCCAACAGCGCGGGCATCGTCATCGACGCCGTGCGCTGCTGCAAGCTCGCGCTCAACCACGGCGTGAGCGGCCAGCTCGACGGGCCCAGCTCCTACCTCATGAAGTCGCCGATGAACCAGCGCCCCGACAACCTCGCTCGCGAGGCGACGGAGCGCTTCATCGCCGACCACGCGCGCGACGCCAAGGCGGGCGCGGTGGCCAAGAAGGCAGCGGGGAAGGTCGCGAAGAGCCCCAGCGCGGTCGAGCACTAGCTAGTGGTCGTCCCTGGAAAACGGTCCGGGTGGGTTGAAGGTCATAACTCTGTTGGCGATCTTGGTGGAGGTGGCCAGCAAGTAGCCCAAGTGGGGAGCGCTTCCGCGGTCCGCCGAGGCGGCACTGGCGCACGGCAGCACTGAGCTGAGAAAGAGCCCGGAACCGCCCGAGTCTCCCGAGAGTTGGTGGCATCGTCCGAGTGCTGCTAGCGGGTGCCAGCGAAATTGATAGCAGGGGATAGCAGCACTCCGAAGGGTGTGTGGATCAATGTGGATCCGGGGGGCCGGGCTTCGTTGTCTCCCCTCTATGCTGCCGTTCGCCGAGGCCGCCGGAACGGTCGTATTCGCGGGGGTGCGATGTCGCTTCCGCTCTATCCTGGCTTGGCTTCATGAGTTCTCTCCGCCTCGACCCGCCGTCTCACTCAGGCTCTCGCGACCAGGCGCAGAAGCTGCTGCAATCGCTTCCCACGGATCTCTCGGGTCGGCCGGTGATCCTGGATTGCACCCGGATGGACGTGAGCTCACCCTCCTTCCTCGACGAGATGGTCAAGGAAGTCCTGGTGCTCCGAACTGCTGAGGTGCTCGAGATCGGAGGAGCGTCCGATCGCGCCAGGTCGCTCCTCCAGCGAGCGGCGGACAATCGAGGCGTGAGCGAGCGCCTTCGTATCGCCACGAAGGCATGAGAGGGCATAGCCTGTGATCGCCCGGACGGGCGATCTGAAGGGACGGTAACCATGGCGTTCGCAATCGCGCAGGTCACCCCCCACGCGTGGGACCTGGAGGGGTCCGAGCTCAACACGTGGGTCGCGCGCGTCGGCGGTGAGCTGGCCGCGCGCGGCCACCGCGTGGTGGTGCTCGCCCCCGCGCGTTCACACGACCTGGTGCGGGCCACCCGGGCGGCGCTGAGGGAGGGTGGGGCGGGGGCGGACTCCCTGCTGCCCGCGCCGGGCGAGCCGCCGCGGGTGCTCGCTGTGGGCGAGGTGCTGCCCGCGCCCACCGCGGCCCGGCGCATGCCCGCGCTGCCGATCGACGTCACGCGCACGATCGAGGACGCCCTCACCCACCTGCCGCT
>Ga0136640_10000551_pt1 | contig 14514 bp, 13 predicted proteins | sample AntDrymUQ8642106_2_FD_105498 | JGI IMG/M metagenome (GOLD analysis project Ga0136640, IMG submission 105498) | Polar desert sand microbial communities from Dry Valleys, Antarctica - metaG UQ864 (21.06) | ecosystem: Environmental > Terrestrial > Soil > Desert | place: Antarctica: Dry Valley...
CATCGCCGCCGGGTTGACCGATGCTGCGATCACCGTGACCAGTGGCGCTGCGTACGGCATCGACGCTGCCGCCCACCGGGGTGCCCTTGCGGTGGGCGGCAACACCGTGGCGGTGCTGGCCTGCGGCGCCGACGTGGTCTATCCACGCGGTCACGACGGGCTGCTGCAGCGCATTGCCCACGAGGGATTGGTGGTGAGCGAGGCGCCACCTGGTGCGCATCCGACCAAGGTGCGCTTTTTGGCTCGCAACCGGCTCATCGCCGCGCTCACCCAGGCGGTGGTGGTGGTCGAGGCGTCATGGCGCAGCGGTTCGCTCAACACGTTGAAGTGGGCCGGGCAGCTTGGTCGGGTCGGGCTAGGTGTGCCAGGTCCGGTGACCAGTGGATCGTCGAGCGGGGTGCACCTGGCCATCCGCGAGCGGCGCGCCGATCTGGTCACCTGCGCAGCCGAGGTGCGCGAGGCGATCTCCGTCATCGGCTCCGAGCCGATCGAGGGGTCGCCGACCTGGGGGCTCGGCGAGAGCCGCACCACCGACGCTCTCGACCCGGTATGCCTTGCGGTGCTCGAGTCGCTACCCGCCAGCGCCACTGCCGCCGTACCCGCTGACCGTCTGGCCGAGCGTTGTGGTCTGGACCCGACCACGGTGCGCCAGGTGTTGACCCGTCTCACCGAGCGAGGGCTGGTCAGCTGCGGCGAAGGAGGATGGCGGATGCGACAACGGCGCGCCCCCTTGCCCGCGGAGTGAGGTGGCCGCACGCTGCTGTGATGACCGCTGCCGCGACGTCGGGGATCGGTGGGACCGAAGATTGGGACAGCGTCCTGGACGCCTATTCCGAGCACCTACGGCTGGAGCGGGGCCTGTCGGCGCACACAGTGCGCGCCTATGCGACCGACCTGGCCGATCTGGTCGAGCACGCCCGGAGCGTCGGGATCGCCCAGCCCGGTGACCTCGACCTGCGGACCCTGCGCGGCTGGCTGGCCCGGCAGCAGACCCGGGGTCACGCCCGGGCCACGGTGGCGCGCAGAGCGACCTCGGTGCGCGTGTTCACCGGTTGGCTGCTGCGCACTGGACGGGCCGGAACCGACGCCGGTGGACTGCTGGCGACGCCCAAACGGCATCGGGTGCTGCCGACTGCGCTGCGCAGCGACCAGATGCGCGGCGTCCTTGAACGGGCAGTCGCCTCGGCCGCCGACGAGGGAGCCACCGGACTCCGGGACGTGGCGATGTTGGAGTTGCTTTATGCCACCGGCATCCGGGTTGGTGAGCTGGTCGGGCTCGACGTCGACGACGTTGACCACGAGCGGCGCCTGGTGCGAGTTCTCGGCAAGGGCAGCAAGGAGCGCGCCGTTCCCTACGGTCTGCCCGCGGCCGATGCGGTGCATGGGTGGCTCGCCACCGGCAGGGGCCCGTTAGTCACTCAAGCCAGTGGCTCAGCCCTGTTTCTTGGCGCCCGGGGTGGTCGGATCGACCCGCGGGCGGTGCGCCGCACCGTCCACCGCCGGATCGCTGAGGTGGACGACACGCTCGATCTGGGCCCGCACGGTCTACGGCACAGTGCCGCCACGCACCTGCTGGAAGGTGGTGCCGACCTGCGGTCGGTGCAGGAACTGCTCGGCCACGAGTCGCTGGCGACCACCCAGATCTATACCCATGTGAGCGCCGAGCGGCTGCGGTCCGCCTACACGCTGGCTCATCCACGCGCCTAGACCGAGCCGAGGCAGCGCCACCGGCCCTCGCGTCGCCGCCGGTCCTGCCGCCCAACCGTCGAGCGGCAGCAACCGCACCGGTCCGACGCTCAGATAGCGCAGCGGGTCGACATAGACGTCGCCGGTACGCGCGCCAAGGTGCAGGCACGCCGACGGCAAGCAATGACCGCCGGCGAGGGTCAGCGTGCCCACAAGCTGCCCAGCATCGACACGATCCCCGCGCCCGACCGCCACCAGCACCGGCTCGTAGGTGCTGCGCAGTCGGCCGTGGTCCACGACCACCACCCCGCGACCGGCGACCTTGCCGGCGAAGCTGACCCGGCCGTCGTCGACAGCCAGCACGGCCTGGCCAACCCGGCCCGCTAAGTCTGCCCCGCGGTGCCCCGGGCCGTACGGGCCGAGCGGGGGTTCAAAGACGCGCACCACCGTCGGCTGCGGGTTCAGCGGCCAGACCCACGGCTCGCGCACCTGGGCGGCTGTGTGCGCAACCGCCGCGGCGACGACCGCGGCCCCAAAGACGCTCGCAGCGATCACGCTCGCAACGATCACGGTCAGGATCGGGCGCAGTGTCCTGCTGTCGAGGAGGTTCACGACAGCAGACTGGTCGCTGGCCGATGCGGCGGCCGGGCACCGGCGGCGGGTTGTGCATGCCCGCGCTGGCCGATTCGGCTGTGGACCGCCCGCTCCCGTACGATGAATAAAGCGACTCGCGAGAAGTGAGTCGACTTCGCACGCTCTCAACCCGTCTGTGACGGGGTAGTTCCCACCGGTCCTCGGCAGACTGCCGGAGGCGGGGAGCGCACCGAGACGTCAGGGCGTCGGCAACCGTCGGCGCGACAACCGGTATCGACGCCTGCTTCGATGGCAGCGCGTTGTGGAAAAGGAGCACGGCCATGGCCGTCGTCACCATGCGACAGCTGCTCGAGAGCGGCGTCCACTTCGGACACCAGACTCGGCGCTGGAACCCCAAGATGAAGCGCTTCATCTTCACTGAGCGCAACGGCATCTACATCATCGACCTGCAACAGTCGCTGTCCTACATCGACCGCAGCTTCGAGTTCGTCAAGGCCACCGTGGCCCGCGGCGGGCAGATCCTATTTGTCGGCACCAAGAAGCAGGCGCAGGCGGCGATCGCCGAGCAGTCCACTCGTGTCGGCATGCCGTACGTGAACCAGCGCTGGCTGGGCGGCATGCTCACCAACTTCCAGACGGTCAACAAGCGGCTGCAGCGCCTGAAGGAACTCGAAGAGATCGACTTCGACGATGTCGCGGGCTCGGACCGGACGAAGAAGGAACTGTTGGGCATGCGCCGAGAGATGGCCAAGCTCGAGCGCAGCCTTGGTGGTATCCGAGACATGGGCCGGGTGCCGGCTGCGGTGTGGGTCATCGACACGAACAAGGAGCACCTGGCCATCGACGAGGCCAAGAAGCTGGGGATCCCGGTGGTGGCGGTGCTGGACACCAACTGTGATCCCGACGACGTTGACTACCCGATCCCGGGCAACGACGACGCCATCCGGTCCGTGACGCTGCTGACCCGGGTGATCGCCGATGCTGTGGCCGAGGGGCTAATGGCCCGCTCGGGTGTGCGCACCGGTGAGGAGCCGTCCGGTGCCGAGGTCGGTGCTGACGAGCCGATGGCCGAGTGGGAGCGCGAGTTGCTGGGCGGCGAGGCAGGCGCGGCCGTGGATGCAGCGACGTCCGGCCAGCCCGCTGCGGTAGCGGCAGATGGTTCCGCTGCGGTAGCGGTGAACGGCACAGCGGACGCCCCGGGCGACCGTCCGGCCGCCTCGGCCGAGGCCGAAGCGGTCGCCGCCGAGGCGCTTGGCGCCAGCGTGGCGGACGTGACCGGCCAAACCGAGGCGTCGACAGCAGCAGCCCCCAGCGACGCGCCGCAGATGGGCGCCGATCCTGCAGCCGAGGTGGAGGCTGAGGTCGACTCTGACAGCGAGGTTGAGTCGGCCACCGCTGAGGCGGACAGCAGCACCGCGGTCTGAACTATCGGCGTGGCGTGCCCCCTGACGGGGGTGCGCCACGACGCGCGTCCAGCGACGCTGCTGGCGTCGAGACGACAACAACTACTTCAGCACAGCCAGAGAGAGGGCTTAGCAATGGCGAACATCAGTGCCGCCGACGTGAAGAAGCTCCGCGACCTCACGGGCGCGGGCATGATGGACTCCAAGAACGCTCTGGTCGAGACCGATGGAGACCTGGACCGTGCGGTAGAGGTGCTGCGCATCAAGGGCGAGGGTAAGGCAGCGAAGCGTGGGGCTGAGCGCACCGCCTCGGCTGGGCTTGTCGCCGGCAGCGGTCACGCGATCGTCGAGCTGAACAGCGAGACCGACTTCGTGGCCAAGTCCGACCAGTTCCAGCAACTCGCGACCACCCTGGCTGAGGCCGCTGATCGGGTGCGGCCGGCAGACCGGGATGCATTCGTGACCGCCGATCTGGGCGACGGTCGTACTGTCGAGCAGGCCATCGGCGAGCTCGCTGCGGTGATCGGGGAGAAGTTGCAGTTGGGGCGGGTGGCCGCCTTCGACGGGCAGGTCGAGACCTACATGCACCGGCGGGCCAGCGACTTGCCACCGGCCGTCGGGGTGCTGCTGGAGTACGACGGCAACGACAGTGAGACGGCGCGTGCGGTAGCCATGCAGGTGTGCGCGATGCGTCCGCAGTACGTGTCGCGTGCGGAGGTGCCGGCTGACGTGGTGGCCAAGGAGCGTGAGATCGCCGAAGCGACCGCCCGTGAGGAGGGCAAGCCTGAGCAAGCCCTTCCCCGCATCATTGAGGGTCGGGTCAACGGCTTCTTCAAAGAGGTCGCGCTGCTAGAGCAGTCCTCGGTCAAAGAGCCCAAGTCCACCGTGCAAGGCGTCCTGGACAAGGCCGGCGTCACCGTCACTCGGTTCGCACGCTTCGAGGTCGGCCAGGGCTGATCCGGTACCGTCGGCCAGCAGTCCACGACACGGAGGGCAGCAGTGGTGAGCAGCCAGCAGGAGCAGCCGGCCTATCGGCGGGTGTTGCTGAAGCTGTCCGGTGAGGTGTTCGGTGGCGGCAAGATCGGCGTCGACCCCGACGTCGTCAGCTCGGTCGCTCGCCAGATTGCCGACGTCGTCCGCTCGGGCGTGCAATTGGCCATCGTGGTGGGTGGCGGCAACTTTTTCCGCGGCGCTGAGCTCTCCACGCACGGTATGGACCGCGCGCGCGCCGACTACATGGGCATGCTGGGTACGGTGATGAACTGCTTGGCGTTGCAGGACTTCGTGGACAAGCAGGGCATCGAGACCCGGGTGCAGACCGCGATCACGATGGGTCAGGTGGCCGAGCCGTACATCCCGCGACGGGCAGCGCGGCATCTGGAGAAGGACCGCATCGTGATCTTCGGTGCGGGTGCCGGGATGCCGTACTTTTCTACCGACACAGTCGCTGCACAACGGGCACTGGAGATCGGGTGCGACGCATTGCTGCTGGCCAAGAGCGGCGTCGACGGGGTCTATGACGCCGACCCGCGGGTCGACCCGTCGGCGGTCCGCTTCGACCACGTCTCCTACGACGAGGTGCTGGGCCGGGGGTTGAATGTGGCCGACGCGGCCGCCTTCGCGCTATGCCGAGAGAACCACCTACCGATCGTCGTGTTCGGCCTCGCCGACGGCAATATCGCCCGCGCCGTACGGGGTGACAAGATCGGCACGGTGGTGTCTGCCGGCTGAGGCCGGCGGCTGCCGTCACCCACCCATCCCCGGAGACCGAGGCGAGGACAGACGTGATCGACCAGACGCTGCGTGAGGCAGGCGGCAAGATGGACAAGGCTGTCGAGGTCGCCAAGGACGACTTCGCCGCCATCCGCACTGGCCGTGCGCACCCTCAGATGTTCGCGAAGATCACTGCGGACTACTACGGCACGCCGACCCCCATCCAGCAACTGGCTGGTTTTCAGATCCCCGAGGCGCGGGTGGTGATCATCTCGCCGTATGACATGGGGGCCAAGCCGGCCATCGAGCGGGCCATCCGCGACTCCGACCTCGGGGTCAACCCGACCGACGACGGCAAGATTCTGCGCGTCGTGTTGCCGGAGCTCACCGAGGACCGGCGCAAGGAGTACATCAAACTGGCCCGCGCCAAAGCCGAAGACGGGCGCGTCGCAGTGCGCAACATCCGCCGGTCGGCTAAGCAGGCGCTCGACCGTGCGGAGAAGGACGGGGAGGTCGGCAAAGACGACGTCACCGGTGCCGAAAAGCGCTTGGACGGGCTCACCAAGAAGCACACCGACTCGATCGACGACCTGCTGCAGCACAAGGAAGCAGAGCTGCTCGAGGTGTGAACGGGTCAGATCCAGGTGGTGCGAGCGGGCCGGACTCGCGCGACGTCCCGCCCCCCGTCGCGGTCCCGTCGCCAGACCCCGCTGGGCCCGCCCCGGGTGCGCCGGCCGATCCGGCAGTGCGCACCAGCCGGGCCGGGCGTGACTTGCCCGCCGCCATCGCCGTGGGTGTCGGGCTCGGCGGCCTCGTGCTGGTGTCCCTGTTTATCGTGCGCGACGTTTTCGTGCTGGTGGTGGTGGGATTCGCCCTGATCGGCATTCGCGAGCTCAGCGGAGCACTGGCGACCGGCGGTACCAAAGTGCCAGCGATCCCCGTCGGGTTGGGCGCTGTCGCCATGCTGGTGGGCGGGTGGATCGGCGGTGCCGAGCTCGTGCTGGTCGCCCTGGGTGTGACCTTGCTGGGCGTGCTCTTGGTGCGGCTGCCCGCCGGTGCACACGGATATGTGCGGGACGTGACCGCTGGGCTGTTTGTGCTGGCCTACGTTCCGCTGCTGGGGGCCTTCGTGGTGCTGATGGCGGTGCCCAGCGACGGAGCCTGGCGAGTGGTGGCTTTCGTAGTGACCACGATCTCCTCCGACATCGGTGGTTATGTCGTCGGTGTGCTGGCTGGCCGGCACCTGATGACGCCCACAATCAGCCCGAAGAAGACCTGGGAGGGCTTCGCTGGATCGCTCGGTACATGTGCCGTGGCTGGCTGGTTGACGGTGTCGTACGGGCTTAATGGTCCCGCCTGGGTCGGTGTCCTGCTGGGGGTGTTGACCGCCTGCGCCGCCACCATCGGTGACCTGTCCGAGTCACTGATCAAGCGTGACCTCGGCATCAAGGACATGGGGTCGATGCTGCCCGGCCACGGCGGAATGATGGACCGGTTGGACTCGCTGCTGTTTGTGGCACCGGTGGCCTGGGTCGTGCTGCAGATGCTCGTTCCGGTGGCGTGAGGTGGCACGGCCGACCCACGGCGGGTGCCGCTCGGGCCGGGACGCTGGGGTCGCTTGCCCCGGTCAGCTGACCGGGCGGACGTCCGGCCTGACGTTCTTCGTGGTGCAGATCTCGGTGCGGTACGAGTACGACCTCGCTATCTTCGTGTGTGGCGGCTTCACACGGAGGTACCGGGTGCGGTGCGACTAGCAGTCGGCCTCGTCGAACAGGCCGGGTTGGAGTATCGGACGGCGGTCCTGACGCGGTCCGACTTGTCGCTGCCCGGCATGGTCGCTGCCGACGCCGACGCAGCCAGCGCTGGGATGGGGGCGAGCGAGACAATCGCCGCCAAGACCTTCGATCGTGCGCACATGCGACAGCCCCCTCTATGAGTGATGGGTAGAAGATCTCCGCCGCCGGCTCGCTGTCAAGGCGTTCACACGGACCTGATTCGCGCTCGTGCGACACTGATGTCGCTATGTCACTGCCGCTGGTCTTCGAGGAGCCGCGGGGACGCAAGCAGCCGCCCAGGCACCTCGCAGATCTGACCGGGAGCGAGCGCGGCGCTGCTGTGGTGGCACTGGGTGAGCCTGCCTTTCGGGCTAAGCAGCTGTCCACGCACTACTTCGGTCGGCTGGTCGACGATCCGGCCGAGATGACAGACCTGCCGGCCAGCACTCGCGCCCGTCTGGTCGATGCTTTGCTGCCGCAGCTGATGACGCCGCTGAAGACGATGACCGCAGACCGGGGCACCACCCGCAAGACGCTGTGGCGCCTGCATGACGGTGCGCTGGTTGAGTCGGTGCTGATGCGCTACCCCGGCCGGGTGACCATGTGCGTGTCGTCGCAAGCGGGCTGCGGCATGGCCTGCCCGTTCTGTGCCACCGGCCAGGGCGGGTTGCAACGCAACATGTCCACCGCCGAGATCGTCGAGCAGGTTGTGGCCGGCGCCCGCGCCCTGGCCCGCGATGAGGTGCCCGGCGGTCGGGCGCGAGTCTCCAACGTGGTGTTCATGGGGATGGGCGAGCCGCTGGCCAACTACCGCGCCGTGATGGCCTCTGTACGCCGGCTGACCGAGCCGGCACCCGACGGGCTCGGGATGTCTGCTCGCGGGGTGACGGTGTCCACGGTCGGCCTGGTCCCGCGTATGCACCAGCTGGCCGACGAGGGCATCCCGGTGACCCTGGCACTGTCTCTGCACGCCCCCGACGACGAGCTGCGCGACGAGCTGGTGCCGGTGAACACCCGCTGGAAGGTCGTCGAGACCGTCGAGGCCGCTTGGCAGTACGCCGCCCGCACCGGGCGGCGGGTGTCCATCGAGTACGCCATGATGCGCGGCATCAACGATCAGGCGTGGCGGGCCGACCTGCTCGGCGACCTGCTGCGTTCGTACGGTGACTGGGGGTGGGTGCACGTCAACCTGATCCCGCTCAACCCGACGCCGGGGTCACGCTGGACCGCCTCCGACCCTGCCGACGAGGCCGAGTTCGTCCGGAGGCTGCTGGCCAAGCAGGTGCCGACCACCGTGCGCGACACCCGCGGGCAGGAGATCGACGGCGCCTGCGGCCAGCTCGCTGCCACCCGCGTCTGACCTTTCGGCCCGCGCTCGACGGTGTTCCACGTGGACCAGCGTTGACCGCCGCACAATGCTTCGTTGACCGGCACGAAGGTGGCGCTGAGGTCGAGGCTGGTCGGGTCGGGTGATGCAGCAGGCATGGTGTCGGTCTCCGGAGTGAGGTGACGCCACCCCGGGTGGCCGCTGCCGGCGGATCAACCAGGTGCGCGTCGCGATCGGGGCAGGCGTACGGCCCCACGGACAGTGGTGGACATCTCGACGCCTCCTTTCACACGCGGACGGACCAGCGGCAGCATCGCCGCCTGCGGGCAGGAGGCGCAAGCTGTTTTCGGTCAGGGGTGGCGAGACAGTGCCTGCGCATGGCTAGATGTCCCCATGGGTGCCTACGAGAAGACCTACCGCCGCAGCATCGACGACCCGGAAGGCTTCTGGGGTGAGCAGGCGGCCGGCATCGACTGGATCCATCGACCGTCACAGATGCTCGACACCTCTGATCCGCACCGGGCGCGCTGGTTTCCCGACGGCACCATGAACACCTGTTTCAACGCGCTCGACCGGCATGTGGCGGCCGGCCGCGGCGACCAGGCGGCGATCATCTACGACAGCCCGGTGACCGACACACAGCGGACCATCACCTACGCCCAGCTCACCGAACAGTCCGCGGCCTTCGCCGGGTCCCTTCGTCGGCTGGGGGTCGGCAAGGGGGACCGGGTGGTGCTCTATATGCCGATGGTCCCCGAAGCGGTGGTCGCGATGCTGGCCTGCGCCAGGATCGGCGCGGTCCACTCGGTGGTGTTCGGGGGGTTCGCTCCGAACGAGTTGGCCACCCGCATCGACGACGCCCAACCGACGGTTATCGTGTCCGCCTCGTGTGGCATCGAGCCGACCCGGGTGGTGGAGTACAAGCCACTGCTAGATCGGGCGTTGGAGCGGTCAACTCACCAGCCAGACTTCTGTGTGGTGCTGCAGCGCCCGCAGGCCGAGGCGAGCATGGTGGACGGCCGCGACGTCGACTGGGCGGTGGCGATGGAGGCCGGCCGCGCCGACCCCGCCGAGTGTGTCGCGGTTGCCGCAACCGACCCGCTGTATGTGCTCTATACCTCGGGCACCACCGGCAAGCCGAAGGGCATCGTCCGCGACAACGGTGGGCACGCGGTCGCATTGGCGTGGTCGATGCGCAACGTTTACGACGTCTCACCAGGCGACGTGTGGTAGACCGCCTCCGACGTCGGCTGGGTCGTCGGCCACTCCTACATTGTGTATGCCCCGCTGCTGATCGGCGCGACCTCAGTGCTGTTCGAGGGCAAGCCCGTCGGCACCCCCGACGCGGGCGCCTTCTGGCGAGTGATCGCCGAGCACGGTGTGACTGCCCTGTTCACCGCGCCGACCGCGTTCCGGGCGATCCGCAAGGCCGACCCCGACGCCGAGTTGCTCGCCGAGCACGACGTCTCCAGCCTGCGGACGTTGTTCCTGGCGGGGGAGAGGCTTGACCCGGACACCTACGAGTGGGCCGTCGCGACCCTCGGCGTGCCGGTCATCGACCACTGGTGGCAGACCGAGACCGGCTGGTCGATTGCGGCGAACCTGCGAGGTCTGGAGCCGATGCCGATCAAACCGGGGTCGCCGACCGTGCCCGTGCCGGGGTGGGATGTCCGCGTCCTCGACACCTCCGGCGCGGAGTGCCCGGCGGGCACCGAGGGTGCGATCTGTGTGCGGCTGCCGCTGCCGCCGGGGGCGCTGCCGACGCTGTGGAACGACGACGAACGCTTTGTGGAGTCCTATCTCGCCGAGCATGAGGGCTACTACCTGTCCGGGGACGGAGGGTACGTCGACGAGGACGGCTACGTCTTCGTGATGGGGCGCACGGACGACGTGATCAACGTGGCTGGGCACCGGCTGTCGACGGGCTCGATGGAGGCGGTGCTGGCCGAGCATCCGGCCGTCGCCGAATGTGCGGTCGTCGGCGTTGCCGACGAGATGAAGGGCCAACTGCCCCGCGGGTACGTGGTGCTGCAGGCCGGCGTCGAGGTCGACCCCGACGAGCTCCAGGCCGAGCTGGTCGCGGCGGTGCGAGACCAGATCGGCGCAGTGGCCGCGCTGCGTACGGTCGTGGTGGTGCCGGCGCTGCCCAAGACCCGCTCGGGCAAAATCCTGCGGCGGTCGATGCGCGACATCGCCGACGGCAAGGAGGCCGAGGCCCCCTCGACCATCGAGGACCCGGGAGTGTTGGACACACTTCGCCCGCTGCTGTGAACCGGCGCGAGGCGGATGTGGTGCGGCCGGATCAGTGCCCGCCCAGCACCGGCGACAGGGCGTGGGCGAGCAGGCTGGGACGTCCGGTGAGCCGCTCCTCGGCGTCGGCGGCAGACATCGCGCGCAGCCCGGCGTTGATTTGCAGCCAGCGCAACGGTTCCGGCTCCCAGCGTCGTGAGTGGTGTCCGACCCAGGGCAGCCGCACCAGATCGCTGTCGCGGCCGGTGATGAGGTCGGCCAGCGTCCGACCGGCCAGCTGCGACGAGCCGACCCCGTCGCCGACGTAACCCCCCGCCCAGGCCAACCCGCTGACCCGGTCGAGGCCTACCGAGGCATGCCAGTCACGGGGAACGCCCAGCACCCCACCCCAGCGGTGGGTGAACCCAACATCGGCGAGGGTGGGGAACAGCTCACGGACGGTCGCCTGCAGTGCAGCAAATACCCGAGGCACCCGGTCAAAGCCGGGTTGCACCTTAGAGCCGAAATGGTACGGCGCGCCGCGACCACCCAGCGCCAGCCGATCGTCGGCGGTGCGCTGGGCGTAGATCAGCAGATGCCGCGCATCGTTGAAGGTCTCGCGCGCAGCGACGCCCAACTGGGACCACACCGTGGTGGGCAGCGGCTCCGTCGCCACCATCAGCGAGTAGATGGGCGCCAGCGTGCGGCCATGGCCCTGCAGCGAGCCGGTGTAACCCTCGGCGGCTCGCACCACGATGTCGGCCCGCACCCGACCGGCGTCGGTGTCGACCCGACCGGCCGCGATCTCGTGTACAGCCGTCTGCTCGAACAGCCGCACGCCACGGCGCTCGACCGCGCGCGCCAGCCCACGAACCAGGCGTGCCGGGTGAATGGCTGCGCAATGTCGTGTCCAGGTCGCACCGAGCACGTCGCTGGCCGCGACTCGTGCCCGCGCCTGAGCTGCGTCGAGCAGTTGCAGGTCGTCACTGTCCTGCTCCCAGCTGCGGGCCGCTCGCACCTGCGCCCGCAGTCGCCGCAGTTGAACCGGGGTCCGCGCCATCGACACCGTGCCACCGCGGGCGTACTGCGCGTCGATGCCCTCGGCCGCGGCGATGGCGCCAACGTCGCGCACGCTGCCCTGCAGGGCGCGCAGCTGACGCATCGCCCCGTCGCGGCCGCCGTACGGACCCGGGGCTCGGGCGAGGTGTTCCGCTGATGCGGGGAACAGCGCCGAGCACCACCCCCCATTACGCCCCGACGCGCCGAAGCCGGCCACCTCGCGCTCGAGCACGGCGATACGCAGCGTTGGGTCGGCCACCGCCAAGTGGTAGGCGGTCCACAGGCCGGTGAACCCGGCTCCCACGATGGCCACGTCCACATCGGTCGGCCCCGGCATCGGCGGTCGCGGCGACCAATCATCACCCGCGGTGGCATGCCACAGCGACAGCGAGTCATACCGCGGCGCGGCACTGATGCTCAGCGCACACCCCAGGCGTACGTCTGCTTGCGCAACTTCAGGTAGACAAAGGTCTCGGTCGACCGCACGCCGGGCAAGGTGCGGATGCGGTGCGACAAGATGTCGAGTAGCTCTTCGTCGCTCTCACACACCACCTCGGCGAGCAGGTCGAAGCTGCCAGCGGTGATGACGACATAGTCGATCTCAGCCATGGCTGCCAGTGCATCGGCCGCCGAATCCAGGTCCCCCTCGACCCGGATGCCGATCATCGCCTGCCGGGCGAAGCCGAGCTCGAGCGGATCGGTGACGGCCACGATCTGCATCGCACCGCTGTCGACCAACCGCTGGACGCGTTGCCGTACCGCTGCCTCGGACAGCCCGACGGCTTTGCCGATCGCCGCGTACGGTCGGCGGCCATCCTGCTGCAGCTGTTCGATGATGGCCTTGGAGGTCGCGTCCAGGGTGGCTTGCCCCACGCCGTTTCCGTCCGCGCGTCGTGTCACGCGTTGCATTCTGACCGTGCAGACCGCCATCGCACAACCCCTGATAGGGCGTAATCCGTAGTGAAACACAATCGTGACGACGGAATCGCTTGTCTGGGCGGCTTTGCTCTGCAAGCATGCGGCAGGTGAATGGTCCAGGTCACAACTATGTCGGCGGTACACGCCGGGCGGGTACGTCCGGTGAGTCGGTTGACATCGTCGACCCGGCCACGGGTGACGTGTTGGTGACCGCCGACCTTGCTGGCCCAGCCGATGTCGGCGACGCCGTAGCAAGCGCGACCGAGGCCTTCAAGCAGTGGTCGGCTACCACCCCGGCCGAGCGGGCGAGCGTCCTGCTGGCGTGGGCCGGCGAGTTGGAGCGCCGGGCTGACGAGTTGGCCCGCACCGAGAGCGCGCAGACCGGCAAGCCGCTGCGGCTGAGCTCTGAGTTCGACGTGCCGGGCAGCATCGACAACACCGCCTTCTTCGGCGGAGCCGCGCGCCTGCTCGAGGGCGCCGCCGCAGGGGAGTATTCCGGCGACCACACCTCCTACGTACGTCGCGAGCCGGTCGGCGTCGTCGGCTCGATCGCGCCGTGGAACTACCCGCTGCAGATGGCCGCCTGGAAGGTGCTGCCCGCGGTCGCTGCCGGCAACACCATCGTGCTCAAGCCGGCCGAGATTACTCCGCTGACGTCGATCACCTTCGCCGAGGCCGCCGCCGCCGCCGGTATGCCCGCAGGGGTCGTCAACGTGGTGACCGGCCGTGGACCCGACGCCGGCGAGACCCTGGTCAGTCACGATGACGTCGCCATGGTCAGCTTTACCGGGTCGACCACGGTCGGTCGCCGCGTCGCCGCCCTCGCCATCGACGGGGTCCGGCGGGTGCACCTCGAGCTGGGCGGCAAGGCGCCGTTCGTCGTGTTCGACGATGCCGACCTGGAGGCGGCGGTGCACGGTGCGGTCGCCGCTGCGCTGATCAACACCGGCCAGGACTGCACCGCGGCGACCCGGGCGATCGTGCACCGATCGCTGCACGACGACTTTGTCGCCGGGGTGGCCGACCTGATGGGTGACATGCGGCTGGGCATGCAGACCGACCCGGACACCGATCTGGGGCCGCTGGTGTCGTTCGCGCAGCGCGACCGGGTCGCAGCCCACGTCGACCGGGCCCGCGCCGAGGGTGCCAAGGTCGTCTGCGGCGGCCGTGCCGGCGGTGGTGACCTGGCCCGCGGCGCCTTCTATGAGCCCACTCTCGTGACCGGCGCCGGCCCGGACAGTTCGCTGTGGCGCGACGAGGTGTTCGGCCCGGTGTTGTTGTCGGTCCCCTTCGACACCGACGACGAGGCCATCGCACTGGCTAACGACACCCCGTACGGGCTGGCGGCCTCGGTCTGGACGCGGGACGTGCACCGCTCGCTGCGGGCGACCGCAGAGATTCAGGCCGGGTGCTGCTGGGTGAACGACCACATCCCGATCATCAGCGAGATGCCGCACGGTGGTTACAAGCAGTCCGGCTTCGGCAAGGACATGAGCCGCTACTCGCTGGAGGACTACACGCAGGTCAAGCACGTAATGCTGGATGTGACCGGCACCGCGCGCAAGGCTTGGCACCGCACCGTCTTCACCGACCGCTCGCCGTCGTGACCCCGATGACCCCGATGGAAGGACACCAACCATGAGAAACCGTCACCGGCCCCTCAGCACCCCGCCACCCGGTCTGCACCGTCCGGTCAGCCGACGCTCGCTGCTGCGTGGCGCCTCCGTCGGTGCACTGGGTGTGGCCGGCGGGGGCCTGTTGTCTGCGTGCGGTGTCGAGGGCAGCAGCCAGCAATCCGAGTCGTGCACCA
>Ga0136640_10000552_pt1 | contig 14503 bp, 12 predicted proteins | sample AntDrymUQ8642106_2_FD_105498 | JGI IMG/M metagenome (GOLD analysis project Ga0136640, IMG submission 105498) | Polar desert sand microbial communities from Dry Valleys, Antarctica - metaG UQ864 (21.06) | ecosystem: Environmental > Terrestrial > Soil > Desert | place: Antarctica: Dry Valley...
GGAGGCCGCTCCCGACCTGTCGCGCGACGCTCGGCGACGCCTGGCCATGATCGACTGGCACCGGGCCCACGACGAGAACGTGAGCCTGACCGCACGCCGCTTCGGGGTCGCTCGGCCGACCGTCTACCGCTGGCTCGGTCGCTATGATCGCTTCCGCCTGGAGAGCCTCGAGGACCGCGGCTCCGCCCCGCGCCGGCGACGTCGGCCGACCTGGACGATGGAGCAGCTGCGCGCCGTCCGAGCCATCCGCGAGCGCTATCCGCGCTGGGGCAAGGACAAGCTCGTGATCCTGCTCGCTCGAGCGGGTCTGGCCCTCTCGAGCTCGATGGTCGGGCGCATCCTGGCACGGCTTCGGCGAGCCGGTGACCTGCCTGAGCCCCGACGTCGCGGCATGAGCGTCGGCAAGCGGTTGTGGCAGCGGCCCTACGCCATCCGCAAGCCGGCCGGCTGGACGGTCGAGCGGCCGCGCGATCTGGTCGAGCTCGACACCCTCGACATCCGGCCCCTGCCCGGTCTGGTCTGGAAGCAGTTCACCGCTCGCGACGTGGTCAGCCGCTGGGATGTCGTCGAGCTGGGCCGACGAGCCACCGCCCAGGCGGCCGCCGCGATGCTCGATCGCCTGGCCGAGCGGATGCCCTTCGAGATCCGGGCCATCAGCATCGACAACGGCTCTGAGTTCATGGCCGAGTTCGAGACCGCCTGTCAGACGCGGGGCATCGCCTTGTTCGTCCTGCCGCCCCGCTCGCCCAAGCTGCACGGTGCCGTGGAGCGAGCCAACCGGACGCACACCGAGGAGTTCTACGAGGTGACCACGGCCGAGCCCGAGCTGGCCTTCCAAGCCGAGCTGCGGACCTGGGAGACGACCTACAACACCATCCGGCCGCACCAGGCTCTGGCCTATCTCACGCCTGCCGAGTTCCTGGCCTCGGTCGGGGTCGAGGTGTAACGGAGGTACCGAACGAGTACACATTCTTGACATGATCGCACCCCGTGGTGCAAAATACGCACCAATGGTGCGCAACGTAAGCACGACGCTCGTCAAGGCGCTCGATCTCCTGATGCTCATCGCTCGGGCGAAGCCCGGCGGCGTTCGGCTCGTCGACTTGCAGCGACAGCTTAACGCTGACAATGCGGTCCTCCTGCGCCTCCTCAACGGCTTCCAACTGCGCGATTTCGTCCGCCGCGACGACGTGGCCCGATATCACCTGGGCCCCGCCGCGATGGAGCTCGCACACAGCTTCCTTGCCGGTATCGACGTTCGAGATGCGGCGCGATCGACGATGCACCGACTGGTCGCCGAGTCGCGAGAGACCGTCCACCTCGGTGCTTTGCGCGACGTCGGGGTGATCTATCTCGACAAGATCGAGGCCGAGCAGACCATCCGCATGCACTCCCAGATCGGCAGGCTCATGCCGGCGTACTCGACCGCGTTGGGAAAGGCAATGCTCGCTGCCGGTCCTCCCGAGGTCGTCGAGCGTGTCATCGGGGCGGGGATGTCGTCCCGCACCCCGCGCACCATCACGACGCGCCGGGCGCTGCGGCGCGAGCTCGATATGGTCCGCCAGCAGGGGTTTGCGATTGATGACCTGGAGAACGAGGACGGCGTCCGATGCGTCGGCGCGGCCATCCTCGACCACCAGAACGCGGTGGTCGCCGCGTTGAGTATCTCGGCGCCGGCGTTTCGCTTCTCGCTGGACGATGCCCACCGCGTGGGACCCACGATCGCGCGCGCCGCGCGCGAGGTGTCCACCCGGCTCGGCGCTCCGGCGGCGCTGGCCGAGCGATCAACGGACGTCACAGGCGTCGCCACTTCGGCAGCGACGACGGCCAGCGCTGAGTAGCCGCATTAGAAGGAGGAGGACCCCCGTATGATGCATATACCCGATCAGAGCGGCGGCTCGGCATGCACGACAGGAGGACGGAAGTGATTCGCATCATCCGACGCGGCGCCCCACGACGGATGGCGGCAGTGGTCGCTCTGGGATTGTTCGCCGCTGCATGCAGTCCACCGTCGACGCCAGGCGCCAGCGGGCCGGCAGGCAGCGGGCCGGCCGGAAGCGAGCCTGCGTCGGGCGGTGAAGCCGTGACGCTCAACGTCATCGACGTGGCGGGGAATCTCCAGCTCACTCAGTCGATGATCGACGCCTTCGTCGCCGCCAACCCCGACCGGGTCGCGGCGGTCAACTATGACAAGGCACCCTCGCCGGAGCTGGCGGGCCGAATCCAGGCGCAGCAGGAGGGCAACAACCTGCAGACCGACCTCGTTCTGACCGGCACCGATGCGCTCGCCGCCGGCATCGAACTCGACCTCTGGGAAGAGATCGCCCCGATGTACGAGGAGCGCGGCACGACGCTCGACCAAATCCTGCTGGATCCGGCGTACGACATGCAGGCGCTGGCCGAGGGCTTCGGGGTCGTCATCACCTATTACCCGTCGGGGCCGCTACTCGAATACGATCCAGCGCGGGTGAGCGACCCGCCCTCCACGCCCGAGGAGCTGCTCGAGTACGCCAAGGCGAACCCAGGGCGCTTCATGTATGCCCGCCCGGCGAACTCAGGCCCGGGTCGCACGTTCATCATGGGGCTGCCGTACCTGCTCGGGGACGAAGACCCCATGGACCCCGAAAATGGCTGGGACAACACGTGGGCGTACCTCGAGGAGCTGGGTCAGCACATCGAGTACTACCCGACCGGCACGGGGCAGACGATGACCGAGCTCGGTCAGGGCACCAGGGCGATGATCGCCTCGACCACCGGCTGGGACATCAACCCGCGGGCGCTTGGAACGGTGCCGAAGGAGGCGCAGGTCGCGTTCTTCGATGACTTCACGTGGGTGGCAGACGCCCATTACTTCGTCGTCCCGAAGGGCGTGGACGAGGCGAAGTTGGACGTGCTGCTCGATCTCCTGGCATGGATCCACAAGCCGGAGGAGAACGCGAAGGCGTATGACGCCGGCTACTTCTATCCGGGCCCGGCGGTGCAGGGGGCGGAACTGTCCATGGCACCGGATGATTCTCAGGCGATCATCGCCGAGTTCGGGCGGCCGGAGTATGACCAGGTGATCGCCGACAATCCGGTCGTCGTCCCGCTGGGGGCAGCGGCGCTCGTCAGGGCGTTCGAGATCTGGGACGAGCGGATCGGCGGGGACCAGATCAAGGAGTTCTGATGCCGCAACCGCAGCTGGAGCGCCTGGCGATCGAAAACGTCACCAAGGCGTACGGCGACCACGTCGCGCTGCGGGATTTCAGTCTCGATGTAGCCGGGGGCGAGTTCGTTGCGCTCCTCGGCCCATCGGGCTGCGGCAAGTCTACGATGCTCAACTGCCTGGCCGGCCTGATTCCGCTCACCAGCGGCCGGATCTCCATCGACGAAGACCGCATCGATGCGCTGCCGCCCGAGCGCCGGCACTTCGGCATGGTCTTCCAGAACTACGCCCTCTTCCCGCACATGAGCGTCGGTCGGAACGTCGCCTTCGGCCTCGAGTCGCGGCGCGTGCCGCGAGGCGAGATCGCCTCGAGGGTGGCCCGCGCGCTGCGCCAGGTTCGCCTCGAGGGGTTCGAGGATCGCTATCCAGCTCAGCTGTCGGGCGGGCAGCAGCAGCGGGTGGCGATGGCGCGCGCCATCGTCCTCGAGCCCCGGTTGATCCTCATGGACGAGCCCCTGTCCAACCTCGATGCGCAGCTGCGCACGGAGCTCCGCACGGAGCTGCGCCGTCTCCATCAGGAACTCGGGCTGACCACGATCTACGTCACGCACGATCAGTCAGAGGCGCTCTCGCTCGCCGATCGACTCGTCGTGATGCGCAACGGCGTGCACCTCCAGATCGGCACCCCGGCGATGGTCTACACCGAGCCGGCGGACGCGTTCGTCGCCGCGTTCATGGGCTATCGGAACGTGATTCCGGCGCGGCGCCGATCGTCGTCTGATGGTGAGGTCATCGTGGAGCTGGCGGACGGCGTCAGCCTCCGCGGCGTCGACCGGAGCGCAACCACGGACGAGCGGGTCGTCGTGGCCGTCCGGCCGTCCGATTTCACGCTCGTCTCGAAGGGTGATACGGCCGACGGCCCGACCGCCGACAACGCGATCGGCTGCACCGTCCGCGTCGTCGAGTACCAGGGCGAGGAGAGCGCGGTCGAGGCCGAGGCGCCCGATGGGCTGCGGCTGCACCTTCGGACGCGTGAGCACGTCGCCGTGGACGAGCCGGTCCGGATTCGCGTTGACCCTGCGCGGCTGCTCGTCTTTGCCGCCGATGGCTGAGCACGCCCGCTCACTGCGCGAGCGCCTCGCCGACCGAGGCATCGATCGCGTCCTCTGGCTGCTGTTTCCTGCCGCCGCCTTGCTCGGCTTGCTGTTCGTCTATCCCTTCGTGTATGGCCTGGGGCTGTCGCTGCAACCGAACGAGGGCGCTCCGGTGATCGGCAACTACGTCCGCTTCTTCGCCAGTGACTTCGAGCGCTCCACCATCTGGAAGACGCTCGCGCTCGCCATCCCGGCCGCCGCCATCAATGTCGGCCTCAGCATCCCGGTCGCCTACAAGCTCCGCGGTCCGGTGCGCTTCAAGCGCCTGATCACCACCCTGCTGGTGATGCCGGCGACGCTCGGAACGGTGCTGGTGGCGGAGGGGCTCATCCGGTACTTCGGCCCGATCGGCTGGTTCAACCAGGTCCTCATGACGCTCGGGCTCGTCGACGCCCCGCTTCGGCTGACCCACAACTATGTCGGCGTCTTGGCTTCGCTGATCATCACCGGCTTCCCGCTCAGCCTGCTCCTGATCCTCGGCCATGCGTCCGGCATCGATCCCGATCTCGAGCGCGCGGCGGCGACCCTCGGCGCCGAGCCTCGTGAGCGGTTTCGGCGCGTGGTGCTGCCACTCATGATGCCGGGAATCACCATCGCCGCCGTCCTGGCATTCGTGGCTGCCTTCTCCGTCTTTCCATCCGCCGTGATGGTCGGCAATCCGGCCGGTGAGACGCGTGTGATCTCGATCGCCGCGTACCAGGCGGCGTTCGAACGGTTCGACTACCCCATGGCGTCCGCGATCGCGATGATCATGGCCGCCGTGCAGTTCGCGATCGTGGGATTCGTCTTCGTGATCCGAGGGCGTCTCTATCGCGGGACCACGAGCGGCGCGAAAGGATGAGCGTCATCAGCACCACCGATCGGCCGCTTCGCCGGGGCGCAGGCGTCTCGGCGACCGGCCTCATTCTGATCGTGGTGTTGGGTATCTTCTTCCTCAACCTCGCCGCACTGATCCTGGGCGTGGTGCTCAACTCGTTCGCCACCTCCTGGTTCGCCACGCCCGTGCCCGCCGGGCTGACCACGCGGTGGTACGAGTACGCGGGCGAGCTCTTCCAGCTGCTGCGCGTCCTCCAGACCACGTTCGTCATCGGCGCTGCCGTCGTCTTCATGAGCCTGCTCATCGGCGCGCCGGCAGCCTACGCGCTGGCCCGCCGTCAGTTTCCCGGCAAACGGCTGCTCATGCTGCTGTTCCTCCTGCCGCTGCTGGTTGCGCCCATCACCTACGGCCTGCCATTGGCGACCGCCCTCTATCAGTTCGATCTCGCGGGCACCATGGCGGGCGTCATCCTCGCCAACCTCGTCCCGTCGATCCCGTTCGTGATCGTGCTGCTCACGCCGTTCATCGAGCAGATCGACGAGAACCTCGAGCGCGCGGCCCGAATGTGCGGGGCGTCGACGCTCCGTGTCTTCGTGAAGGTGCTGATCCCGCTGATGGTGCCGGGCCTGCTGGCCGCCGGCCTGCTGGTGCTCATCCGCGTGCTCGCCATGTTCGAGCTCACCTTCCTGACCGCCGGCCCGGGTGAGCAGACGCTGGTCGTCGCGCTCTACTACACCGTCTTCGCAGCGGGCATCCGTCCGTCGCAGGCGATCGACGCGATGGCCGTCATCTACATGCTCACCGCCTTCATCCCGCTCGTCGTCGCGCTCCGGTTCGTGGATCCGACCCAGATCGTGGCGCGGATCAAGCAGGAGAACGTTCGATGAAGATCACCGGCGGCCGGGTCATCGTATGCTCTCCCGGCCGCAACTTCGTGACGCTGAAGCTGGAGACCAGCGATGGGATCTTCGGCCTGGGCGACGCGACGCTGAACGGCCGGGAGCTCGCCGTGGCTGCGTATCTCGACGAGCACGTGCTGCCCCTTCTCGTCGGCCGCGACCCGCTCGCGATCGAGGACATGTGGCACTACCTGTACAAGGGGGCATATTGGCGCCGGGGCCCGGTCACCATGACGGCGATCGCCGCGGTCGACACGGCACTGTGGGACATCAAGGGCAAGAGCCTCGGCACACCGGTCTACAACCTGCTGGGAGGCAGGTCACGCAAGGGCGTGCTCGTCTACGGGCATGCGAACGGCGACAGCATCGAGAGCGCCATCGAGGCCGTGCGCCGCTACCGCGAGATGGGGTACCGCGCCATCCGCGTCCAGTGCGCTGTGCCGGGCGTGCCGAGCGCCTACGGCGTGGGAAAGGGTGATCTCTACTACGAGCCGGCGGCTCGCGGCCTGCCCGAGGAGCAGATCTGGTCGACCGATGAGTACCTCGGCTTCGTCCCGGCCCTCTTCGAGCGGCTGCGGAGCGAGTTCGGCTTCGAGCTGCGGCTGCTGCACGATGCCCATCACCGCCTCACGCCGATCCAGGCCGGCTGGCTCGGAAAGCGGCTCGAGGATTACCGCCTTTTCTGGCTGGAGGATCCGGTGCCGGCCGAGCTGCAGGAGGGCTTCCGCATCATCCGTCAGCACACCACCGTGCCGATCGCGGTCGGCGAGGTCTTCAACAGCCTGTACGACTGCCTCCAGCTGATCACCGAGCAGCTCATCGACTACGTTCGCACCACCGTCGTCCGCGCGGGGGGCATCACCCATCTGCGCAAGATCGCCGCGATCGCCGAGCCGTACCACGTGCTCACCGGGTCGCACGGCGCGACCGACCTGTCGCCGGTCAGCATGGCCGCGGCGCTGCATTTCGACATCTCGGTGCATAACTTCGGCATCCAGGAGTACATGCGCCATACGCCGGAGACCGATGCGGTCTTTCCCCATGCCTACTCGTTCTCGGACGGCTATCTCGATCCCGGCGAAGAGCCGGGCCTCGGCGTCGACATCGACGAGCGCCTCGCCGAGCGTTACCCGTACCGGGCGGCGTACCTGCCGGTCAGCCGGCGCGTCGACGGGACGGTCCACAGCTGGTGACCGCTCGCCATCCCGGCGAATTGAAGCGGCCGGTCGGTGCTGGGCTGGCGCCGGACGACGACCGCCTGCTGCCGGCGGAGCCAACGCTGCGCGCCATCGCGCGCGAGCTGTACCAGCAGATCCGCGAGCTACCGCTCGTTTCGCCGCATGGCCATATCGAGGCATCCGTGCTGGCCCGCAACGAGCGCCTTCCCGATCCGGCGACGCTCTTCGTCAGCCGCGACCACTACGTCACGCGCATCCTTCACTCCCAGGGTGTTCCGCTGGAAGAGCTCGGGGTGATGCCCGCCGACGCTGGCGACGACGCCCCCGGACCACCGTCGCGCGAGATCTGGCGGCGGCTGGCCGAGCATTGGCACGTGCTGCGTGGCATGCCGAGCCGATTGTGGCTGGAGCAGACGCTGGAGTCGGTGTTCGCCATCCGGACGCCGCTGTCGTCGGCGACCTGCGACGCGATCCACGACGAGCTCGAGGACCGCCTGGGTCGGGACGAGTTTCGCGCCGGGGCGCTGTTCGATCGGTTCGGGCTGGAGGTCATGGTCACCACTGATTCGCCGCTCGACGACCTGGAGCACCATCGAGCCCTGGCGGAGAGTCGATCGGTCGGTCGAGTTCTTCCGGGATTTCGCCCGGATGGGGTGGTGGACGCCGAGCGACGCGGATGGAAAGACGCCGTTGAGCGGCTCGGCGAGATCACGTCGGAGGATATCCAGACCTATCCCGGTTACCTCAGGGCGATCGAGAGCCGTCGCGCCTTCTTCGTCTCGCAGGGCGGGACATCCACCGACCACGGGCATGCCACCCCGCGCGCCGAAGCGCTCGACGCGGCGGATGCCGAGCGCCTCTACGCGCAGCTCCGCGCGGGCGCCGGGAACGCGGCTGACGCCGAGCGCTTCCGCGCCCACATGCTGATGGAGTTCGCGCGGATGAGCTGCGAGGACGGGCTCGTCATGCAGCTGCACGCCGGGGCGGTCCGTGGCCACGACCGCCGGGCGACGGCCAGGTTCGGCGCCGATATCGGCGCGGACATCCCGGCCGCTGCCGAGTATGTGCGCTCGCTTCGGCCGCTGCTCGAGCGCCACGGCCACGACCGGGGATTTCGGTTGATCGTGTTCACGCTCGACGAGGCGGCGTACGCCCGCGAGCTGGCGCCCATGGCGGGCTACTACCCGGCCCTGCTCCTGGGCGCGCCATGGTGGTTCCACGACAGCCCGGAGGGACTGCGTCGCTTTCGGGCGTGGACACTCGAGAGCGCGGGCTTCTACAACACCGTCGGCTTCACCGATGATGCGCGCTCATTCCCGACGATCCCGGCGCGCCACGACGTCGCTCGTCGCATCGACTCCGCCTTTCTGGCCTCGCTGGTGGCCGAGCGGAGGCTGACCCTCGAGGAGGCGCAGGAGACGGCGATCGATCTCGCCTATCGGCTGCCCAAGGCCGCCTACCGCCTGTGACGCACCGTCTCAGCCTCGCCACACTTGCCGGCGTGCCGGCGGAGCTCCGGCCATCTTTCGATCCCGGCTCACTCCGCATCGGCATCGTGCATCTCGGCCTGGGGGCCTTCCATCGCGCCCACCAGGCCGTCTTCACCGATGATGCACTCGCCGCCGAGTGGGGCGACTGGGGCATCTACGGCTTGAGCGAGCGGAGCCGGACGGTACCCGATCAGCTGGAGGCGCAGGACGGCCTCTACAGCGTCATCGAACGCGCGCCAAGCCACCGCCGCTGCCGCGTCGTCGGCAGCATCCGCAAGGTCGGGCTTGCGTCGGACCGGAGGAGCGGCCTGGAAGCGTGGATCGCCACCTCGAGGACACACATCGTCTCCCTGACCGTCACCGAGAAGGGTTATCGGTACGATCCGGCCACGGGACGGTTGCGCGTCGACGATCCGGCCATCCAGGCCGACGCCGCGGGTGGCGACCCGGTGACCGTCGTCGGTCAACTGGTCCGCGGACTTCAGGCGCGTATGGCCGAAGGTGGGCCGCTCACCGTGCTGAGCTGCGACAACATCCCCGGCAACGGCCGCCTGCTCCGCGGCTTGGTCGACGAGTTTTTCACCCTGCTGGAGCCGTCGCAGGCGGCGGCGCTGCGGGCATGGATCAGCGACAACGTCACCTTCCCGAGCACGGTGGTCGACCGGATCGTCCCGGCAACGTCGGCGGCTGACCTCGAGGAGGCGCGGCAGCTCCTCGGTGTGGAGGATCGCGGCGCCGTCGTGGCAGAGCCGTTCCGGCAGTGGGTGATCGAGGACGACTTTGCGGCAGGCCGCCCCGCATGGGACGCGGCCGGCGCGATCGTGACCGCTGATGTGCTGCCATACGAGGTGGCGAAGCTGCGGATCCTCAACGGCAGCCACTCGACCCTCGCATATCTGGGAGCGGTGGCGGGGCACGAGACGATCGCCGAAGCGATCGGCGAGCCCGCGTTGGACCGCCTCGTCCGGCGCATGGTCCACGACGAGGTCATCCCGACTCTCCAGCCGCCGCCCGGCATCGACCTCGCGCGCTACGCCGACGAGGTGCTCGAGCGGTTCACCAATCCCGCACTGGGCCATCGAACGCATCAGGTCGCGATGGATGGCTCATACAAGCTCCCGCAGCGGCTGCTCGCAACGGCGCGTGACACGCTGGCCAGCGGACGTCAGCCGCGTCTCGTCGCACTCGCCGTGGCCGGGTGGATCCGTTATCTCGGCGGCTTGAACGAGGCGGGCGATCGCTACGACGTGCTCGATCCGATGGCTGACCGGCTGGTGTCGATCGCCACTTCCGCCGCGCCCAGCGAAGCGGTCGCCGCCCGGCTGCTGGCGATCCGAGAGGTCTTCGGCGACGACCTTGCCGGAGCCGCACCATTTCGAGCGAGCGTGGGCGCCTGGCTGCGGCGGCTGCACGAAGACGGCGTGGTCCGCACCGTCGCCCATGCCGTCTCGGAGCCCGCATGACGCGCGTTGCGGCCGTCGGCGAGTGCATGCTCGAGCTGCGTCATGTCAATCATGAAACGCTCGCGCTCGGCTTCGGGGGCGACACGCTCAACACGGCCGTCTACCTAGCCCGCTGCGGTCGCCGCGACGGTATCCAGGTCGACTATGTCACCGCGCTCGGCGATGACCCCTACAGCGAGGCGATGATCGAGGCATGGCGCCGCGAAGGGATCGGCACCGATCGGGTGGTGCGCCTGCGCGGTCGACATCCGGGGCTGTATCTGATCCGCACCGATGAGGCCGGGGAGCGGTCATTTACGTATTACCGATCGGAGTCGGCGGCGCGGGACATGTTTCGCGTCGCCGGCGCGAGGCTGGACGAGAGCCTCTCCGAGTACGATCTCGTCTACCTGTCCGGTATCACGCTCTCGATCCTGGATGCACCGTCCCGGGAGCGACTGTGGACGGCGCTTGACGCCGTGCGGGATGCCGGCGGGCGCGTCGCCTTCGACACGAACTATCGGCCCTGGGGATGGCCCGACGCGGAGGCTTCGCGGCTCGCGGTGAGGCGCACGCTGGAGCGGACGGACATCGCGCTCCCCACCCTCGACGACGAACGCCAGCTCTTCGGTGACGATGACGAGGATGCCTGTGTCGAGCGTCTCCTGTCCGTCGGGTGTCAGGAGGTTGCGGTAAAGCTGGGCGCGGATGGCACGTTCGTCGCCACGCGCGGGGGGCGCTGGCGCGTGCCGGCGGCGACGCCGGACCGCGTCGTCGACACCACCGCCGCCGGAGATGCCTTCAACGGCGCCTATCTCGCCGTCCGGATGGCCAACGGTGATCCCGAGTCGGCGGCGATCGTGGGGAACCGCCTGGCGGCGGTCGTCATCGGCCATGCCGGCGCCGTCATTCCTGCCGCCGCGATGCCGCACGCGGCACCGCCCTCGCCGTCGCGATGACGCCCGAAGATCCCGCGGCTGCGCGCTTCCCGTTCGAGCTGCGAGATGCGCCGCCGATCCTGCCGCTGGTCACTGCCGCGGCCAGTGATCCGATCGAGGGCGTCGTCGAGGCCCTCAGCTCGGCCGGCGTCGCGGCGGTCGAGGTGACGCTCCGGCGCGATGGCGCCCTCGATGCGCTGCGGCGGGCCGTTGATGCCGCCGGAGCGCGCACGGTCGTGGGCGCCGGAACGGTCCGGACCGTCCCTCAGCTGGATGAGGCGGTGGCGGGGGGTGCCGCCTTCGTGGTGTCGCCGGGGTTCGACACGATGCTCGCGGCACGAGCCGCCCGGCACGGCGTGCCGTACGTGCCCGGCGTGGCTACAGCGACCGAGGTGATGGCCGCCGTCCGCGTCGGCCTTCGCGTTCTGAAGTTCTTTCCCGCCGAGGCAATCGGCGGCGCGGCCGCGCTCAGGGCGCTCGGTGAGCCGTTCTCCGACGTCAGGTTCATCCCCACGGGCGGTATCGGCGAGTGGAACCTGGCGACGTACCTGAGCCTGGCGAACGTGTGGTGCTGCGGTGGTTCCTGGATCGTGCCCGCACGAGAGCTCGCGGCCCCAGACCTCGGCGCCATCACCGCGCGCGTAGAGCACGCCCGCTCGATCGCAGCGACGGCCTTAGCCAAGCGTCCGGGAGCCCGCTAGCTGAGCACACTCGCACGCCGTCGCGGCGGCATAACGCCGGGGCGTGCTCTGATTTGCATGCGACCGCTTGCCCGATCACGAGGAGTTCGTGGCGTACCTCGCCCGGTTCCAGCAACTCATCAAGCCGAACGACGAGTGCTAACTACCGAAGCTCCTCGGTAAACTGCCGCGCCACATCGACAAATGCCGAGTTGCGCGAGCTCCTGCACCGCGCCAGCGACGACTTCAAGGCCGCCCAGGGCGTTCAGTCGCCGTTGGCCGCCGTCGCGCCCGGACCGTTCGCGGCCGGCTCGCAGCTTGCGAAGCTCTATCTGCATGGAGGCATCTTCCACGGCGACGCCGAGATGTCCGAATGGTGGGACCGCATCGGACCAAACAACCGGCAGATGATCCAGTACGAGTTCCGGATGTACGAGAGCCGCGTCCGGAACGTCGTCGTCGAGCTGAAGAAGGTGATCGAGGCTGGCCGCGAGGGAGGGAGGCTTCCTACGCGATGAGCCGATTGATCTCAGTGGTGAGCCGCGGCAGCCTGGCCAGTGGGCCGACCCCGACCGCGGAGCGGCCTTGGACCTGCTGCGCATCCACCGCTAGGACCGGGCCGGAATCACCCAGGACACGTCGGCTCCCGCCGGACCCTTGTTGCGATTCCGGTATGCGGTACCAACTCCTTGCTACATCTGGTAGCTCGTGCTCGACATGGCCACCATATGTTGCGGTTTTCACCCGACCGCATGTCCGGGGAGCCCTTATGGGAGCCCTTATCGCGCACGTCTGATCGCTCGTGGGCCGGGACGAGGAAGATCGGGCCATTACCGCTGGTGAGACACGCGAGGCACGCCCTCGATCGGCATCGCCTCCACGACGTTCCTGAGCCTCCGGTAGCCGGCGCCTGTTCTGGTCCGTCGTCGGGCCAGCGTTTGTCAGGTTCGATCCGGGTTCGGAACGATCCCTTGGCCGTCACAAGACGCGAGCGCTGCGGGAACACGCCAAGCTTCGCCTTTGCGTCGGCCCGGCCTCCTCAGCGCAGGATGCGGCGGAGGGCGGCGCGACCATGCGCCAGATAGCTGGGGTCGCCGAAGAGGATGTAGTTCAGGTCGGCCCCGGACATGATCGCGTCGACCTCAAAGGCCGCCGTTCACGGACCCAGTCGGGGCGGGCCCTGGAGGTGGCTGCCATCGCCTGGATCGGGGCCCGCTCGCCGCAGGCCAAGGGCCGCGTGGAGCGTCTCTGGGGGCACGGCCCAGGACCGGCCCCTCAGCGGGCTGCGCCTGGCCGGTGCCCGCACCATCGATGGGGCCAACGCGGTGCTGGCGGACTACCTGCCGCGACACGACGCCCGCTTCGCCGTGCCGCCGGCCAGTGCCGAGTCGGCGTGGCGGTCACTGCCTGCTGGTCGACCGCCCGAGACGGCCTTCTGCTTCCGCCATCCGCGCAGCGTGGCACGCGACGGGACGTTCACCCCTCGGCGGTCGCAAGCTGATGATCGCTGGTCGCTCCATGGCGAGCTGGAAGGGACGCGTGCTGGAGGTCCAGGAACGGCTCGATGGGACCTTCTGGGTGGAACTCGACGGCGACTTCCAGCGCGCCGCCCCGGCTCCAGAGCGGCCGGTCGTGCTGCGCGCCTCCGGACCTCGCAAGCGCTACGTCCCGCCGCCCGACCATCCCTGGTGCCGCTATCCTGTGGCCAGACCACGGTGCCAAAGTCGCTGACCGGATAAGCGGTCAGGATCCCTTGCCCCCGACATCAGGGGATACCCCGGCCTAAAAGGGGAACCAGTCCTGTCGTTGGTAGCCGGTTGCCCGAGGCACCGAGCGTCGAAGTCCCGCAGGCGGAGGGGCAACGGCTCGTTTCGCTAGGGGTTCGGCCCGATGGCGGCGAGCTCCAGCACGAACTGACTCCCGCGCGGCGAGCGTGGCTCGACGCGGAGCTGGCCGCCCATCGAGTGCGCCAGGCGGCGGGCGGCGAAGAGCCCGATGCCCGCTCCTCGGGGTGAATCGTCCAGGCGGACGAACGGATCGAAGATGCGTTCGCGCCACTCCTCGGGGATGCCCGGTCCGTCGTCCGTGATGGCCAGGTAGGCCCGTCCCTCGGCCCGCCAACCGTACAGGTCGATGTTGCCGTTGATCGGCGCGTACTTGGCCGCGTTCTCCAGCAGATAGCCCAGCAGCCGTCGCGTGGGCTCGACCGCGCCATGGGCTCGCAGCGGTCGCTCCAGGAAGTCCGTGGCCAGCCGGTGACGGCGGAACAGCGGCCCCAGCTCCTTGACCGTTTCCTCGACCACCGCCGTCAGGTCCATCGGTCCTGTCTCCATCGAGCCGGAGGGGAAGATGCGCATGCTCTCCAGGATGGAGTCCACGGCCTGGTCCAATCGGTCGACCTGCTGCAGCGCCTCCCGCTCCCAGACCTGAGCGTCGGGCTGCTCGCCGGCCTGCGCGCGGCCGCCCAGCAGCTCCACGTAGGCACGTACGACGGCCAGCGGCGTGCGCAGCGCGTGGGTGACCACGGCGATGACGTTCGCCCTGGCCTCATCGATGGCACGCAGGCTCTCGATCTGCGCTTCGGCCTCCTGCTGCAGCCGGCCCTTCTCCACGACGCCTGCCAGCAACGCGGCGAGAGTCTCAAGGAAGCGCACGTCAGACGCCGGGAAGCGGCGCGGACGCACGGTCTGCACGTTGAGCACGCCCACGACCTGGTCGTTCCAGATGAGCGGCACGGAGCACATCGAGGTGTGCGGCTGA
>Ga0136640_10000553_pt1 | contig 14494 bp, 12 predicted proteins | sample AntDrymUQ8642106_2_FD_105498 | JGI IMG/M metagenome (GOLD analysis project Ga0136640, IMG submission 105498) | Polar desert sand microbial communities from Dry Valleys, Antarctica - metaG UQ864 (21.06) | ecosystem: Environmental > Terrestrial > Soil > Desert | place: Antarctica: Dry Valley...
AAGCGTGCGCCTCGTCTGATGGCCCGCACGTACCGGCGGCGGGCAGCGATCGGACTGCGCGAACTGATGCCAGCGTTTGATGGGCGGCAGATATCATCTGCGCTGATCGACTATCGTAGGTTCAAGGCTGAATTCAAAGGCGCTGAAGACGAAAAAATTCTGACGGGGGCAATGGAAGACACTACTCGGCTTACCCTGCCGCGTATAATTTACACCGCCCACACGTCAGCATTTTATCCACGTCTCAGTGAACTCTGCGACACGGAGCGTTCGGCGGTAGCCATCGGATTTACTGGAGCAGGCGAAAAAGTTGAAGTGGTCTGGATCGCAGCCGAGATCGATTCAAAACTGGAAGCAACGCAAGAGGTCACGGAATTCTGGTGCGACCGGCTCGAAATGGTTGCTCTTAACTCTAATTTTTCGAACTACATAATCTGGCTAATCGCACCTGAAGGCTTTTCACCCGCCGCACTCGAAATCCTTCGAGACAGAAACGCATACGGATCGAGCCAAAAGCAGGCCGAACTGATGGCCGAAATGCTGGGCACCAAATCCTATAGTGAGATCGAAAGCCCGTCGAACGAATACGAGATCGTCGTTCCGATGGGCCCCGAAACGGAAATGATCGCCGCACACACCATCGAAGATATTGCGAAGCGGCATAATTTTCCGGCAAAAGCGATAAATCAGATAAAAACAGCGGTTGTTGAGGCCTGTATTAACGCGGGCGAGCATTCGCTAAGTCCAGACCAGCGGCTCTACCAAAAATTTGCCATTGATGCTGACAAGATTACGATCACGGTCTCGAACCGCGGGCTTCGCGTGGCGGACAAGCCGATACAAAGCGATGCCTCGGAAGAAGCACGGCGCGGTTGGGGTCTGAAAATAATTCGTGGACTGATGGACGAAGTGAATTTTGAGCCAACTGATGATGGCACCCGCATCACGATGGTGAAATATCTCAAAGCAGCCTGATTCTCCGGCAATCAGCCGCAAGCGATCCTTCGATTTTATACATCCTGATTCTTGCCGAACTCATCATAATGGGCGTCTGAAGTTCAATAGGCGACTAAGACATGGAATCTTTAAGTTTGAACATTTCGTCCACAAACTGTGTTATATTATTCATGCGTAGCTTTCGGTGCCGAAAACGCCTGCCTGACCTTCCTTCGACCTCACGTCAATGAAAAGATTTATTTCAAGAACAAATGATTGGCTGCTCGTCGCGGTTTTCGCACTTTTGTGCGCGGGGCTGACCTCTGCTCAGGCGCCGCCTCTCCTGCAGGACATTCAGATCGTTAGGGATCGATATTCGGCGGTACCCTCTTCAACTCCCCTCGTCATGAAGACGGGGAGCGTGATGCCTTCAACGTCCGTCTTGCCAAACCCGAATGGTATCAGGACGCTTTTTCCGGTACTTGCCGACGTTTCGATTCCCGGTTATTCCGGTGTCCTGATTGAGTCGCTCGACGGCAACGTAGTCCTTGAATCGAACGCTGCCGCGGCATTTAATCCGGCCTCAAACGTCAAGATCGCGACGGCGTACGCCGTACTAAAAACCTTTGGCCCCGAGTTTCGATTTATGACGAACGTCTACACGGACGGTACACTCGACCGAAACTCCGGAATGCTGCACGGGAATGTCTATGTCTCGGGCAAGGACCCGATGTTCGGATTTGAGCACGCGGTCGCGGTCGCTCATGAATTGAACCGGATGGGTGTCCGCTCTGTAACCGGCGATCTGATTGTCACGGATAATTTTGTGATGAACTATTCGGGCTCGCCCGTCGGCTCTGGTCAGTCTCTTTTTGCGACGATGGACTCCGCAAAGCGCTCTGCCGCCGCGACTCGCGTGTGGCTAAACCATCTATCGCACGCAGGCAAATTTGGTCAGGTGGTCGGTGTTCCCGGCGTTGCATTTTCCGGCTCCGTCTATGTCCAATCGATCCCAAGCACACTCCAGCATCTCTTTACACACGAATCGACGCAGATGCGTGAAATTTTGAAGACGACGCTCTGTTACTCAAATAATTTCCTCTCGGAACGGCTTGGCGATCTGGTGGGCGGTCCATATGCGGTCTCGCGGCTGGTGCATTTGAACGCGAATGTTCCGCCGCAGGAATTTTCACTGCAAACGTCCAGCGGCCTCGGCATCAACCGCGTCACGCCAAACGCCATGATGCGGCTGCTTCGAGCTCTGCGCACTGATCTGGCGAGATATAAGATGACATACGCCGACATAATGCCGGTTGCCGGTATCGACAAAGGTACGCTCGAGGGTCGCTTTGATTCGGATTTTTCCCGCGGCAGCGTTGTTGGTAAAACGGGTACGCTCGGCAACACCGATGGCGGCGTGAGTGCTCTCGCGGGCGAGGTCAATACTCGCAACGGCCGATTGCTTTTTGTGATATTTAATCAACGGGGGAGCGTTCCACGATTTCGCAGTTTTCAGAACAATTTCGTATCGCTCGTGCAGGGGCAGTTCGGCGGGGCATTGCCGATGGCCTATGATGCTATTTCTCTTCAAACGCGGATGGCTCGTTCGCGGGTAACATATCCCGATCGTCAGGCTAGCGCAAACGAATAGTTAACAGATCAAACCGATGTCAGGAAGGGAGCAAGTCTTTTGCTTCCTTTTTTCTTTTTAGAACGCGCATGAGATAATTCCCGCTTGACCAATGACTGACAACGAAAAGGATCAGCCGGAAGCAGAATCCCCGGAGTCGCTTGCTGACCCGACCGCACCCGACATCGCCGCCGCGGATGGCGAGCCTCCCGTAATTAAACACGCAAGCGTCGCCCGATCGGCCGGAATTGTTTCAATCGCGGTTATGTTTTCGCGTGTCCTCGGCCTGGTCCGCGAAACTATCTTTGCCCGATACTTCGGCGCAGGCTTTCTCTACGATGCTTTTATCGTCGGGTTTCGCATTCCCAATTTGCTCCGCGATCTGTTTGCTGAAGGTGCCCTGTCGGCGGCATTCGTCAAGGTATTCACAGACTATCAGCTGAAGAACAGTGAAAAAGAAGCCTGGCGGCTCGCAAGCCTTATTTTCAACGGTCTGGCCGTCGTCCTGAGCGTCATTTGCATCGCCGGTATTTTTCTCTCACCGCTTTTCGTTAAGCTCATTACATACAATTATTTAGGCGACCCCAACCATTATTATCCGCCCGAAAAAGCTGCATTGGCGACTACGCTGATGCAGATCATGTTTCCCTTTATTTTGCTCGTAGCACTGGCGGCGCTGGCGATGGGTGTTTTGAATACGAAGGGTCGATTCGGAATACCGGCCTCTGCATCGACGGCATTCAATGTCGTATCGATTATATTCGGGCTGGGCCTCGCCGCCTGGCTAAGCGGCGGTTCGTGGGAACGCTCGGTAGATAAGATCACGGTCCCCGGTGACGCGGCGCAATGGGCGATCATCGGCATGTCGATCGGTACGTTGCTGGGCGGGGCGGCGCAGCTTTTGATACAGCTGCCTTCCCTCTTCAAAGTTGGATTCCGATTCTCCTGGCGGCTGAGCTTTCGAGACGAAGGCGTTCGGCGGGTGATGCGTTTAATGGGCCCGGCGATAATCGGAACGGGTGCGATTCAAGTAAAAGTCCTAGTCGACACGGTCGTCGCCTCCGGCATCGATGGCGGCGCGTCGTGGCTGAGCTATTCATTCCGGCTGATGCAGTTCCCTATCGGCGTTTTTGGCGTTGCCATTGGCACGGCGGCGATCCCCACTCTCTCGCGTCTTGCGTCCGAAGAGAATTTCGTAAAGTTTCGTTCGACGCTTTCAGATGCGATCAAGCTTGTATTTCTCCTCGCCATCCCATCCGCGTGCGGCCTGATCGTCCTCGGCGATCCGATTATCAGCCTGATATACGAACGCGGAGAGTTTACCGCTTTCGATACTAATATGACCGCTTGGGCCTTGACCGCATATTCAGTCGGTCTCGCCGCATACGCCGCAATAAAGGTGTTGTCGCCCGCCTTTTACGCTCTCGATGACGCTAAGACGCCGATGTATATCAGCCTCGCGTCAATTCTGGTCCATGTTCCGGCGAGCTTTGGGATGATGCAGCTGCTCTCAACCGTCGGAGTGTCGCCAGAGCGGCCAAACGGATTCGGTCACGTCGGCGTTGCGCTAGCCACGTCCGTCGTCGCGACGGTTAATTTCCTCGCCCTCGCCTGGTTTATGCGGCAGCGGATCAAGCGATTGCACGGCGGTGCGATACTTTCGTCATTGTTTCGGATTGTCATAGCGTCAGCGGCGATGTCGGCGGCTGCCTATTACGGCTACTACCTGCTTACAAATTTATTTCTTGAAAAATCGCTATTGATCAGGTTCGTCGAGGCATTTATACCGATTGCGTTCGGCGGAATAATCTTTCTGCTTGCCGCAAAATTATTGCAAATCGAGGAACTTGAGAAAATCTATCGCGGAGTTTCCGCTAAGTTGCGAAGATAATAAGCGGAGGCGCAGCGTCTTCCGGGTCTCTGCGGTAAACTATCCCTAATGGCAAGCACCAAACCCGCACGCGGAATGCGCGATTTTCTGCCCTCGGATGTTAGAAAGCGCGATTACGTTATCGACATTATCAAAAACGTTTATGAGTCGTACGGCTTTGAACCGCTCGAAACGCCCGCCGTCGAAAATATCGAGACGCTGATGGGCAAGTATGGCGACGAAGGCAATCAGCTTATCTACAAGATCCTGAAACGAGGAGATAAGCTGCTCGAATCAGTCCAAAGTCCAAAGTCTAAAGTCCAAACGCCGGATTCCGAGACCTTGGACATGGGACTCGGGACATTGGACTCTCTGTCCGACCTTGCCCTTCGCTACGATCTCACCGTTCCGCTGGCCCGCGTTGTCGCTAATAATAGAAACGAACTGCCAAAGTTTTTCAGGCGGTATCAAATCCAGCCTGTCTGGCGGGCCGACCGGCCGGCCCGCGGGCGGTTTCGCGAGTTTTATCAGTGTGATGTGGACGCAATTGGATCAAGTTCAATGATTGTCGAGGGCGAACTAATGTCCGCCGTCAGCGAGATTCTGAAACGGCTAGGTTTTGAAGATTTCACAATACGGCTCAATCATCGTCAGGTTTTGACGGACATTTTGGATACCGCGGGCGTTCCCGAAGAATTGCACACCGCCGCCCTTGTCTCAATAGATAAGCTCGACAAGATCGGCTTCGATGGTGTTGCCCAAGAGCTGAATGATCGCAGCATCTCAGAAAGCGCATCGACGATGCTGATGGAGATATTTGCGACCACGCAAGAGATTTTAACCGGAGACAAGGACGTCAACCGCACCATCGTCGCGAATCTCATCAACATCGTTAGCAACGAAACGCTCACCCAGCTGGGCCAAATACTAAAGTTCGCCGGCAACGCGCCGATGCTGATTGACCCGAGCCTTGCCCGCGGGTTGTCTTATTACACCGGCGCGATCATGGAGATCAACGTCCCCGATCTCGCCGGATCCCTCGGTGGCGGCGGGCGCTATGACGGGCTAATCGGGATGTTTGGCAAGGATCAAATACCGGCGTGCGGATTCTCGCTAGGACTCGAGAGAATCCTGGTCGTGATGGAAGAACGCGGCATGTTCCCTCCGGAGATCGCCGGATCGAAATCCGCCGATATTATGGTCACATACGGGAGCGATGAATACGTTGCCGAATCGCTAAAACTAGCGAATGAATTACGCTCACAAGGTTTGCGCGTGATGGTTTATCCCGAAACCGAAAAGCTCGGCAAGCAAATGAAGTATGCCGATACGATAAATGTTCCATTCGTCTGTGTTGTTGGCGGGAACGAGGCCGGTACTGGAAAAATCGCCTTAAAAAACATGAAAAGCGGTGAGCAGAATCTTGTGACTCGTTCTGACATCGCCAGCACAATAGCAGCTGTTCACGCTCGTGTAGTGTCTTAAGTCTGTGTTGCCGATCAGTAAATGCACAGAACCGCGCGTAAATAAGGGCGAAACACGCAGCTCGGCGGTATCGCCCTTGCTTACAAGCTTCGTTGCCGAAAAGACGTGATAGTGGATATGGCTCAAAACATGATCATCGAAAATTATCACGCCGACGCGATCCGATCTTTTGAAAACTATAAAAAGATGGCTGAGAGCTCCATCGCTCAGGTGTCGGACGATGAGTATTTTGCGCTGATCGACCCCGAAGCAAATTCGATCGCAACTATCGTCAAACATATCGCCGGCAATCTGCGCTCGCGGTGGACGGATTTCCTGACCAGTGACGGCGAAAAGGAGGATCGGCAGCGAGACACCGAGTTTGAAATGGTCAACGACAGCCGCGAATCGCTTATGCAGCTGTGGGAAGTGGGTTGGGCCATACTTTTCGCTGCCCTGAAACCGCTGACGGTCGAAGATTTCGCGAGGACGGTAACGATTCGCGGCGAAAACCACACCGTCGCCGAAGCGATCACTAGGCAGATGATGCATTACGCACTTCACATTGGGCAGATCGTGCTTCTCGCAAAACATTTCAAATCGTCTGAGTGGAAATCGCTAAGCGTTCCGAAAAATAGATCGGCGGAATTCAACCGGTTTCTCGCTGACAGCCAAACGGCCGGCGAGGCGGCAAGAGGCAGATTCGAGGCCACGCTCGATTTCGCTGAAAAGACTCGAGAATAAAAGTTCCCTACGCGGATATGTTAATCTAGCGTTCGGTATTTGTATGAAAGCCATCTCAATCCTCGGGTCTACCGGCTCAATCGGCTGTAATACTCTCAAAGTAATCGAACATCTAGGCAATTTTCGCGTCGTGGCAATGGCCGCGGGGCGTAATATGTCGAAGTTTGCCGATCAGATCGCCCAATATCACCCGGCGTTGGTGTCTTGTGAAGACGAGATTTGTGCAGAGATCCTTGAAAAAGAATTGCACACGCGTAGCGTTAAGGCCCCGACGATTGAACTCAGTTCGAAAGGTTTGATCGGGGTCGCGACTCATCCCGAGGCAGAAATTGTCGTTTCTGCAACCGTCGGCGCGGTCGGTTTTGTTCCGACGCTGCGGGCAATCGAGGCAGGCAAGCGGGTAGCTCTCGCCAACAAAGAAACTTTGGTCATGGCCGGCGAATTGATGACCGCCGCAGCGGAGAAATCAGGGGCTGAGATCTTGCCGGTAGATTCCGAACATAACGCCATTCACCAATGTCTAAGAGGCGAGTCGCGCCGTGAAGTCAAAAGGCTAATTCTCACCGCGTCGGGCGGCCCCTTTCGCGGCAAGACGACTGGGGAAATCGAAAATGCCACGCTTGGTGAAGCGCTCAATCATCCCAACTGGAAAATGGGCGACAAGATTACTATCGACTCTGCCACACTGATGAATAAAGGCCTGGAAGTCATCGAAGCGAGATGGCTTTTCGGCTTTGACGCCGAGCGGATTTCTGTAATCGTTCACCCGCAATCAATTGTTCACTCGATGGTCGAAATGGTTGATGGATCGATCATCGCTCAACTCGGCGTTACGGATATGCGACACGCTATCCAATACGCGCTTACCTACCCGGCACGCCAAGAAAATTGCACGCCGCCCCTCGATATCGCCGCACTCAGCCGACTGGATTTCGAAGAACCGGATTTCGAGCGATTCCCATGCCTTAGTCTAGCCTATGAAGCACTTGAGTCCGGCGGCACAATGCCGACTGCCCTAAATGCCGCAAACGAGACGGCCGTTCAGGCGTTTTTGGATGGAAGAATCAAGTTGTCCGAGATCGCTGTCGTCATTCGATCCGTGATGAACGATCACGAGACACGACCCGCATCGTCCCTCGAAGCAATCCTGGAAACTGACGCGTGGGCACGCGAGCGCGCTATAATGATGTTATCGAAGAGCGCCACCGCCTAGTAGCTTTATTTTCAGCAACCTCTTATTCTCGGCAAGTCTCTAATTGAGAGTTTATTTATAGGAATTTTATTAAATGCCAGATTTTATAATTGCAATTTTAGCGATCCTTTTTGTACTCGGTATAGCGATTAATATTCATGAGCTGGGCCATTTTATTGTTGCCAAGTTGTTTGGGATGCGTGTCGAGGCGTACTCATTTTTTGGGCTTGGACCGCGTCTTTTTGGTTTTAAGGTCGGCCATACGGATTACCGTGTATCAGCCATTCCGCTCGGAGCGTTTGTAAAACTTTACGGAGACGAGTCGAACGCAGGTCTTGAGGGCAAGGACGAGACGACTGAGCCTGTGCCGGATTCCGAACTATATGAGCTGCGACCGCGTTGGCAGAAGTTTCTCGTAATGCTCGGCGGGCCGTTTATGAATATTGTGCTCGCTCTCTCGATTCCGTTTACGATCGCCATGATGTACGGCGTACCGGCAAATCCGTCGCCGATTGTCGGTTTTGTAAAACCTGACGGGGCCGCCGCTAGAGCAGGTGTTCAGGCAGGGGATCGCGTCGTGAGCTTTGACGGCGTGGAAAATCCATCGTGGGATCGTATTCAGGACGACGCCTTGCTTATTCCCGAAAAACAAGTGCCGCTGGTTGTCGAGCGTAATGGCCAGAGGCTGCCGTTAACAATCGCTCCGGCAAAGGTTACCGCAAACGGCCAATCCGGCGGAATTCTCGAAATGGCTGCGGACGCCGGAACAGAACCGGTTGTGGTTGGCACAGTCGATGCTACGATGCCGGCCGGCAAGTCGGGTCTGCAAAAGGGAGACTGGATCACTACCGTAAACGACAAGGCTATTCGGAACAGCCAGGAAATGAAGACAATTGTCGGTGAATCGAAAGATCAGCCGATAAGACTAGTAGTCAATCGCAATGGAGAGCGGACTGAGATCACGACAAATGCTGTCTTCAAGAACGACGAGTGGCTGATCGGCATCGGTTTTGACCCGTCACTAATGACGACCCGTGAACCGGTCGGCGTCGGCGGAGCCATGGCGGCGGCCGTCGATCAGAACCTGCGTATTTTGCGTCTGACAGGCAAGGCACTAGGCCAGGTCGGTACGGGCGAACGGTCCGCCAGAGATACGGTTTCGGGCCCGATCGGCATCGGTCAGGTAATCATCACAACTGTTTTCGCAAGCGGATTTTTTGGCCTCCTGTCTGTTTTGATGTACATCAGTCTCAGCCTCGGCGTCATGAACCTGCTGCCGATACCAATGCTCGACGGTGGGCAGATAATGGTTCTCGGCATCGATAAAGTACTGTCGTGGTTTGGCAAGACGCTCTCGATGGTAGCGAAGGAACGCATTCAGCTAACAGGGCTCGCGATTGTTTTGCTCTTAATGGTCACCGTCATTTTCTTTGATGTTTCGCGTCTAATAGGAAGATAATGCGGCAACATCGGATTTACGCAGATTCACGCAGAACTAATCTGCGACAATCCGCTCCAGGCCGCTGTTAAAATTCATATGGCCAGAGTTACGAGAGCGGTGATGGTTCGCGACATCCAGATCGGTGGCGGTGCCCCGGTCGTCGTTCAGTCGATGACAAAGACTGATACGACCGACGTTGATGGCACGATTCGGCAGATCGAAGAAATGGTCGAAGCCGGATGCGAGATCGTCCGCATCGCCATTCCAGATGACGATGCCGCAGCGGCAATGCATCATATCCGCAAGCGGACGGATGTGCCCATCGTCGCGGATATTCATTTTCACTACAAGCTCGCTCTCAAAGCGCTAGACGCGGGTATCGACAAGCTTCGCCTCAATCCCGGCAACATCGGCCATATCGACCGCGTTCGCGAGGTAGTCAGGGCGGCAGAGGCACAAAAGGTGCCAATCCGCATCGGCGTCAATGGCGGTTCGCTTGAAAAGGACCTGCTCAAGAAGTACGGTACGGCGACGCCAGAGGCGATGGTCGAATCGGGGATGCGGCACGTTCGAATCCTCGAAGACCTCGGTTTTAGCAACACGATAATTTCGCTCAAAGCGTCCGACGTCAACCGGATGGTAGCGGCATATCGTCTGATGGCCGCAAAGGTTGATTACCCGCTGCACCTCGGTGTGACGGAAGCCGGAACGCCGTTTGGTGGCACGATCAAATCAGCGATCGGTTTGGGCATACTGCTTCACGACGGGATAGGCGACACAATCCGCGTTAGCCTTGCCGCCGAGCCGCACGAAGAGGTCCGTGTTGGATGGGAGATTCTTAAATCGCTCGAATTGCGAAAACGCGGCGTTACGGTCGTTGCCTGTCCGACCTGCGGACGGCTCGACATAGACAATTTTGTCGAGATAGTCACCGAGGTTGAACGCCGTCTCGCCCATGTCGAAGAGCCATTGCATCTCTCAATCATGGGCTGTGCAGTCAACGGCCCCGGCGAAGCACACGATTCGCAGCTTGGCATTACCTTCGGCCGCAACGTTGGTATGATCTTTAAGGACGGCGTCCCCATGCGCCGCGTTGCCGGTGTTGATATCGTTGAGGAGTTCGTGAAAGAAGTCGAAATCCTCCGCAATGAAGGCGCGTCGGCTAAATCGCTCGCTGAAAACAACCCTCTAATCCAAATCACATAGGAATTTGCCCGCGAATTACGCGAAAAGACGCGAATAACGAAAAGAGTCATCATCTTTCTTTTATTCGCGTTCATTCGCATAATTCGCGGGCAAAAATTCTTACGGAAAAAGAATCGTGAGCGGCCACACGGGAATGTTACGTAGCACGCCAAACGCTGCCAGCACAATCAAGAACGTCCACAGAAACCTCGGACGAGTCGGCCACATCGTTAGGCCGCGTCCTCGAACCGCAAGCAGCATTAGCGATACAGCAACCCAGACAAATATCACCGCCCACACCGGTATCAACAAGTTAAAATCGAGGGCAGGAATAATGTCCCCGTGAATTAGAGCATGAAAGCCGCGGGTCAACCCGCAGCCGGGACAGGCAAACCCAGTCATCGAATACATCGGACAAACGGGGAAGAAATTCGCTTTGACGGGGTCGAAATACGCTACAAAGGCCGAGCCGCCGGCAATTGCCGCCGCACCGGCCGCTCCGAATAGGCGTTCCGTCGTCGGTCGCACCTCGTGTTGCTGTTCCTTCGGAAACTCGATCGATTCGGCCATCTGTATTACTGTTCGATGCGAATGGTTCGAGCCAGGGCCATTATCGCCTGCCTGAGATCGCGCTCGGGTAGATCGGCTGGCACTCGATATTTTGCTACAACGCCGAGAGCCTGGATCGTTTTTTCGGGGATGTCGTCAGGAGCGGCGGCGATCACACGCGGCAGTTCGTCTATCGCGCTTTGCAGTTCGACGCGATTAGTTTTCCCGCCCGCCATCGTCCAAAAGGTTATACGTCGCAGTGCCATTGCGATCTCAAAACGCCACAGATCGCCGTCCTTCAACTTTTTTTTGAGCGCAGACTCAATCTCGCGGATGACTTTCCAGCGGGTTTCAAGTTCGACTCCTTTCTCGTCAAGATCAAGAAGCCGCGTTTTTTCACTAGCGAATTTTGTCGAAAGCATCTGGGCCACGGGCCCGAGAGAGATGTTATCGAACTGCCGGGTAGATTCTAGAGCCGTACCAAATCGGAACCAGTCGATACGGTCGACGACGAATGTGTACAGCAAGATTCCCTCATAGCGTACTGCTAATCCATCTTTGATCAGCGGCCGAAATTTCGACGTCGCGGCAGCCAGTTCCGCGGCGTCCTTGAGCATGGGATGACAGTTTAGCGAACACTGTGCGGAAACGACGTCGCCATTCTCATCGACCACGACCTTCAAACTGACGCCCGATCCATCGGCCTGGGCAGCGACAGCCGTTTCAGGAAAGGCCGGTTTTACTAGCGAGATCGCTCTTCCATTAATATCGGGAACGGAGATTCGCGGCGGTTTGATTTCAGTCTGGCCCCCCGCAGTCGTGTAGAGAAAAAACGCGAAACCGATCCCGGGGAGTGTGAATTTTCGCATAACGGTATTGTAACAGTTCCTGTCAAGCGGCCATTTCCATGAAGAGGGCATCGGCGGCGATCTTGCGGTTTATATTGACTACCAGATGTTCACGCATCGTATCTATCGCGGCGAGCCAATCAGGCATGCCGGTCGGGTCCGACGCGGCTTCAGCCAATCGCTTGAGCTTGTCGGAAAGATCAGTATTTACAACTCGTCCTTCGCCGCCGCCGATCTTCAGCGTCCACACGTCGTGAATTAGGGACTGCAAAATATCGAGATTGACCTCAAAGGCTTCCTTGTTTTTGGCGTCGTTCATCTCTTCGGCTACGCGGAGCAAGGCGGTTCGGTCGCCGGTTTCGATAACGTGTGTGATAACTGCGACCATCCGTTCACGCTGAACGCGAAACTTCTCGACCTTGATCGATACGGCACGGCCGACGCTGCCTTGGGACAGCCTAGCCGCCAGCCGAGCTTCGTGGTGTGTATAACCTCGATCCTCGACCAGCAATTTCTCTATTTCCTCGGTCGCGACGGGAGCAAACCGTAGTGTCTGACAACGGGATCGGATCGTCGCGAGGAGCGAATCGAGGCGGGACGTAATCAGGAAAATGTGAGTTTGCGGCGGTGGCTCTTCGAGTGTTTTTAATAGGGCGTTCGACGCCGCATCGTTCATTTTTTCGGCATCGTCAATTATGAAAAACCTGGCGGGAGCTTCGTATGGTCGGAAGTTTGCCTCCGATTCCAGATGGCGAATAGCATCAACCAGAATATTCCGATTATAAGGAATAACCATCCCTACATCGGGGTGATCGCTAAAGACAATTCGTTTATGCGCGTCTTTATCATCGGGTTTTGGAAACGCAAATATATCGGTCCGGCGGCACGGAGCGCAAACATCGCAAGCCTCGCCGTCCACAGGCTCGGCACAAATAAACGCCTTGGCCAATTCAATCGCAAACTGCCGCTTCCCGACGCCTTCGTCCCCGGCGAGAAGCAGCGAATTCGGAACACGCCCTTTCGCCAAAAGGCGTCTAAGCGATTGTTTGACATTTTCATTTCCCGCTAGCTTCTTAAACATTTTGAAAAGTCGATCGGACGTTGAGTCGATGCGGGACGATCAGCCAACTTAAGTTTCTCAGATACCGTCACGACCACGCGAGCGTGAATTTCCTCGATATCACCAGAAGCTTCGATTAGCAGGAATCGTTTCGGCTCGCGTCTCGCTATATCCAGATATGTGTTACGCACACGGTTGTAAAACTCGGCGGTTTCTTCATCCATCCGGTTTTTCTTAGCATGCTTTTCGTCACGGACAACCATTCGGTGTAAAGCTTCCTCGACCGAAATATCAAAGAATAGCGTTAGATCGGGCTTTAGCCCACCGGTCGCTAGCTCGATCACTTGATTGACGATGGTTTCGGCAAAACCGCGTCCGGCACCCTGATATGCGAAGGTCGCGTCGGCGTAACGGTCGGATATCACGATCCGGCCTTCAGCAATCGCGGGCTTTATAAAAAATTCGACGTGCTGGGCACGGTCGGCGGCAAATGCCAAAAGCTCGGCCATCGGAGCGACCGCTTCATCAGTTTCCAAGAACGCCTCGCGAAGTCGGCGTCCAAGCGGTGTTCCACCAGGTTCACGCGTAGCTATCACATCTAAGCCTGTTGAGCGCAAACTGTCGGCCAGCATCTGCAATTGTGTAGATTTGCCGCTGCCGTCGATGCCTTCGAACGTGATGAATTTTCCCTTCAAGATGACGGTTCGGTGACGTGTGGACGACGTTCCTGCGAGATAGATGAGATGGCGTGCTTGAAAATCAAAACATCGGGCCCGCCGACATCGAGGAGCACCGAGAATTTATCAAAGCTCTTGATCCGCCCCGCCATCGTAGCTCCCTGCAAGAGGTGAATCACGACGGTAATTCGCTCACGCCGGGCTGAATTTAAAAAAGCATCCTGTATATTCTGCGCCGCCTGCTTTTCCATAGCGAATCCTCCACCCCTCGAAATATTAAATCTCGATTATAGCAAATTCGACGCGTCCAACAATATTATTTTAAGATTCATTTTCGATGGTTTCGAGAAGCTGTTTCCAGACGATTTCATGATCACCAAAACCGTCAAGCCATGTCGCGTCCGCCTCACGTCTGAACCACGTTAATTGCCGCTTCGCGTAATTGCGCACGTCCTGTTTCGACTGTTCAATGGCCGATTCTAAAGTCCGCTCGCCTCGTAAGAATTCGCAAACGCGCCTGTAGGCATGTGCGCCGAGGGCATTCGTATCATCTCTGAGACCGCCCGCACGCAGCCGAACAACTTCGTCTACCAAGCCGGCGGCAAAGTGCTCTTGGGTGCGACGATTGATCTTCGCGTAGAGCTCGTCGCGCGGCGGATTTAGAACAAAAAGTCTGATCCGTTTGGCGAAATCCGGGGGCTCGGTCCGCTTTGATTTTTGCTCCGAAAGCCTTATCCCGGTCTGGAAATATACCTCAAGAGAGCGCATGATGCGTACGAAATCGGCTGACGGTAGAAGGAGCGCCGCTTCCGCATCTACCTTTTCTAAAATTCTGTGGAGATACGCAACCCCGCGGGACTTATGTATTTGCCGCAGACGCTCACGCAGACCCGCGTCC
>Ga0136640_10000554_pt1 | contig 14493 bp, 19 predicted proteins | sample AntDrymUQ8642106_2_FD_105498 | JGI IMG/M metagenome (GOLD analysis project Ga0136640, IMG submission 105498) | Polar desert sand microbial communities from Dry Valleys, Antarctica - metaG UQ864 (21.06) | ecosystem: Environmental > Terrestrial > Soil > Desert | place: Antarctica: Dry Valley...
CCATCAGCGCCGCCCGCGACCAGCCCGCGACGGCCTCAACCGGCCCACCCGCAGCGACGACTGCCACAAACACCGCCCGCAGCACGCACCACTCACATCACGCCGACTCGTGCACGATCCGGGCTAGTCTGTTGCGCCGATGGCCCACGAGACGACGACCGAGCGCCGCGAGCTCGCCTTCGCCGGCGTCGCGCGCCAGGCCGAGCTCGTGCGCGACGGCGCGGTCTCCCCGCGCGAGCTCGTCGAGCTGGCGCTCGAACGCATCGGACGCCTGGATCCGCAGCTCAACGCCTTTCGCGCCGTCTTCGCGCAACGCGCACTGCTGGAGGCCGACCAGGCCGGCGGCCGCGCGCGCGGCGGTGACGACCGCCCGCTGCTCGGCGTGCCGATCGCCGTCAAGGACGACATGGCGGTCGCCGGCACCCCGCGCGTGCGCGGATCCAACGCCCACGGCGGGCCCGAGCCCGCCGACGCCGCGCTCGTCGCGCGGCTGCGCGAGGCGGGCGCGATCGTCATCGGCGTCACGCGCACGCCGGAGCTCACGCTGTGGCCGTTCACCGAGACCGCCCACGGCGGGCCGACACGCAACCCGTGGGACCTCGCGCGCTCGCCCGGCGGCTCGAGCGGCGGCTCGGGATCGGCGGTCGCGGCCGCGCTCGTGGCGGCGGCGACGGCCTCCGACGGCGCCGGCTCGATCCGCATCCCGGCCGCCTGCTGCGGGCTCTTCGGCCTCAAGACGCAGCGCGGGAGGGTCTCGACGGCGCCGCTGCGCGAGGTCTGGACGGGGCTGAGCGTCTACGGCTTCTTGACCCGGTCGGTGGCCGACAGCGCCCTGCTCTACGAGATCGCGACCGGGCGGCCGTACGTCGAGGCAGCGCGGCGCGAGTCCGGCACCCTGCGGATCGCGCTGTCGGTGAAGATCCCGCCGGGGGCGGTCGCGCGCCTGGACGCCGAGCAGCGCGGCGCCGCGCAGGACACCGCAGAGCTGCTGCGCTCGCTCGGCCACGAGGTCGTCGAGCGCGACCCCAGCTACGGCCTGATCGGTCGCAACGTCATCGTGCGCTACCTCGCGGGCGCGCACGCCGAGGCGCAGACGGTGCCCGACCGCGGGCGCCTGGAGCGTCGCACGAAGGGCATGGTGCGCCTCGGCGCGGCCGCCCGGCCGCTGCTGCGCAGGGCGCTCGCCGCGCAGGCCGCCGACGCGGCGCGGATCAACGCGATCTTCGACGACGTCGACGTCGTGCTGACCCCGACCCTGACGGCGGGGCCACTGCCGATCGGCTGCTACGAGGGGTGCGGCGCGCTGCGGACGTTCAATGCCGCCGGGGGCTTCGTCGCCTTCAACCCGGTGTGGAACCACATCGGCAACCCCGCGGCCGCGCTTCCCGTGGGCTTCGACGCGGCGGGCCTGCCGCTGTCGGTGCATCTTGGCGGGCGCCCGGGAAGCGAGCAGACCCTGCTGTCGCTGGCGCGCCAACTCGAGTTCGCGCGGCCGTGGGCGGGCGCGCGCCCGGCGATCTCTTGAGCGCGAGCCCGACCGCGCTGCGTGTCATCGCCGCCGAGGCCGCGCGCGCGGCGGGCGAGCTGCTGCGCGAGCGCTTCGTCGCGGGCGGCGAGCAGGCGGTCGGCTCCAAGAGCTCGCCGACCGACGTCGTGTCCGAGGCCGACCTCGCCGCCGAGCGCGCGATCCGCGAGCTGATCGCCGCGCGCCGCCCGGGCGACGCGATCCTCGGCGAGGAGGGCGGCGAGACGCAGGCCGGCGAGGGGCTGCGCTGGATCGTCGACCCGCTCGACGGCACGGTGAACTTCCTCTACGGCGTGCCGCAGTGGTGCGTGAGCGTCGCGGTCCACGACGACGGCGGCGCCGTCGCCGGGGTCGTCTTCGATCCGATGCGCGACGAGCTCTTCGCCGCCGAGCGCGGCGGCCGGACGACGCTCAACGGCACCCCGATCACGGGCTCGACGTGCTCGCGGCTGGAGTCCGCGCTGGTCGCGACGGGCTTCGCCTACGAGTCGTCGGTGCGCTCCAGCCAAGCTGCCGTCGTCGCCCGCGTGCTGCCGGCCGTGCGCGATGTCCGCCGCATGGGCGGCGCGGCGCTCGACATGGCGTGGGCCTCGGCCGGGCGCTTCGACGCCTACTACGAGCGCGGCGTGCAGGCGTGGGACATCGCCGCCGGCACGCTGTTGTGCGAATGCGCGGGGCTTGTCGTGCACCCGATCGCCGCGGAGGGTGCGGCTGCGGTCGGGGTCGTCGCCGCGCCGCCCGCGCTCATCGAGGACCTGCGCGCGCTCGTGTCGTGATCAAGGCTCAGCCGAGTGGGTCCGGGGCACCGACGTCGGAGTACCCCGGCGGCTCATACGCCTGGCCGGGTACCCCGCCGATAGCGATCAGACGCATGCTCCCCGTGTCAGCGACGATTCGGCGCTTCGTATTCGGTCCTACGCGGACGAGCGTCCCGACGTCGAGCGGGACCGTCTCAGCGCCCCCATCGATCTCCAGCGTTCCCGTTCCCTCGAGGACGACGTAGACCTCTTCCTGATCGGGGTGATCGTGATCGGGGTGGTCGTGATCGGCGTCGATCGTCACGATGGCGAGCCCGAATGCCGTGATGCCGAGCTCATCGCGCGCTTTGAGGAACAGGCCCTTGTAGAAGGGCTCCAACTCGTCGGTCCGCTTCGTGGTGTAGTCGGCCATGAGCCAAGGCTACGACACGACTTCGGGTCGTGCGGCAAGACTCAGACAGATCGCCCGTCCCACCGCAACCATGACGCCAAATGCCGCGTGCAGTCCCCGACGATCCGTCTGCAGGCACCGTACCCGGTTCCCTCGGTCGTCACCGGCCGGTTTGCTGAACCACGCCGGTCGCCACGCGAACAGCGCTGGTTGCGGTCCGGCGGCGATACGGGACGTAGACGGCAGACTGGGAGGCTCGCAATGCCCGCGCGGCTCGCCGCTGCTCGCGGGCGAGCTTCGGTGAGATCTCGGCTACCACCGGGGTCACCATGACGCTGGCGCCCCATTGCGCGCTGCCTTGGACATCCCGTCCGAGCGCGCCGGCTGTCGCGGCCAGAGGGCTTCGCTGACGGCCCACCAGACAGCAAGCGCGACGGCCATGATGATGACGGGGGGTGCAGCCTCGGCAACCATTTCAGAACAGCTCCTCGGGGTGTGGAGAACGTTGATTGATCGGTTCTCCCTCTCACTGCGTCCCGGCATTCCCGAGCGGACGAGTGTCGTAGGGCGTCACGTTGGCGCTCAGGGGCCGGTAGCGAGGTCGTCGCATACCCGGGGTGGGATTCGAACCCACAATCCCTCACGGGCAATCGGTTTTGAGCCGATCCTGTATACCGTTCCAGCACCCGGGCCTGGGCGCCGATTGTAGGACCGCGCAGGCTCAGGCGGGCCGTGCGCTGCCGGGCCCCCGGTCGCGGCCGCGCTCGACCTCGACGCTCCAGCGCTGCGTGAAGCCCTGTGCCGCGAAGATGATCAGCAGCACCTGCACGGGCACGAGGACGAGCGTCAGGACCCCGAGGATTCCCGCGCCGAGCGCCGGGTCCGAGAAGCCGGGTTGGTCGCGTGCGAACCATTCGGGCCCGCTGATCGCCGCGAACATCGCCAGCACGATCGCGAGCGCCGCGGCGACCGGCAGCAGGCCGCTGCGCCAGCGCGCGATGTAGAACGCGAGCACGAGGTAGAGCACGAGCATGCCGACCTGCACGGCCTTGGCGCCCTGGATCTTCGACCAGCCGCCGGCGGTCACGACGAACAGCAGCGCGGCGCTGACGAGCATCAGCACGACCACAATCGCCCGCGTCGTTCGCGATGCAGCCTTGTCGCGGTTCGGATGCTCGATGACCGTGGCGCCCTGAGCCATGCCCGGCCAACATACAATCCCGCCCGGCCGGGGTCAGAGGGCCTCGGGCCAGCCGCCCGCGGGCGTGGTGGAATTGGTAGACACGCCGGCTTTAGGTGCCGGTGGCGCAAGCCATGGGGGTTCGAGTCCCTCCGCCCGCATCCCCTCTCCGGTAGGCGGCGGCAAGGGCCGTCAGTCGGCCGTCGCGACGGCGAGCTGGTCCTCGACCCCGCTCACCGGCTCGGGTGTGGTGCCCGTGCGCTCGCGCTCGCGGATCTCCAGGCGCCGCGACAGCCGCGACAGCAGCAGGTTCACGACGATGAACAGCGCGCCGATGAAGATCAGCACCTGCAGCAGCGGCGCCTGCACGCCGCCGAAGAAGTTGTTGCCGGTGAGGATGCGGCCGTGGCGCATGACCTCCTGGATACCGATGATGCTCACGAGCGTCGTGTCCTTGTTGAGCGTGATGAGCTGCGAGATCGTCGCCGGCACCATCCGCCGCAAGCCCTGCGGCAGGATCACGAGCCGCATCCGCTGCGCGTAGCTCATGCCGAGCGCTGCCGCCGCCTCGCCCTGCCCGCGATCCAGCGACTGGATCCCGGCGCGCATGATCTCCGCGAGGACGGCGGAGTTGTAGAGCACCAGCGCCAGCAGCGCGGCGAACACGCGTCCGGTCTGCAGCACGTCGGGCAGGAAGCCGGGCGCGGCGCTCTCGTACGCGTCGCGCCAGGGTTCGGGTAGCGCGATCGCGAGGTAGAGGATCATGAGGATCAGCGGCAGGTTGCGCCACAGGTCGATCCACAGGCCGGTGGCGGTGCTGACCGCGCGGGCGCGCGACAGGCGCAGCAGCGCGAGCCCAAGGCCGAGGATCAGCGAGAAGACCATCGCGATCAGCGCGATCTGCACGTTGACGAGGAAGCCTTCGAGGATGAAGCGGGCGTTGCGGGCGGTGATCAGCCATTCCCAGTTGTCCGGATCGACGAGGTAGCCCATGCCCACCTACCTCGAGATCGCCAGGCGCCGCTCGAGGAAGCGAAACGCGATCGTCGCGGCGACCGTCAGCACCAGGTAGCCCGCAGCGGCCCAGATGAACGACTCCTCGGTCTTGAACGTGTCCGACTGCACGATCCGCGCGTTCTTGAGCAGGTCGCCGAGGGCGATGATCGAGGCGCCGACGATCGCCGAGTTCTTGATCATCGCGATCGTGATCGAGCCCAGCGGGGGGATCACGGTGCGAAAGGCCTGCGGCAGCACGATCCGGCGCAGGGTCTGCGCGTAGCTGAAGCCGAGCGACAGCGAGGCCTCGATCTGGCCCTTGCTGACCGCGAAGACGCCCGAGCGCAGCACCTCGGCGACGTACGCCGCCGTGTAGAGGCCGAGCGACGCGATCCCCGCCGTCCACGTGCCGATCTCCACGCCCGCCCGCCGCAGCCCCGCGTAGGAGAGCGTCAGCAGGACGAGCAGCGGGATGTTGCGAAACGTCTCGACGTAGATCCCGCCGAGGCGCCGCAGCCACGCCGAGGGGGCGATCCGCAGCGCCGCCACGAATGTGCCGACGACGATCGCGATCACAAACGCCCCACCGACGAGCCGGAGGGTGACCCACAGGCCACCCCCGAACTCGTCGATGTTCTCCGTCAGGACGTCGAACAGCGCGCTCACTTCGTGAGGTCGATGGCCTCCTGCAGCGTCATCGTCGGCGGCTCCTGCTTCTCACCGGTGTACTGGCCGACCCACTTCTGGTAGGCCTTCGCCCAGCGACCGTCGGACTTGTACTTGTCGAAGACATCGTTGACGAATGCCTGGAAGGCCTTGTCGCCCTCCTTGATCCCCGCGCCGTAGGGCTCGGTCGTCAGCGGCTCGTCGTCGACGAGCTTCAGCGTGTCGTCCTGGATGATCATGCCTGTGAGGATCACGTCGTCGGTCGAGACGGCGTCGACGGCCCCGTTCTGGATCAGCTCCAGGCACTCCGAGTAGGAGTCCACGAGCTTCAGCTTCGCCTTCGGCGCCTGCTTCTTCAGCGTCTCCTCGTAGGTCGAGCCGAGCGCCGTGCAGACGTTCTTTCCGGCGAGGTCGTCGACGCCCCCGATGTCGCTGTTGGACTTCTTGACGAGGATTCGCCCCTTCGCGATGAAGTACGGCTCGGAGAAGTCGATCTCCTCGTCGCGCTCGGCGTTGATCGTCATCGTCGAGAGGATCAGATCAGCCGTGCCGTCCTTCAGGAACGCGATCCGGTTGTCCGACAGCGCCTCGATGTACTTCGGCTTGACGCCGAGCTCGTCGGCGATCGCCTTGGCGAAGTCGATGTCGAAGCCCTCGACGTCGCCGCTCGTCGGGTTCTTCGCCCCGAACGGCGGCACGTCGAACTTCACGCCGACAGTCATCTCGCCCTCGTCCTGCAGCTTCTTCATCGTCGTGCCCGCGTCGAACGTCCGCGCTTCGGTCGTCGTCGTCCCGGCGTCGCCGCTGCTCTCATCGTCCTCGCCGCACGCTGCGACCGTCAACGCTCCAAGCGCGAGCCCGACCGCGGCCAGCCCCCGCCAATTCATCCTCTGCATGAGATCCCCCTTGCCTTTCAGTGATGGATGATCTTGTCCACGAACTCCCGCGCACGCGGGCTCTTCGCGTTGGCGAAGAACTCGGCGGGCGGCCCCTCCTCCACGATCCGTCCCTCGTCGATGAAGACGATCCGGTCGCAGACCTCGCGCGCGAAGCCCATCTCGTGCGTCACGACGATCATCGTCAGCCCGCCGCGGGCGAGCTCGCGCATGACGTCCAGGACCTCCCGGATCATCTCCGGGTCAAGCGCCGAGGTCGGCTCGTCGAAGAGCATCAGCTTCGGATCCATCGCCAGCGCGCGGGCGATCGCGACGCGCTGCTGCTGACCGCCGGAGAGGTCGGCCGGCGCGGCGTCGGCCTTCTCGGGAATGCCGACGGTCTCCAGCAGCTCGCGCGCTCGCTTCTCGGCGGCCGCGGGGGCGATGCCCTTGACCTTGACCGGAGCCATCGTGATGTTCTCGAGCACGGACTTGTGTGCGAAGAGGTTGAACTGCTGAAAGACCATCCCGATGTTCGCGCGGATCGTCTGGATGTGCTTGCTGCGCGGATCGATGCGCTGGCCGTCGACGAAGACCTCACCCACGTCGACGGCCTCGAGGCCGTTGATGCAACGCAGCATCGTCGACTTGCCCGAGCCCGAAGGGCCGGCGACCACGATCGCCTCGCCGGCCGCGATCGACAGGTCGATGCCATCGAGCACGACGTTGTCGCCGAAGCTCTTGCGCACGCCGGCGAGCCGGACGAGCGCTGCACCACCCTCGCGCTGTGACATCGGCCCACCCTACGGCCACCGGGCGCGGAATGGGATTTTACCGAGCCCAGATCGCGAACGACGCCCGCCGAAGCTTTTCTTCCCGCTCGCCCTGGCATTCCGTTAGCGTCGGCAGGTCTGGACCGCGACCCGCGTCACTCCGGCCAAGGCCGATCTTAACAGTCAGGGGTTTGAATCATGCTCACGTCCGCTGAACGCCGCCGCCCAACGCGCGTTTAACTCTTCACCTTTGTCGCCGTCGTCGCGTTCGGCTTGCTGGGGGCGGCATCGGCCTCGGCCGCCCTGCCCGGTTCTGTGTATACGCAGACCAACGCCGTCACGGGCAATGAGGTCGTCGTGTTCACGCGTGCCGCGGACGGGACGCTGACGGAGACGTCGCGCGCCGCGACGGGCGGCATCGGGGACAACTCCACCCCGCCCTTTGCCTTCGAGATCCTCGACTCCTCGGGCGGCGTCGAGCTCTCCGACAGCCGGCACCTCGTGTTCGCCGTCAACGCCGGCAGCGACACGCTGAGCTCGTTTCGCGTGCTGTCCGGCGGCGGCCTCGAGCTCGTGGGCTCGGTGCCCACGGGCGACCTGCCGATCAGCGTCGACAGCCACGGCGACGTCGTCTACGTGCTCAACGAGGGCGACCTCGGACCCACCGGGCCGTTCGACGTCGACGGCGCCAACGCGCGAGCCGGGACGATTCAGGGCTACCGGGCCACTGCCAACGGACAGCTGACGCCGATCGCAGGCTCCCTTGAGCCGCTCTCGCTCACCGGCAGCGCCGCAGCCGTGCCGGCACAGATCTCCTTCGACCCGACGGGGCGGACCCTGACGGTGACCCACCGCATCGTCACCGGCGCCCCGCCGACCCCGTCGATGCGGATCGACACGTTCGTCCTCGGCGCGGACTCCACGCCGGGCACGGCGATTCCGAACGCCGGCACGGGCGCCGCGCCGTTCGGCTTCGACTACGACGCCAACGGCCGGATGGTCGTCGGCAACGCGCTCGACGGGTCGATCAGCAGCTATCAGCTCAACTCCACGACCGGAGTCCTGACCCTGCTCGACAACGAGCCCACCACCCAGGGCGCACCGTGCTGGGTCGAGATCACGCCCGACAACAGGTTCGCCTTCGTGACGAACACGAGCTCGGGCACCATCACGCGCCTGGAGATCGCCGCCAACGGCATGCTCACCGAGCTCGGGCAGACCGCGGTGCCGGGTGCGGGCGCGGCCGCCGATATGGCGCTCAGCCCGGACGGGGAGTTCCTCTACGTGCTGGTTCCGCTGCTCACAGGCGCCTCTACGAGTCAGATCAACACGTACGACGTCGGGCGAACGGCAGCCTCACGCTGCTGGACGAGACGAGCCCCGCCAACCTGCCGGCCGGCGTGTCGGGACTCGTCGCGAGCGCCGCTGACTCGACGCCACCCGACACGACGATCACTGCCGGGCCGGCGGCCGGGTCGCGCACGAACGACAGCACGCCGACGTTCAGCTTCGCCGCAGTCCCGGCGAGTGAGCCCAACCCGACGTTCGTCTGCTCGATCGACGGCGGCGCAGCCACACCCTGTGCCTCGCCGTTCACCACGACGTCGCTCTCGGAGGGCGCCCACACGCTGTCGGTCGCCGCGGTCGACTTCGGAAGCAACGTCGACGCAAGCCCGGCGACGCGCAGCTTCACCATCGACACGGTTGCGCCGAATACCACGATCGATGCCGGTCCGCCAAACGGCGGCACGACGAGCGACACCACGCCGACGTTCGGGTTCACCTCCAGCGAGGAGGGCTCGACGTTCAGGTGCAGCATCGACGGTGGCGCGTTCGTGGTGTGCACCTCGCCGCTTACGACGACTGCGCTCAGCAGTGGATCGCACACGTTCACCGTCGCGGCGGTCGACTCGGTGGGCAACGTCGATGCGACACCCGCCACGCGCACGTTCACGGTCCGCTCCGACCGCCGGCCACAGCCCGGCTGTGCGCTGAACGGAACCCAGCGCGTGGGCAACAGCGCCAACAACACGCTCACCGGAGACTCCGCGATGAACATCCTGTTCGGCCTCGGCGGCAACGACACCCTGCGCGGAAGGGGCAACCGCGACTGCCTGTACGGCGGCTCGGGCAACGACAGGCTGAACGGCGGCTTCGGCGCCGATCGCATGTCCGGCGACACCGGAAACGATCGCCTCACGGACAACCGCGGAAGGGACGTCTTCGACGGCGGCTCCGGCACCGACCGCATCAACTCCCGTGACGTGACCCGTGCCGACCGCCGCCGGCGCGACACCGTGCGCTGCGGGACGGGGCGCCGTGACGTGGCGCACGTCGACCGTAGGGACAACGTCTCGCGCGACTGCGAGCGGGTGTTCCGCCGCAGCATCTGAGCGCTGGCGATCGGATCCACGACCCGGGTACCGCGCCGGCAGGCGCGGTACCCGGCCGTGTCAGGCGCCGGTTGGTCGCGTCTGGTCGGCGACCGTGAACGCGACCGCGACCTCCCATGGGTCGCGCACGAGGAATCCGCCCTCGTACGCGACGACCGTCAGCCCATGCGCCTCGATCCGCTCGCGCACCGCCGCGATCTCGCCGGCGCCGCGCAGGTACACCGTCCAGTGGCGCAGGCCGGCCGAGGAGTCCGGCCTGGGCTGCGCGTCGCTGCCGAGCCAGACGTTGAAGCCGAGGTGGTGGTGATAGCCGCCGGCGGAGACGAACGCCGCACTGGGCAGTCGCACCATGACCTCGAAGCCGAGCACGTCGCGGTAGAACGCCAGGCCGCGCTCGACGTCGCCGACGTGCAGGTGCAGGTGCCCCATGCGCAGGCCGGGATCGGCCACCGGGTGGGGCGTCTCGTCGGCGATGCTCGCCAGCAGCTCGGGCAGGTCGAGCCCGATCGTGTACATCGCGACGCGCTCGTCGGGGTGGCGCGACGGCGGCCACTGCGAGCGAGGGCGGTCGACGTAGAGCTCGATCCCGTTGTCGTCGGGGTCGCGCAGGTAGATCGCCTGGGACACGCCGTGGTCGGATGCGCCCTCGATGCGCGTCTGTGACTGGGCGAGCCGCACGACCGCGCGGGCGAGCTCCTCGCGCGACTCGTACAGCAACGCGTAGTGATAGAGGCCGGCGTGGCGCCCGCCGGGAGCGGCATCGGTCACCTCCACGAGGACGAGCAGGTCCTCGGCGCCGGCGCCGAGCGCTGCGCGATCGCCGTCGCGGTGGTGCACCTGCAGACCGAGCGCCTGCTGGTAGAAGGCGATCGATCCGCCGAGGTTCGACACGGTGAGATGCGCCGGGCCGAGGCGCAACGTCTCCGGCAGCACCGAGGCGAACTGGTCGGCGGAGCTCACGAGCGTCAGGCCTGCTTGATGGCGCAGACGTCGAGGTCCAGGCGGATCCTGTCGCTGACGGCGAGGTTGCCGGTCACCGGTGATCTCGTAGGTGTCCTCGTCCTTGGCGACGATCGACTCGACTGGAACGTGATCTCCTGGTACTCGCCAAACTCGCCGCGTACGGTCGAGATGCCGAGGTGCTTGATGTGAAACGCGATGTGCGAGTGGGCGGGGTCGACGTTCCAGGTGCCGGTTGGCAGTGCTGTGGTGGCGCTCATGTCGTGCTCCCTCGGGGTGCGATCATCGGGACGAAGTAGTTGCGCAAGCAACGACCTTTTCATGGTAGCGGGAGTTGCATCGCCACGTGGCCGGTCGTGCACGGGCGCCCGGGCACTTGCGGCCCGCTAGGCTCATGCCCGCACGGGGCACTGGCTCAATTGGCAGAGCACCGGTCTCCAAAACCGGGGGTTGCAGGTTCGAGTCCTGCGTGCCCCGCTGCCCGGCCCCGACCGCACCGACGCAGGTTGCGCGGCCCGCGCCGTAGGGTGAGGTCGCATGGACATCCGCACCCGCATCGCCCGCACCGTCGCCTGCGCCGCCGTGCTCGCCGGGTTGCTGGCCGTCGCGCCGGGCGCGAGCGGCGCCGGCCTGCGGGCGGTCACCGGACCGCTGAGCGTCAAGGTCGGGATCGCCGACCAGAAGGCGTCGGTGTTCGACGACGCGCGCCTGCGCGGGCTCGGCCTGCGCTACGCACGCCGGTCGGTCGCCTGGGACTCGCTGCGCTCGGCGCGTCAGACGGCAGAGGTCGACAACTGGGTCGCCGGCGCCAAGGCGGTGGGCGCCGAGCCGCTGCTCACGTTCTCGCGCTCGAGCGGCCCGCGCGGGCGCCGGCCGCCGACGGCGGCCGCCCTGACACGGGAGTTCCGCCGCTTTCGCCGGCGCTACCCCGCGATCAAGACCTACTCGACGTGGAACGAGGCCAACCAGTGCGGGGTGGGCACGTGCAAGAACCCGCAGCTCGTCGCGCAGTACTACCGGGCCATGCGCCGCGCCTGCCCGAGTTGCAAGGTGCTCGCCGCAGACCTGCTCGACCAGCCCAACATGGTGAGCTGGGCGCGCGCGTTTCGACGCGCGGCGCGCGTCGAGCCGAAGTACTGGGGCCTGCACGACTACATCGATGCCAATCGCTTTCAGACGACGCGTACGAGGCAGCTGCTGCGGGCGGTCAAGGGCGAGGTCTGGCTTACGGAGATCGGCGGGCTCGTCGCGCGGCGCAACGGCTCGCGGATCAAGCTTCCGGGCAACAAGGCGCACGCGGCGAAGGTGACGCGCTTCATCTTTGAACGCCTGGCTCGCGTAAGCCGCCGCATCACGCGCATCTACATGTATCACTGGAGCTCGTCGACCCCGCGCGACAGCTGGGACTCCGCGTTCATCGGCGCCGACGGCAGGCCGCGCCCCTCGCTGGCGGTGTTCGAACGCATCCTGCAGGGAATGCACACCACATACGGCGCCGCTCGCACGGCTTCCCGCTGACCGTTGGCCGTTGCCATGCCCAAGCGGTATCCTCCACCCGGGTGTGCGGGCGAAGTGTTGTGGCTGCACAGAAGCCTTCCAAGCTCCTAGGGCGGGTTCGATTCCCGTCGCCCGCTTGAGCACGGCCACGGGGAGTGGCGCAGTCTGGTAGCGCACCCGGCTGGGGGCCGGGCGGTCGCAGGTTCAAATCCTGTCTCCCCGATCTAGGAAAGCCCTGCAAAATGCGGGGCTTTTTTGCTTTCCGAGATGGTTCGCTCAGACAGGTCTGTGTACTGTCTGTGTACTGTTTGGATCTGCTATAGGGGCTTTTCGCGCGTCCCAACACGATGCCGCGCCTCGGCCGGCCGTCCCCGCGATGTGCTTGAATTTGCACACGACGTGCACTTTCAAGCCAGGGGACAGAGATGCCGAGAAGCGCCTACACCACGGTCGTGGACATCGCTGCCGAGCAGCAGGGCTACGTGACCCAGCAGGATGCGCGCGGCGCGGGCATCGCCGCGACCACGCTCGCGCGGATGGCCGAGCGCGGCACCCTGGTCCGCACGAGCCACGGCGTCTACCGCGTGCCGCTCATCCCCGCAGGGCCGCTGGATCAGTACAGAGAGGCGACGCTGTGGCCGCGGGGCGCGCGCGGCGTGCTCAGCAACGAAACCGCGCTGAGCCTGTATGAGCTCAGCGACGCCAACCCGGCCAAGATCCACATCACCGTCCCGCGAGCGCACCGGCCGCAGCGCGCGACGCCGACGCTGTACGTCGTCCACCGCGCCGATCTGCGCGACGACGAGATCACCGCGTACGAGGGCATCCCGATCGTCACGCCGGCCCGGGCGATCCTCGACGCCCACGCCAGCCGGCTCGGCCCGGCCTTGATCGACCAGGCGATCGCCGACGGTCAGCGCCGCGGCGTCCTCACCCGCGCGCAAGCTGAGATGCTCCGCGCCGCGACCGCAGGCACGCCCGCCGACGCGCGGTGAGCCCCGCGCCGCGACACGGGCCCGTCAAGAGCCACCTCGAGCAGCTCATCGGCCGCCACAGCCGCGAGAGCGGCGTCGCCGCCGATCGCGTGCGGCGCTGGGTCTCGACGATGGCCCTGCTCGGTGCCCTGGAGCGTGCAGCGCCCGACGATGCACTGCCGCTGTTCCTGCTCAAGGGCGGCGTGGCGATCGAGCTGCGCGTGCGCACGGGAGCGCGCGCGACGAAGGACGTCGATGTCGTTTTCGGAGGCGAACCCGGCGACCTGCTCGACGCGCTCGACGCCGCCTTCGCCGAGCCGTACTGCGACTTCGCCTTTCGTCGCGGCGCGCCGGCCGAGCACGGCCCTCACGCCACGCGCTTCGACGTGCGCCTGACATACCAGACGCGGGGGTGGGCCACCGTGCGCCTCGAGATCTCCGGGCCCGAGCACGGCGCCGACGAGCCCGAGTACGTCGAGGCGATCAGCCTGCAGGACTTCAAGCTCACAGGCCCGCAATCGATCGCCTGCTTGGCACTGGCTTCCAGATCGCACAGAAGCTGCATGCGCGAGCGGCCCGCCGACCGCACCAACGACCGCTTCCGAGACCTCGTCGATCTGCTCGTGCTGCGCAACCTGATCGACGATCTTCCTGCGCTGCGACGCGCCTGCGAGACGACCTTCGCCTCGCGCGCGACGCACGCGTGGCCGCCGTCGCTCGACGTGCCGACCACCTGGCAGGCCGGCTATGCGCGCCTGGCCGGCGAGGTCGGCCTGGATGTTGTCGATGTCGACGACGCCGCCGCGAAGGTGCGCGAGTTCATCGCGGCGATCACGTCTGCGCAGTAGCCGCGGACCACGCGACTGCGACGGATCGGCACCGCCGGCGCCGTGCCGCGCTGCTGCAAGATCGCTTGCAGGCCACCCCTGGGACCAAGTTTTTGTCCCGTTTAGCGCCTCGACATCGGTTAAGAGGTATGAGGGCTCTTCGCAGTCAGCGCCAAAAAGCCGGTTGTCTCCTCGGGTGGGCTTACGCAGCCCGTCGGTGCAGATCCCGGCCTGCACGGCGGTCCACGATGAGCCGACTCGACGAGCTGCTCACGGCCGACGAGGTCGCCGAGCTGTTGCACATCCCGATCTCGACGGTCAGCGACTACGCGCGTCGCGGGGTGCTGCCGAGCATCAAGCTCGGCCGGCACCGCAGGTTCGTGCGCTCCGACGTCGCTGACGCGATCGAGGGGTTGCGACTTGGGCGTGCTCCCCAGCGGTCCAATGGCTCGGAGGCGTCTCGGTGATCGGCGAGGCGGCTGGTCGGGCTGGCGGTAACGCTGTCTTGCCCCGGACGAAACCCCGGACGGAACCCCGGAATGTCTTTCCGGGATGGGCCCCGGGTTGCCCCTGCAAATGCACGCCTTTGTCCCCGGCGGTCTGCATGACCACCCTCCCTCCACGTTGTTGCGTGATGGTGGTCATGCAGTCCTTGGGGGTGGCTGAGCATCAGCAGGG
>Ga0136640_10000555_pt1 | contig 14473 bp, 13 predicted proteins | sample AntDrymUQ8642106_2_FD_105498 | JGI IMG/M metagenome (GOLD analysis project Ga0136640, IMG submission 105498) | Polar desert sand microbial communities from Dry Valleys, Antarctica - metaG UQ864 (21.06) | ecosystem: Environmental > Terrestrial > Soil > Desert | place: Antarctica: Dry Valley...
CCCGCGTCGCCGATAATTTCGACGAGGCGCGATTCGATAAAAGAATGTACATCTTCAGCTTGTGAATCAGTAAAAATTTCGTTTGATTGCGCGCTTTGTTCTAAAACAATTTGCAGCCCACTTTGAATTTTGTCGGCTTCTTCATCTGTTAAAACTTCGGCGCGGCGCAAACCTTCGCAATGCGCTGCGCAACCGTGAATGTCTGCGGCGAGCAATCTGTAATCAAATCCGAATGAGCGATTGAATTCCACAAATTTATTATCGGCTTTGCCCGTAAATCTTCCGCCCCACAAATTATTTGCCGGCGAATTATTTGTCTGATTCATTTGACATTTTCCAACTGTATTTTTATGCTATGCATCTATGCATTAATTATGCAACTTTAATGCATAACACTTGCTAAATGCAAACAGCGCCTCGATAATTTTTGAAATTAAAGGAATGATAAAAGAAAAACGTCAGCAAACAATTCGTAACTTTATTCAAGCGCAAAACGTCGGTACACAAGACGAACTTACAGAGCTTTTGTCAAAAGCCGGTTTTTCCGTTACGCAATCGAGCGTCTCGCGCGATTTGGATGAGCTTGGAATTATCAAGGCAAATGGATTTTATGCAATTCCGCGAAAAGAGAAAAATGAAAATTTCGGACTACAGACATTGGAAACGGCTGGCGAAAATTTAATCGTTGCGAGATGCGAAGCAGGGTTGGCTTCGGCGGCGTGTGTCAAGATTGACCGCGAAAAATTTGAAGGAATTGTCGGCACAATTGCGGGCGACGACACGATTTTTATTGCCATACGCAATCATAAAGAACAAAAAGCGGTGTTAAAAAAAGTTTGGGAAATATTTGAAAAGTGAGCAGTAATACACTCAGCAGTAAGATAAAGATTCAAAAAACTGCTCACTGCTTACTGCTTACTTCTTAAAAAATGGAAAAGAAAATCAACAAAGTAGTTCTCGCATATTCCGGCGGACTCGATACATCGGCGATGCTTCTGTGGCTCAAAGAAAAATATGACTGCGAAGTAGTTTGCTTTTGCGCCGATGTCGGACAAGGCGACGAGCTTTCCGGTTTGGAAGAAAAAGCGAAAGCGACGGGCGCATCAAAACTCTACGTCGAAGATTTGCGCGAGGAATTCGTGAAAGAATATGTCTGGACAGCTGTCAAAGCCAACGCGTTGTACGAAGGAGTTTATCTTCTCGGCACGAGTTTAGCACGTCCGGTGATTGCTAAAAAGCAAATTGAAATCGCGACCAAAGAAGGTGCGGACGCAGTGGCGCACGGCGCGACGGGAAAAGGCAACGACCAGGTGCGTTTTGAACTGAGCTATTACGCTCTCAAACCGGACGTGAAAGTGATTGCACCGTGGCGCGAGTGGGAATTTAAGGGGCGTGCCGATTTAATTGCCTATTGCACGTCGCGCAATATAAATGTGACGGCGACCGCTGAAAAGCCGTATTCGACCGATCGAAATTTAATGCATATTTCCTTTGAAGGCGGCATTTTGGAAGACCCGTGGACGGCGCCGCCCGAAGATATTTTTCTGCTGACCAAAACCCTCGAAAAAGCGAAAGACAAAGCCGAAGAAATTACCCTGACTTTTGAACAAGGCGAACCTGTGGCAATCAATGGCGAAACTTACGGCGCGGTTGATTTGCTCTCGACGCTTAATTTCATCGGCGGCGAACACGGCATCGGGCGCGTCGATTTAGTTGAAAATCGCTTTGTCGGAATGAAATCGCGCGGAGTTTATGAAACGCCCGGCGTGACGATTTTGCAAACGGCGCATCGCGCTCTGGAATCGATCACGCTCGACCGCGAAGTCGGACGCCTTCGTGATTCTTTAAGCGTCAAATTTGCCGAATCAATTTATTACGGCTTTTGGTTCGCGCCGGAGTTTGAAATTTTGCGCTTGATGATTGACCAAACTCAAAAAACAGTTTCGGGCGAAGTTCGCCTTAAACTTTACAAAGGAAACGCGATTGTCACGGGCAGACGCTCGCCATATTCGCTTTACAAAGAGCGCATCGTCACGTTTGAAGACGACGCCGGCGCGTATGACCAGCATGATGCGGAAGGATTTATTAAACTCAATGCCTTACGGTTACGTTTGAGAAAAATGGATTAAGAAATTAGCCGCGAATTACACAAATAACACGAATTATTTTTCCTTCTTATTCGCGCAATTCGTGTAATTCGCAGCAAAAATCAAGGAAAAAAAGATGCAGGTTTTACAAGTAGATAAAATATGGGAGAAACACTTTTCTGTCTAATTCAATGAATGAGCTTACAAATCAAAATCTTTCTGTCTCCGCACTCCCGTGTCTCCGCGCTGCAATCTTCGGCGGTTCTGGTTATAGTGGAAGCGAGCTTTTGCGAATTCTGCTGTTTCATCCGAGTGTCGAAGTCGTGCTCGTGACCGCAAACGAACACGCGGGCAAAACGGTTGCGGATATTCACAAAAATTTGTTCGGATTGACGCAATTAAAATTTGAACCTACGCCCGAAGATTTATCAAAACTTGAAAACATTGATGTCGCTTTTTTCGCTTTGCCGCACGGACAAGCGTTAAAACTCGTGCCGCAACTTCCCGAAAATGTAAAAGTGATTGACCTTTCGGGAGATTTCAGAATTGGCGACGCGGAAGTTTTCCAAAAGTTTTATAAGCTGGAACACACGGCAACGGAATTGCAGAAACAATTTGTTTATGGCTTAACTGAAACGAATCGAGAAGCTATTAAAAAGGCGAAACATATTGCCAATCCGGGCTGTTTTGCGACGGCAACATTGCTTGCACTTGCGCCGATTGTTGCAAACGATTTAAGCGACGGAAAAATTATCGTTGACGCGAAAACAGGCTCCAGCGGTTCGGGCGCAAAAGCCGCCGCAAACACGCATCACCCGCAACGAATGAATTCGTTTTACGCCTACAAGCCTTTCACGCATCAGCATGTTCCCGAAATCAAACAACATCTCGTGGAAATCGGCGGTTGGAATAATGATTTTGTTTTTATAACGCATTCGCTTCCGGTTTCGCGCGGAATTTTCGCGTCGTGTTACGTTGAAACGAAAAACGAATTGACAACCGAAGAATTGAAGAAATTTTATCAAGAGTTTTATCAAAACTCTTTCTTTGTGCGGGTTGTAGAAAATTCACCGGACATTAACTGGGTGAAAACAACAAATTTTTGCGACATTGGTTTTGGTCAGAGCGGAAAAAATATCGTCGTATTTTCAGCGATTGATAATCTGATGAAAGGCGCCGCCGGACAAGCCGTGCAGAATATGAATTTGATCTGCGGTTTGGATGAAAAAACAGGATTGATTTTTACCGGAAGCAATCCGTAAAACATAATGAATTTTACTGAAATCGAAAAATTAGAAGAACATTTTCAACTGGCGACTTACGCGAAAATGAACATTGCGGCGGAACGCGGCGTTGGCGCGTGGATTTGGACGAGCGAAGGCGAAAAATATCTTGATTTATACGGCGGACACGCCGTTTGTGCCACCGGTCATTGCCATCCGCACGTTGTCGCATCTCTCAAAAATCAGTCGGAAAAATTACTATTTTATTCAAATCTGGTTTATTCGGACGTTCGCGCACAAGCCGCCAAAAAACTTGTTTCGGTTGCGCCGGAAAGTTTGACAAAAGCGTTTCTCTGCAACTCCGGCACGGAAGCAAATGAAAACGCGATGCGAATGGCGCGAATGGCGACGGGACGCGAAAAAATCGTTACATTTTCAGGCGGCTTTCACGGGCGTACGGCAGATTCAATCAGCGCCACTTTTCTTGGCAAATACCGCAAACTTGGCAAGCCGAATGTGCCGCATCACGTTTGTGCCGAGTTTGGCAATTTAGAGAGCGTGCGCAGTTTAGCGGATGAAACAGTTGCCGCGATTATGCTCGAACCGATTCAATCAATGGCTGGCGTGCGCGAAGCCGCGCCGGAATTTTTCGTCCGGCTGCGCGAGATTTGTGATGAATTTGGAATTTGTTTAATTTTTGATGAAGTACAAACCGGAATTGGGCGCACCGGAAACTGGTTTTTCGGCGGCAGCGATTTGGCGGGCGGCATTACGCCGGACATTATCACGATGGCGAAATCTTTGGGCAGCGGCGTTCCGGTGGGCGCGTGTCTGGTCGATGAGAAATTTTCGGCAAAAATCAAAACTAACGATTTAGGCACGACTTTCGGCGGCGGAATGTTGGCAATGGCGGCGGTCATTGCAACGCTCGAAGCAATCGAAAATGATGAAATGCTTGAAAACGCAATGGCAGTTGAGAAACATCTGCGTGGATACTTGAAAGAAATTCCGAACATCGTCGGTGTGCGAGGAAAAGGCTGTTTGCTCGGAATTGAATTTAACGAAAAATGCACGCCGATTCACGCGAAACTTTTGGAGAAAAAAATTATCACCGGAACTTCGAGCGACGCGAATGTCTTGCGTCTGCTTCCGCCTTTGTGCGTGAAGATTGAAGAGATTGATTTGTTGATTGAGGCACTGAGATGAAAAACTTTCTCAAAACATCTGATTTTTCCCGTGATGAACTTGAAAATCTGCTCGAAGCGGCATTGCGTTTCAAGCGCGGCGAAGATTTGGCGAAACCTTTGAACGGTAAATCGGTTGCTCTCGTCTTCTTTAATCCTTCTTTGCGGACGCGGGCTTCGACGCAGGTCGGAATTTATGAACTCGGTGGAAATGCGGTGATTCTAGAACCCGGGAATTCGAGTTGGACGCTTGAACATCGGGAAAATGTCGTGATGGACGACGATAAAACCGAACATTTAAAAGAGTTTGTGCGCGTGTTGGAAAGATATGTCGCGGCAATCGGCGTGCGGACATTTGCGCGTCTTGAAAATTGGAAAGAGGAAAGATTAGAACCCGTTTTGTCGGCGTTTGAAAAGTATTCGACAAAGCCGATTATCAATCTTGAGTCCGCGATGCATCATCCGTGTCAGGCTCTGGCGGACGTGCTGACGATTCGGGAAAAGTTCGGAAAACAAAAGAAGAATGTTTTGCTGACGTGGGCTTGGCATCCAAAGCCTTTGCCGATGGCGGTGCCGAATTCGTTTGCGTTGGCGACGGCGCAGATGGGACACGATTTAACAATCGCGCATCCGAGCGGCTTCGAACTTGACGACGAATTGATGCAGGAAATTAAAAATCAAGCCGAAGAAAATGGCGGCAGCGTTGAAATTTCCAACGACGTTAATTCATCTTTTGAAAATGTTGAAGTCGTGTATGCGAAAAGTTGGGGCAGCAAAAATTTTTACGGCGCGCCTGAAAAGGATATTGAATTTCGCGTAGATTTGAGAAACGATTGGATTGTTGATGAAACAAAAATGGGGTGGACTAACGACGCGATTTTTATGCATTGTTTGCCCGTTCGTCGCAACGTGATTGTCACCGACAGCGTGATTGATTCAGCAAATTCGGTGGTCGTTGACCAAGCAGAAAATCGCTTGCACGTTCAAAAAGCAATCTTAGCAAAAATTTTGAAATGAACGACGAGAAACTTAATTTACTGCGCGAAGCATTGCCTTATATTCAAAAGTTCAAAGGCAAGACTTTCGTTGTTAAATTTTCCGGCAAAGTTACCGAAGACAAAGAGAATCTGGCTTCGCTGGCGGAAGAACTAGCATTGCTGCATCAAGTCGGTATTCGTCTGTGCGTCATTCACGGCGGCGGAAAACAGTTGAGCGAACTTGCCGCGCGGCTCGGCGTCGTGCAGACGGTAATCAACGGACGGCGGGTGACCAACGACGAAACGCTTGAACTCGCCAAAATGATTTTCGCCGGAAAAATCAACACGGAAATTTTAGCGGCACTACGGCGACGCGGTGTCGAAGCTGTCGGACTTTCAGGCGTTGACGGCAATATCGTCAACGCAGTTCGTCGCCCGCCGAAAGAAATGTTGAATCATAAAACTGGCGAGCGAGAGGAAATTGATTTCGGACACGTCGGAGATGTTCTGGAAATCAACGACCGGCTTTTGCAGATTTTACTGGAAAAGGATTATTTGCCCGTCGTCTCCTCGCTCGGCGCGGATGACGCGGGGCAAATTTACAATATCAACGCTGATACTATCGCCGCCGAAATCGCCGTTCGCCTGCAAGCCGAAAAACTCGTGCTGCTGTCGGATGTCGCCGGTATTTTTCTGGCGCCGGACAAACCGGAAACAAAGATTTCACGCCTGACAGTTGCCGAAGCCGAAGAACTCGTGGGCAGCGGTGCGGCTTCTGCCGGTATGATTCCCAAACTGCAAAACATCACGGATTTGCTCAAGCGTGGTGTAAAATCAGCGCACGTTATCAGCGGTACAACCCGTAACACTTTACTTTCAGAAGTTTTTACTGATTCCGGAACGGGAACAATGATTGTTGTTTAACTTAAAACTTCAGGTAAAGATTTTGCCCCATTGAAGAACATTAATATTTGGTTGAAACCTGCTCTAAATCCTTTCAGTTCGCAAGACCTTTAAATTTTCGCGCCAATTTTCGTTCAAATCAAAGCGAAAAATTTCTATTTCCGCCGCAACGGTTTTTGCTAAAAAATCAAAATCACGGTGAAAACTTAAAGTCGGCGCAACTAAATAAATTATCGCCGGTTCATCCGAAATTTCCAGATCGCCGAAAATTTTTGCTTTTTGCAAATTTTCCTGTCGCCGGTCGAGTTCAATTTGTCGCCAGTAATCAATTGCCTGATAAATCATTTCTCGGTCGGGCGAAACTTTCAGTTCGATAATTATCAGCCGTCCGTCTTGTCGCAAAGCAAGCAAATCAATTCTGTCAGCAGAGGCTCGAAACTGGTTGTAAATCGGCGATAAAATCAGGTTTGCGTCAAGCAGTTTAATGTTTCGCCGGAGAATTGCTTCAAGCCACGCTTCGGGTGCCAGGCGAAAAAGCGCGTGCCGTTTATTCGGTGAATCAAATTGCCTGTAAATTTCTAAATTCTCCAACAAATCAAAAAATTCCCGGCGCGATGTTTCGTTGAGGATTTGTTTGTTTTTTTCGATTCCAAACCAAGCCTTTTCTTCGTTTGGCATTTTTCGGACGCGCGCAAAAGGCAAACCTCTAAACCGCACACTCTCGCCGTTTTTGGTAAAAAGAAAATCTATCTTTTCCGGCGCGCAGGAAATAATTTCACGGGCAATTTGGCTGATTTCGAAAGATTCTTCCAAAAGCGCTTTAGATTTTTTAGCGCGCCATAAATCTGAGATTTTAAGGCTTGTTACTTCCTTCAAAGAATTTTCCTTAACCGTTTGCGCTTTTGCGTCCGGGCGAGAAATTTCCCGCAGCCTTACTTGGCTTTGCCAATTCTCACGAAGCAAAGCGTGAAGTTTTTGCAGATTTTTCGTCGTCTTTTTTTCGGTTAAAATCCAAATCCGTTTAATCGGTTTGTTTTTGCGTTTCTCAAGTTTGGCAAGCCATAAAATTGCCGTTGTCAAAAAAAGTTCAGGCGTCGCCTGTTCAGCCACATCAGCTAAAGCCGCCGTGTGTTCTCCGCCTGCGGTCTCAAATATAATGTGCGCAAAGCGCCCGTTTTCCTCGTTCAGCGCGACGCGAATCAGTTTTGAATTTTTGATTTCCGAGACAATTAAATGCGCGATTTGGTTTGCTTTTTCGAGTCGTGCCAGTTCAACCGCAGCACCTAAATCACTCGCCAAAATGCGCGGAACAAGCTGGATTTTCCCACGTTCTTTTTCAAAATTGCGCGTCACCTCGAAAATGATTTTTCCGTCTTTTAAATGGCAATCGGTCACACGCCAAATTTGAAAACCCTGCTCGCCTAAAAATCCTAAAATCAAACGTCCACGCTCAAATGTAAGTTCGATTTCATCACGCTTTAGGGCAAAAGATTTTCCGCTTTGCTCGATTAAAAGCCATTCATTGCGGGATTGGAGCAGAGCGTTGGTTTCATTAAAAATGTTTTCGAGGTTTTCCATCTGTTTCCCGCCGGTGGCACAAAGCGCGCCAAAAAAATTTGAAAGTTTAATCGGCATTTCGGACGAGAAAATCAACCATTGCCGCCGCCCATAAATCATAACCTTTTGGCGAAGGATGGATGCCGTCGCTAAAAAAATCTCTCTCAACCCTTTTGACGTCATCAAAATAAAAGACGTTTTTTATTTCTTTGATCAAGCTGATGGCGTTGAAATGATGGAGTTTAGCAAGCCTTGAAAGCACAAAGCGCAGCGGATTCGGGAGCGCGATAAAATCTCTGACCATCGGAACATTTGCCACCAGAATTTTTGAGTTCGGATATTTTTCGCGCAAAGTTGTGAGCAGTTCGGTTAAATTTCGGCGCCATTTTCGCGGACTGCTCAAAGTAAAAACATCGTTTCCGCCGAGAGCCACAAGAATAATATCCGCATCCGTTCGGGGAAGTTTTGGAACAAGCCTCTGGAGAGTTCCTTTGACGGTAATTCCGCTTTCACCAAGCGCAAAGTAGCTGACGGTTTTGCCGTATTGCGCGCTCAGATGTTTGGCAAACTGTCCGGTGAGCGCTTCATTGTGATTTTGCGCTCCGACTCCGGCAACGGTTGATTCACCAATGGCAAGCAGATTGATAATTTCCGGGTGCGCGCCAATGTTTCCGGCAGTTTCGCCAGCCGCGTCCGGCAGCCTTCCAACTTTGCGGCGCACGTATTTACCTTGCAAAAACAAAAAAGGAACAGCCGGTAAAATGAAAATTCCGCCGAGAATATAAAGAAACTGCATTTTTTTGATGCTCATACGCGTGCTCAAGTTTTATGTTCGATGGTTTTCGGCACTTTCAAACGCCTGTGTTAAAATCTCATTTCGCAAATGTTTTCGTCAAATATAGCTAAAATTAATTTTGTCATAACCCTTTTCGCCCTGCTTTGCAATGCGTGCAGTTTCTGGCAAAGCGCGGATAATCAAAATACTTCGACCACGCCAACGCCTTTTATTGCCGCAGAAGTGGAAAGTGAGATTCCTTTTTCGACCAAAGAGCCTGACACTTATCAAACTGAGATTGTCGTGACGACGGGTGCTTCAGAGGAAAAAATGTTCGCGGCGCGAAACGGCAATTACCGACGATATGATTTTAACTTTTCGGACAATTCGCCAATCTCACTTATTGATGATGCAGTCGGCGGCAGACAATTTATTAATCATAAAAAAAAAGTTTATGCCGAAGACAGACTTTCCGGACAAACCCTTGCACCTCCTGCGGAAAATTGGAATGACTTTTTAACCGCCGACCTGCTTAATCAGAAAAAAAACGTTAGGTTTGAAAAAATTTACGCGGAAAACAATTTGACAAAATATCGTATCGTTTCAAATGAAACGAATGCGGCGGGCAGCGAGACGATAATTTCAATTGATGAAAAGCTCGGCTTTCCCGTTAAAAGTGAATTTTACGGAATTGAAGGCGACCAAAAAATCTTGAAATTTTCGGTTGAGATGAAAAATATAAAGCTGCAGATTGAAGACAATGTGTTTCAAATACCCGCAGGTTACCGAAAAGTATCACTTGATGAATTCAGAACGATGTTACAAAAGAAAAATTTCAATGAAGAATAACGAAATCACCGAATCACAAAAACAGAAGGCTTTTGAAGTAGTGAAAACAACTCCCTACATCCAATTAATCGGAATGGAGTTAGTTGATTTGAGCGAGGGCGAAGCAATTCTTAAATTAAAAATGCGTGAGCAGCTTCGTCAACCGCACGGACTTCTGCACGGTGGCGCGACCGCTTCCTTAATTGATACGGCAATGGCGTTTGCAGTCGTAACTTGTTTGGCGGAAGACGAAAAGGCTTCGACGGTTGATTTGACAGTGCATTATCTGCGCCCTCTGATTGAAGGAACAATCACTTGCACGGCAAAAGTTGTTAAAGCGGGAAAGCGGCTTTTAACAGTTTCGGCACAAGTCGTCAGCGATGAAGAAAAGTTAATTGCGACGGCACTTTCAACTTACTCGAAAGTCTAGAGAGTGTAGAGAGTCAACATTTAACTCAGAAATAAATATAAACTGCCTTCATTCACTAGACTCAAAATCTATGGAAGAACTTAGAAAATTCGCGCGTTATTTCAAACCTTACAAATGGCGGGTCATTCTCGGAATCGTCTTTATTTTGCTTTCGATGGCGTTTGGGCTTTTAATTCCGTATCTGGTCGGGCAAGCAATTGATGATTTAAGCAGGGATGTAAGCTGGAATAAGATAATTTATTATCCGGTTGTAATTTTAATTGTCAGTTTCTGCAGCGGCATTTTTCTTTTTTGGCAGCGGCGGCTTTTAATCAACGCTTCGCGCGACATTGAATACGATATGCGCCGCGATTTTTACGCCGCGCTCGTGAGTCAGCCGCTTGAATATTTTCAAAATAACCGTGTGGGCGACCTGATGGCACGCGCCACCAACGATTTGAGCGCCGTGCGGCAGATTGTCGGACCGATGATTTTATATTCGTTTCAGGCGATTTTCGCGCTGGCAATTGTTTTGCCGATAATGCTTAATGTGAGCGTCAAACTGACTCTGTTACTTTTAATTCCGATGCCGCTTGTCTCCTTAACTGTAAAATATTTAGGACAGCAAATACATGTCCGTTTTGAGAAGATTCAGGAATTTTTCTCGGATATTACGGCGCGCGCGCAGGAAAATTTAACCGGCGTCCGGGTCGTCCGCGCCTACGCGCAGGAAGATGCGGAAATTGAGAAGTTTCAGATGCTTAACCGCGAATATGCCAAAAGAAATGTTGCGCTCGTGAAATTCGGTGCGGCAATGCGTCCGCTACTTTTCTTTTTTATCGGTTTGGGTTTTGTCATAATTGTCGCGGTCGGCGTGCCGATGGCGGTGCGCGGCGAGATTACGGCGGGAAATTTTACATCGTTTATTCTTTATTTGCAGCGGATGATTTGGTATCTGATTGCGCTTGGCTATGTTGTCAATCTTTATCAGCGCGGCACGGCAAGCTTGAAACGCTTTAACGCGATTTTGGAAACCGAACCGACGATTAAAGACACGCCCGAAGCCCGGGAACAACCGCCACTAAAAGGAAAAATCGAATTTTGCAATCTCAGTTTTGCTTATAACGGAACGCCTGTTCTCAAAAATATCAATTTAACGATTGAAGTCGGACAAACCGTTGCGCTCGTCGGCAAAACCGGCAGCGGAAAATCAACGTTGGTCAGTTTGATTCCGCGTCTACTCGACGCGCCCGAAAATACGGTTTTTATTGACGACGTTCCCGTTCGCAAATTTCCGCTCGAACAATTGAGAAAAGCCATCGGCGTTGTGCCGCAGGAAACATTTCTGTTCAGCAACACGTTGGCGGAAAATATCGCTTTTGGAGTCGAGAGTCGAGAGCTGAGAACCGAGAGCGAAAACGGTTCCGAAAATTCAAATTCAAAGTTTGATGAAAAAATTCTGAACTCGGAAGAATTTCAAAATTCTGCTTCTGGCTCTGGGCTCTCGACTAACGGCTCTCAACTTTCGGTAGAAAGAGCGGCGGAAATTGCCGATATCGCCGACGACATCAAAAGTTTTCCATATAAATACGAACAGCGTGTCGGTGAACGCGGCATCACTTTGAGCGGCGGGCAGAAACAGCGTACGGCGATTGCCCGCGCCGTCATCCGCAACCCGCGCATATTAATTCTTGATGACAGCTTGTCGGCGGTTGACACTTACACGGAAGAAAAAATCTTGCGCGGTCTGCGCGAAGTCCGCGAAAATAAAACAACGCTGATCATTTCGCACCGCATTTCAACCGTGCGCGATGCCAATTTAATCTGCGTTCTGCACAAAGGACAAATTACCGAACGCGGAACGCACGAAGAATTAATCAAAATCGGGGGCGAATACGCGGCTCTGTATGAAAGGCAGCTTTTGGAAGACGAACTTGAAGCGACGGATTAATTTAAGAAACTATGTTCAAACTTTGGCAATTGCAAAACAACCAAACAACCTTGAATGTAGTTTAGGCAGATTCGACTAACTAGCGTGGATTTAATGGTAAAAATTTTGTTTAAAACTCAATCCAACCGGTTGGCTCGCGGTGCTGAGAGACAATAATTTGTGTTTCGGCTCTGAAGAGCGGCGAACGCATTTGCAGAGCGGTTTGCGCCATCAGGCGCGCCAAATGTGGCTCGTTGGCGCGTTGCGAAAGGTGAGCTAAAACGATGTACCGTGCCGCGCCGTCAAATTCTTTTGCCAGCCATTCGGACAAATCTTCGTTTGAAATATGACCGGTGCGTGACATTATTCTCTGCTTCAAATCCCAACTGTAAACCGCGCAGGTCATCAACATATCTCGACAGTGATTCGATTCGATGACGATGCCGTCGCAGCCGCGCAACTTTTCTCTGATGAGCGTCGTAAAGCAGCCGAAGTCCATGACGGTTGCAACTCTGAGACCTGCGTTTTTCGCCACGAACCCAAAATTATCAACTGCGTCATGTGGGACTGAAAACGGCTCAAAATCTATATCGCCGATGCGAAAATCCCGGCTCGATTCGATTTCAACGCTCCTGTTTTTTAGTGCCTCTAGGCGTTTCTGCGGCTCGTTATTACTTTTGTTCGATTTCTCGCGCAAATATGCTTCCTGTGTTTGGACTGACACATAAACCGGACAAGTTACGGTGCCCAGTAAAACGCGCAAACCGCCCGCGTGGTCGCTGTGTTCGTGCGTGATGAGAATTGCGTCCAGGTCAGAAAAGTTCACGCCGACGAACGCGAGGCGGCGTAGAGTTTCCTTCGCGCTTAAGCCGACATCAACCAGAACTTTTGTTTTTTCGGTGCAAATTAAAACGGAATTACCCGTCGAACCGCTGCCCAAAACTGTAAATCGCATTTTTTATTAAAGAAAATTAACTAAGGATGAAGTGGATTGCACGGATAAAAAACTAAATAATTTAATATCTCTTGTATCCTTTTCATACCTGAAAAATCATCTGTGTTCATCTGTGATTTCATTCTTCTTCTGTTGTTTAGCGCCAATTTGTTTTGTCTCTTCAAATTTCGGACGCAAAACGCTGCCGACGGCGCGCGTGATAATTGAGTTTGGCACAAAATTTCCCAATCTTGCCGACAAATAATTCGACCAGCCCGAAACAACTGTAGATTTTCCCTGTTCCACCGCCCTTAGAGCCGCTTCGACAACCGCTTCGGGCGTTTGCATCCCCTTTTTCAAAAAAGCGTTTTTTGCTTCGGCGTTGATATTTGCCGCGTCGAAAAAATTCGTCTTCGTCGGACCCGGACAAAGTGCCGTCACGGTAATATTATGTAAGCGGTTTTCTTCAGCAACCGCTTCGCTGAACGATTTGACAAAGGCTTTCGTTGCGGCATAAGTCGCCATATACGGAACCGGCTGAAAACTTGCGGTCGAGGCAACATTGATAATTGTCCCGCTTTTTCGCTCACGCATTTTTTGTAAGTATCGATGAGTCAGGGCAACGAGCGCCGAAACATTCAAATTTATCATTTCAAGCTCGTTTTCAAGTTCGAGACGCGCAAAATCACCCATTGAACCGAAACCGGCATTATTTATCAACCAGTCAACTTCTAGTCCGTGTTTTTCGGTTTCATCGTAAAGACGCCCATCGGCTTCAAAATCTTTCAAATCAATCGCGACGTAATGCGCCATAATTTCGTGTTTGCCTATTAATTCGCTGCATAACTCGGAAAGTTTATCTTCGGAGCGCGCGACTAGAACCAAGTTGTGCTTTTTCTCGGCTAAGCGGCGCGCAAATACTTCGCCAATTCCGCCTGAAGCTCCCGTGATAAGCGTAACTTTCATAAAATTTGTTTTATTGTGATTTGGTAAATGCCTTCTTTTCAGTATTTACAAGTAACAATTGAAATGCGTAAAAAGTTGCTGTGTTTGAAAATGTAATCACTCGGGTTGATTTGCCGATTTAGATTGCTTTCAAATTCGAGTTGTTCAAACTTGTCAGCGGCAAGTTGACCATCAATATCATTTTGCGGAAAAAGATTTTCACCGTCAAACTTCTTTATCCGGTGTTTGAAATTTCCCTAGTATTATCAAAATATGAACTCGCCTAATAGATGGATTGGTTTTGCCTTTAACGATTTTCAAATAACCGTTTCCAAACTGCTCTAGTTAATTGCCTTTACCGTATCGCATACAAATGTCTCACGTATTAGAAATTAAATTTTTAATCTACGATGTTTTATTCCTCAAAGTATCTACCTATAAGATAAGGGAAAAAAGTCCCTTTTAAAAGGGACTTTTTTCCCTTGCGTCGATGTATAATTTGACTATATTATTTCATCATACATCAATTAACCGGTTATAAATTTGTCGCAATTTTGAGGAATTGTCATATGCAAGTGATTTTATTTGTGTTTTATTATTGGAATCTACGATTTAGAATTTTGTTTGGAATTCATAAAACAGTTAATCCGGTGTCTCTTAAATGGCGCTGGCAACACTGGAAATATAGACAAACCCATCGGTACATTCCCCGCTAATACTA
>Ga0136640_10000556_pt1 | contig 14464 bp, 17 predicted proteins | sample AntDrymUQ8642106_2_FD_105498 | JGI IMG/M metagenome (GOLD analysis project Ga0136640, IMG submission 105498) | Polar desert sand microbial communities from Dry Valleys, Antarctica - metaG UQ864 (21.06) | ecosystem: Environmental > Terrestrial > Soil > Desert | place: Antarctica: Dry Valley...
CGCGCGATGTTCCTCTCCGTCCGGTTGAAGGCCTGTGCCTCGCGCACGCCCACGATGTCCTCCTGCAACCCGGCGGAGACGTCCCCGACCGTCACGCGCGTCAGGCGGAAGGCCTCTCTGGCCCGCCGGGCGAAGAAGGCGGTCGTTAGCAGCATGATCGGGATGACCGCGAAGCAGGCGAGCGCCAGGTTCCACTGCAAGACGAGCATCGCCACGAGAATACCCACGAGGCTGAAGATGGAGCCGAGCAACTGCGTGAGACCCTGGGAGAAGAGCTGGTTGAGGGTATCCACGTCGTTGGTGACGCGGCTCATCAGGTCGCCGATGGGCCGCCGGTCGAAGAAACGCAGGGGCAGATGTTGGAGCCTGTCGAAGATCCTGGCCCGCAGCGACGCCAGCAGCCGCTGGGCGACGGCGCCGATGCCGTAGACCTGTCCGCGAGAGGCGACGGTACCTAGCGCGTAGATCGCGAGCAAGTAGAGCATCGTGCGGGTGAGCCCGGCGGCGTCACCCTCCAGGATGTAGAGGTCGATGGCGCGCCCGATCAGCCACGGCCCGCCCGCCTGCGAAACGGCCCCGAGCACCACGAGGACCATAACCCACGCGAACGTCCACCTGTACGGCGAGAGCTCCGAGACGAGGCGCCTTGCGGTCGTGGCGCGGTCCGCAGCCTTCTCCTGCGGCGCCTCTGCTATGGACTGGATGCCCCTAATCCCGGGCCTCCCCGGACGGCTTCATCTTGTGGACCAGCCAGTTCTTCCCGCCGGTGCGGAAGATGGCGTACCGGCCGTCGAAGCGCGCGCCGCGCAAGCGCACGATCACCATCTCCTCCCCGAACTCCTCGGCCTCGTAGGTACCCCTGTCCCAGATGCTCTTCTTGACGGCCCCCGGTACATTTTCGACCGGCGTATCGTCCACGAGATCCAGGTGCGAGAGGTCGTGGTCCTCGACACGCATGGCGAGGCGGTTCTTTTTCGTGTCCTCCGGCATGCCCTTGGGGACGGCCCAGGAGACCAGAACGCCGTCCCGTTCGAGGCGCAGGTCGAAGTGGTGGGCTGTCGCGTAGTGCTCCTGGATGACGAACCGCGGCATATTAGCCGTCGCCTCCGCCGGCGGCTACTGTTTCGTCCACTAGCTGGGAGCCGAGGATCTCGTTGTAGAGTTCGGAGTCGCGGCGCAGTTCCTCGTGCGTGCCCATCGCGCCGATAGTGCCTTCGTCGAGGACCAGGATCAGGTCGGCGTCCCGCACGGTCGAGATCCTCTGGGCGATCACGAATACGGTCCGGTGCTTCTCGCGCATCAGCCTGTCCAAAGTCTCCTGGATGGCCGCCTCCGTCTCCGCGTCCACCGCCGAGGTGCTGTCGTCGAGGATGAGCAGGCGGGGGTCAACGAGCAAGGCCCGCGCTATCGCGATCCTCTGGCGTTGCCCGCCGGAGAGGCCGACGCCGCGCTCCCCGATCACGGTCTCGTAGCCGTCCGAGAGCCCCCGGATAAAGCCGTCCGCCTGCGCGTCCTTTGCGGCTGCCCTGACCTCCTCGTCCGTGGCGTCGGGTCTTCCGAAGGCGACGTTGTCGCGGACGGTGCCGGAGAAGAGGCGGGCTTCTTGCAGGACCATCCCGATCTGGGACCGTAAAGAGGTGAGCGTTACGTCGCGGACGTCGTGACCGTCGAGCCTGACCGCGCCGCCCGTCGCATCGTAGAAGCGCGGCAGCAGGTTGACGAGGGTGGACTTGCCCGAGCCGGTCGTGCCGAGGATCGCGACCGTGCTGCCCGGCTCGACGGCGAAGCTCACGCCGCGCAGGATCTCGCGCTCGCTCCCCGGGTAACGGAACGAGACGTCGTCGAACGCCACCCTGCACTCGACGGGCGGCAGGGGGGAGGCATCTGGTTTGTCCGTGACTTCCAGGGGGGCGTCCAGGATCTCGAAGACCCGCGCCGCCGAAGCCCCCGCCCGCGAGATGTTCGCCGACAAGAACCCTATCGTCAGTATCGGGAACAGCATGAAGCCGAGCAGGGTGTTGAAGGCGACGAGCTCCCCGATAGAGAGCCCGCCGTTTATGACCTGCCAGCCGCCGAACCAGACGATAGCGAGCGTCCCGAGGTTGGCGAGCAGGAAGACGAACGGGAAGTTGTTGGCGAAGACGCGCACGGTCTGGAGGTTCCTGTCCAGGAGCTCGTCGTTTACGTTCTTGTAGCGGGCGGTTTCGTAGTCCTCGCGGGCGAAGGCCCGGATCACACGCACCCCCGAGAGGTCTTCCTGGAGCACGGTGTTCAGGCGTCCAAGCGTCTGCTGGACCTGCCCGAAGAGCGGCCTGATGAGCCGCACGAACCGGACGAGCAGCAGGGCTATCGCCGGGACCACGGCGAGCGAGACGAGCGCGAGCCGGGCGTCCAGGTAGAAGAGCAGGGACGCGGCACCAATAAGCATGACGACCGCGTTGGCGAGCTGGACGACGCCCGAGCCGGCGAAGGACCGGATCTGCTCGACGTCGTTGGTCAGCCGCTGCACGAGCTGGCCGGTCTGGACCCGGTCGTAGTAGCTGAACGAGAGCCGCTCCATCTGCCCGAAAAGCGCATCGCGCAGATCGTAGGCGACCCCCTGGGACGCCCTTTCCGCGAGATACCCCTGCAAGAACGTAAAGAGCCCCCGTGCGAGCGCCACCACGACGAGCCCCGCGACCACGTAGACGAGCACGTCCGCCTGTCGCGGGGCGATGCCCGTGTCGATGGCCCGGCCGACCAGGAGCGGGGCGACCAGGTTGGCCCCCGAGACGAGCATCAGCGCCAGCGCGGCGCCGATGCTCTCCCGCTTGTACGAGCGCAGGTATCCCAGAGCCCGCCGGAGTGGTCCGGGGCCGCCCTTCTCGTCCCGCCCGGCCACGCCGGCCTTACGCGCCGATCTGGGTCGTGTGTTGCGGCCTCACGTAGACGACCACGCGCTCGTCGCCTGGCTGGTGGAGCGGGTACACGTCGCGGTCCCTGTACTTCTTCGCCATCGCGTCTATGTAGTCGTTCTCCGGGTCCTCCTCGATGCGGTCCACCTCGCCCCGCACTTCCAGGCAGCGGTACGGGTTCGCCGGGTCCACCAGGGAGAAGGCGACGCGGGGTTCCCTGCCCACGTTGCGGTACTTCTGGCGGGTCTTCGTCTGGCTGAACTTTACGTGCTCGCCATCCCAGCCGAACCAGACCGGGGTGTTCTGCGGCTCCCAGCTCGGGCCCGGCGTCGCGACGTGCACCAGGGCCGTGCTCTCCATCAGGTCGCGGTATCCTTCCGGGATCTCCACCCTTCCGTTCTCCGTCATGCGAGATCCTTACCTGTTTTTGTTACGAACTTCATGAGTGTAGCGCGGCGCCGCGGGCACGGGCCACGGCCTCCCGAACGCCCGGTACGACCTCGTGGGCGAAAAGCTCCGTCTGGCGCTCGTGATCTACGCCGGGCCAGTAGACGAAAGAGTCCATGCCATCCTCCAGGACGAAGCCCGTGAGCGTCTCGATCCACTTCTCCACTGGACTTTCGAGGAGCCCCTGGCCTTCCGCACCGATGTTCCCCGAGACGTTGTAGACGCGCTTTATCTCCGAGGGGTCGCGCCTTGCCTGGGCGGCTCCCTCGTCTATCTTTTTGTGCATCTCGGGCAGGCGTTCGGGCGGGGCGTAGCCGAGGGAGGGGACCCAGCCGTCGGCCTTGCGCCCGATCAGGCCCAGCATCCGCGGCCCGTAGGCCCCGACCCAGATACCGACGTCGTGCGCGGGAGGCGGTCCCGGACGCATCCCCTTCAACGAGTAGAACTCCCCGTCGAACCGCAGGGAACGCTCCCCGCTCCACACGAGCTGCATGACCTCCATCGCCTCCTCCGTGGACCTGACCGCCTCGCCGGGGCTCCGGCGGGGGCCGCCCATGCCGACGACCGCGTCCCAGAACGTGCCGGCCCCGAGCCCGACCTCGACCCTTCCGCCGGAGATGACGTCGAGAGAGGCCGCGGCCTTCGCCAGCATGGCCGGCGGCCTGAGCGGCAGGTTCGCGACGTCGGGGAAGAAGCGGACGCTCTCCGTGACGGGCACGAGGGTCGAGATGAGCGTCCAGGTGTCGAGGAAGCGCCGCTGGTAAGGGTGGTCCTGGATGCCGACGAGGTCCAACCCAGCCCGGTCGGCGGCCTTCGCCACCCTCGCTGCGTAATCCGGTGGATTGGCAAGTGGCTCTATGCTGACCCCGAACTCGAGCAGCCTGCCGTAATCAGGCACCCTTGTCCCCTTTCCCGATGTTTTTCTTGAGGCCGGAGGCCGCGACGAGGGAGACGATGGTCGAGGCCGTCAGCAGCAGGAAGGCGTCGGAGAACGGTGCCGAACTTGCGGCGAAGACCGGGTTCAGCGCTCCCGACCCGGCATTTTGTCGGACGGCAAGGAAGGTCGCCGCCACCGCGGGGCCGAAGCCGCCGCCGAGAAAGAAGAGCATCTGGTAGATGCCGAGCCCGACCCCGCTCTCGTCCCTGGAGAGCGAGGCCGCCTCAGCGTTAGCGTTCGGGGAGTTGACCAGCGCGAAGCCAACGCTCTGGCCGAGTATCCCGAGACCGACCAAGACGGACGAGGCTCCGGCGGCGAACGCGGAGATAGAGAAGGTGGATAGCCCGATCACGACGAGCCCGACCCGCACCAGCGTCCGAGGCCCGAACCGATCCGAGAGTTTGCCCGCGACGGGGGAGAGGACCGCCACGACGAGTGCCCCCGGCGCCAGCACCAGCCCGATCCTGAAGGCCGACAACCCGTTGACCTCCGAGAGCAGCAGCGGCACCAGCACCAGGCTCCCCACGTTGGTGAACATCATGAAGAAGCCCGTGACCGCCGCTGCCAGAAACGCCCGGTTTCGGAATAGGTGCGGCGTGACGAACGGGTCCGACGCCGCCCGGATGCGCCACGCGAACGCGCCGGCGAGGAGGCCCGCCACGACGAAGCTGCCCCAGGAGATGGGGGAGGAGAACCCGACGACCTGCCCCTGCGTTACCCCGAAGAGCGCGAGCCCCGCCGACAGCGCCAGCGAGAGCCCGCCAGGCACGTCGAAGTGGCGCACGGCCGCCATGAAACCGGCCGGTTTGCTCGAACCGCCGTCCGCGACGCCGGGCAGGGCGTAGAGGGCGCCGGGGATGAGGAGCGCGGCCAGAAAGACGGTCAGGAAAAACAGGGCGTGCCAGCCCGCGAGCCCGGTGACGACGCCGCCGAGCACGGGGCCTATGGCCGCGCCGACGCCCACGCTTGAAGAGAGCAGGCCTAGCGCCGTGCCGCGGCTCCCCTCCGGGAGCGCCTTGGCAACGGCGGCGAAGCCCAGCGCCGGTATCGCCGACGCCCCGGCCGCCTGCAGGATGCGCCCCGCGACCAGCAGCGGCAGGCTCGGCGCCAGCGCGCAGGCCAGCGAGCCCGCGGCCAGAAGTAAGAGGCCCAGGGCGAAGGTGCGGCGGAGGCTGTAGAGGTCGGCGATACGCCCGTAGAGCGGGATGCCGACGGCGAAGACCAGCAGGTACCCCGTGATGACCCACCCGGCCTGCCCCTGCGTCGCGCCGTAGTCCTGCCGGATGTCCGGGACCACGACGTTTACGAAGGTCTGGTTGAGGACGGAGATCAGGATAGCCGTCACCACGACGACGAGGAGCAGGCGGGTGTTCCTCTGTCCCACCTGCTCCTCCGCGGTCATCGCCTCCCCCGCGGGACTCAACCCGCGACCCGGGCGAACTCCGTCTCCTCATTCCGCGCCGCGAGCCCGCCGGCGAGGTCAACCACCAGCTCTCCCAACGCGTCCAGACGTCCACCGTACACCTCGTCCGTGACGTTGCCCGAGCCGTCGGCGCGCTGCCAGGCCTTCGGGATGGAGACCACCAGCGGCGCGACGACGCCGCGCAGGGCGTGGACCACGTGGACCATCGCGCCGGCCGCGTTAGCCCCGGCCTGCTCGCCGCCGGCGGTCGAGATCAGGCCGACCACCTTCCCGTCTAAATACGGGTGCTCCCCGCCGGAGAGGAACTGCGCGAAATCGAGCGCGTTTTTCGTCACGCTCGCGAGCGTCCCGTGGTAGGCCGCGGTGCTGATCAAGACGGCGTCCGCCCCGCGCAACTCCCCCACGAGGCGCCCCACGCCGGGCCCGTACTCTTCGAGCGATCGACCGGGTTTGTACATCGGCAGGTCGAGCTCCCGCAGGTCCAGAAATCCCGTCTCTGCCCCGGCCTCCCCGGCCGCCGCGAGCGCCCGCCTCAGCGCCCCGAGGCTCGCAGAGCCCTCCCACAGCGTCCCGCCGATACCCACAACCTTCAAACGTCCTTCTCTAAATGTCATGCTCGTCCCCTCGCAAATACGATCTCTAAACGACTAATTCCGGTCCACCCCCAACCCGGCCCACACCTTCGTCAGCAGCTTGCCGAGCTCGCGTCGTTCGGATGAGTCCAGCCCGGCAAACGTCTTCTTTTCGGCCCGCTCCCAGCACCGCAACACGGGGTCTTCCAGGGCGTGCCCCTTCTCTGTCAAATACACCCGGAAACTGCGGGCGTCGGCGGGGTCGGTGCGCCGCTCGACGAGGCCGCAATTTTCCAGGCGCCGGAGCATCTTCGTGACGGTGGGAGGTTCCACGCCGAGCCTGCAGGCGAGCTCGCCGCCGCGCAAGCCGTCGGTCTGCCAGAGCTCGATCAGGACCATCTCCTGCCCGACGTGCAGCCCGACCTCCGCCAACAGTCCCCCGACGTTGCCCCGGTGCGCCTTGCACACCTTCGCCAACGCGAACCCGGTCCTCTCCTTTATCGGATGGACCTCTTCGATCCCGTTCCTCTTCATCTACCTACCGACCGAGAGTTCGGGCTGTAGGCGTCCGAGTCGATGCCCCAACCGACGATGCGCTCTGGGAGGATCCGGATAAACTCGTCGGCGAACCCGGGGCCCACCTCCCCGCCGCCCTCGCCGAAGACCTCGGCCAGGCCGCGGACCTCCACGCCCCGCGCCCGCCACGGTGGCAACACGTCGTCCACCACGAAGGCGACCCGGCCCGTCTCCCCGATGTCCCTGAATTTCTTGCTCCGGCCCAGGTTGTGCCCGCCGACGTCAATGACGCCAAGCTCCGGGTTGTACCGGAACGCGACCGGGACCACGTGCGGCCGTCCGGACGCGTTCACCGTGGCCAGCCGCCCCAGCCGCTGGTCCTGGAGGTACTCGATCTCCTTCTCCGTGAAACCGCTCATGACTGCTCCGCCCCTCTCCGCGCCGTCAACCGCTCGTAGTTCTTCCTGAAAAGCTCCAGAGCGCCGGCCACGTCCTCCTCGCCCCGGATGGGGTAGCTCACCCACCCCGTCTCCGGCAGAACGTGGTGCACACGTGCTCTCCCCGAGGCCACCAACTCCTCACGCACCTTCACCGGGAACGGAAGGTCCGCCAGCCGGTCGCCGTGCAGGTGCCCGATCTCATGCCCGTTTACCCGAAACTCTCTCCCACCGAACCGGTGTGCCCTCTCCTCGACCCCGGGCCACCCCAGTACCTCGCGCCCGATCTCCTCGCCTATTGCACCCATCTCTACCTCCTGCTCGCCGAAAGTATTTAGCCGGCTAAATAAAAGGGTGCTACCGGCCGTTCGGCTGTCAAGCTCCTGCGGTACCCGTTCGTCAACCTGGCAAGATTATCCGACGCGTCGGGTGCCGCGCCGATGGGCCAAAGGACGGTCTTGGACCTGTACGCAAGGACAGGCCTGTTGTGCGCAACGGCCCGTGTAGGGGCGGTTCGCGAACCGCCCTCGTCGTGAACCGCCCTCGTCGTGAACCGCCCTCGTCGTGAACCGCCCTCGTCGTGAACCGCCCTCGTCGTGAACCGCCTTTGCGGCGTCAGTCCAGGACGAGCAGCAGCGCGGAGACGGTCACCATCGAGACGGCGGTCGAGACCAGGACCGCGCCCGAGGCGCGGGTGACGTAGACGTCGTACTGGCGGGCCACGATAAAGACGTTGGCGGCGACGGGCAGCGAGGCGCCGAGGAGGGCGGCTGAGGTCCAGAGGGGGTTTACGTCGAAGATCACGGCCGTGGTCAGGAGGAGGGCGGCGGGGTGGATGAAGAGTTTGAGGGCGGTCATGTAGGAGATCTCCGCGACCCCCCCGGCGACGGAGCGGCCGGCCAGCGTGGCGCCGAGGGCGAAGAGGGCGCAGGGGCCGGCCGTCCCGCCGAGCAGGTCCAGGAAGTTGTTCACGGGCGTCGGGGGCGTGAGGCCGGCGGCGGAGACGGCGAGCCCGGCGAAGATCGAGACGATAAGCGGGTTCCGGACCAGGTTCGGGAAGGTCGCGAGGACGGTACGGAGCGGGCCCTCGCCCCGTCCCTTGTCCGATTCAATGAGGAGGATGCCCAAAGGTATAAGCAGGATTCCGTCCAGAGTGAGGCCGACGACCAGGGGGACCGCGGCGTCCCGGCCGAAGACCGCAATCACGAGCGGGATGCCCATGTAGCCCGTGTTCGGGAGCACGGCGGCAAGACCCTGGATCGCCGCCTCCCCCCGCCCGACGTCGAAGAGCAGCCGGCCGCCCGCGACCGCGAGGCCGAAGACGGCGAGGCTCGCCAGCACGTAGGCCCCGATAAACGGGACGTTCAGGACCTCCGCGATGGGGGAGGAGGACATCAGGGCGAAGAGGAAGGCGGGCAGGGCAAAGTAGAAGACGAACGTGTTCACGCCGGCGGCGGCCGTGGTGGTGAGGAGGTTCAGGCGGCCCGCGGCGTAGCCGCAGAAGATCAGGGCGAAAAAGGGCAGCGCGTTGTTCATGATAGTTTGCATCTATGGACGGTTAGCTAGAGACCATCAGACATCAACTATCGCCTTCCGTAATACCGCCGGCGGACGTTGGGTAAGCTACCAGACCGCAACGCCGGCCGCCGAGGGCCGACGGTCCCTCATCGTCATTCTGCGCGGCGCGGGGGGTCTCCGCGCAGGATCTTGACCACCGACCGGAGGCTCACCAGCGCCCAGACGCCTTCGAGCAGGATAAAGCCGAACTGGACCTCTATCACGGCGATCACGGTCAGGATCGAAGAGCCCACCAGGTTTGCGAGCTGGTAGGGGAGGTTGTCCAATTCGACCTTCCCGAGCTGGTTCGCCCCGTAGGCCAGGAGTATGGCGAGTGCGCCTATAACCGAGATCGCCTGCAGCAAAGGGACCCCCTACCTGATCCGGGCCTGCGGTCCGGGCCCGCCCCTCAGGATGACGAACGCCCCCCACAGGCTAATAAGACTCCAAGCCCCCTGAAGCAAGATGAACCCGACCTGCCCATCTACAACGGCGACAACCGTCAGAATAGCGGCCCCGACAAAGTTCGCCACCGCGTACGACAGGCGCCCCGGGTTCACCCAGCCGAACTGGTCGGCCGCGAACGCCCCGAGGACCGCGAGCGCCCCGACTACGGAAACGATCTGCAACAAAGGTACCCCCAAACGTTTACGCCGTGACCCGGATGCCGGCGCCTTCGACGACCTCTCCGACTCGACTCGGGCGCGAGCCCCTCCAAAGCCTGCTCCAGGTCCCCTGGGGCGAACTTGGATGCTCAACCAGCCTTTGTCGAGTACTGCGTCAACCTTATGCGCTTACGCTGGTCCATCACGGCTGAGTATACTCAGCCCAGGAACGCAAGATCAGGTGAGGAGATTTGGATAGATGGATGTAGATCACGCTCAAGTCATCCTCAAAGCGCTAGCCGAAATCAGACGAGGCCAGATTCTAGCTACGAAGGCTAGCGCGCAAACGGCGGATCTTTACGACAACGCCTTCGTCTATGCCATCATGCACCGCATTTACCCTGTCCGACACGAGGATCCTGGGTCCAGCCATGACCCGGCGAACATATTAGATTCACTCCCATTTTATAGAGCGTACGAGGTCGGACGAGAACAGGTACAAGAGGTAGCAGACCTGGTGGATGAGAGGTGGCGTAATAGAGAGAAGATCACTTTTTATGATCTTGAGGATAGATACCAGAGTGGCTGGGCAGGCAAAGAGTTGCGGTCGGACTTGATCAACATTTGCAGGTACTTTTACCTGCTTAGGTGGTTCGACGAACCTTTTTGGAATGAGTTCATGTCTTATTGTCCTGGGGAGGCGCACGACTTAACCCGTGAGTGGGAGCGCTCGGAAATTGTTGACTGGATATAACTGCCATAGGGAACGGCTACACCACACGAGCACTTTGAGCAGACGGCCACCTAATTGGGATTGCTTTGCAGTAGTCTCACCACAACCCCGACAATGCGCTGAAGAGCTTCGTCGCTCAAGTCTCCGACCTGCCTGACGATCAACCCGTGGTTTGCGGTGAAAAGCTTGCCGGGTCGCGCGTAGCTGTCACGTCGCAGCGATCCCGTCTGAAAATCCTCGGAGGAGAGCCTGATGGTTCGGGGATCAGAGTAAGGGTTGCTGGTGACCTGGCACAGGACCCAATCTCCTCGACCGGCGTCGGCCAGAACGACCGCAGGACGCAACTTTGATCTCGATAAGTCTGAGAACGGGAACCGAACGAGGACTACTGCTCCTGCTGCAGGTGCGACCACGCTTCGTCCTCTTCGGGACGATCCCAACCCTCGGCCAGGGCCGTCTCGCTCAGGAGTGCTGTTTCGTTATCACGCGCGGCAGGGTCCTCTTCGAGTATGGTCACGAGTGCTCGGCGCGTGCCTGGGAGATCCACATCCTCCAGCAACCGCACGACGCCTTGCTCGTCTATGATTGCTTCGACAGTTCGTATCACGTCTGCACCTCCTCGCGCATTCTACCCGAGGATGTCGTCTACCGGCAGCAAAAGGCCCTCGACGGTCGCGGCCCGTATTTGCTCGCCGGGACCGACCTCGCGGGCACTCAAATAACCGCCGGGACCGGGGTTCATGTGGACCTCGACCTTGCGACCCTGGAGGTCCACGATCCAGCTCTCCGGTATCCCTACGCCGGCGTATAGGGGGAGCTTGACGTTTTTGTCGTAGGCGAGGGTGGTGTCGGAGACCTCCACGACTAGCACCACGTCCTCTGGTCCTGGGAGGCGTCTCCTGTTCGGATCCTCCTTTGCGAGGGCGAGGTCCGGCTGGGGTTCGTCCTCTTCTCCCAGGGCGATGGGATTCTGCACGTTCACCGCGTAGCGGTCGCCGACGAAGCGGACCAGGATCTTGTTGAGGCGATTCACGCATTCCGCGTGGCGCCAGCCGATGGGCGACATGTCCAGTATCTCCCCCCCGATCAACTCGACCCGGGCGTCCTCACGCAGCAGCCCAACCTCGGCCATCTTGTGGTACTCCTCCGCCGTGAAGCGGTGACGCTTGATCTCGGCGCGCAGCATGCCGGTCGCTCCTCCTAATGCAGTTGCTGTCCCAGGACGCTACCGCATCGTTCGTCATTTTTACATAGGAGCTTTAGCCACGACCGCTCCACTGCCGACCACGAATTCGATACGGAATCTCGTAACCTGATTCTTGACGCGGGTGTGCGGCTCCGTTACGCTCGGAATGGCAAAAGACAGCAAAGATGCATGGTGGCGGAGAGGAGAAAGTCTAATTTGCGGTTGCGCCTGCCTTTTGGGAGACCGGATAGGAGGTGGAGGTTGGGGTAGGTGACGCTTTTCGCCTGGGTTCGTCGTGGGGTTGAACGGGAAGAGGAGAGTGCGATGGCAGGAGATTACGTACTGGCTATAGACCAGGGGACGACGTCCAGTCGGGCGATAGTCTTCAACCACGATTCCGCGACGGTGGGTGAGGCGCAGCAGGAGTTCACCCAGCACTATCCAAGGCCTGGATGGGTCGAGCACGACGCGAACGAGATCTGGGACGTCACCCTCGGCGTGATGCGCCAGGCACTCGAGGACGCCGGCGTCTCGCCGGGGGACATCGCTTCTATCGGGATCACCAACCAGCGCGAGACGGTAGTCCTGTGGGACCGCGAGACGGGCGAGCCGGTCCACAACGCCATCGTCTGGCAGGACCGCCGCGGCGCGGCGATCTGTGATGAGCTCTCCGAGCAGGGCTACGGCGACATGGTCTCCAACAAGACAGGCCTCGTCATAGACGCGTACTTCTCGGGCTCCAAGGTCAAGTGGCTTCTGGACAACACCGAGGGCTTGAGGGAGAGGGCCCAGAACGGCGAGATCTCCTTCGGCACCATAGACACGTGGTTGATCTACAAGCTCACCGGCGGCCGGGCCCACGTCACGGACTACACCAACGCCTCCCGCACCCTCATGTACAACATCTTCGACCTCAAATGGGACGATGAGCTCCTCGAGATGCTCGGCGCCCCCCGCGAGATGCTCCCCGAGGTCAAACCTTCTTCCTATGTCTACGGCGACACCGACGCCGACGTCTTCGGCGCGGAGGTCCCCGTCGCCGGCGTGGCGGGCGACCAGCAGGCCGCCCTCTTCGGCGAGGTCGCCTTCGAGAAGGGCCTCACCAAGAACACCTACGGCACCGGCTCCTTCGCCCTCATGAACACCGGCACCGAGCCCATAAAGAGCGAGCGCCAGATGCTCACCACCATCGCCTGGGGCCTAGGCGACAAGCCCGTCGAGTACGCCCTCGAAGGCGCCATCTTCATCACGGGTGCCGCCGTCCAGTGGCTGCGAGACGGCCTCGGCATCATCAAGGATGCCTCGGAGACGGAGGAGCTCGCGCGCAGCCTGGACTCAAACGACGACGTGTACTTCGTGCCTGGGCTCGTGGGACTGGGCGCCCCGCACTGGGATTCGTACGCCAGGGGCACCATCGTGGGGCTCACGCGCGGTTCGACGAGGGCGCATCTGGCGCGGGCGGCGCTAGAGGCCATGTGCTACCAGACCCGGGACGCGGTAGAGGCGATGCAGGCCGACTCGGGGGAGAAGATCCCAACCTTCAAGGCCGACGGCGGGGCCGCCGCCAACCGCTGGATGATGCAGTTCCAGGCGGACATACTGGGCGTCCCGGTCGAGGTGCCGGAGACCCTTGAGACCACGGCCCTCGGCGCCGCGTACCTCGCGGGGCTTGCGACGGGCTTCTGGCAGGATCAGGAGGAGCTCAAGACCCGGTGGCGCCTGCGTCGCCGCTACGAGCCGCAGATGGGCGAGGAGGAGCGCGAGCGGCTCTACGGCAGGTGGCAGGAGGCCGTCGCCCGCTCCAAGGACTGGGCCCAGGAGGCCGTCGAATCCCCGCTGGCCTAGAGAGTTCGAAAGGAACAGGATGAAGAAGCTCATCAACGCCCCGGAGCGGGTAGTCGAGGAGATGCTCCGGGGTATGGAGCTCGCCCACGGCGGCATGCTCCGCCTGCTCCCCGAAAGCGGCGTCGTCTTCAGGGCCGACGCCCCCGTTCAGGGAAAGGTCGCGCTCGTCTCCGGCGGCGGCTCCGGCCACGAGCCCGCCCACGGCGGCTACGTCGGGCCCGGCATGCTCGACGCCGCCTGCGCCGGCTCCGTCTTCACGAGCCCTACGCCGGACCAGATGCTCGAAGCTACCAAGGCCGTCGATGGGGGCGCCGGGGTCTTCTACGTCGTAAAAAACTACACCGGCGACGTCCTCAACTTCGAGATGGCCGGAGAGTTGGCCGAGGCCGAAAATATCCAGACCGACTACGTCGTGACAAACGACGACGTGGCCGTGGAGGACTCGACCTTCACGAGTGGGCGGCGTGGGATCGCGGGCACCATCTTCGTGCACAAGATCTGCGGCGCCGCAGCCGACGACGGCAAGGACCTGGCTGGTATCAAAGAATTAGCCGAGAAGGTCAACGGCAACGTCCGGTCGATGGGGTTGGCGCTAACGAGCTGTACGCCGCCCGAGAGTGGGGAGCCCATCTTCCAGATCGGGGACGACGAGATGGAGATCGGGGTCGGCATCCACGGCGAGCCCGGCATCGAGCGCAAGAAGATAGAGCCCGCCGACGCCATCGTGGACCAGATGCTGGACAAGATCCTGGGCGACTCCGTGGACTTCTCGGGCTCGGAGGTGGCCGTCATGGTCAACGGCATGGGCGGCACACCGCTCATGGAGCTCTACGTCGCCTACGCCCGCGTGGCCGACAGGCTAAAGGACGAGGGCGTAAACGTGTGGCGTATGCCCTACGTCGGGGACTACATGACGTCCCTGGAAATGGCGGGCTTCAGCATAACGCTGCTCAAGCTCGACGAGGAGATGAAAGGTTACCTCGCGGCGCCGTGCGACGTCCCGGCCGGCAGGCCGTTCTAGGAAAGGAGGGAAGAATGCAAGTATATCTCGCCGAGTTTATCGGCACCATGATCCTCATCATCCTGGGCGACGGGGTCGTCGCCGGGGTACTGCTCAAGAACTCCAAGGCCGAGAACTCGGGCTGGATCGTCATCACCTTCGGATGGGCGATGGGGGTTGCGATGGCCATTTACGCGGTTGGGGCTATCAGCGGAGCGCACATCAACCCTGCCGTAACTATAGGTCTCGCCTCTATTGGTGCCTTCCCCCTGGCTCAGGTACCAGGCTACATCATCGCTCAGTTTCTCGGAG
>Ga0136640_10000557_pt1 | contig 14462 bp, 14 predicted proteins | sample AntDrymUQ8642106_2_FD_105498 | JGI IMG/M metagenome (GOLD analysis project Ga0136640, IMG submission 105498) | Polar desert sand microbial communities from Dry Valleys, Antarctica - metaG UQ864 (21.06) | ecosystem: Environmental > Terrestrial > Soil > Desert | place: Antarctica: Dry Valley...
CGCCGACGCGATCATGCGCGCGGCGCTGCGCTCCCAGCTCAAGGACTCCTTTCAGATCGTCGCCGTCGGCGAGGATGCGACCGAGGCGATCGCGCTCGCCGAGCAACACCAACCCGACGCGGCACTGCTCGACGTCGAGATGCCCGGCGGCGGGGCGCGCGTGGCCGTCCCGCAGATCGACGCGTGCTCGCCGGGCACCTGCATCGTGATCCTCTCGGGGGACGAGTCGCACCAGGTCGTCCTCGAGCTCCTCAACGCGGGCGCGATCGCCTACATCCGCAAGGGCGTCACCGCCAGCAGGATCGCCGAGACCCTTGCCGACGCGCTGCTGGTCAAGGGCGGCCCGCAGGCGGGGACCCGTTGACGCAGCAGCCGTAGTGGCGGCACGTCCGCGACCTACCGCCCGGGCTGCACCTCCTGGAAGGGCAGCTTCTCCGCACGCGCCACCCGCTCAAGCTCGCGACGCTCCTCGTCGCTGAGCTCGATCCGATGACGGGGCGGACGCGCCATCACATCGACAATTCAACGCCCGCGACCCGGATCCCTTCGATTGTTACTTCCCGGACGCGTCACCTAGAACATCCGTCCAGGTCAGCCGGCGAGCTCGTCGTACACCTCCTCGGCGGGCAACGACATCACGCGCTCCACCATCTCGAGCTTGAGCTGATCCAGGCGCGCGCTCTGCTCGGGGGTGCGCGAGTCTGTGCGCGCGAGCTCGATGAACTCGTCGGGCACGATCCCCTCGCGCACGATCAGGGTCGCGCTGCGTTGCCTGTAGCTGAGCTCGAAGACGAAGCGCTCCATCGTGCGGCCGCGCTCGGGGCGTGACAGAGTGAGATCGACGTCGTAGCGATCGCCGGTCACGGCCCGTGTCACGAGCTCGAAGGCGTCGCGCGCGCCGGGCCCGCCGAACGCCGTGCGCACGCTGATCTCGCGCCGCTCGGGCGCTGTGCCGGGGTCCAGCAGCGGCAGGCCACGCTCGAGGATCTTGAAGGCCTGGGCGACGCCGCCCGGCGATCCCGGCCCGTGGTACTTCAGCATGTCGTCGAAGGAGAACGCGAGCAGCCGTCCCCGGTCGAGTACGTCGATCGTGCCGCTCATCTGCGTCCTTTGTCCGAGGCCATGTGGGTGGAGTCCTAGTGCATCACGCCGTGTAGCGTTGCAGCGGTGCCGAGGGTGCCCGTCGCCGGTAGCGAGCTGCACGTCGAGCGCCGCGGCGACGGGGAGCCGCTGCTGCTGATCCAGGGCCTCGGCGGCAACAGCGCGCACTGGGGCGAGCCGTTTCTGTGCGAGCTCGAGCGCGACTTCGAGCTGATCCTCTACGACCATCGCGGGATCGGTCGCAGCGGGCCGCTTCATGGCGACCTCACGACTGCCTCCCTCGCGGCCGATGCGCTCGCGCTGCTCGACGCGCTCGAGCTGCGGCGCACGCATGTGCTCGGCTTCTCGATGGGCGGCATGGTCGCGCAGGAGCTTGCGCTGAGCGCTCCCGAGCGGGTCGCGACCCTGACGCTCGCGGGCACCTCCAGCGGCGGCACGCAGTCGCGGCCGACGAGCGGCGAGGTCGTGCAGGCCCTGACCGCCGCGGTCCTGTCGGGCGACCACGCGCGCGTGCTGAAGACGGGCTTCGGGCTCGTCGTATCCGACGCGTTCGCGGCCGACCCGCAGAACTACGCGGACTTCGTCACGGTGGCGAAGCTCCATCCCGCGACGATCCCGGTGTTGATGGACCAGCAGGCCGCGGTCGTCGGCCACGACAGCTACGGGCGCCTGCGCGGGCTGCGCGTGCCGACGCTCGTCGTACACGGCACCGACGACCGCATGCTGGCCGCCGTCAACGGCGACCTGATCGCGTCGCTGGTCCCCGGCGCCCGACTGGAGCTGCTGCATGGCACCGGCCACGTCGTCTACTGGGAGCAGCCCGAGCGCACCGCGGCGCTGGTTCGCGAGCACGCCGCCGCGCACGCGTAGGCTGAGCTCATGCCCGGACTCGAGAGCCCCGACGAGATCGATCTCATCGCGCAGGACGAGGACGGCCGCGCGCTGCTGTCGATCGTGCAGACGGGGCCGTGGCCGAGCGGACGCCACGTGCGCGCCGGCCTCGAGCTGAAGGTCGCCAACTACCTGCGCTTCGCGCTCGAGGGCCAGATGGTCGCGAAGTACCCGGTGCTCGACGGCCGGCCCGTCGTGATCGAGCTGACCTACGACGAGCCGCCACCGAAGCCGATCCTCGACGCCTGGAGCCGCGCCGCGAAGACCGCGATGAGGCGCGGCGCCCGCCTGTCGACGCGCAAGCTCGGCGACGAGTCGTTCTGGAGCTCCTAGGCGGCACGGTGATGCACGACCCCCGGATCGGGACCCTGATCGACGGCCATCGCATCGAAGAGCGACTCGGCGAGGGCGGGATGGGCGTGGTGTACCGCGCCAGGCATCTCATCTTGAACCGGGATGTCGCACTCAAGCTCATCCGGCCCGAACTCTCGCACGACCAAGCCTTTCGCCAGCGGTTTCGCAGCGAGATGGAGATCGCAGCCGCGATCGATGACGAGCACGTCGTTCGGGTAGCGAACGTATCCATCACAAACGGAAGCGGTGAGAGACTCTGGGGGCCGTAACGCGTCGGGGTCAACTCACCGAAGAGGTTCAATATTTCGATCAGGAATCGTACCCGTGTCACGCTTGACCAGCTCAGCCTTCCCGCAGGTGACAATCCGTGCGACGGAGACAACATCGAGGCTTATCCAGCGTGGGGCGATCTTGGAGTTTCTGAAATGCGTCTCTCGTCAGGATCACCGAGACCTCGGCTGATCCGCGAGGAGGAGAGCTCTCCTGACCTTGGTGCGCGCGGAGTGTTCTTCGTGTTCGCCGTGAGCAGCACGCGCTATCACCGCTGATAGCCGCGGCTGCTCATCTCCGAGCGCCGTGGCCTTACGGCGGAGGCGCCGCGTCCCGCGAGCGCTGCCAGTCGCTCGGACGCGCTGGTTGCGTTTTGCGGCTGGACGGACCATCGTGCCAACCGCAGCTTGAGCGCGCGCGGCGCGGTGGCCTCGCGCGCGCCGGCGGCGCCGGCCGCGGCGATGCGCACGCTGTAGGTCGCGATGTCGACCGCCGTGGACGCCGCCACCGTCAGCCTCAGCGGGAACGTGCCCGTGACGAGCGGCGGGGGCGGTGTCGTGCTGACCCGCTGATGGGCCCGGAGAGGTCGGTCGTCCACAGGTTGTCGTCGGGACCCTTCGTGATGCCGAACGAGCCGTCGCTGCCGGGGAACCTCGTGTGCACGCCCGCCGTCGTGATCCGCGAGATGCTGTTCGTCCCGAGTCGGTGAACCAGAGGTGGTTGTCTCCAGGGGCGCCGGCGACGATCGATTTCGGGTTGCTGCCGGGCGTGATGCCGGCCGAGAACTCCGTCACCGACCCCGAAGGGTAATCCGGCCGATCTGGTCCACGCCAGGCCCGGTGAACCACAGGTTGCCGTCCGGGCCGGCGGTGATGTCCCTCGGGCTGGCGCCGGGCGTGATGTCCTCGAAGAACTCCGTCACCGTTGCGGCGGGTGCGACAGCGCCGGCAAACAGGAGTCCGGCCAGCGCGAGCAGCAGCGCCCGCGTCGCGATCCTCATGTCATCTCACCCCTAGCAGGTCCGGGCGCCACCCCGTGGCGGTGAGACTAATCCTTTCGCGCGGAACGCGCCTGCTTCACTCGGTCGGTCGCGTTGAGCAGCACCTTTCGCAGGCGAACGGAGTCCGGTGTGACCTCGACGCACTCGTCCTCGCGGATGAACTCCAGTGCCTGGTCGAGCGACATCCGCGCGGGCGGGACGAGGTTGACCATCTCGTCGGCGTTGGCCGAGCGGATGTTCGTCTGCTTCTTCTCGCGGATGGCGTTGACGTCGAGGTCGTCGGCGCGCGCGTTGGCACCGCAGATCATGCCCTCGTAGACCTCCTCGCCGGGGCCGACGAACAGCTGGCCGCGCTCCTGCATGCGCATCAGCGCAAACGAGGCGGTCCTGCCGCGGCGGTCGGCGATCAGCGAGCCCGACGCACGCGTCTTGATCTCGCCTTGCCAGTTCTCGTAGCGCTCGAAGACCGAGTGCATGATCCCCGAGCCGCGCGTCTCGGTGAGGAACTCCGTGCGAAAGCCGATCAGCCCGCGGGCGGGCACGAGGTACTCCAGGCGCACCCAGCCGGTGCCGTGGTTGACCATCTGCTCCATGCGGCCCTTGCGCAGGGCCATCAGCTGCGTGACCGTGCCGAGGTAGTCCTCGGGGATGTCGATCGCCAGGCGCTCGATCGGCTCCTGCAGCTTGCCGTTGACGGTCCGCGTGACGACCTTCGGCTTGCCGACGGTCAGCTCGAAGCCCTCGCGGCGCATGGCCTCGACGAGCACGCCGAGCTGCAGCTCGCCGCGGCCTTGGACCTCCCAATCCGTCCCCGCCCGCCCGCGCTCGGTGTCGAGCACGCGGATCGAGACGTTGCCGACGAGCTCGGCCTGGAGGCGATCGGAGACCTGGCGGGCAGTGAGCTTCTTGCCGACGAGACCGGCGAGGGGAGAGGTGTTGATGCCGATCGTCATCCCCAGCGCGGGCTCGTCGACCATCACCGGCGGCAGCGCCTTGGGGTCGTCGGGGTCGGCGAGCGTGTCGCCGATCGTGATCTCCGGGATGCCGGCGATCGCGACGATCTCGCCCGGGCCCGCCTCGTCGGCGGGCAGGCGCGTCATGCCCTCGGTGATGTACAGCTCGGTGATCTTCGCCGAGCTGAAGTCCTCCTGCTCGTGGCGGTACCAGGCGACGGTCTCGCCCTTGCGGATCGTCCCGTTGTGCACGCGGCACAGCGCGAGGCGCCCGACGTAGGCGGACGCGTCGAGGTTCGTCACGAGCGCCTGCAGGCCGTGGCCCTCGGTGTATGTCGGGGCCGGCACGGCGGACACGAGCAGATCCAGCAGCGGGCGCAGGTCCTCGCCCTCGACGCCCTGCTTCAGGGACGCCTGACCGGCGCGCGCGTTCGTGTAGACGATCGGGAACTCGATCTGCTCGTCGGTCGCGTCGAGGTCGATGAACAGCTGGTAGACCTCGTCGACGACCTCGGCGATGCGCGCGTCGGGGCGGTCGACCTTGTTGATGACGAGGATCACCGGCAGCCGTGCCTCGAGCGCCTTGCGCAGCACGAAGCGCGTCTGGGGCAGCGGGCCCTCGGACGAGTCGACGAGCAGCACGACGCCGTCGACCATCGTCAGGCCGCGCTCGACCTCGCCGCCGAAGTCCGCGTGGCCGGGCGTGTCGACGAGGTTGAGCTTGACCTCCTCGCCGCCGTCGGGCGTGTAGCGCACGGCGGCGTTCTTGGCGAGGATCGTGATGCCGCGCTCGCGCTCCTGGTCCATCGAGTCCATGACGCGGTCGATGGCCGCCTCGTGGGCCGCGAAGACGCCGGACTGGCGCAGCATCGCGTCGACGAGCGTCGTCTTGCCGTGGTCGACGTGGGCGATGATCGCCACGTTGCGGATGTCCGAACGTACGGGTTGCCGGCCGCCTCGCTCGTGTTGACTGGGCGTGGCGGAGGTCGTGGGCATGCCTACACGCTACAAAGGCGCTCGCGGGCGGCAGGTTGCCCGGCTGTGGCGCACCCCCTTCACTCAGGCGGCGGCGGCTTGTCGTAGCGCGTCGTGAAGGGCTGGCGCACGACCCGCCCGTCGCGGTGGCGGACGACGCGCGTGACGGTGATCGCGAAGTCGCCGGCGCTCAGCGGCTCGCGCTCGCCGGTCTGCGCGCTGACGCGGCGCCCTGAGTTGTCGCCGTAAAGGCTGACGGTCACCGAGCCATCCCCGGTCGTGGCGCGGATCAGCACCGGGGCACGGGTGTCGTTGGTCCAGGTCAGGTCGATGTCGGGGAAGTTCAGCGTCGATTCGCGTCCCGCGGGATAGCGGTCGATGAAGAAGCTGTGCGGCCGATGGCCGTCGATCTGCAGGCCCGCGAAGTAGGCGGCGTTGTAGAGCGTCGTGGAGAACTGCGAGACGCCGCCGCCGATCGACTCCTCGAGCTTGCCGTCGGCGATGAACGGCGCCTTCACGTAGCCGCCGGCGGTCGTCCGCTCCCCGGCGGCGGCGTTCAGCGAGAAGCGCGTCCCGGGCGCCACGATCGTCGCGTCGACCTTGCGCGCGATCAGGCGGATGTTCGTCACGCGCGGCTGGCCGGGGACGTAGTAGGTCGTGAACGTGCCGATCAGCGAGCGCACGCTGCGCGCGTCCTGCGCGGAGACCGCCGGCTCGCTGCGCTGCAGCGGCAGCTCGATCGCGTGGCGGTCCGCGCGGATCGCCGACTCGATCGCTGACGCGAGCGCCGCCTGGCGCACCATGCGACCCGTGAGCGCCTCGGACACGACCTCGACGTCGGCCGAGCGCGGGCGAAACGACACGTCGCCCTTGGCGTCGAGCGTCACCGGACGCGCCGGCGCTCGGATGCGGGCGTTGCGCGCCGGCCGGTCGCGTCGCGCCGCCAGCCGGGCGACGAGCGCGGCCAGCCGCCCGTCTCCGGCGCCCAGGCGCACCGACCTGCCGCCGTCGCGAGCCTCCAGCGCGAGCACCCGCGCAAGCTGCGCCGGCGACACGTCCAGCGGCTCGCCGGCGCCGGTCAGGCGCAGTGGTGCGCCCAGATAGGAGCGCGCGGCGCGCCCGACCGCCTCGACGGCCGATCGCGAGGCGACCCTCGTCGTGCGCAGCGGCGCCTGCACGGTGCCCCGCGGCCGTCGCTGCAGCGCCTCGGCCAGCCGGGCGGCGAGCGCCCGCCGGTCGACCTCGCGCCCGGAGCGCGGGGGCTTCGTGGTGATCGCGAGATCCTGCGGGGCGATGACGAGCTCACCCGCGAACGCCGGCCGGCCGAGCCTGTCGGCGAGCGATGCGACGAACGAGCCGAGCTGGCGGCGGTCGACCGTCTGGGCGAGCGCCACCTCGCGGCGCGCGCCGAACAGGCCGGCGACCGTCGACCACAGCCCGCGAAGCGGTCCTTCGCGGCCCGATCGCAGCGCCCGCGAGGCGGTCTCCTCGACGTCGGCGAAGTAGCCGGCCTGCGCGGGCGCGACCGTCAGCCGGCGGCCCTCCGAGCGCAGCGTGACGGGCTCGCCGGCAGCTTCCTCGGCGACCGCGGCCAGGCGCCTGCGAACCTCCCCCTTCGACGCCCCGCCGAGCGACACGTCCGCGACGTGGACGCCCGGCAGGACCCGGTCGGCGTGGGTGGCCCGCACCCCGAGCGCCGTCGCGAAGAAGCCGAGGACGAGGATCGCGGCGATCGCAGCCGGCCGCAGCGGTCGAGTCGTCGCCCGTGATCTACGTCCGTTCACCGCGTGGTGTTTCGCGGTGCGCCACCGGGCGCCTGCATGGCCTGCCTCAGCGACCGACGCGGACGGACGCGATCGCCGGCAGCCGCCCGGCGACGGTGAACCAGCTGCGTCCGGCGTCGCGCGAGCCGAAGAGCTCGCCGGACGTCGCGCCGAAGTACAGCTCGAGATCCGCGCCCTCGCCGGCGCGGTCGAAGGACTGGCGCAGGACCTGGATGTAGGCGTCGCGCTGGGGCAGCCCGTCGCCGCGCGCCGTCCAGCTCGCGCCGGCATCGCGCGTCTCCCACACCAGCACGCGGCCGCCGGGCGTGACGCGATCGGCGGTCGCGACGGGGATCACGTAGGCGCTGTCGGGGTCGGCGGGGTCCAGGACGACCGGAAAGCCGAAGTCCGACGGCAGCCCGGCGGCGATGTCGATCCACGACCGCCCGCCGTCGTCGGAGCGGTAGACGCCGCCGTGGAATTGCAGGTACAGGCGCTCGGGCATGCGCGGCGCGCGCTCGAGATGGTGCACGCAGAGGTCGATCGCGGTCGCGCGCGCCTCCTCGGGCAGGTAGTCGGCGACGATGCCGGCGTTGCCGTGCTCCCAGGTCTCCCCGCCGTCGTCGGTCAGCCACACCCCGGCGGCGGAGATCGCGACGGCGAGGCGGTCGGGGTCACCCGGCCAGGGAGCGATCGAGTGCACCGACAGGCCACCCGAGTCGCGCCGCCAGCGCGGCCGCGTGGGGTGCTCCCACAGCGTGCGGTTGAGCACGAACGAGGCGCCGCCGTCGCGGCTCTCGAACAGCACCCCCGGATCGCCACCGGCCCAGACGCGCGAGCCGTCGTCGGCGACGACGATCACCCAGATGCGCTTCAGCGCCAGGTCGCCGCCCTTGGGCAGCGCCACGCCCGCGGCCGGCTGCCAATCGTCGTGCAGGTCGTCGGAGTACCAGATCCGCGGGCCCCAGAACGGGGACGTCACGGCCGCGTAGAGGCGGCCCGTGTGCGGCTCGCGCATCGCGTAGTCGACGGGCTCGCCGTCGAACGCGCGCGTGACGATCTCGAAGTCCCCGTCCGCTGAGCCCTCCAGGACGAAGAGGCCCTTGCGGGTCCCGACCAGCAGCTCGGTCATCCGAGCGTCAGCCGCCGGATATCGCCGGCAGGATCTCGATCCGGTCGTTGTCGGCGACCGCCGTCTCGGGCGTTGCGAGCTCGCCGTTGACGAAGACGTTGATGTGCTGGCGCAGGACCCCGCGCTCGTCGAGGATCCAGCCCTCGAGCGCGCTGTAGCTCGCCTCGAGCCCCGCGAGCAGCTCGTTGACGTTGGCGCCTTCGATCTCGTGCTCGGCCTCGCCGCCCGCGAGCTTCTGCACCTGTCCGCGCAGTCGTACCTTCGCCATGGCGGGCAGTCTACGCGGCGACGTCAGGCTCAGCTCAGACCGGGCTGTTGGTCATGTGCTGCGCCGTGGACTCCAGGTAGTCCCACAGCTGCGCGCGGTAGGGCTCGGCGAGGTCGGCCTCGTCGAGCGCGACGCGCATCGCGCGCAGCCACGCGTCACGCTGCGCCGGACCGATGCGAAACGGAGCGTGGCGCATGCGCAGTCGCGGATGGCCGCGCCCGTCGGAGTACGTCGTCGGCCCGCCCCAGTACTGCATGAGAAACAGTCCCAGCCGCTCCTCGGCTCCGGCGAGGTCGTCCAAGGGGTAGACCTCGCGCAGGATCTCGTCGCCCACGACCTGCGCGAAGAACCCGGCGACGAGCCGGCGGAACGCCGGCTCGCCCCCGACGGCCTCGTAGAAGCTCTGCGGCTGCGCCGCGGGCTCGCCCGTCACGGGTTCGTCGTGGTCGTCGGCAGAGCCCGATCGTAGCTGCGGCGGCGCGCCGGCGGCCGAGGTCGTTGCACATACACGCATCCGGGTAGTCCATTCAAGGTGTCGAGCACACGTACCCGATCTCTGGACCGCGGTCCATACGGCTCCGCTGACGCTGCGGGCACCCTGCAGTGCATGACCGCGAGACGATCCCGCCGCAGCCCCGCCGTGATGGCCGTGAGCGCGCGCTTCGGCCGTGACCTCGAGCTCTGCATACGCCAGGTCGAGCGGACGATCGCGCAGGCTCGCGAGCGCGGCGCCGCCCTCGTCGTGCTGCCCGAGTCGACGCTCGGCGGCTACCTCTACGAGCCCTGCGTGACGGGGGCGCCGGCGCCGTGCGCGCCGCCGCCCGCGCTGCGCCGCGACGGCAAGCAGATCGCGCGCATAGCACGCGCGGCCGGCGACGTCGTCGTCTGCCTCGGCTACACCGAGGACGCGCCCGGCGGGCCCTACTCGAGCGCCGTCTGCGTCAACGGCGACGGGGTCCTCGGCCACCATCGCAAGGTCCATTTGCCGCAGGCCGAGCGCGGAACGTTCAGCGCGGGCGCCGGGTTCTCGGCCTTCGACACCCCGGTCGGGCGGATCGGGATGCTCGTCTGCTACGACAAGACGTTTCCCGAGGCGGCGCGCCAGATCGCGCTGGACGGCGCCGGCCTGATCGCCTCGCTGTCAGCCTGGCCTGTGTGCCGCGTCGATCCGGCGCAGTGGATGCGCCGCGACGTGCAGGTGCGCCATTTCAACCTGCTCGACCAGACCCGCGCGCTCGAGAACCAGGTCGTGTGGGTCTCCTCCAACCAGGTCGGGCGCTTCGGCCGGCTGCGCTTTGCAGGCCAGGCGAAGGTCGTCGATCCGCGCGGCCGGGTGCTCGCCACGACGGGGTCACGAGCCGGCGCGGCGGTGGCCCGCGTCGACACGCTCGGCGTCGTCGCCGCGGCACGTGCGCGACTCTCCTATCTCGACGACCGCCGTCCCCTCGCCTACGCAGACATGCCCGCCGCGGTGACCGCGTAGTGGCCCGTCTCGCAACGAGTCACGGGACGAACCACTGATGTGCGGCATCGCCGCCGTCTACGGTCCGCAACCCGCGGGTGAGGCCGAGCGCATGCTCGGGCGTCTCGTGCATCGCGGACCCGACGACGAGGGCGCAGTGCACATCGAAGGCGCATGGCTCGGTCACCGGCGGCTGTCGATCGTCGACGTCGACGGCGGGCGCCAGCCGTTCGCCAACCCGGAGGGCAACATCTGGCTCGTCGGCAACGGCGAGGTCTACAACCACGAGCAGGTGCGCGCCACGCTGTCGCCGTCGCAATTTCAGACGCGCTCGGACAACGAGGTCGCGCTGCACCTGCTCGACGAGCGCGGTCCCTCGGCGCTGACCGAGCTCGAGGGCATGTTCGCGTTCCTCGTCGCCGGCGACGACGGCAGCTTCCTGGCGGCCCGCGACCCGGTCGGGATCAAGCCGCTGTACTGGGCGCAGCGCGACGGCAGCGTGCGCTTCGCGTCGGAGATCGCCGCCTTCGCACCCGATTGGATGCCGCTCGTCGAGAGCTTCCCGCCGGGCTGTCACTGGACGCCCGAGGGCGGCCTCGAGCGCTTCGCCAGCGCCGTCGTCGACATCGGCGACGAGCCGGCCCCGGGCGCGCGAGCGGACTGGAGCGAGCTGCCCGAGCCGCCCCTGGAGGCGCTCACCGCGACGCGCCAGATCCTGGTTGACGCCGTGCAGCGCCAGATGATGGGCGACGTCCCCGTCGGCGTGTTCCTCTCCGGCGGGCTGGACTCGGCGATCGTCGCCGCGATCGCGGCGCGCCATTGCGAGCAGCGCGGCGAGCGCCTGCAGACGTTCGCCGTCGGGACCGAGCACAGCGCCGACCTGCTGGCCGCGCGCGTCGTCGCCCGCGACCTGAACTGCGAGCATCACGAGCGCATCTACAGCGCCCGCGAGGCGGCGCACGTGCTGCCCGAGGTCGTGCGCTCGATCGAGCACTTCGATCCGTCGCTCGTGCGCAGCGCGGTGCCGAACTTCCTGCTCGCGGAGATGACCGCGCAGCACGTCAAGGTCGTCCTGACGGGGGAGGGCGCCGACGAGCTGTTCGCCGGCTATGAGTATCTGCGCGACTTCGAGGATGAGGCGGCGCTGCAGAGCGAGCTCGTGCGAACCGTCAACAGCCTGCACAACCTCAACCTCCAGCGCTGCGACCGCGTGACGATGGCGCACGGCCTCGAGGCGCGCGTGCCGTTCCTCGACCGCCAGGTGATCGCATTCGCCTTCGGCCTGCCGATGGCGTGGAAGCTGTCGGCGCCCGGAGAGCTCGAGAAGCGCCTGTTGCGCCGTGCCTTCCAGGGCTGGCTGCCGGAGCAGATCCTGTGGCGCGAGAAGGCCGAGTTCGGCGACGGCAGCGGCGCCGCGGGCGTCCTCACCGAGCGCGTCGAGGACGGCGTCAGCGACGCCGACTTCGAGCGCGAGCGCGACGCGGTGAGTCCGCCGCTGCGCACGCGCGAGGAGCTCGCCTACCACCGCATCTTCGCCGAGCACCTGCCCGGCGTGCGCCCGGAGCGCACGCTTGGGCGCTTTGCGACGGCGTAGCCCGGGTCCTACGCGACGCCGTACTCACGTGCCGCTTCCTGGCACGCGTAGAGTGTTACTGAGCAAAGGGAGACGGCGCGGGGCTATTGAGACCAAGCGAGTGGCCCGAAGGAGGTCAGGCATGGACGACCGATCATCGGACCCAGGCTTCACGGACGTCGAAGCGCAGACGCTGCAAGATGCCGAGAAGACGCTCTCCGACAGCGACCAGACCCTGGCGGACGCCGACCAGACGAGCGCCGACAGCGACCAGGCGAGTGCCGACCGCGACCAGCTGGCGGCGGACAGCGACCAGTCCGCGAGCGATCGCGACCTGAGCCCCGCCGACGATGCCGGCGCGCACGAGTACAGCCGCGACATCCGCAAGCGCACGGCCCACCGGCGCGAGCAGACGGCTCAGGCGCGCCTGGACGGCGCCGGCGAGCGCGACGCGAGCGCCCGCGCTCGTGATCTCGCGGCGCAGGCGCGCGATCGGGCCGCTGACGCGCGGGATGAGTCGATGCGCCAGCGCGACGCCGCCGACGAGGAGTACGTCGGCGCCCGCGAACGCACCGGGGCGGACCTCGTCTTTCGCGCGGCCAGCCAGCGTGCGCGCGCCGCGCAGGATCGCCTACGGGCTGGCGAGCATCGAGAGCAGGCCGCCGAGGACCGCCGCGCCGCGGCGCGGGATCGCGCGCAGGCCGCCCGCGAGCGGCTCGCGGCCCAGGCCGACCGCGATGCGCTCGCGTGCGCGCTCGCGGTCACGGAGGCCGACCCGCTGACGGGCGCACGCACGCGAGCGGCGGGGCTGGCCGATCTCGGCCACGAGATCGACCGCTGCCGCAGGACCGCCGATGCGCTCGTCATCGTGTACATCGACGTCATCGGGCTGAAGACCCTCAACGACACCGAGGGACACAGCGCAGGCGACGCGCTGCTCAAGCGTACAGTCACGGTCATCGCCGAGCACCTGCGCTCCTACGACCTCGTCATCCGGCTCGGCGGCGACGAGTTCCTCTGCGCGATGTTCGGCGTGCGGCTGCCCGCGGCGCGCGAGCGCTTCGACGCGATCGCCGCCGCGCTCGCCGGCTGCGAGCGCAAGGGCGCCTTCCGGACCGGCTTCGCCGAGCTGCGAGAAGGCGAGACCCTGGTCGAGCTGATCGCGCGCGCCGACGCCGAGCTGCTGACCACGCGCGACGACGAGCATGCCCGTGCCGTCGGTCAGTACCCCTTGTAGCCACGTCGCTGGTAGTCCAGCAGGCGCGGGCGATTGAGCGTCGAGGGCCGCACCGCGATCCGCCGGCGGTCCGGCGGGAAACTCGCGGCCGCCGCCAGCGTCGAGCGGTCGAGAAAGCGCAGGGCGCCGCCGGGCGGCGGCTCGATCCTCAGCAGCGGCGGGCCGTCCGCCGACGCGAGGTGAAAGCCCCAGTCGCCGAAGCTCGGCACATCGACGTGGTAGGGCGTCGTGCTCCAGCCCGCCGCCCGCAGCGTCGCCTCGATGCCCCAATAGGACTCGCGCGCGAAGTACGGCGAGCCGGCCTGCACGACGAGCCGCCCGCCCGGCGCGAGCACGCGCCGGCGCATGCCGTCGTAGAGCTCCTGGGAGTAGAGCTTCGCCGTGGCCGCATCGTCGGGGTCGGGGAAGTCGGCGACGATCACGTCGAAGCGCTCGCGCGCGCTGCGCAGCCAGCGGAAGGCGTCGGCCGTGACGACCTGCACCCGGGGGTCGCGCAGGGCGTCGCGGTTCAGCGCGCGCAGGCGATCGTCGTCGCGCGCGAGCGCCGTCATACGCCCGTCGAGCTCGACGTTGACGACGCGCCGCACGCCGTCGTGGCGCAGCAGCTCGCGGATCGCCAGGCCATCGCCGCCACCGAGCACGAGCACGCGCTCGTGGCGCCCCGCCATCGCCGGGTGCACGAGCGCCTCGTGGTAGCGGTACTCGTCGCGCGAGGAGAACTGCAGGTCGCCGTTGAGAAACAGCCGCAGGTCGTCCGCCTCGCCGCTCGTCAGGACGATCTCCTGGTAGCTCGAGCGCTCCAGCAGCACGATGCGGTCGTCGAACAGGCTCTGGCGGGCGGTGACCTCGAAGCTCGACGCCGCGCTCGCCGCGAACGCCAGCACGGCGAGCACGGCGCCCGGGGCCAGCAGCCAGACGGCGCGCAGCCGCGCCAGCATGCAGACGGCCAGGCCCGCGACCGCGTTCAGCGCGCCGATCGCCAGCGCGGCCTCGATCTGCCCGAGCCACGGCAGCAGCAGAAACGGAAAGCTCACGCCGGCGACGACGGCGCCGAGGTAGTCGGCCGCCAGCAAATCGGCGATCGATGCGCCGGCGGCCTGCGGGCGGGCGCGCTGCAGCAGCGCGAGCAGCAACGGGATCTCACAGCCGACGAGCAGCCCGATCGTCGCCGCCGTCACGAGCATCGCGGGCTCGTAGACGCCGAGGTAGGCGAAGGCCGCGTAGAGGCCCATCGCCGACAGCCCGCCGATCAGCGCGACGGCCGCCTCGACCGCGACGAACGCCTGCGCGGGACGCCGCAGCAGCGGCTTGGCGAGCAGCGATCCGAGCCCCATCGACGAGACGAACGCCGCCAGCACGATCGACACCTGAAAGACGCTGTTGCCGAACAGGTACGTGCCGAGCGCGATGATGACGAGCTCGTAGACGAACCCGCACGTCGCGACGAGCAGGACGGTGCCGAGCAGGACCGGCCGCGCGCGGC
>Ga0136640_10000558_pt1 | contig 14439 bp, 12 predicted proteins | sample AntDrymUQ8642106_2_FD_105498 | JGI IMG/M metagenome (GOLD analysis project Ga0136640, IMG submission 105498) | Polar desert sand microbial communities from Dry Valleys, Antarctica - metaG UQ864 (21.06) | ecosystem: Environmental > Terrestrial > Soil > Desert | place: Antarctica: Dry Valley...
CTCCTTGAGCAGCAGGTCCTCGGGCGGGTAGCCCGTCAGCGCGAGCTCGGGAAAGCAGACGAGCTGGGCGCCGGCGTCGCGCGCGGCGGTGATCTGCGCGGCGATGCGCGCCTCGTTGCCGGCGAGGTCGCCGACGACCGCGTCGATCTGGGCGAGCGCGATGCGAAGTGCAGCGGCCACGGCCACCGCCTACCCCGCGGAGCGCCCGAGCCAGTACTCGACGAACGCCCGCAGTCGCGGATCGTCCGCACCGTCCGCGTCGAGCCGGCGGCGCGCGGAGAGCGCCACCACCGGCGTGCGCAGGTCCGGCTGGCGGCGCACCAGCACCGCCTGGCCGGCGGCCTCGAGCTCCGGGGTGACGGTTCCGCCCGTCTGCAGCGCCAGCTCGCGCAGCTGCGCGGTCTCACGCTCGTCGCTGTAGAGCAGCACGACGTTGCCGGGAGCGACGACGGGGCGCGCCCCCGCGGCGCGCTCGACGCCGGCGCCGGCGGAGCCGCCCACGGTGGAGGCATCGCGCGCGCTGAAGTACGCGAGCGCGGCGGCGATGCCGGCGGCGGCGAGCACGAGCACGCCAAGCGCGATCACCACCTTGCGCGTCATGGCGCCTTCGCGCCCGCAGGCCGCGCCGCCGCCCGCCGGCGCCCGTCGGCGGCGCGCTGCGGGATCGACGCCCCGGCGCCGAGCGCCTCGATCGCGGCGCGCAGGTCGTTGGCCAGCACGTCGATGTCGGCAAGCGCGTCAGGATCGGCGAGCAGCCCGAAACCGAGCCGCCCGTCGTAGCTCATGACCGCGATTCCGAGCGCCTGGCGGCCGGTGATCGGCACGACGGGGTACAGCGCGCGCAGCCTGCGACCCAGCAGGTAGAGCGGGTGCTGTGGGCCGGGCACGTTCGTCACGACGAGGTTGAAGCCGCGCTGGCTCTGCTGCAGGCGCGCGGCCTGGCTCATGATCGTTGGCGATGCCAGCCCCGCGAGCTCGGTCAGCGAGCGCGCGCCGACGGCGCCGGGGGCGTCGTCGAGCTCCGCTGCCGCGGCGCAGATCGCCGCGTACTGCTCGACCGGATCCTCGATGCCGACCGGCAGCGAGACCGCCATCGGCGCGACCTCGTTGCCCAGCACGCCGTGCTCGGAGTCCGCATGCACGGCGATCGGCACGAGCGCGCGCAGCACGAGGCCGCGCGTGTCGACGCCGTGCCGGGGCAGGTAGCGACCCAGCGCGCCGGCGACGACCGCGAGCACCACGTCGTTGACGGTCCCGCCGAGCGAGTCCTTGATCGCGCGCAGCTGCGACAGCTCCGCGTCGACCCACGTGTAGCGGCGGTGCGGACCGACCTTGACGTTCAGCGGCGACGGCGGCGCGGGGCCGCGACCGGCGAACGCCAGCGCTCCCGCCTGCAATCGCTCGCGCGCTCGTTCTGCGATCCGCCGCGGCGTGTCCAGCACCGCGTGGGCGAGCTCGCCCGGCCGCGTCGCACGCTCGAGCAGGGCGTCGGACAGCAGCTGCGCGGGCGTCGGCAGCGGCCGCGCCACCCAGGCGCCGTCAGCCGTGGGCGCGGGTGGGGCGTCGGGCTCGGAGTCGAACAGCACCGTCGTGATGTCGACGGCCGAGATCCCGTCGACCAGCGCGTGGTGGCTCTTGGCGATCAGCGCGAAGCCGCCACTGCGCATCCGGTCGACGAGCCACATCTCCCACAGCGGCTTCGTGCGGTCCAGCGGCTGGGCGAAGAGCCGGCCGGCGAGCACCTCGAGCTGCGAGTCGCTACCGGGCGCCGGCAGCCCGGCGTGGCGCAGGTGATAGCGCAGGTTGAAGTGCGGATCGTCGACCCACACCGGGCGGCCCTGGTCCAGCGGCACCTCGGCGAGGCGCTGGCGAAAGCGCGGCACGAGGTGCAGACGAGCCTCGACGTGCACGCGCAGCTCGTCCCATGACGGTGCCGGGCCGTCGAAGACGGTGACCGAGGCGACGTGCAACCGCGCACCGGCCTTCTCGAGTTCGAGAAACGTGGCATCGAGCGCGGAGATTCTGTGGCCGTGGCCCATGTGTTGCATCTTCCGTGCAGGGAGCGAAGCACGACGGACGGTAGCGTGGGCGGCGGCCAGGCACCCGCCGGGTGAGGATCAGCCTTCGATGATCCCGCCGCCTCCGCCGCCTCCGCCTCCGCCGCCTCCGCCGCCACCGCCGCCGCTGGGCGGAGCGGGCGCGGGCGCGGGGGTGGGCGCGGGGGTGGGGGCCGGCGCGGGCGCCGGGGCGGGTGCGGGCGCGGGTGTGCCCGGCCTCGAAGCGCTGGGCCGGGGTCGGGCCTTCGGGCGCGGAGCACGCGCGAGCGACGGCAGCGCCCGCGAGTCGGCCGCCGGCAGCGCGACGGCCGGCGACGGGAACGACAGCTCGCGCAACCCGCTCGGCGCGCTCGCCTTGTCGGCGCCCGCCGAGGTCGCCAGGTATGCGGCGGCGAACGCCAGCGCGGCGAGGACGATCACGCCGGCGGTCCGCGCGAGCGTCACTTGCAGCTCGTGCGCGGGACCAGCGATCCCGGCTTCAGGCAGCGCCTGATGCGCTTGAAGTTGCCGCGCGTCACCGTGTAGCGGGTGTAGCTGCCGATCGACTTGGACTTGGTCACGAAGATCTCGAGCCTCGCGCCGGCCGGCAGCTGGCGTCTGGTCAGCCGGGGGAAGCTCAGCGGCCGCGAGGTCAGCGCCGTGCGCGTCTGGCTGATCGCGCAGCCGCGCTGGCAGCGCACCTTGACACGCGCGCCGCGCGGAGCGTCGACGACCAGCGACCTGATCTGGATGCCACGCCCGGTCGGGGTCGCGCGCAGCGTCGGCAGCACGCTCAGCGTCGCGGGGCAGCCGTTGAGCGTGCCCGGCGTGGTGTCGCAGTCGTCGAGCGCATCGAGGAACTCGTCGCCGTCCCGATTGGCGAAGTACTCGAACTTGAAGGTCAGGTCGCCGGTCGCCGGTCCTGCCCCTGCTCCGGCGTCGACGCCTCCGACCTGGATCGTGTACCCCCTGCCGCCCTTGACCTTGACGAAGAGCTCCTTGGCCACGTCGCAGGCAAGGCGCGATCCGATGCGCTCAGTGTTGCGATCGAACTCGTAGACGCCCGCGACCGTGTCGAAGCCCGATCCCGCCACGCTCATGGTGCCGTCGAAGCGAGGCAGGAAGTCATACCAGACGGTGGCGCCGAAGCTCGTGCCCAAGCAGTCTGTGCGTTCAGCGCCACCACCGGAGCGCGGCGGCGCGAACAGGTCGGCCTGAACGGTCGCCTCGCGCGTGTTCTGGCGGTCCATGATCGGCTCGCCCTCGGCCAGCGGGATGCCCAGCGACTGCAGGTAGCCGTCGTTCGTGGGCGCCACCGCCAGCGCTGCGGCCGGGGACACGGCACAGCCGGCGATCACCAGCGCGATGATGACGTGAAGTCGAGCGACCCGCAGCACAAGCGAACACTCCCACGAATCGAGTTGCAGGGCAAGCAGCCACATGCAGCTCGATCGGCGCTCCGAGTGCGCTCAGCGTTTGACGTCGTAGCCCAGATCGGCGAGGGCTCCGACCGCCGTGCGCAATGCCTGCTCGCCGCGCCGGACCGTCCGGCCGGCGGCCCGGTAGCGGGGGCGCTGACGCCGGCGCGCCGCAGCCGCAGCCGCCGAGTAGGCCCGGCCGACGTCGCGCAGCGCCGCGGCGATCGCGGCGTTGGCGTCGCGCGCCGCCGGAGGGGCGGGCAGGCCCCGGGCACGGCGCATGGCGTTCGCATGGCTCGCCCCCAGCGCGCGCGCCGCGGTGGCCTGGCCGACCGACGTCTTCGCCGCTCGCAGCCGCAGACGGCCGGCCGCGCGGTCACGCGACACGCCGGCCAGCAGATCGCTCGTCGCCTTGGCGTACTGCGGGCTCGGCGCCAGCGCGAGGGCGCGGGCCTCGGTCAGCTCCAGCGACGCCGCGACGTTCGCGCAGCGCATGTCGAAGCTTGGGGAGGGCGCCGCCGCGTAGCACGCGATCGCCGAGCGGCCCCGGTCGGTCAGCAGGACGTAGACGCTAACGGCGCCGCTGAAGCCGGCCGGGCGCAGGCCCGCGTAGCGAAACGCGTCCACCTCGCCGAGGCGCACCGCGTCGCGCGTGGCCGCGCCCTGACCCTTGGGGCGAAGGAGCTCCGCCGGCAGCAGCCGCGCGCCCGGCGACGCGATGCGGCCGGCGACGAGCCCCTCGCGGCCGGCCGACGCCCGCGGCCCGAGCGCGATGCGATCCTCGAGCTTCAGCCCGGGAATGGCCGGCGGCGACGAGACCGTCTCCCACGCTGCCGGGAAGCGCAGCGACATCCCGCCGGTGGCGGCCACGTTGGCAGCGGCGGACTGCGCCTTGTCGCCCGATGCTCCGGCCACGGCACCGGCGACAGCCGCCACGATCGCAAGCGCGCCGGCCGTCGCGAGCAGCCGCGCCCGGCCGCGGCGCGCCGCCGGCTCGGCGGCGGGCGCCGGATCCCCATCGGCTGGCGGTGCGTGCCCGGACACCGTGGTCGCCCGGCCGGGTTGCGGCGAGACGACGGTGCCGGCGACCTCCGTGGGGGCTGCGGGCGCAGGGCCGGCGATCGTCTCCCGCGCCGCGGCGACCATCGCCGAGCACGACGCGTGGCGGTCCTCCGGCGCCTTGGACAGCGCCCGGGTCAGCACGCCGTCCAGACCCGGAGGGAGGTCGGGCCGCAGCTCGGAGACGAGCGGCGGGTCCTCCCCGAGGTGGGCCCACATGACGTCGAGGTCGGTCGGCCGCTCGAACGGGGGATGGCCGGTGAGGCACTCGTAGAGCACGCAGCCGAGCGCGTACTGGTCGGTCGCGGGACCCTGCGTGGTGCCTTCGATCTGCTCGGGCGCCACGTAGGCGATCGTGCCGACGAACTGGCCGGTCCCGGTCAGGCCCTTGTTCTGCGAGGTGTCCTTGGTCAGGCCGAAGTCCGTCAGGTAGCAGTGGAAGGCGACGTCCATGCCCGTGGTCGAGTCGACGAGCACGTTGGCGGGCTTGACGTCACGGTGCACGAGCCAGCGCGCATGCGCCGCATCGAGGGCGCCGCCGACCTGGGCGACGATCGCGAGCGCCTGCTGCAGCGCCAGCGGAGCGTCGCGCTCGAGCAGCGCCTTGAGATCGATGCCGTCGACGTAGCGCATGGTGAGGAACAACAGACCCTCGGCGTCGCCGGCCTCGTACAGGGGGATGATGTGCGGATGGTCGATCGCGGCCGCCAGCCGCGACTCGCTCTCGAAGCGCTCGCGGAAGCCCTCGTTCTCCGCGAGGTCCGGCGTCAGCAGCTTCAGCGCGACCTTGCGGCCGAGCCGCAGATCCTCCGCGCGGTAGACGACGCCCATGCCGCCCCGGCCGATCAGAGTCTCGATCCGGTAGCCACCGAGCTCCGTGTCGATGCGCGGATCGCTCACGCGGAAATCGATCCCATGAACGGGTTGATGCTATGTAGGCTGCGGCGCATGGCTGAGCTAACCCTAGAGATCGTCGAGGGTCCCGACGCAGGCAGGACCGCATCGCTGGCCGGCCCGATCGAGATCGGGCGCGACCCGGCGGCGGACCTGCCCCTGAGCGACGACCAGGCCTCGCGCCGGCACGCCCGGATCAGCCCTCGGGCGGGCGGCGCCGTCGTCGAGGACCTCGATTCGTCCAACGGCACGTTCGTCAACCACAACGAGCTGCACGCACCAACGAAGGTCACAGCCGGTGACGAGCTGCTGATCGGCACGTCGGTGATCCAGCTGCGCAGCGCGGACCAGATCCGCATCCAGGCATCGGCGGTGCGCGCGGTCCCGCCGGCGCTCGCAAAGGCGCCGGCCCGCCCGACCTACGTCGATCCCGTGAAGGAGAAGAAGGAGAAGGCGAAGGCGAAGGATCGCGTGGTCGTGCCCGAGCTCGACCGGCTCGTCGACGCCCGTGTCAAGGCGCAGGCGAAGCTTGCGCCGTTCGCCGTCCTGGTGCTCGTGCTGCTGATCGTCGCGATCTACTTCGCGACGCAGTCGACCTGAGCAGGACCTGAGCTTTAGAGGCGACGTCGCTCAGCGCGAGCGGCGTCGCCAGCGGCCTTCCATCGTCGCGCGCGCGGCGCTCGCCATCGCCGTACAGCTCTCGTGGCGCTCCGCCGGGACCTTCGCCATCGCGCGCGCCAGCACTGCGTCGATTCCGCGCGGCAGGTCGCTGCGCCGCGTGGAGGGCGGCGGCGGATCCTCGTTGAGGTGCGCCCACATGACGTCGAGCTCGGTGGCGCGCTCGAAGGGCGGGTGTCCGGTCAGGGCCTCGTACATGACGCATCCCAGCGCGTACTGGTCGGCGGCGCCCTTGGGCTTGTCACCCTGGATCTGCTCCGGTGCCACGTAGTCGATCGTGCCCACGAACTGACCGGTGCCGGTCAGGTTCAGCGACGAGGACGTGTCCTTGGTCAGGCCGAAGTCCGTCAGGTAGCAGTGGTCGGAGGCCTCGGGGCCCGCACCGGAGGCGACGAGCACGTTGGCGGGCTTGACGTCGCGGTGCACGAGCCCGCGCGCGTGCGCGGCGTCCAGCGCACCGCCGATCTGCGCGACGATCGACACCGCCCGCTCCAGCGGCAGCGGCCCCTCCTGCGTCAGCAGCGCCTTGAGGTCGAAGCCGTCGACGAAGCGCATCGTCAGAAACAGCAGCTCGTCGGCCCTGCCGGCGTCGTACAACGGGATGATGTTGGGGTGGTCGATCGCGGCCGCCAGCTGCGACTCGCATTCGAAGCGCTCGCGAAAGCCCTCGTTGGAGGCGAGCTCGGGAGGTAGCAGCTTCAGCGCGACCTTGCGCTTGAGGCGCAGGTGCTCGGCGCGGTACACGACGCCCATGCCGCCGCGTCCGACGACGGCCTCGATCAGGTAGCCGGCAAGCTCCGTTCCGATCCGGGGATCGCCCCCGACGGGCAGCGTCTCCTCCGCTTCGTCCGGCGCACCGGCCGACGACGGGCGCGCGACCAGCGGCGGCGCCGCCGGTACGACGGGTCCAGGCGCGGCCAGCGGGGGCGCTGCCGGCGGGGGCGCTGCCGGCGCGGGCGCTGCCGGCGCGGGCGGGGACGCTGCCGGCGCGGGCGGGGCCGGCGGGGGTGGCGCGGGCACGGCGCGCAGCTCGATCACCGAAGAGCCGATCAGCAGCTTGTCGCCGGCCGTGACGAGCGTCGGCTCGTGGATCTCGACGTCGTTGACGAACGTGCCGTTGGACGAACCGAGGTCCTCGATGACGGCTCCGTGCGGTTCGGCCCGGATGGTCGCGTGATGGCGCGAGGCGAGCTCGTCATCGAGCCTGACGTCCGCCGACGGGTCGCGCCCGATCTGCAGCGCGCTCGCAAGCGCCACCCGCATTCCGGCGTCCGGTCCTTCCACGATCTCCAGCGTCAGCGCGGTCATCGCGCTCAGCGTACCGCTGCTCCGACTGTTTCGAGACGTCCGGCCCGCTCCGCGGTCCGCAGCTCAGCGTCCCGCGAAGTACGCGACCAGCGCGGCCGCGGTGGCGATGATCGTCGCGTAGGACACGAGCGTCGGCGCGAGCTTGCGCGAGGCAGCGCCGCGACGGCGCTTGTCCGCGGCGCGACCGCCTCCGAACGGCTGCGCGGCAGCAGCGGGGGCGCCAGTGGCTGCCGGAGCGGCAGGGGCACGTGCGGGGGCCGGTGCCGCGGCTCGCGCGGTGGCGGGCTCGGGCTCTGACTCCGGCGCCCTGCGCGAGGACTTGCGAAAGGGGCTGGAGGGCTCCGCCGGGGGCTCGCTCGGAGGCGCCGGCGCGGCACGAGCCGGTTCGGGAGCGCGCGGGCGCTGACGCAGCGCCGTGCGGTCCGGATCGGCGGGTGGCTCGGGTGGCTCGGGTGGCAGCGGAGGCCGCGCGCGCATCGTCGTGCGATCGGGGTCGGCGAGCGTCTCGGGTCGCTGCGCGATCCGCGTGGACCCGGAGTCGAACTCGGGCTCGGCTTCGGCCTCCACCTCGAGGTGGAAGATCGTCTGACCCATCTTGATCGTCTCTCCGCCGCTGAGCGTGGTGGCGGTGGTGATGCGCCGGCCGTCGACGTAGGTCCCGTTCGTGGAGCCGAGATCCTCGATGACCACGGCGCCTTCCACGACTCGGATCGCGGCGTGACGCCGCGATGTCTCCTCGTCGGCCAGCGTGATGGTGGCGTCTTCGCGTCCGAGGACGATTTCGCCGTCAAGCTCGAAGCGGCGACCGTCTAGCGGGCCCGAACCTGCTACGAGAGTGGGCATGAGCGGAGCCTAGCCACCAGAGGCAGCGCGAAGCAAGTCCGCGTACGCCATCGCCGACGGTGGCCGCTCGGCGGGGTCCTTCATCAGGGCGGCGTTGACCGCCTCCCCGAACGCGGGGGGCAGATCCGAGCGGCCCGCGCAGGGGTTCGCTGGCTCGTCCTCGAGATGGGCGAACGCGGCCTCCATCATCCCCTTGGAGCCGAACGGCGGCGTGCCCGCGACGCATTCGTACATCACGCAGCCGAAGCCGTAGATGTCGCTGGCCGCCGAGGCCGCCTCCCCGCGAATGCGCTCCGGGGCGAGGTAGTCGATCGTGCCGACGATCTGCCCGGGCCGGGTCAGCTCCGCGTAGCCGGTGCCCTTGGCCAGGCCGAAGTCGGTCAGCGCAGCCGCGCAGCCGGCGTCGTCGTCGAGCATGATGTTCGACGTCTTGATGTCTCGGTGGATCAGGCCGACCGCGTGCAGCGCGTCGAGCGCGCCGCCGATCTCGGTCGCGATCCGCACGATCTCACCGACCGCCATCGGTCCGTCGTCGCGGATGTGGTCCTCGAGCATGCGACCGCGCACGAAGCGCATGGCCAGGTACTGGCGCCCATCGATCTCGCCGGCCTCGAGCACGTCGACGAGGTGGCGATGCTGAACCTCGGATGCCGCACGGGCCTCGTGTAGGAAGCGCTGGCGATAGCGGTCGTCGGAGGCCAGCTCGACGCGTACGACCTTCAGCGCCACCTCTTCGTCGCTGCCCGCGCGGCGCGCCCTGAACACGCATCCCATCGCTCCCTGGCCCAGCTGTTCCTCAAGCTGGTAGGAGCCCAGCGTGTCACCGGTCTGAAGATCGGCCTTGACGGGCTTGCTCCCCACAGGTTTAGGATAACCCTCTCGCCCGGCACCGCAGGAATCCTTGTGGTCGCGGGAACCAGGAGACAGCGTGAAGACCAATCAGCGACGCCTCGCGATCTTCTATCTGACGCTCGTCGCCATCTTGGCCGGCGTCGTCGCGTACGTCGTCACCCAGGGCGCCGACAAGCAGTCACAGCCGCCGATCGCCGGCGGCTACGACGCCAGCGCCGCCGGCTCGTGCCTCGGCAAGCAGTTCGACGTCAAGCAGTCCGGCCAGTTCATCGGCATCAAGGGCGACAGCGACGCCGGCGGACAGCTGCGCCTCGAGGACGGTCGCGTGACCGGGGACGTCACCTGCGTCGACGGCAGCAGCGCGCCGCTTGCGCTGCAGGTCGGCGACGACACGCTGAAGGGGACCGTCGACGGCCAGGCGCTGACGGCCGACAAGAAGCGCGACGCTCCGGACGCGGGGACGCGCGTGCTGATCCCGAGCGCCATCGACGGCGAGTACCGGCTGTCGCCGCGCTCGGAGTGCCTCGGCGGCGGCTTCGAGCTCGAGAAGCACGGCAAGGCGCTGGAGCTGGTGGGCACGGGCGGAACGGGGGAGCTCACGTACGCCGGCGGCAAGATCGCCGGCGAGGTCCAGTGCAAGGGGACCGGTCCCGCCGTCGAGGTCACGGGCGAGGCCAGCAACCGCAGGCTGACCCTCACGCTCGGCGAGGAGCGCGTCTCGGCCGACAAGCAGCGCGAGTTCGGCCACACGCTTGCGGCGCTGTTCATCGTGATCGCGATCGTCATGCTGGCGGCGCGGCTGATGGGTGCGGCGATGGTCCGCGTCGGTCAGCCGCGCGTCATGGGCGAGGTCCTGGCCGGCATCATGCTCGGTCCGACGCTGCTGGGGCGGATCGCGCCCGAGGCACAGGCCGCGCTGTTTCCCAGCGACGTGATCCCGTATGTCGGGGCGGCGGCCAACCTCGGCCTGATCTTCTACATGTTCCTGATCGGCCTGGAGCTGGACTTCTCCCAGCTCAAGGGCCGGATCTCGCAGACGGCGGCGATCTCCAACGCCGGCGTGCTGCTGCCGATGGCCGTCGGCCTGCTCGTCGCGCTCCCCGTCTACGAGCTCGTCGCACCCGACACGAAGTTCCTCGCCTTCGCCCTCTTCATGGGCGTCGCGATGTCGATCACGGCATTTCCCGTGCTCGCGCGCATCCTCGTCGAGCGGCGGATGCTCAAACGGCCGGTCGGAGCGATCGCCCTGGCCGCCGCCGCGATCGACGACGTGTCGGCGTGGTTTCTGATCGCGCTCGCCAGCGCGGTCGCCACCGCGGGCTCCGCGACCGGCGTCCTGCGGACGGTCGCCCTGGCCATCGTGTTCTGCCTCGTGATGGCCTTCCTCGTGCGGCCGCTGCTGGGGCGCGTGTCGGAGGCCTACGACACGGCGGGACACGTTCCGGGGGCGTGGATCGCGGCGATCTTCGCCGGCGTGCTGCTGTCGGCCTACGCGACGGAGACGATCGGCATCGCTCTGATCTTCGGCGCGTTCATCATGGGCGCGATCATGCCGCCGCGCGCGGAGCTCACCGAGGACGTCACCCGGCGCATCGAGGACTTCGTGGTGATCCTGCTGCTGCCGCTGTTCTTCGCCTACACGGGCCTGCGCACCGACATGGGGCTGCTTGAGCGCTCGGAGCTGGTCCTGCTCACGCTCGTCCTGCTCGCGGTCGCGATCTTTTGCAAGTTCGGCGGCGCGATGGCCGCCGCTCGCGTCACCGGCCTGAGCCTGCGTGAGTCCGCCGTCATCGGCGCGCTCATGAACACGCGCGGGCTGACCGAGCTGATCGTGCTCAACCTCGCCCTGGAGAAGGGGGTCATCTCAGAGGCCCTGTTCGCCGCGCTCGTGATCATGGCGCTCGTGACGACCTTCATGACCGGGCCGCTGCTGAGGCTGCTCGATCCGAAGAACGAGTTCGGGGCCCCCGTGACCGACGAGCTCGACGACGCGCGCAAGGCGTCGCTCGCCGACTCGCCGATCCCGGTGCCCGACCAGTCGATCCTCGTCGCGCCGCAGACGGAGAGCGCGCTCGCGCAGCTGCTCGCGCTCACCGAGCCGCTCGCGCGCTCCGAGCCGCCGCGTGAGCTCATCCTGGCGCGGCTCGTGCAGCCGACGGGCGGCTCGGCGGTGCGCGGCGGCCTGCAGACGCAGGGCAAGCAGCTCAACGCGGCCTGGGCGGAGATGGGCCGCGCCCGCGCCACGCTGCTCGATCGCCGCGTGGCCGCGCGCGCGGTCGCGTTCACCTCGGTGGATCCGGGCAACGACCTCGCGCAGCTCGCGGGCTCCGAGGAGGTCGACCTGGTGATCATGGACGGGCGCCGGCCGCTGCTCGGCGAGGGCGTGCCGCGCGGCGAGGTCGGCGCCGTGCTTGCCAAGGCTCCCTGCGACGTCGCGGTGCTCGTCGCCCGCGAGGAGGCGACGGTCAGCCCGGGGGAGAAGTCACCCGTCGTGGTGCCCTTCAGCGGCGCAGAGCACGACTGGGCGGCCCTGGAGCTCGGTGCCTGGATCGCGGCGTCTCACAACGCCCCCCTGAAGCTCCTGGGGGCGGCCGGAACGACCGACGAGGGCCGTGACGCCACCCGGCTGCTGGGCAACGCCTCGCTCGTCGTCCAGCAGTTCGCCGGCATCCAGGCTCAGCCGCTGATCGCCGAGCCCGGCCTCGCCGGGCTGATCTCGGCGGCCGGCGGCGCCGGCCTGCTCGTGATCGGGCTGTCGGACCGCTGGCGCAAGGAGGGGCTCGGCACGACGCGCTCGGAGATCGCCCGCGCCGCCCCGGCGCCGATCCTGTTCGTCCGCCGCGGCCTGCGCCCCGGCGCGCTCGCTCCGCGCGGGGACGTTACCCGCTTCACCTGGTCCTCTCCCGGGCACGGGCCCGTGCTGGGTGTCGGTGGCGTGAAGCTCGGAAGCTGACCGGGGCCGGGGCAACCGGCGAGCGAGGGCGTGGCCGGGGCTGCGCCCGGACGCCCGGCGCCCGCTGCGGCGCCGAGCGGGCCCGCGGTGCTCAGCCGCGCGAGGGGTGGGCGGCTCCGCTGGGCCTCAGCCGGCTCTGCTCCGCTGGGCCTCAGCCGGCTCTGCCGTCGTCTGCCGCCCTCTGGTGCACGCCCGCCGCGCCGAGGCGGGCTGCGGGGGCTCAGCGCGCTCTGAGGCGTTGCGGGTGCTGCTCAGCCGCGTTGCGGGCGACGGTGCACGCCCGAGGGCGACGGCAGGTTGCGAATCTCGGCGGGCACCGTGTTGACCGACGAGAACTCGCGCACGAGCCGGCTGCCGGTCGGGTTCGGGTTCACGGTCGCCAGCACGGGAAGCAGCTCGCTCTCGGCGGGCGACGACCAGCTCGTCGTCCTGAACTCGCCTCCGCTCTCGATCCAGGTCAGCTCGAGCAGTGGCAGGATCACGATCTTCGTCCAGTTCCCCATCACCCAGCTGACCCAGTAGAAGACGATCGCCTCCGTCGGCGTGAGCCCGACCTCGAGGACCTGGCTGAGGACGTAGAGGATGACGAACTCCCCGATGGCCAGCAGGAACGTCAGCCACGGGGGCTGCCACTTGATGACGAGCGGGTAGAAGAGGACGTCGAGCACGACGCCCATCAGCAGGTAGATCCCGATGAGGACGATCCAGCCCTCGTTGCCTGTCACCAGCGAGAGGATGAGGCCCAGGATGGCGGGCCCCACGAGGATCGCGGTGCGTGTCTGGGTGCGGCCTAGCGGTGTCGGGCACATATCAGGCGAGCTGTTCCGTCCGGCGCACGTTTCGCATGGCCTGCGCGGTTTCGCGCGCCAGCGAGACCTGCATGCCGAACCGGCTCGGGAAGCGGCGGTACTTCAGGTCCTCGGCCCGCGCGCAGTCGCCGACGAAGCGCCGGCCGATGTACTTCAGGCCGGCGATCGTGTCGCCGTGCGGGATGACGGTGTTGGCCGTCAGGCCCATCATGCACAGGCGCGAGTCGTCACGGTCCAGGCCCGGCACGCCGCAGTTGGTGCGCAGCGCCATGCGCCCGCCATCGACCGGGATGTCGTAGTGCTCGACGAGGCGGCGGATCAGCGGCAGGGTCAGCACCGACTTGTTGAAGCCCGTGCCGGCCACGACACCGGTGACGTCCAGCCAGCCGGGATCCTCGCCATGCTTGCTCATGACGTGGATCCTCAGCCCCGCGGGGCCCGCCTGGATCTCGTCGATCTCGCCCACCATCTCCTCGAAGCGGCCTTCGGCGGTGCCCGTCTCGATGCGTTCCAGCCAGCTGCGGCGCTTGGGCGCGGTGCCCTTGAGCACGGAGCCGAGGAACGCGACGCGCTGCTCGAAGGGCAGCCCCTGGAACTTGTCGATCCCGAGCGCCTCGAAGAGACAGCGCGGCACGTTGAGATCCTGCTCGTCGGGCGCCGGGTTGCGCCGCAGCGCGATGCACTTCGCGCCCGCGTCGATCGCGTTGGCCCATTCGTTGATCGAGGCGATGCCGGCCCCCAGCACGACGTAGCGGCCGTCCTTGGCGTACTGCTTGGCCTCGTAGGCCTGCACGATCCGGTCGCCGGTCGCGGGGTCCATCTTGGCCTTGGCCAGCACCGGCGGGAAGACGAGCGGCCCGTGGCCGAGCGCGAGCATGACGTGCTTGGCCCGGCCGAGGAGGTTCGCCTCCTCGTCGTAGAGCACGAAGTGCGGCACGCCGTCGGTCTCGCGCTGCAGCCAGCCGACGCGCTTGGGCACACGCGAGCCGTCCCAGTTCAGGCGCTTGGCCACGACCCCGGCCTCGGCGAGGATGTCGGGGACGCCGGGGTTGTACTTGCGGCGGATCGAGCGTACGAGGGGCGCCGGGCTGCGGTGGGAGTAGGCGTCGAGCTGGCCGAAGGTGGGCCAGTCGGCCGGCAGGAAGTGCGACTCGGATTCCGAGCGCAGGACCGTCTGGCCGAGGTTGTATGCGAACTGCTGGTAGGTCCCGACGGGATTGTCGCTGGGACCGTAGATGGTGATGTCCTCAGGCTTGAAGCCGAGGTAGATGGCGGTCGAATAGACGATCAGCGAACCGAAGCCGTCACCCACCACAGCGATCTTGGAGTCCCTCGTGCCGTTAGTGCTCATGAGGGTGGCCAGCCTACAGGCACCCAACGGGTCGACGTCAAGGGTGCGATCGGTTCTGTCTGAAGAATTTAAGATCTCGCGGCGAGGGCGCTCGGCGAGGGCCGCGGCGGGAGCCGTCAGCCGCCGCGGGTCGCGATCGTCGCGCGCGTCGCGCGGGCGAGGTAGCTGTGGCCGGCGCGCACGACGATCGTCTTGTTGCGGCGCTCGTCGCGCACCGTGACGATCCCGCGCTTGACGA
>Ga0136640_10000559_pt1 | contig 14418 bp, 15 predicted proteins | sample AntDrymUQ8642106_2_FD_105498 | JGI IMG/M metagenome (GOLD analysis project Ga0136640, IMG submission 105498) | Polar desert sand microbial communities from Dry Valleys, Antarctica - metaG UQ864 (21.06) | ecosystem: Environmental > Terrestrial > Soil > Desert | place: Antarctica: Dry Valley...
CGCCGCCGGCCTCGGGGTCGCCGCCGGCCTCGGGGTCGCCGCCGGCCTCGGGGTCGCCGCCGGCCTGCGGGTCACCGCCATCCTCGCCTCCACCCTCCTCCGTCGTCTCGGCGGGCTGGTCCTGGCCGGCCGGCTCGGGGGGTGCGTCACTGCCGACCGACGATTGCCAGATGATCAGAATGGCCAGGGCGGCGACGACGAGAGCGGCCGGCGCGAGGTAGCGGACGAGATTCCCGGCGGGCATGGTGGCGGGAGGATAAGCGGCCGACGGGGCCGGTCATGCCACGAGAGCCCAGGCGCTCGCCCGCAGGCGCTCGGCCTCGGCGCGGGCGGCCCGGGCCGGCGGGCCTCCGGCGCTCTCGTGCGCGAGGGCGATCGACCGCGAGGCGGTGACCAGCCCCCCGGCGCGGCCAGCGGCGAACGCGGGCAGGAGGTCCTCCACGCCGCCCCCCTGCGCCCCGACGCCCGTCAGCAGGAACGGCGCCGCCGGCATGAGCTCGCGTGCCCGCGCGAGATGCTCGGGCCGGGTGGCGCCCAGCACGGCGCCGACGTCCGCCAACCCGCTGCGCGGGCCCGGGCGGCCCAGGCCGGCGACCAGGCCGGCGAGGTGCTCCCACAGCGGCGCACCGTCGACCACGAGGTCCTGCACGTCGGCAGCGCCGGGGTTGGAGGTGCGCACGAGCGCGATGAGGCCCGCGCCGGCAGCGCGGGCGGCGTCCACGAGCGGCACGAGCGCATCCTCGCCCAGCAGCGGGTTGGCCGTGGCCAGGTCGGCGGCCAGGCCGGGCACGTCACCGAACGGCGTCGGCGTGGCGGTGAACAGCGCCTGGGCGTAGGCGCCCGCCGTGACCGGGACGTCGCCGCGCTTGCCGTCGGCGAGCACGAGCAGCCCCGCCTGACGCGTGTGGGCGACCGTGGCCTCGAGCGCGGCCCACCCGGGCGCGCCGAGGCGCTCGAAGCAGGCGAGCTGGGGCTTGACGGCCACGCACGCGGGGCCCGCGGCGTCGATCAGCGCGGCGCAGTGGGCAGTCACCGCGGCGCCGGCGCGGTGCGCGGCCGTGCCGTGATCGGGCACGCCGGCGACTGCGTGGCGCCACAGTCGGGCAGGGTCGGGATCGAGTCCCAGGACCACCTGGGACTCGCGCCGCGCGACCGCGTCGGCGAGACGATCCGCGACGTGCTCGCTCACCGCCGCGACGCTACCAGCCCCGGGGGACGAGGCCGGCCCGGCCCTGGCCGCGAGCGGCAGGGCCGGCCGTCCTGCCCTGTTGTCACCCTGGACAGGACGGCCGTCCTCGTCATGCGCCACCATTGCCCCGTGCCGCTCAGCCGTGCCGCCTGGATCGCCACCACCGCCGCCTCGGTGCTGATCGCGGTCCTGCTCTTCGTCGGCGGCTACACGGGCTATGGGTTCCTCGGTCTCGTCGTGGCGCTCTCGGCCGGAATCAACCTGGTCCCGGAGCGGTCGTAGAGGCAGGCTCTCAAGCCGGCGGCACCTCCGTCCCCGGACGCACGCTGCCCTCGGGCTCGAGGTGTATGAGGACGTCGGCGCCGTGGAGGCGGACACGGATGGCGTCCTGCAGATCATGGGCGACGGCGTGGGCGGCCTCCAGGGTCGTCCCGGCGCGGAACTGCACGTGGAGGTCGACCAGGGCGCGGGCACCGGCGCGGCGGGCCCGCAGGGCGTGGAAGCCGGCCACGCCGCGGGGCCCGAAGCCGTGGATCTCCTGGCGGATCGCCTCGAGGTCGTCGGCCGGCAGTGCCTGGTCGACCAGCACCCGGCCGGAGGTCGTCAGCAGCCGCACCCCGGTGACCACGATGGCCACGGCCACCAGCAGGGCGACCACCGGGTCGAGCCAGCTCGCGCCGGTGAGCTGGACGAGGGCCAGGCCGACGAGCACGCCGACGGAGGCGATCGCGTCGGTGCGCAGGTGCGCCGCCTCCCCCTCGAGCGCCGGCGAGGCGGTCTCTCGCGCGCGGCGGCGCAGGAAGGCCGAGACGGTGACGGTGACGACCGTGCCGACCGCGAGGATCGCGATACCGAAACCGAGGTTCTGAACCGCCGCGCCGGCGATCAGGCGACGCACCGACTCGTAGATCACGATGCCTGCGCCGACCAGGATGAGCATCCCCTCGACGCCCGCCGCCAGGTTCTCCAGCTTCTCGTGGCCGTAGGGATGCTCCGGGTCGGCCGGCTTGTCGGCCTCGCGCACCGAGAAGTAGGTGACGATGGACCCCAAGAGATCGATGCACGAGTTGACGGCCTCGGCGATGATGGCCACCGAGCCGGTGACAGCGCCGGCGATGAGCTTGAGGATGATCAGCGTCGCGTTGGAGGCGACGGAGACGGCCGCGGCCGCCGGCTTGGAGGGCAGACGCGTGGGAGCGGTGCTCATGGGCGCCACCCGGCGCTCACGCGCGGTCGCGCAGCCAGTCGGCCAGTGCCCTGGCCGCTCGCCCGCGGTGGCTGATGGCGGCCTTCTCGGCCGGGTCGAGCTCGGCCATGGTGCGTCCCGTCGCATCGTCGTCGGGGACGAAGGCCGGGTCGTAGCCGAAGCCGCCGTCGCCGCGGGGCTCCGCCGCCAATGTCCCGGTGCATCGTCCCTCGACGAGGTGCTCGACCCCGTCGTCGTCGTCCGCGAAGGCCAGCGCGCACACGTAGGCCACTGCGCTGCCCGCAGGGGCCTCATCCAGCAGGCGCGCGAGGTTCTCCTCGTCCGTGGCGTCCTCCCCCGCGAAGCGCGCCGAGCGCACGCCGGGCGCGCCGCCCAGCGCCTGCGCGGTGATCCCGCTGTCGTCGGCGATCGCGGGCCGTCCCGTCGCCGCCGCGGCGGCGCGTGCCTTGCCCAGCGCGTTGGCGGCGAACGTCTCGCCGTCCTCGGGCGGCAGCTCGACATCGTCGGGCAGCGGCTCGAGCTCGTGGGGCACCAGCAGCGGGCCAAGCTCGCGGACCTTGTCGGCATTGCGGGAGGCGAGGATCAGGCGCACCTAGCCCTCGCGGATCGCCGTCTCCTGCAGGGCGCGCAGCTCCTCGATGCCACCGGCGGCCAGGGCGAGCAGCGCGTCGAGGTTGGCACGGGACAGCGGGGTGCGCTCGGCGGTCGCCTGGACCTCGACGAGGCCGCCGTCGCCGGTCATGACAACGTTGGCGTCGACCTCGGCGGAGGAGTCCTCGGGATAGTCGAGGTCCAGCAGTGCGACGCCGTCAACCATCCCGCAGGAGACGGCGGCGACGCTCCCGCTCAGCGGCGAGGCGTTCAGCTTGCCCGCATCGCGCAGGCGCTGGGCCGCCAGCGCGAGGGCGACGTAGGCGCCGGTGACCGCCGCGGTGCGGGTGCCGCCGTCGGCCTGGAGCACGTCGCAGTCGAGGTAGACGGTGCGCTCGCCCAGGGCCTCGAAGTCCACGACGCCGCGCACGGCGCGGCCGATGAGGCGCTGGATCTCCACGGTGCGCCCGTCGGGGCGGCCCTTGCTCACGTCGCGGCGCTTGCGCTCGCCCGTGGAGGCGGGGAGCATGGAGTACTCCGCTGTGACCCAACCGCGGCCCTTGCCGGACATCCAGCGGGGGACCGACTCCTCTACCGATGCGGTGCAGATCACACGCGTCTCGCCGACCTCGATCAGGGCCGAGCCGGTCGCGGTGCGCACGAAGCCGGTGATGATCGCGGTGGGGCGCAGGCCGTCGGGCGCGCGGCCATAGGAGCGCTGCGGCGCCGTCGTCACGGCGCTCACGCCGCCGCCCTGGTCGTCAGGTCCACGTGCTCGACCTCCTCGATGGGGAGTTGCAGGAAGCGGGTGCCGGTCGCCCGAAAGCGCATGGCGTCGCCGGTGGTCAGGAAGGCGTAGCGACCCTCGTCGGGGCGGATGGTGATCAGGTCGCGCACGCTGAGGGCGTGCTGGACGCGGCGGACCATCGCCGCGCCCGAGGTGATCAGGCGCACGTCGGGGCCCAGGATGCGCTGGAGCATCGGGCGCACGAGCGGGTAGTGGGTGCAGCCCAGGATCACCGTGTCCACGCGGGCGTCGATGAGGGGAAAGCAGTACGTACGGACGGTCTCTACCACACGCCGGGTGACCGGCGCATCCGCCTCGATCAGCTCGGCCAGGTCGGGGCACGCCACACTGGTCAGGCGCGTCAGGGCGTCGGCGCCGTGCACCGCCCGCTCGTAGGCTTCGCTGGCCACGGTGGCCGGGGTGGCGAGCAGACCGATCCGGCCGCTGCGGGTGGCGGCGACGGCCAGGTTGGACTCCGGCCCGACGACGCCGATGACGTCGATCTCGCGACCCGTGGCGACGACGTGGCGGCGCAGGTGCTCCAGCGCTGTCGCGGTGGCCGAGTTGCAGGCCACGACCAGGAGCTTGGCCCCACGGGCCAGCAGCTCCTCGCCGATCTCCACGGCGAAGGCACGTAGCTCGTGCGGGGCGCGGGTGCCGTAGGGCAGGCGCGCGGAGTCGCCGAGGTAGAGGAAGTCCTCGCGGGGCAGCGACACGAGCAGCTCGTGGAGCACGGTGAGACCGCCCACGCCCGAGTCGAAGACCCCGACGGGCTGGGCGCGGCGGTCCTCGGGCGGCGGCGAGCCGGGGGGCACGGGCGCCATGTTCTCAGACGGCGCCCGCACCCTCCGCGCACCTACCTGACCTTCTCGATCGCGCCCTTGAGCTGCCTGGCAAGCGCCTGAGGGATCTGCTCCAGCCCTCCGGTCCTCCTGGCCACGGCGATGATCGCGGTGAGCAGCACGGCGATCATCAGGATGATTCCGACGTACTCCACCGTGCCCTGCCCACGCTGGTCGCGCAGGGATGTGGCGGCGGCGACCAGGTGCACGTGCAACCAGGCGATCATGCGGTACGACATGTCCAGACCTCCTCGGTCTCTCTCGGCGGACGCCGGGTGCGCCCGCGCTTCGCCCAGCCGAGTCTGCGCAGCTCCGTGTGCCCGATCAGCACCCTTCGGTGACGATCGCGCGCAGACTTCGTGTCGGGCCTGCGCAACGTTCACCGGTGGCACGCGGGAGAGCCGACCCCACCCACCCGTGCCCACCGGTGGGTGGGACGACTTCCCCCGGTACAGTTGGCCCCGCGCCGCGACCCACCGATCCGGCGGCGCGCCTTGCCATGACCGGTCTGATGCAGCGCATCCTCCGCCGGCGCTCCGACCCTCACGAGCAGGCCGACGAGCAGCCGACCCACGCCTTCGAGCAGCCCACGACGCAGCTGCCGTTCGGCCTGCCCGACAACGAGAGGGCCGCGCCGCCCTCCGCCCCCAGCTTTCGCGACCGCGGCCGCCTGCGCCGGCGCCTGCGCTACCTGCGCCGCGCCCGGGAGCTGGGCTTCCGCGACCTCGGCGGCCTGGTCTTCGACCTGCGCCGCTTCGACCGCGACCGGCCCGACCTGGTGCAGGCCAAGCTCGACGCTCTGGGGGGCGTGGACCGCGAGCTGCGCGCAATGGAGATCGCCCTGGACCAGCGCAGGCCCATCCACGAGCTGCGCGAGCCGGGCATCGCCTCGTGCCCGCGCTGCGGCGCCCTTCACGCCACCGACGACCGCTTCTGCCCCGCCTGCGGCACCGGCACGCGCGGGTCGCACGCTGTCACCCACCCGGGCCACGGCGGCGTGCAGCACTCGGCCGGGGGGACCGGCGCGCTGGAGACCGGCGGTGCCAACGGCGCAGGCACACCGGCGACGGCCGGGCAGACCGCGGAGGGCGACCGCGCCGCGGAGGGCGAGCACATCCCGCGGGGCGACCGCGCCGCGGAGGACGACCCTTTCCGGGTGGTCGAGCCGGGCGCGGAGAGCGACCGCCCCGAGTCGCCCCGCCAGGAGCGTTCCGCGGAGCGCTGGCCCGGCAGCTCGTCGTGAGCACCGGCCAGGCCACCGCCCCGCCCGAGCCGCGCGGCCCGGGCGCCGCGCCCGAGCCGCTGCGCTGCCCCCGCTGCGACGCCACCCTGCGCGACGACCAGGACTGGTGCCTGGAGTGCGGTGTGCCGGCGCGCACCCGGCTGGCGCCCGCGCCCAACTGGCGGCTGCCCGCCGTCGTGGTGGTCACGCTGATCGTCCTGGCCGGCGCGGCCTTCGCCTTCGCCTTCGTCCGCCTGACCGACGACGGCGGCGGTCCGGCGCCCTCCTCGACCGTGACGGAGCCACCGCCCGCGCAGCCCGGCCAGTCCGCTCCCGGCCAGCCCGCTCCCGGGCAGCCGCCGGTCCCGCCCGCTCCGGCTCCGGAGCAGCAGCCTCCGGCCCAGGAGGCGCCACCCGCCGCGCCCGCACCCACCCCCGCTCCGGACGACCCGGTGCCGACACCCTGAGAACGGAGCGCCTGCGATGGCCTGGGCGCTGCTGATCATCGCCGGTCTCCTCGAGACGGTGTGGGCGCTGGCTCTGAAGGAATCCGACGGCTTCAGCCGGCTCGCCCCGACCGTGGTCTTCGCAGTTGCCGGGCTGGTGAGCCTCGTGCTGCTCGCCCTCGCGCTGCGCGACCTGCCGGTGGGCACCGGCTACGCGGTGTGGACGGGCATCGGCGCGATCGGGGCGGCGATCGGCGGCATCGTGCTGCTCAGCGAGCCCGCGACGCTCGCGCGAATCCTCCCGATCGGCCTGATCGCGATCGGGATCGTGTGGCTCGCCGTCGGCGAGCAGCAGGCATGACGGCGATCGGTCGATCCGCTGGCAGCCTTGGCGACGAGCCACCCACGAGGAGTGGACAGGCGAGCCTCAGACCGCCGCGGCGGCCGGCCCCGGGCCGGCCGCCAGGCGCTCCAGCGCGCGCTCGGCCAACGGGTCGACGGCCAGGGAGGGCGCCTCAGGAGCCACATCGGCCACCAGGACGCGCAGGGCGGCGGTGAAGCAGCGGGCCAGCGCCCCCAGCGCGTAGCCGCCCTCCAGCACGATTCCAGCGGGCGCGCCCACGCCCTCGGCCAGCCGGCGCAGCGACGCCGCCATCGCGACGAAGCCCGCGTCGCTGACCCGGGAGGTGGCCAGATGGTCCTCGGCGTGGGCGTCGAAGCCGGCCGAGATGAGCACCAGCTGGGGCCCGTACGCGCGGCCGACCCTCCCGACCACGTGATCGATCAGCGAACACCACGTCTCGTCGCCGCTGCCGCCGGGAACGGGCAGGTTCACGGTGAGCCCCTCCCCGGCGCCGTGCCCCATGTCGCCGGCCGGTCCCGTCCCCGGATAGAGGGGCGACTCGTGCACCGAGCAGAAGAGGACGTCGTCGCGCGCGGAGAAGATGTCGTTGGTGCCGTTGCCGTGATGGACGTCCCAGTCGACGATCATCACACGCTCCAGCCCGTGGGCGTCCAGCGCGTGCTGCGCGGCCACGGCGACGCTGTTGAACAAGCAGAAGCCCATCGCGCGGGCGGCGTCGGCGTGGTGGCCGGGCGGACGGTGCAGCGAGGCTCCGGTGCGCGCGGCGCCGCCCAGCAGCGCGTCGACCAGCGCCGCCGCCCCGCCCGCACCGTGGCAGGCGGCGGCGTAGGAGCCGGCCGAGACCGTGGTGTCCATGTCGATCATCCCGCCGCCACGCAGGGCCAGGCCCTCGACGCGGTCGATGTGCGCCACGGAGTGGACGGCCTCCAGGAGCGCCCGGTCGGCCGCGGGCGACTCGACGACCTCGCAGCCCAGCCAGTCCCGTGCGGCCAGCACCGACTCGATGGCGGTGATGCGCGCCGCGCTCTCGGGGTGCGTGCCCGTGTCGTGCTCCAGCGAGCTGGGGTGGCGGAGCAGGAGGCCGGGCACCATGCGGGTACGGTACCGGCGCGATGGCCACCGGCGACGAGGCGGCGACCGGCGGGAGCCGGCCGGCCGTCGAGGGAACGCACCCGGTCGGTGAGGACGCTGTCCCCGCTCTGCGCACCGACGTGGCGGTGATCGGTGCAGGGGCGGCGGGGCTCTACGCGGCCCTCATCGCGGCCAGCGAGGGCGCCCGGGTCGTGCTCGTCTCCGCCACCCCGCTCGCCCAGACGGCCTCCTATTGGGCGCAGGGCGGTCTGGCCGCGGCCCTGGCCGGCGACGACTCCCCCGCCCGCCACCTCGAGGACACCCTGCGCGCCGGCAGGGGCGCCGTGCGTCGGTCGGCCGCGGCCGTGCTCACGCGGGAGGCGCCTGGAGTTGTCGCCGACCTGCAGCGCCTGGGCGTGCGCTTCGACGCCGACCGGCCCGGCGAGCTCGCCCTGGGCCTCGAGGGCGGCCACGCGCTGCGCCGCGTCGTGCACGCAGGCGGAAGCGCGACAGGCAGACGCCTCGTGCGCGACCTCTCGGCACTGGTCGTCGAGGCGCCGCGCGTCGCGATCCTGGAGGGAGCGCGCGCCGCCGCGCTGCACACCCACGAGGGGCGCGTCACCGGCGTCGTCCTGGAGGACGGGCGAAGCGTCGCCGCCCGCGCCACGGTGCTGTCCACCGGCGGCGCGGCGGCGCTGTGGTCGCGCACCACCAACCCGCCCGGCTCGCTGGGCGTCGGTCTGCAGCTCGCCCACGCTGTCGGCGCCGCGCTGGCCGACCTGGAGATGGTCCAGTTCCATCCCACCGCGGTCATCGGCGTGCGGGGACGCGAGGGCTTCCTGGTCACCGAGGCCATCCGGGGCGAGGGCGCCACCCTGCACGCGCCCGCGGGCCCGGGCGAGGCGCGCGGCGAGCGCTTCGTCGACGAGCTCGCGCCGCGCGACGAGGTCGCCCGCGCGATCTTCGACGTCCTGGGCGCCACCGGCGCGCCGAGCGTCGATCTGGACATGCGCGCGGTCGACCCCGCCCTGTTCCCCAACGTGGTCGGCGCCCTGCGCGAGTTCGGTCTCGATCCCACGCGCGAGCGGGTGCCGGTCGCGCCGGCCGCGCACTACGTCATGGGCGGCATCGTCACCGACCTCCACGCGCGGTCCACCGTGCCCGGCCTGCTCGCTGTCGGCGAGGCGGCGTGCACGGGCCTGCACGGCGCCAACCGGCTGGCCTCCAACTCCCTGAGCGAATGCTTCGTGTTCGGCGCACGCGCGGCCCGCGCCGCGCTCGACGAGCCGACCGCGACCGGCGCCCCACCCGCTCGGCCCGCCGACACGCCGGCGCTGCACCCCGCGGCCCAGGCCACGCGCGAGGCGCTGTGGCGCCACGCCGGGCTGGCCCGCGACCGCGCCGGCCTCGAGCTGCTGGCGCAGGACCCCCACCCGTTGGCGGGCCTGGTCGCCGCATGCGCCCTGACGCGCCACGAGAGCCGCGGTGCGCACCGCCGCGAGGACTTCCCCCGCACCGACCCCGCGCTCGACCTCCATCACGCCGTCGTGGAAGGAGCGCAGGCACCCTACCTCGAACGGTGGGAGTGAACGCGAAGCCCCTTAACGCGAAATCAATCTTTGCTGCGTTGTGAATACACGAGGGCGCGGCACACTCTCCGCGCCCGGGGGTTCTCCAAGCGTGAGAGGAGAAGGCAAGCAATGATGTACCACTTCAGCCGAGCGATCTACCGCGAGATCGCCCGCGACATCCGCGGGGGATGCGGGCAGGACGCGCGCGCCGCGCACGCCCAGGTGCTGCGGGCCTGCGAGCAGACCGTCGAGCGCCTCGCCAACGATCGCCACTACTTCGCCAGGCCGGCGCGCACGCTGTTCAGCGACGTGCGGATGTACTTCCCCATGAGTGCGCAGGCCCGCGTGTGGCAGGTCATCTCCGCCTACGTGGCGGCGGCCGACGAGGAGCTGAGCCGCCAGCCGCCCCAGAACCTGGATCTGCACGGCAACCCGCTCGTGTGCCGGGCGACGACGCGCCGGGGCACCCCGTGCCAACGCGCGCCGCTGCCCCACAACGGCTACTGCCCGTCGCACCAGCACCTGGCCGAGACCGAGCACACCGTCCTGGCGGCCTGAAGCCCGGAAGGTTCCGCCGCCCGCCGCGTCGTAACCTGCGGGCGTGCTGCTGGGCGTCGACGTCGGGGGGACCTTCACCGACGCGGTCCTGGCGCTCGACGGCTGGCTGGTCACCGCCAAGGCGCCAACGACGCCCGACGACCAGTCGGAGGGCGTCCTGGCCGCGGTCGGCGCCGCGCTGGAGCGCGCCGGCGCACGAGCGCGGGACGTCGAGGCCTTCGCCCACGGGATGACCGTCGCCACCAACGCGCTGCTGGAAGGTCGCGGCGCGCGCACCGTCCTGGCCGCCACCGAGGGTTTCACCGACGTCGTGGAGCTCGGTCGGCAGGCCCGCGCGGACCTCTACCGCCTGTGCGCCGCGCACCCCGCACCGCTCGTGCCGGCGCAGCGGCGCGTCGCGGTGCCCGAACGCACGGGGCCCGACGGGCCGCTGCGCGCGCTGGAGGGCGACTGCGCCGACGCAGTGGCCGCGCGCGTCGCCGCGCTGGAGCCCGAGGCCGTCGCGGTGTGCCTGCTGCATGCCGACCGTCACCCACAGCACGAGCGCGCGCTGGGCGAGGCACTGGCCCGCCGGCTGCCCGGCGTGCACGTCTCCCTGTCCCACGAGGTGGTGGGGACCTTCCGCGAGTTCGAGCGCTTCGCGACCACCGAGGTCGATGCCGCCATCTCCCCCCTGCTGGCCGCCTACCTGCGCCGCCTGCGCGAGCGCGCGGGCGCGGCGGGGCTTCCCGCGCCGCTGGTCATGCAGTCCAGCGGCGGCGTAGCCGACGCGGACCGCGCCGCCCGGCACGCTGCGCTGACCGTGCTAAGCGGGCCCGCGGGCGGCGCGGCCGCGGCGGCGCTGCTGGCCGCGCGCAGTGACCGCCAGGACCTCCTGTGCTTCGACATGGGCGGCACCTCGTGCGACGTCTGCGTCGTGGAGGACGGCGCGGTGCGCGAGACCGCCGGCCGCGAGGTCGGCGGCCGGCCGCTGGCGCTGCCCATGGTCGACGTGCACACCGTCGGCGCGGGCGGGGGCTCGATCGCCTGGCGCGACGCGGGCGGCGCCCTGCGCGCCGGCCCACACAGCGCGGGCGCCGACCCCGGCCCGGCGTGCTACGGCCGGGGCGGCACGCAGCCCACGGTGACCGACGCCAACCTGGTGCTCGGCCGCCTGGACGCGGGCTCCCCGCTGGCCGGGGGCGTGGCGCTGGACCCCCAGGCCGCCGGACGGGCAGTCGGCTGGCTGGCCGACGAGCTGGGCCTCGATCTGCTCGCGTGCGCCGAGGGGATCGTGCGCGTCGCCGACGCCGAGATGCTGCGCGCGCTGCGGGTCATGACCGTCGAGCAGGGCATCGACCCGCGCGCCTTCGCGCTGCTGGCTTTCGGCGGAGCGGGCGGGCTGCACGCCGCGGCGCTGGCCGACGAGCTGGGCATGGGCACCGTGCTGTGCCCCTGCGCGGGCGGGGTGCTCAGCGCGCTGGGCCTGGCCGCCGCCGACCGTCGCGCGACCGCGCAGCGCACGGTCCTGGTCAGCGAGCCGTCCGCCGAGGAGGTGGCCGTGGTGATCGACGCGCTGGGCGAGGAGGCGCAGCGCGAGCTGGGTATCGCTGGGCAGCAGCACCCGGACGGTGGCTCCACGGCGTCCGGTGGAGCGCCTGACCCCGGGTCGGCTCCGGCCACCGGCGTCCGGCGCTCCACCGTCCTCGAGCTGCGCTACGCCGGCCAGGCCCACGAGCTGGCCGTCCGCGATCCCGAGCCGGCGGAAGCTCGCGAGCGCTTCGAGGCGCTGCACGAGGAGCGCTACGGCTACCGCGACCCCACCGCGGCCGTGGTGCTCGTGACCGCCCGCGTGACCGCTTCGCTCCCGGGCGTCGAGCTGGACTGGGCGGTCGAGGCGCAGCCCGCTGGCCGGACGCGGCGCATCGTCGTCTTCGATGGCGCGCAGCACGAGGCGCAGGTCGCCCGCGGCGAACCCGTGCCGGGCGAGGCGCTTGGCGGTCCGGGCATCTGGGAGCTGCCCGAGGCCACGGTCGCCGTCCCGCCCGGGTGGCGGGCGCATGCCGATGCGCTGGGAACGCTGGTCCTGGAGCGGGCGCGGTGAGGCTCGACCCCATCGCCCTCCAGGTGGTCACCGGCGCCCTGCGCGCCGCCTGCGACGAGATGGGCGCGACCCTCGTGCGCTCGGCGCACTCGGCCAACATCAAGGAGCGCCGCGACTGCTCCACCGCGCTGTTCGACCCGGCGGGCGAGATGGTCATGCAGGCCGAGCACATTCCGGTGCACCTCGGCGCGATGCCCGCCGCGGTGGAGGCGGTCCTGCACCGCGACCACGCGCCCGGACGCTCGTGGCTGCTCAACGACCCCTTCGCCGGCGGCACCCACCTGCCCGACATCACGGTGGTCACGCCCGTCTTCGCGGACGAGCGCGGCGGCGCGCTGCTGGGCTTCACCGCCAGCCGGGCCCACCACGCCGACGTGGGGGGCCGCGTCCCGGGCTCCATGCCCGCCGACTCGACGACGCTCGAGGAGGAGGGCGTGGTCATTGCGCCCACCGCGATGACCGAGGCGGTCGTCGAGGGCCTGGTCGCGCGGATGCGCCAGCCTGCCCAGCGCCGCGCGGACCTGCGCGCCCAGCTCGCCGCCAACGCCACCGGCGCGCGCCGCCTGGCCGCGCTGGCCGCGCGCATCGGCACCGATCGCCTGCGCGAGGCCACCGCCGCTGTGCTCGACTACGCCGAGCGGCGCACCCGCGCCTCCCTCGCCGCGCTGGCCGGGCGGCCGCGCGTCGCGACCGACGTGCTCGAGGCCCGCGAGGGCGACCTCGAGCTGCGTCTGCGCGCCACGATCGACGGCGATGCACTGACGCTGGACTTCACGGGCTCGGCCGCCCAGCATCCGGGCAACCTCAACTGTCCGCTCGCCGTCACCCGCTCGGCCTGCCTGTTCGCCGTCCGCGTGCTGACCGACCCCGACATCCCGTCCAGCGCGGGCGCCCACCGCCCCGTCCACGTGCTCGCGCCCGAGGGTTCGCTGCTCAACGCCTGCCCGGGCGCTGCCGTGGCCGCCGGCAACGTGGAGACCTCCTCGCGCGTGGCCGACCTCGTGCTCAGCGCGTTCGGCCGCGCCGCCGGCCAGGGCACGATGAACAACCTCACGCTGGGTAACGAGGGAGACCACGGCGAGCCCGCCGGCGGCAGCCACCCGACGGCCCCCGGCACCCCCTTCACGTACTACGAGACCCTCGGCGGCGGCCAGGGCGCCTGCCCCGATGCGAACGGGCCGTCGGGCGTCCACGTGGCCATGTCCAACACCCTCAACACGCCGGTCGAGGCGCTCGAGCTCGAGTTCCCGGTGCGCGTCGTCGAGTACGCGCTGCGTCGCGGATCGGGCGGCGCGGGGCGCCATCGTGGCGGCGACGGCGTCGTGCGCGAGCTGGAGGCCCTGGCCCCGATGCACTTTTCCCTCATCACTGAGCGCCGCCGCCACGCCCCGCCGGGCGCCGAGGGCGGCGAACCGGGCGCGACGGGGCGCAACCTCCTTGACGGCGAGCCGCTGGAGCCCAAGGCCACCGGCGCGCTGCGCCCCGGTCAGCGCCTGCGCATCGAGACCCCCGGCGGCGGCGGGCACGGCCGCGCCTGATCTGAGCAGCTACCGGGTAGCCAGCCCTCTCGGATGAGCGATCGCGTCGGGTTCATCGGCCTGGGGATCATGGGCGGGCGCATGGCCGCCAACCTGGCGCGCGCCGGGGTGGAGCTGACCGTACAGACCCGGACGCGCGAGAAGGCGGATGCGTTCGCGGCGCAGCACCCCGGCGTCGCCGTCGCGGACAGTCCAGCCGACGTGGCCGCGCGCAGCGACGTGGTGATCACCATGGTCGTCGACGCCGGCCAGGTCGAGGATGTGCTGCTGGGCGCCCGTGGCGCCGCGCGCAGCGATCACGGAGACCTCCTGTGCGTCGACATGTCCACCATCGGCGCCGCGCACGCCCGGCGCATCGGCGCCGCGCTGGCCTCGCGCGGCGTGGGCTTCGTCGATGCGCCGGTCACGGGCTCGGCGCCCAAGGCTCAGGACGGGACGCTGACGATCATGGTCGGCGGCGAGGACCGCGACGTGGCGCGCGTCGATCCGCTCCTGGGCCACATGGGCTCTCTGATCGTCCACGCGGGCCCCCTGGGCCATGGCCAGCTCGCCAAGGTGCTCAACAACGCAGTCGCGGCCGCCAATACGGTGACGCTGGCCGAGGCGCTGCTGGTCGGGGACGCCGCTGGCCTCGACCTCGACGCTCTGGAACAGGTCATGGGCGCCGGCTCGGGCGCATCGGCCATGCTGGCCCTCAAGGCGGGGGCCATGCGCGAGCACGACTTCACCCCTCTCTTCAAGGCCGCGCACATGCTCAAGGACGTCGTCCTGGCCCTGGAGGAGGCCCAGGCCGCGGGCGCCCCCTTCGAGGCCGCGGCGCGGGCCCGGGCGATCCTGACCGCCACGCTGGCCCGCGGCCACGGCGACGCCGACTTCGCGGCCCTGATCGAGGCCCTGGAGGGGCCCGCCGGCCGGGCCCTGGGAGGGTCCGGCCGCGAATAAAGTCCGC
>Ga0136640_10000560_pt1 | contig 14402 bp, 9 predicted proteins | sample AntDrymUQ8642106_2_FD_105498 | JGI IMG/M metagenome (GOLD analysis project Ga0136640, IMG submission 105498) | Polar desert sand microbial communities from Dry Valleys, Antarctica - metaG UQ864 (21.06) | ecosystem: Environmental > Terrestrial > Soil > Desert | place: Antarctica: Dry Valley...
ATTACAAGCTTTGTCACTACCGAGTATAGAAATAATTCGCCAGAAATTGAAGCCGAACTTTCAAACCGAGCAACAGAAAATTCCGGTTCGTCGATTGTTAAAAACGAATTAGTTTTATCAAAAGCTCTGCGCAACGAGATAGAACAAAACAGTGCGCAGGCAGACGCGGGCGGACAAAGCTGGGTCGCCGCGCAGCCAGGCGTGAAAATCGGCGTTAAAAAAGAAGGTATTCACCGCGTAACGCGCGCTCAATTGGAAGCCGGCGGCTTTACCGTTACTGCTTCTCCTAAACTTTGGCAGCTTTATGTAAGTGGCGTTGAACAGGCAATTACAGTTGCGGCAGACGGCAGTTATATTGAATTTTTTGGTAAAGGAATAGATGGGCGCGATTCAGATACTCAAAATTATTTCTTAGTTGTTGGCACGCAAAACGGCAAACGAATTTTGCCGGCCGCCCGCCGCTCAACTACAACCGGAGCCCAGTCATCCAATTATACTCAGTCCTTTGTTTTTAAAGAACGCACAAATTATTCTTCTGCAATATTTAATGGTGATACTGAAAACTTCTTTGGCAGAGTTATCACCAATGCAGGGACGACCATACCGCTTAATTTGACAGGTATTGATACATCGATGGTTACTTCATCGATAGACATTACTCTTCAAGGATCAAGTTCACAATCCCATCAAACAAAAGTTGTGCTTAACGGAACCGAACTTGGTGTTATACTCGGCGAATACACAGCTTCGTACAGCAAAAGTTTTGAGTTCGCAACAACTTTGCTCGCAGAGGGAACGAACAATTTACAGTTAATCTCTCTTAATGGTTCCGGAGATATTACATATTTCGATATATTGAAAGTAAACTACGCTCGTAAATTTCAAGCTGCACAGAATGCTCTTTCTTTCTCGCTACCTCTTTATAAAGCGGCGACTTTACGTGGCTTTTCTACGGCTAATGTCCGAGTTTTCGATGTCACTCTGCCTAGCAGTCCAAAATTAGTAACTGGTTTGACAGTACAACCAGACAATAGCGGATTTAAAGTAGTACTTCCATCTAACACGGGACGCATTTTTTATGCGGTTGAAGGTTCGGCAATTGTGACGAATGATTCAATTACGCAAAATTTTCCATCAACTCTTTCAACAGCCGCTAATAATGCGGAAATGGTTATAATTTATCATAAGACCCTGGCGACTCAGGCTGCTGCCTGGGCAGATTATCGTCGATCGCCAAGTTTCAGAGTTAAATTGGTTGATATAGAAGATGTTTTTGACGAATTTAGTAATGGTACTTTTGATTCGGAAGCAACAAAAAGCTTTTTGGAATATGCCAAAAATAATTGGCAGACTCCTCCAAAATACGTTTTACTTATTGGTGATGCGCATTATGATACCAGAGGTTATCTCGGTCCTAGCCTGAATAATTTAATTCCTACTAAAATGGTTGAAACAGCTTATTTGGAAACCGGCAGCGATGATTATTTGACGGATTTTAATGAGGACGGATTAGCGGATATTGCGATTGGTAGAATTGCCACCCGCGATCCCGCACAAGTTACGCTTGCCTTAAACAAAACTATCAACTTTGAATTAACCTCGGCAACTAATATTAATCGAGGATTCCTTTATCCAGCCGACTCTCCGGAAGGATATGATTTTGAGGCGTTAAATGCGAGATTAGCTTCTATAATACCGAATATTTATCCGAAAAAAATGATCACTTATGCGCATAATCCTTCCGTCACCACACCTGAGATAATAAGCGATTTGAATCTCGGAAGGTATCTGGTTAATTATTCAGGACACGGAACGGGAAGCGCCTGGTCTTCTGCGGGAATTTTTACCAGGCTGAGAGACGTGCCTTTATTGACAAACAAAGATAAATATACGGTATTTTCGCTGCTGACCTGTTTAAACGGATATTTTATCGGAAATAGAGACAGCCTTGGAGAAGCTCTTATCAATAAAGTTGACGCGGGAGCAGTTGCAGTTTGGGCTTCGACCGGTGAAACCACGCCTGATATTCAGGAAACTATGGCACGCCGCTTTCACCAACAGATAGTGCTCGGTAATATTACCCGTTTGGGCGATTTGACTAATGACGCTAAAACTACAATTAGCGCTGGAAGGGACGTGCGTCTTTCGTGGGCTTTGCTTGGCGATCCGGCTTTGAAAATGCGTTAAACCGCGAATACATTTTTTACTTAACAATTATTATTGAAGCGTGATTTACTTTTTTCATAAAAATAGTAGATTACGCTTTTTTGCAAGAATGATATGAGTTGACTGATGGCTTGCAACTCGGTAAAATTCTAATCTTAAAAGCGTGGTGAGTTACGGCGACTTGCGACCACGAAAAACAAACGCTAAACAGCTATGAGTTTCAACTAAATAATTTTTGACGAAAACTCTGCGCTCAAGGGGCGTGGAGTTTTTTAATTGATGGTTACCGGCTACAGACCAAAAATCACCGCTTTAAATCGAGAAGTAAGAATTATGAATAAGTTCCTCAAATTATTAAAAGAAAAAATTGTTGTTTTTGACGGCGCGATGGGAACGAATTTGATGGCGCAGGATTTGACGCTTGATGATTTTGGCGGCGCGAATTTTGAAAATTGTTCGGAGAATTTAATTTACACAAGACCGGAGGCGGTTTTGAATGTGCATCGGGCATTTTTGGAAGCGGGCAGCGACGTGATTGAAACGAACACTTTCGGCGGCAACACAATTGTTTTGCAGGAATTCGGAATTGCCGACAAAGCCTTTGACGTAAATTTGCGCGCGGCACAGATGGCGAAAAGCATCGCCAATGATTATTCGACCAAAGTTAAGCCGCGTTTTGTCGCCGGTTCGATGGGACCGGGAACGAAGCTGCCGACGCTCGGACACATTACTTTTCTTGAACTAAAGGAAAATTACAGAGAGCAAGTGCGCGGGCTTTTTGAAGGCGGTGTTGATATATTCATCGTCGAAACTTGTCAGGATATTTTACAGACAAAAGCCGCGCTTGCCGCGATTTTTGAGTTTTTCGAGAATAAGAAAACACGAATTCCGGTCATCGCGCAGGTGACGATTGAAACTTTTGGAACGATGCTCAACGGCACGGAAATTTCAGCTGCGCTCACTGCACTCGAACCTTTTCCGATAGATGTTATCGGAATGAACTGTGGAACAGGTCCGAAACAGATGGCGGAGAGCTTAAAATATCTGTGCGAAAACGCGCCGATGTTCGTATCGGTTTTGCCGAACGCCGGGCTTCCCGAAGTTAAGGATGGCGCGATGTTTTACGACGAAACGCCGGAAAGTTTTACGAAACAGATTTTGCATTTCGCCGAAGATTTCGGCGCGAATATCGTCGGCGGATGCTGCGGGACAACGCCCGAACATCTACGTCTGGTCGTCGAACAAGTCGAACGATTGTCGCCGAAAGAACGCGGCGCAAAACTCGTTCCGGCGGCATCGTCAATCTTTATTCAACAGCCGTATTTGCAGGATAATTCGTTTCTGATTGTCGGCGAACGAGTTAACGCTTCAGGATCGAAAAAGATGCGCGATTTGCTTGACAAAGAAGATTGGGACGGATTGATTTCGCTCGCCAAAGAACAGGAACGTGAAGGCGCGCACATTCTCGACGTCAATGTTGATTTTGTCGGACGCGACGGCGTTGCGGATATGCACGAACTCGTTTCGCGTCTGGTGACGAACGTCAAAATTCCTTTGATGCTCGATTCAACCGAGTGGCAGAAAATGGAAGCCGGACTTCAACACGCGGGTGGAAAATGTATTTTGAATTCGACGAATTACGAAGACGGCGAAGAGCGATATTTGAAGGTTTTAGAGCTCGCCAAAGAATATGGCGCAGGCGTGGTTGTCGGCACGATTGATGAAGAGGGAATGGCGCGAACCGCCGAAGGAAAGCTGAAAATCGCGCATCGCGCACTCAAACAGGCAATGGGATTCGGCATCAAAGCGCACGACATTTTCTTTGATCCGCTCGCTCTACCGATTTCAACTGGCATCGAAGAAGACCGCGAAAACGCCAAAGCGACGATTGAATCAATCAAAAAGATGCGCGCCGAAATGCCGGAAGCGAATATTATTTTGGGCGTTTCAAACGTCAGTTTCGGACTGAATCCAGCGGCGCGTGTGGTTTTGAATTCAATTTTTCTGCACGAATGCGTTGAAGCTGGTATGAATTCGGCAATTGTCAATGCCTCGAAAATTTTGCCGCTTAATCGGTTCAACGAACACGAAGTTGAAGTCGCGCTCAATTTGATTTATGACCGCCGAAAGTTTGAAGGCGAGGTTTGCACGTATGACCCGCTCGGCGAATTCACGACGATGTTTCAGGGCAAAACGGCGCAGTCGATGAAGGTTGACGTAAGCAATCTTTCGACCGAAGAAAAACTGAAACATCACATCATTGACGGCGAAAAAATCGGTTTGGAAGACAACCTGAAAATTGCGCTTGAAAAATATCCTGCGCTTGAAATCGTCAACGATATTTTGCTCGGCGGAATGAAGATTGTCGGCGAACTTTTCGGCTCGGGACAAATGCAATTACCGTTCGTTTTGCAGTCGGCGGAAGTGATGAAAACGGCGGTTAAATTTCTCGAACCATATATGGAAAAAATCGAAGGCGAACAGTCAAAAGGCGTGATGGTTTTGGCAACTGTCAAAGGCGACGTTCACGACATCGGCAAAAATCTAGTTGACATCATTTTGACCGACAATGGTTATCGGGTAATAAATTTGGGCATCAAACAGCCGGTTGACGATATTCTGAAGGCATTCGACGAAACGAAATGCGATGCCATCGGAATGAGCGGTTTGCTGGTCAAATCAACTTTAGTGATGCGCGACAATCTCGATATTATGAACGAACGCGGCATCAATGTTCCCGTCGTTTTGGGTGGCGCGGCTCTCAATCGAAGATACGTTGACGAGGAACTCGTACCGCTTTACAACGGAAAACTTTTTTACGCCCGTGACGCTTTCGACGGACTACACGCGATGGATTTGCTGACCCAGGGCGAAAAGTTCAAAGTTCAAAGTCCAAGATTCAAAGTTGCGGCTGCTAATTCAGAACTGACAATTGATAATCAAGAATCGGAAATTGTTCAAACCGTTGAAGATGCGGAAGATTTAGTCGGCGAGGACGCAAAGCTTGGCAAGCAGGCGGCGCGAGTTAAATCAAGAATTTCCGGCGACACGACGCACACGACAAAATTGAATGTTGAGGCGGCGGAGGAAATTCCAAACGCGCCTTTTTACGGCTCGAAAATTGTTGAGTTGAAAGACCTCAACAAAGTTTTTGATTTTGTGAACGAAACCGCGCTGTTTAAAGGTCAATGGCAATATAAGCAGGGAAAAAAATCGAAGGAAGAATATGAGCAGACTTTGCGCGAAATTGTTCGTCCGAAATTTGCCGAAATTAAGGCAAAAGCGATTCGTGAAAAACTGCTCGAAGCAAAACTTGTGTACGGTTATTTTCCGTGTCAAAGCGAAGACAACGATTTGATAATTTATCACGAGGACGAACGAACCGAGCGTTTGCGTTTCACATTTCCGCGTCAGCCTTTGGAACAGCGCGGCGGAAAAAATCTGTGTCTGGCGGATTATTTCGCGCCGAAAGATTCGGGCAAAATTGACGTTGTGTCGTTTCAATTGGTGACGATGGGACGACGCGCCAGCGAATATGCCGCCGAACTTTTCAAAGCCGACAATTACACAAATTATCTTTTGTTTCACGGTTTGAGCGTCGAAGCCGCCGAAGCTCTTGCCGAAATGTGGCATAAACGCATCCGCGAAGAATTAAATTTCGCGCACAACGACGCACCGGATTTGGCGAAACTTTTTCATCAGGGTTATCAAGGTTCGCGCTACAGTTTCGGCTATCCGGCTTGCCCGAATCTGGAAGACCAGACGAGGCTTTTTGAACTGCTCGAACCGGAAAGAATCGATGTTGAACTCTCAGAGGAATTTCAACTTCATCCCGAACAATCAACATCGGCGATTATCGTTCATCATCAAGATGCAAAATATTTCAATGTCGAGTAAAAAATATGTTTGACAAAATTAAAGTCCGAAAATTTATGTTTTTCTCTTTGGGCATCGCCATTTCGTTGAGTATTCTTTACTTTTTGCAACAATGGTTTGGAAACAGCAATTGATTCAACAATGTTACCGAAGAATAAGTCGGGTGGTTTGACGATGGTGACATAACGTCAGTGCCAAGATTGCTCGCAATGATATTCAAAGCGAACCAATAAATCGGCGACTCTTTAGAGCCTGCTTATGAGACGTTTAAGTTTTGAATAATTTTAATTTTCCATAGAAAATGAAAAAGCCGATTTTGTTCATTCGCAAAGTCGGCTTTTTCATTGTAGAATTTGAAGCTATGACGGACGAAACTAAAGAAAACAAAGAAAGTGGTTTAGGCGAAAATTTAACTGCCGTCGGGCAAATGATTATCGGCGAAATTGAAGCAATTGGTGGAATTTTAACCGGTGATCCAGTGACTCGTGCTGAAGGGGAATTTAATGTCGAGGTCGGAAGTTTGCACCAGGAAAGCAATAAAAATTTAACCGCTATCGAGCAAAATGAAAAACTTCATCAGAACAATTCTGAAGAAGACGCTCCGTTCAGAAACAAAGAATAATAAATCAAATGACAAAAAAGATATTCATCGCCGGTTCGGGCGGAATCGGCGAAGCTGTCGCGCTTCTTCTTGGTGTCTGGTCGGAATTTGAAATTGAACTCACGCTCGGTGATATTGATCAGGAAAATGTGCGAACAGCCAAGGAATTTGTTGAGCGAAACTCGCAGAAAGCTATCAGTGTTCAAACGATTTTGATGGAGGAAGAAACTTTGTCGGAAGCGTTGAAAGCTTCGTTTGAAGATTGTGATATTTTGCTTGACTGCTCGCCCGGTTCTGAGGCTCCGCGAATGGCGCGATATGCAAAAGATTTCAAGATGCATTACGCGAATTTGACAGAATATGTCGCTGAAACCGATGAAATAATTAATCTGGTGAAGGATGCGGAAACCGGATTCGTTTTGCAAACAGGACTCGCGCCCGGATTTATCAATGTTCTGGCGATGTCTCTGTATAAAAAATTCGTCGAACGATTTGAAAATGAGACGGTTGAAAAAATAGGGATGAAGGTTGGCGCTCTGACAGCGCACGCGCATCACCCGCATTTTTATGGTTTTACGTGGTCGCCGATTGGCGTCGCCACCGAATATGTCAAACCCGCGCGTGTTCTGCGCGATTATGAAATCAGACAAATTCCCGCGCTTTCCAGTCGCGAAACAATCATTATCGGCGGGAGAAGTTACGAAGCGGATTTGACATCGGGCGGAGCGGCGGATTTGCCCGATTTTTTTCGCGGAAAAGCCCACTCACTTGATTATAAAACACTGCGCCACGTCGGACATTATAGCTGGGTTGAAAGTGTGATCGAAAAATTCACCGATGAAAACATTCTCGAAAATATTGCTCACCACGAAGATTTGCCGCACCAGTTGCTGGAAAAATTTTTAAAGGAAGTTCCCGCCGTCGAGGACGATTTCGTTTTAGTTCACGCGTCGGTTGACGGTTTTGACGCGCGAGGGACGCGAAGAATGCTTGAGAAATCTTTTTTTGTCGAACCTCTGCAAATTAATGGTCATCACTTGCGGGCGATTCAGACGACAACCGCCGCGCCGCTCTGCGAAGCGGCAGTGATGCTCCTGACAGACAAATATAAGGGCGTAATTTTGCAAAGCCAAATTGTACCGGATGAATTTTTGAACGGCAGTTTTATTAAACGTGTTTATCTCGATTAATATTTTGCAGCTTCATCGGATTGATCATACTTTTAGAGAAACAATATATTTAATGAATAAAAACCTTTTTGCCAAAAATATCTTTGAAAATAAAGTCGCGTTTGTCACGGGCGGCGGCACTGGAATTACCGGCGGCGTTGCTCGCGCATTAGCGGAAAACGGCGCGAAAGTGGCGATTGTTTCCAGGAAAATTGAAAATCTTGAGCCGATGGCGAAGTTAATTAAAGAAACCGGCGGCGAATGTTTGACAATTTCAGTAGACGTCCGCGAATATGCGCAGGTCGAAAACGCCGTTCAAGAAACCGTCAAAAAATTCGGCAAAATTGATATTTTAGTCAACGGCGCGGCAGGAAATTTTTTGTGCGAAGCAAGCGAGCTTTCACCAAATGGTTTTGGAACAGTTGTTGATATTGACACCAAAGGAACATTTAACGTCGCCCGCGCCGCGTTTGAAGAACTAAAAAAATCAAAGGGGCAAATCTTAAATATCAGCGCAACCTTGCATTATGCCGCGACTCCAATGCAGATTCACGTTTCGGCAGCTAAAGCCGGCGTTGACGCGATTACCAGAAATCTGGCTGTCGAGTGGGGAAAATACGGAATTCGCGTCAACGGAATCGCGCCCGGACCGATTGAAGATACCGAGGGAATGAAACGACTTGTACCCGAACCTGTCAAAGAAAAACTAAAGAAGAAAGTTCCGCTCGGACGCTTCGGACGCATCAAAGATATTGAAAACGCGGCGATATTTTTATGTTCTGACGCGGCGGATTTTATCAGCGGCGTTACGCTGGTCGTTGACGGCGGACACTGGCTGAACGGAACAAGCTTTAATTAAACAAAATTATTCAAACGGAACGCTAACTTCTATTTGCACGATGTAAAAATGTGAATAGAAGTTAGCGTTCCATTAAAAAATTATTTACTCAAATAATTCGCCATTTCCTGAAGGAGTTTCACCTAAAATACTTCGCAGGCAGAATGATCATTTTTGCCAGAATACGAACTTGGCAACTTTATTTTTTTAATGTTCATGGTGTTCGTTTTCGTAAGTTGTTTTAAATTTCTGTTCATCTTGTTCGGCTTCCGGATTGAGCAGGCTTTCCAAAATTCGGTAACGCGCGAAAAAGCGAATTTCGGCGCGTGAAAATCTTTCCGCGAAATTCACCATTCTGTCAAAATCGGCGGTCGCCAAATTTTTGATCAACATCACGCCTTTCGGAACATTTTGATAAGCCTGGTTGCGAATCGTGTCAATTCGTAATTCATCGTTTTGCGTTGAACCAGATTCATTAAATTCGTCGAGAATAATCGCCGCGTTGATAATTTCATTAAAATAAGAAATGTTATTTTCGAGAAAAGCGAAACTTTGCTCGGCATCGAAAACTGCGTAAGCTTGGGTCAGATGCAAAACGGTAGTCAGATTTCTACGGTTTTTCATTCTGCCCGAATAGATGCTTCGCGCTTCCTCCAACAGAGCGGTAGCAGTTTTTTTATCATTATTTCCGGCAACTGAAATTGCCAAGGCGGTAAGCACCGCAATTCTCTCTTCATTCGTTTTGAGTTTAACCATCTGCTGCCGGACTTCAGTTAAATCTCCTTTTTCGGCAAGTTTGAGCGGTAGAGCGTTTTCAATCGCTTTTTCCAGGTAATCATATTCGCGTTTGGATTTTATTTTTTTGTGAAACTTTTTCGCGTTCTCAATATTGCCTTCAGAAAAAGCTTTTTCGGCGGCTTTCCAGTATAAATCATCGCGTTCGGCAGCGGTTTTTTTCTCGATAATCTGCACCACCTCATCAACGGATTTGCCTTCCGTTTCAGCCTGAAACTTTTCGGTTATCACCAGAGTGTCAAGCGTCGCGGTTTCCTGCTGACCTATTTTGCTGCGGAGCGCCTGGGCTTTAGCGGGAAAATATTTAGCGATTTCCATGATTGTCTTGGCGAGTTCATACGACGAAAGATACGGTTGTTTTAGATAAACATACGCGAGAACTTCAATCACTTCCTTGTATGAGTTTTCACTCAAAATCAACGGTTTTTTATTTTTTGCCGCTTCTCGTTCAAGCTTTTTGATCGTTTCGAGAAAAGTCTGAAGCTCCCAGGAAGTTATTGTAAAACCACCGCTGTCGACAGGATTCTTCATCGTATTTGATGACATCCCGTTTGAAGACATTATGTTGCTCATCGAATTGCCCGGTGCGCTATTAGACGCATTGATTTTTGTGTCGGCGGTTTTGATTTTGGCGACAATATCCTGAGCTAATTTTGCGCCTAGTTCCGCATCCTTTTTATAAATATCTTCGAGCGTCGAAAATAAATTTGAAGCAATTCCTTCATCCAAATTCTTTTTGGCTATTTCATAAGCTTGTTTCGGGTCTTTCAAATTAATCTGCGCGGCAAGATCGAGTTCAAGAGTTTTATCGTCTTCAAATAAATTGGCGCCGCTTGCATCTTTGCGATTCATCGTCTGCAAAATTTCGAGTGCAAGTTTCGGGTCGCGCGGTGCAATGCTCAATAAAAGTTCGCTGCGCAAAAGTCGAGCGTCATTCACAGTAATATAGCGCTCAGAAATCACTTCGTCCGAAGCATCGACATTTTCCGGCGGAATTTGATCGATCAAAGCGGATAAATCGGAAATCGCGTTTTGAAAAAGAATACGCGCTTGTTTTTCGTCCTTTTCCCAAAGCAGATCAGCGATGCCCAGACGGGCGGTAATTCTGTTTAAGGGAAGCGTAAACTGCTCGGCTTCGCGTGCTAAATTGTTTAATAAAACAAAAGATTTTTCCTGTAATTCAGGAGTAATATCTGTCTTTTTAACGCTTTTGACAACGACCGTCTGTGCGAAAATCTGTCCGGCAAATGCAAGGAAAATAAATATTGTCAGAATTTTTTTGTAAAACATCAGGATGCTCCAATAGAAGGTTGGGTTAATAATAAATCGAACCAGAAATTTAGTAAATACAAATTTCCCGCTCATTGACGTTTAGAACGCGCCCGCTTCCAAAGTTTGCAGTTTTCCCTTAAAATTTATATTTTTATGCTCAAATTATACCCGCAGGCTTTTGAGGAATTTCTCAAACTGTCAGAAACCGGCAATGTCGTTCCCGTTGTCAGAACCGTTCTGGCGGATTTGCACACGCCGGTCGAAGCTTTTCTGCGCGTGGCGGGAGATGCGAAACAGGCTTTCCTTTTTGAATCAATCGAAGGCGGCGAACAAATCGCTCGATATTCTTTCCTGGCGGCAAACCCGTTTATGACGGTGCGCTCGCGTAATTCGCAGACCATTGTTGAAAAAAATGGCGAAGAAACATTTGTCTCCGAAAAAACATTATTTGAGTTTTTGCGGGAACATTTTAAAATTAATAAACTCGCCCGCAAAGAAAATCCTCCACCGCTCTGCGGCGGGGCAATTGGTTTTATCGCTTATGATGCGGCGCGTTGGTTTGAAAAATCTTTAAATTTTAATCAAAATTTCGAAAAAGATGATTCTGTCTGGATGTTTTTCCGCAGCCTTTTGGTTTTTGACCGTCTTAATCAACAAATTGAAATTGTTTCAATCGTGATGACAGATGAAGCGCAAAACAACCAGGAAAAACTGCGTCAATTATTTGAAGATGCCGTCGCTGAAACCGAGCAAATTGAAAAGCTTCTGCAAAAACATCTGACGCTCAATTTTGAAAAACCCCCTAAAAGTTCGGAAATATCCTCTGAATTTACATCAAACTGGGAGAAAGAGGATTTCCTTCGAGCAGTTGAAGCAGTCAAAGAAAAAATTTTTGCCGGCGACTGTTACCAAGTTGTACTTTCGCAAAAATTCCAGAGACGGATTTCAGCTTCGCCCATCAATGTTTATCGCGCTCTGCGTACGACAAATCCCTCTCCGTACATGTTTTATATCAAATTCGGAGAAGAAAATCTGATCGGCGCGTCCCCGGAAATGTTAATTCGCTGTCACGGCAGAAAACTAGAATATCGTCCGATCGCCGGGACTAGAATTCGCGGCAAAAACATAGAAGAGGATTTAATTTTAGCCGAAGAATTACGCGCCGACACCAAAGAAATTTCCGAACATACAATGCTGGTTGATTTGGGACGCAATGATTTGGGTCGTGTCGCCGAGTTTGGTTCGGTCGAAGTTGAAACTTTAATGAAGGTTGAAAAATATTCGCACGTTCAGCATCTGGTAACGAGCTTGAAGGCAAATTTGCGTGTGAACTTTGACCGTTTTGATGCGTTGGCGGCTTGTTTTCCGGCAGGAACGGTTTCGGGCGCGCCGAAAGTTCGGGCGATGCAGATTATTGACGAATTAGAGCCGACAAAACGCAATGTTTATGCCGGTGCGATCGGTTATATCGATTATGCTGAAAATCTAGATACGTGCATTGCGATTCGTACAATCAGTTTACAAAACGGAATGGCTTCAATTCAGGCGGGAGCGGGAATCGTCGCCGATTCAATTCCCGAAAGTGAATATGAAGAAACAGAAAATAAGGCTCGTGCTTTAATTAAGGCGATTGAAATGGCGGAAATGTTGATTGAAAATTAATCTATTTTTTCGAAAGTTTTAAGATTTAATCTGCCTGACTTTTGTTGGCGGCAATCATTGGAATCAACTCAAAATCTATTTTGCCTTCTTCAATTTCCCGCATTGCGATACGCGTCACCTTGCTTTTTCGCGGATCCATTTCGACACGGGGATTCGCTCCGCGCTGTAATTGTTTACTGCGCTGCGCTGCTAAAATTATTTTGCGATATTTTGAATCGATTTCAGGGGTTACTTTTGGCTCTGCGGTAATTTCTTCGACAAGTTTTTCGGTTTGCTCAACCATAATTTTAATCTCCGGCAATATATTTTTCAACGCTCGATGCATCGAAACTATCTAGGATAGCCTTTATTGAACCGCTTTGTCTAACGCGCTTTAATCTCTCCGCCAAAATAATACTCTTCAAATCATTCGTCGCTTTGGTAACTTCATTGTTGACAATAATATATTCAAATTCCTTGAAGCGTCCGACTTCGCGAAAAGAATTTTTTAGACGCAAATCCAAATCCGCCTTTTTCTCAGTAGCTCGCGCCGTCAGACGCTTTTGCAAAATTTCAAACGACGGCGGTAAAATAAATACGCTGACGGCTTCGGGAAACTGTTTTCGGACGCTTTCCGCGCCCTGCACGTCAATTTCCAAAACAACGTCGCGCCCCGCTTCGATTTTGGCTTTGACAAAACTTAGAGAAGTTCCGTAAAAATTGCCGTGAACTTCGGCAAATTCCAGAAATTCTCTTCTTTTTATCAATTCCTCAAATTGGTGTTTGCCGACAAAAAAATAATCTTTGCCGTTTTCTTCTCCGGTGCGCATTTCGCGGGTTGTGAAGGAGATCGAGTAGCCAATGTTCGGTAAAACTTTCAAAACCTCTTTAATCAGTGTACCTTTGCCGCCGCCGGAAGGTGAACTGACAATAATTAAATTACCCTTCATAAATAATCATTTGTAAATGGAAAATCGAAAAGTAGTAAGTTATAGACTTTCACTTATTACTTTCCATTTACCACTTACCACTATTCTACGTTTTGAATCTGCTCGCGGATTTTTTCAATGTCAGATTTTATCGCCAGAGCCGATTCTTTGACAATCATATTATTTGTTTTCGAAGCGATTGTGTTTGCTTCGCGGTTTAATTCCTGAGTGAGAAAATCGAGCCGTTTGCCGATTTCTTTTTCTTCATTCATAATCGCGCGAAATTGTTCGAGATGACTTTTGAGTCGCGTGATTTCTTCGGAAATATCGCTCCGGTCGGCTAAATACGCTACTTCCTGGGCGAGTCTCGCCTGATCAATCTCAATTTGCGAATCACTCTTGGCGAGAAAATCTGCTACACGCTTTGAAAGTCTCTGGTAATATTCTTCAGCGACATTCGCGCCTTCGGATTCGATACTAGGCAAATGATTTTCAATTGCGAGAAGTCGTTCGGTCAATTCGGTTTTCAAAGATTCGCCTTCGGTTTCGCGCATTTGTTCTAGTTCGTTGAGCGCGATTCTAAAAGAATTTTCGACCGCTTCAATAAAATCCGCGCTCAAATCCTCGGCTTTCGTCTGCAGAGCGTTTGGCAGGCGAGCGATAACATTCAAGTCTGGTTCGCCGGAAAGCGCGAATTCTGTCTGCATCGTTTTCAGAGCCGACAAATATCCGTTGATCAAAGGTCGATTCAGTTCGTATGCAGTATCAGATGTGCGCTCGTAATTAATAAATACTTCAACCCTCCCGCGCGATAATCTCGAAGAAATTAAACGTTTTAAGTTTGCTTCGAGCGTTTGCAGTTCGCTTGCGAGCCGCAAATTTAAGTCTAAAAAACGATTGTTGACAGTTTTTATTTCGACGGAAACGGCAAAATTTTCTTCCGAAACCGCCCCGCGTCCAAATCCGGTCATTGACTTCATAATCAATTAACAGTTATCAACTGTCAGATATTAGTTAGCGCTCATCAAATCTTTTGACTGCTAACTGCTCACTGTTGACTGATCACTGTTCTCCTCTTCAAAAAATTGTAATTCGTAAAGTTTTCTATACACGCC
>Ga0136640_10000561_pt1 | contig 14401 bp, 15 predicted proteins | sample AntDrymUQ8642106_2_FD_105498 | JGI IMG/M metagenome (GOLD analysis project Ga0136640, IMG submission 105498) | Polar desert sand microbial communities from Dry Valleys, Antarctica - metaG UQ864 (21.06) | ecosystem: Environmental > Terrestrial > Soil > Desert | place: Antarctica: Dry Valley...
CATAATAAATAAAAATTAAAACCCAATTAAACACAGGTTTTTGACGCTACTTTGTGTCATAAGTCGTGTCCTAACTAAAATCTCATAATTCAGTACGATTGTTGACTTATGAGACAATTTTTTTGACACTTTTTGAGATTTGGTTTTTACCGTAAAGCATCGTTTCCAGATGAGCGGCGGCTTCGGCTTGCATACTTGGTAGGACGTGCGAATAAACGTCTAAAGTCAAAGCAATTGTTGAATGTCCTAGCCGTTCGCTAACAATTTTCGCGTGAACACCCGCTTTCAATAACAAAGTGGCGTGAGAGTGTCGCAAATCGTAAAGCCTTAAAGATGTGCGAAGTTTTGAATTTCTTAATACTCGTTTATAAACCTGTGTGATGTTTGAATGTGTCGTAGGCGTTCCGACTTCCGAAGGAAAAACTAAATCGTGATTTTGCCAAGCCGCACCAAGTTTCAATCGTTCTTCATTTTGCTTTCTGCGATGTGTGCGAAGTTCACTAACTAAACTGACAGGCAAAGGCAAAATGCGGCGTGAACTTTTTGTTTTGGGTTCGGAAAAATACTATTTGCTTTTTGGAAGTCTTACTACAGTGCGACGAACGGTTGCCGTTTTTTGTAGAAAACGAGGTCAATGTAAAAATGGTCGCCGTCAATCGTGATGCGTTTCTGGCGGGCGACGAACGAAAAGCCTTTGCCAAATTCGAGCAGAAATTCCTGTAAGTGGTCGAGCAATGCTTGTTCGATGTCCGATTCGGTTAGTTCGGGCGCGTCTTTGAGATTCAAAAACTCCAGCACGAACAGGTCTTTGACAAAATCCTGCGGGTGATACTTATCTTTCGACGCTCTGCCCGCTTCGAGCATTTTTCGTTTATCTTGTGATGCGCCGGTACGTTCAAAGAAAAACGAGTTTATCTGGCGTTCAAGTTCGCGGGTTGACCAATTGCCCGCCACACTTTCTGTTTCGTAAAATTCACGCGCCGCGTCTGATTCGACTTTCAAAAGCAAGCGATAATGCGTCTAACTCAATTCTCGACGCGCTGCGTCGAGAAAGTTCGGAAACTTCAAATAAAAGTTTCGCATATGCCAGAGATTCGATTTGTCAAAGCCTTTGAGCTTCGCCGCCCGTAAGCGTTTCGACAAATCTTCAATCAAACTGTCGCCGTAATTCGCACGCTCGCTGCCTTTCTGTTCCTGTTCGACAATCGCTCCGCCGATTCGCCAATACGCCTCAACCATTTCTGAATTGATGCTTCGCGCAACCTGCGCCCGCGCCGCATCTAAAATCCCACGCACGCGCTCAAACAGCCGCGAAGTTTCGGCTAAATTTTCTCGCTCGCCTTTCACCAATTTATTTTCGTTCACTTCACTATTTGCTAACTCTTCAACTTTGCCGATGTATTGAACTTTTTGCGTTCCGTTTTTTACCGTCGGATAAATTGTCAAAGATTTTAATTCTTCGGGCAGATGAGCCGCGCCTTCGGGAAAGATTTTCAGCAGTTCGCTTTTGAAAACTCGTTTTCTCTCGTCTGCGTCAAGAACAATTAAATTCAAGTCTTCGGTTTTTTTGACGAGTTTCCAAGCCCTTTCGACATCTTTGATAACTTGCGCCCGCGCATCGTTCCGGTTTAATTCAATTGCCTTTTTTGGCTCGACCAAAGCAATCAACTTTTTCCGCAAAACTTTTCTTTCAGTTTCGGCTTTTTCGATTTCGATTTTATAAAAGTCCAGCTTTTCCCAGTCGGGCATCATTCCTTCGGTCGAGAGTTCGCCGCTTTTGTAGCTGGCTTCAAGAATTGCGACAAGTGAACTCTGCCCGTCGAAAAGAGTTTGCGATTGCGCCTTTTTTCTCTCAAAAGTTTCCGCCTGAAGAAGTAAATCGTTAATTTCGGCGCGAATTCGTAAAACAGTTTCGGCGCGACGAAGTGAAAATTGGGCGAGTTGCAGTTTTCGCGTTTGTCGTTCGCCGCCGCCGAAGACGTTTCGCAGAATCTGGACGGAAAGCGTCAGCGGGTCAATTGCTTTTTTACTCCTTTTTCGTCTTTTACGACTTCTAAAAACCGAATTTCTAGCAATAAATCCAAATTTATTTCCTTTTCCGCGTTAATTTTTGCGCGTAACCATTTCTCGTCGTCGGAGCCCAGATTCGTCTGAGGTTTTTTTCTTTGCGGAGGGAAAATTTTAATCTGTAGGATGACGGCACAAGTTTTGCCATTGGTTTTAGTTCGAGTGAGGTGTTCTATGATTTTGAAGAATTTTATGTCGCAAATTTTGTTGATATTGTTTTTAACTTTTACCCCTTTTAGCAATTCGCCGGCGCAGAGCCGGATTGACAATATTTTAATTAATGAAGCCGAAAAAATTACCCGTGATACTTTTACTTTCTCGATGAGAACGCCGAAGGGCGCACGCGTTTTCGCGGTTAGTAAACCGACTTCTAAAATGCTCAACTCAATCGATGCCGGTTTGGCTGATTTATTTACGGTTGCGCTCCGCAACGGTTATTCAAAGCGGCTTAATTATTCTGATTATACGATTTTCATTGCGAAAGCTGACCGATTTAAAAATAGCGCCAACCAATATTCACCCGATGTTGCAATCGGCGCGGCTCAATATGCGGGAAGCGTCTATGACCAGGGCGGATTTGTATATGCCGCTGGAATGGTTCTGGCGTTTAATCCGTGCGCTTTTGTGATTGCTGAACATACCAAAGATTTTCAGCGTGTGTCCGAAGTGGTTCGCTTTGAAGGCGAACATCTTGTTCTGTACCATAACAATCGAAAACATTACAACAAAACTGCCGATCACAGTCAGGGCGGCGGACATCCGATTCTGCAATGAAATTCAAGATTCTAAATTTAACACTTAGAATTTTGCACAATGCATTTTAAATTTTGAATTTAGAATCTCCACATCCGATTTCGTGCATCTCATAGACCATATTGTAAATGAATATTGATGGGCAGACGGCAAAAATTTTGGTGGAACGCGAAGATACAACGTAAACACATCAATTTCAAATGTTTTTTATTTCGTGGCACATTCATTGCAGTTAAGCTTCGCGGATGTCGTAGTTTGATAAAACTCGCGAAGATGGAGGTCAGCTATGAACTTTTGGATTTTAACTACCAAAGTCTTTGCGTTTTTTCTTTTGTTCTTTGTCAGCTTCGTTTCGGCAAATGCCCAAATGGAGACCAGCATTTATCAGCTTTCGAGCGGAACAAAAATTCGTGTCAAAATGGACAACGAAATTAACTCAAAAGTTTCCAGCGAAAAAGATACGTTCACCGCAATAATTGTTGAGTCGACGACCCAACGACAAGCAGTTTTCTTGCCGCCTGGAACAATTTTTGAAGGTGTTGTTACGAAAGTTAAGCGCGCTTCTTTAAACGGGAAACACGGAAAATTAATTGTTTTATTCAATTTGATGCGATTCCCGAACGGCGAGAAAAGAGAAATTGAAGGTGTTTTAAATAACGAGTTTAAGGCTGATTCGACATCGAGCGTAAATGTTTTGACAATTGCCGGCGGAACAGCGCTTGGAACACTTTTAGGCGTTTCGTCCAAAGTAAATAAAGGAGCGTTGATTGGCGCGGGAATTGGTTTTAGCGCGGGAGCCGGCATAGTTTTTTTAAAGAAAGGCAAAGATGTCGGTATCAAATCGGACGAAGAATTTGAAATTAAATTAACAAAGGACGTGACTTTACCAATCAAAGATTTCTGATAAAAAGTTTATAAGTTTGGTCGTTGGCGAGAGAGCTTATGCGACCATTTAAAAAGCCTGACGCGAAGGGGAGAGCGCGTCAGGCTTTTTGTTTTTTGTTTAAAAAATGTACTTTATCGTGTTTGCCGTCAAAGTATCAGCCGTGATAAAACAAGGTCTTAACGCTTTATCTTAAAAGATTTTTATTTTTTTAAACAGGAAGGTATAAATATGGCTGGACGAAATAAAATTACCGTAGTCGGCGCCGGAAATGTCGGGGCGACCGCTGCGCACTGGATTGCAAGTAAAGAATTGGCAGACGTTGTTTTAATCGACATTGTTGAGGGAACACCGCAAGGAAAATCGCTTGATTTGGCGCAGTCGGCTCCGATTGACGGTTTTGACGTAAATTTAAAAGGAGTCAATTCTTATGAAGAATCAAAAGATTCAGATGTCATAATAATCACTGCCGGACTTCCGCGAAAGCCTGGAATGAGCCGCGACGACCTATTAAAAACCAACGCTGATATTGTCGGCAAGGTAACGGAAGAAGTCGTTAAATATTCGCCGAACGCATTTATTATTGTCGTTTCAAATCCGCTTGACGCAATGACTCAGGTTGCTTATAAGCGTTCGGGATTCCCGAAAAATCGCGTACTTGGAATGGCTGGCGTTTTGGATTCGGCGCGGATGCGTTGTTTCCTTGCCGAAGCTCTGGAAGTTTCGGTTGAAAATGTGACCGCTTTTGTCCTCGGCGGACACGGCGACACAATGGTTCCGCTTCCGCGTTATTCAACCTGCGCGGGCATTCCCGTCACAGAGCTTTTGCCAAAAGAAAAAATTGACGAAATTGTTAAACGAACGGCGAATGGCGGCGCGGAAATTGTCGGACTTCTGAAAACAGGCTCGGCTTTTTACGCGCCTTCGCTCGCGGCGGTCGAAATGGCAGAAGCGATTTTAAAAGATAAAAAGAAAATTCTGCCCTGCGCCGTCCTTTTAGAAGGTGAATACGGAATTAATAATTTATTTGTCGGTGTTCCGTGCAAACTCGGAAAAGACGGCGTTGAGCAAATTATCGAGATTTCGCTCACTAACGACGAACGCGCCGCTTTACAAAAAAGCGCTGGTTCGGTTCAGGAATTGATCGACATTCTTGGTGTTTAGTTAATAAGAAAATTTCCGGTAATTTGTTAATTACCGGAAATTTTTATAATCAAATAATTTGTTTTAAAGATTTGAAGAAAGGACAAATCGTACTTGCCTTTCTTCTTATTTTTTAAAAGTTTATTTTCGTAACCAGCCAAACAAAGCGTTGATGGTAACATCGCGATTAGTTTCGTAGATAGCCCGCGTCAGAGGAATGCTCATCGGACAAACCTGAACGCAATTTTGAGCATTTCCGCAGTTGGTAATTCCGTCATCACCAAGTAAGCCTTCGAGCCGCACATCAATGTCAGCCTTGCCTGTCGGATGCATATTAAATAACTTCGCTTGGGCAATTGCCTGCGGTCCGATGTAATTGTCGTCGTGATACTGCGGACACGCTTCCAAACAGCACCCGCACGTCATACAGCGTGAATATGCGTAACGCTCCTGCTGAACCTCCTGCGTCATTGTCGGACCCGGACCGAGGCTGTGCGTACCGTCGAGTTCAACCCAGGCGTGAACCTGTTTCAGATGGTCAAACATTTTCGTTCGATCAACCTGCAAATCACGCACGTTCGGAAACTTTGACATCGGCTCAAGAGTTATTTGATTTCCACCGCTTGTCAATAGCAAGTCATCCACCAGTGCCGAACACGATTGTCGCACACGCCCGTTGATGACCATCGTGCAGGTGCCGCAAACTTGTTCGAGACAACTCATACTCCAAACCGGCGGCGTTGTTTGTTTACCGTCTTTGGTAACCGGATTTTTGCGGATTTCCATCAGCGCGGAAATCACGTTTAAGCTTTTGCGATAAGGAATTTCAAATGTTTCCGTATATTGTGCCGCGCCGAGTTTTTCGCGACGCGAGACGCGAAACTCAACGGTCTTCGGTGGATTCGTTAGACGCTTTTTTTCGATGTGTTCAGTTTTCTGGCTCATAAATTTTCTTCAAATTCAACTAAGTCATAAATGTCTTCCAGCGAAAGTGTCGTTTCAACCGACTCGAGATAAACTTCGCTGGTTAAACCAATTGTCGCTCTATAATTCCAAGTACCGTCGGGCTGTCGAACATACTGCTGAATCCCCGGACGATTTTGCGAAACTAAAACATATTCCCGAAATGATTCTACGTTTTGATATGTAAAAAACTTGTCGTTTTTGTCGTATTCTTTTGTACTTTGTGACAACATTTCAAATAACAGAATCGGATTTTCGGTAATATCGCGTTTACCCTTGTGATAAATTCGTTCTCTGCAAACGACTGTCACATCGGGGTAGAAAAAAGTTCCGACCTCCTCAATCCAAACTTTCATATCGCTGGCGAAAGTTTTACATTTTTTACATTTGCCGCGCAATTTTATTTTCAGTTGAGAAGCAATGTTCAAGGTTATGTCGTTATGCGCTTCGGTTCCACCGGCTAGTTTGAAGATATAGCCGTTGACATATTCGCTTCGGTATTCGGCACGTTTTTCCAAAGTGAGATATTCTTCGGCGGTATATTTTTTTTCTGTTCGGTTGTGTCGACATTTTATCGTTCGTCCGTCTGTTTACCGCCGGCGGCATCAATGTCTTTTCCCTGCTCGGCACGTGTTTCCGCTTCAGTTTCCGGGTCAATCAATTCGCCTTTTGGTTGGCTCCAAATCTTTGCGCCGCTCAAGTTTTCCGGCTTTTGGTCATAACCGGCTTCGGTAATTTGCTCCGCTCCGTCTTTGACCGGCAATCCCGATGCGGCGGCTTGCGAGGCAATTTCCAAAGTTTCAGCTGCCTGCTTCCCTTCTTCCTTTTTTGCGCCTTTCGAATAATCACGCTTGCGTGGTTCGATCAAACCGACATCAACCGCTTCATAGCTCAAAATCGGCGCTTCGGCTGACCACTCCGCAACCGTTGTTTTCATAAACTTTTCATCATTGCGATCCGGAAAATCCGGTTTGTAATGCGCGCCGCGTGATTCGTCGCGGGCGAGCGCGCCAAGCGTGATCACGCGGGCGAGTTCCAGCATATTCTTTAATTGCCGGGCGTGAGGAACGGCTTGCGTCGCCCACAAATTTGAATCGTTTATCGAGATGCGCTTGAATCGGTCCTGCAGTTCGAGCAGTTTTTCATCAGTAGCTTTGAGACGGTCATTGTAGCGGACAACCGTGACATTATCGGTCATCCATTTGCCCATTTCCTCGTGCAGTTTGTATTGACTTTCGCCGCCGCTCTGGTTGATTAGACCGAGGTTTATTTCTTGTTGTTTTTTCAGTTCCGATGTATGAATACCGTTTGATTCTGAATTACCGCGCTCGACATTTTTGGCATAATCAATTGCCGAGGGCGCGGCAACAAAACCGCCGTAAACACAAGAAACTAAGGAGTTTGCGCCGAGACGATTCGCGCCGTGAATCGAATAATCGCATTCGCCTGCCGCGAAAAGTCCGGGAATATTCGTTTTTTGGTCAAAATCAACCCACAAACCACCCATCGAGTAATGAACTCCGGGAAAAATTCGCATCGGCACGTGGCGCGGATCATCGCCAACGAACATTTCGTAAATTTCTAAAATTGCGCCCAGTTTCCGATCGAGAGTTTCTGCGGGAATATGCGTCAAATCAAGATAAACCTGATTCTCGCCGTTCACGCCGTGACCTTCGATACAAATCTGGAAAATTTCGCGCGTGGCAATATCGCGCGGAACGAGATTTCCGTAAGCCGGATATTTTTCTTCGAGAAAATAGTTGCGTTCAGCTTCGGGGATATTTTTTGCGGTGCGTGTGTCCTTTGCATTGCGCGGAACCCAGACGCGCCCGCCTTCGCCGCGCGCCGATTCTGACATTAGACGCAATTTGTCTTCGCCCGGAATCGAAGTCGGATGAACCTGTATAAATTCGCCGTTCGCGTATTTCGCGCCCTGCTGGTAACAAGCCGAAACCGCGCTTCCCGTACAGACCATCGAATTTGTCGATTTTCCGAAAATTAATCCGGGTCCGCCCGTCGCCATAATTACAGCATCTGCGTTAAACGCTTTTAATTCCAAAGTTTGCAGATTCATCGCAATCAGACCGCGGCAAACTTGATGATTATCCAAAACAAGGGACAACATTTCCCAGCCTTCATATTTATCGACTTTTCCTTCGGATTCAAAACGCCTGACTTGTTCGTCAAGCGCGTAAAGAAGCTGCTGCCCGGTTGAGGCGCCAGCAAACGCCGTACGGTGATGAAGCGTTCCGCCAAACCTTCGAAAATCGAGCAGTCCTTCTTTCGTACGCGAGAACGGAACGCCCATTCGGTCAAACAGATAAATGATATCCGGAGCCATCTCGCACATTTTTTGAACCGGTGGTTGATTTGCCAGAAAATCTCCACCGTAGACTGTGTCGTCAAAATGCTTAAAGGGAGAATCGCCTTCGCCTTTGGTATTGACCGCGCCGTTAATTCCCCCCTGCGCGCAAACTGAATGCGAACGCTTGACCGGAACCACCGAAAGCAAATCTACGTCGTGTCCGGCTTCAGCAATCTTCATCGTTGCTGCCAGTCCGGCAAGTCCACCGCCAACAACCGCAATTTTTAATTTGTTACTTGTTGCCATAATTTTTTGATTCAGAAACTATATTTATTTTTCAGACACAAGTCCGGAAATTTTGAACGCTAAAACTTTTGCGGTATAACAATTTCCTTTTCTTCAACCTTTTCGCAAAACGCTCTCGGAAGTAATCCGCACGGCTCAATAAACGCGACCGCCGCGTTGATTCCGACCACCGAAAGTAGAATGGATAATCCGATGCTGCCGTAGAGCGCGTATCTTTGCGCTTTTTCTCCGATGACAATCCCCCAATCGACGGCGAATAAAAAGAATCCATAAGCTAGATGCCAGGCAGTTGCCGTGACGCCCAAAATATAAAAAATTAAAATCCAGATATTTTTGAATTCCGCCGCAACAATTGCAAAAGCTTTGTCTGCATTGCCCGCAACCGGATTACCGTATGATTCCAAACCGGGAATCAAACCGAAACGCAAATTCGCGAGATGGAAAATAAGAAAAAAGAATAGAAAAACGCCCGTTACGCGCTGAAAAACGTAAAACCAGTTACGCCCGTACCCATAGTTGGAAACATTGCTCCGCGCTTCTGCCGAAATAAATATACCGTAAATCGAATGAAATAGAAGCGGCAGGAAAATTCCGCCGATTTCAACAAACAATAAATATGGAATGTGATGAATATCAGCAACGGAGTCATTAAAAACCTGGTCGCCGCTCATCGATTTTGAATTTGTGAACAGATGCACGAAATAGAAAGTTCCAAGCGGTACAATTCCTGTTATCTGATGCAATTTACGCATCAAAAAGGTTTTGCTGATTTTAATCGCCATTTATCTAAGCCTCTTTAACTGACAAGTATTTTAAGTGCGGAAAAGTCCATATTATATTTGGCAAATCGCTTAAAACGCAAATATTTCGCCACACTTTTTTTGACCGTTTTTAATTTATCAATTTCTGCAATTTGTATATTACTCTCTCTTGAAAATAAGATAAAATGAATTCTCTTGCACAAATTGTGTAGAAATACTTATTATTAAATGGTAAGTGTAAATTTGTAAGTGGCAAATGAGAAATTTTGTTTTCATTTATCACTTATCATTTACTGTGTACAACTTAAGAAAATGCACATCGAAACATTGAAAATATTTTGCGACCTCGTTGAAATGCAAAGTTTTTCGCTTGCCGCTGAACGCAATTTTGTCACGCAATCCGCTGTCAGCCAACAAGTTCGTACACTCGAAGAAAAGTTTAAACGTCGTCTGCTCGAACGGGTCAGAGGCAGACGTGAAGTGCGCCTGACACCCGCCGGAGAAGTTTTTTATCGTGAATCGAAAAATGTTTTGGCAAGTTACGACCAATTAAATGAAGGAATGAGCGGACTCGTCGGGAAAATTAGCGGCACCGTCAAAGTCGCTACTGTTTACAGCGTCGGTTTGCACGAACTGCCGCCAAAAGTGCGCGAATTTATGTCGAAATTCCCTGCCGCAAAGATTGATCTCGAATATTCTCGCACAACGCGCGTAGTTCGAGATGTCATAAATGGCACGGTTGAACTCGGCGTCGTCGCCTTTCCGGAACCGAGACGCGGTTTAACCATTGTATTGATGGCGAGTGACCGTCTTGTATTGATTTGTCCGCCCGAACATGAATTTGCCGATCGCGAGGAGATAAAAGTTACAGAACTAAAAGGTCGCGATTTTGTGCTTTTTGAACGCGATATTCCGACTCGTAAAGCAACCGACAAAATTTTGAAATCCTACGGCGTGGATATTCGCAAAGTTGCTGAATTTGACAACATAGAAACAATCAAGCGCTCGGTCGAAGTCGGTTTCGGGTTAGCAATTGTACCCCATCCATCAGTTATGGACGAAGAAAAAAATGGTCAGCTGTGCGTCATCGAACTTGCCGAAAAAGACTGGATTCGTCCCGTTGGTGTGGTTTATCGCACTGACCGAACGCTTTCGATTGCGGCGAAAAAATTTGTCCAGTTGCTTGAGAACAATTCGTAAAAATAACCGAATCAGCTTTTTAACAGGCGTTCATATGTTATTGATAAACTTCTTTGTTAAAAGGTTGTTTCGTGGGTCGGCAAAATAACATCGAACGCTATGAGCTTAAAAAATTTCTTGACACAGATTAAATAAAAGAGTAAAAGTTTGACGTTAGCTATTTAAAACATTTAAGGAGAAAGAGATGGCAACTTCAAAAACAAACAAAGCTTCTTCAAAATCATCAACGACTACCAAAAAATCTACTCCGGACAAAAGTTCCGCCCCGACGACTAAAAAAACAGCTTCATCAAAATCAGCTTCAGCCCCAAATTCTAAAAATTCTTCTACCCCAGCAAAAACATCACCTGACAGGAAAGCTGCGACAAGCAAGAGCGCCAGTTCCTCTGATAAAAAATCTACAAATTCTACTAAGAAAAGCACGAGTCCTAAAAAGAAGGCGCCGGCACGAAGTTCATCCAAACCGGGTATTCTCAGTAAAGTAGCAGATGCGGTTACTGAAGTTGTTAAAGGAGCGGCGGTTGGCGCAGCAACAGGCGCGGTGACGGGTGCAATTGAAGCCGGAGGAGAAGTTATCGGTAGTAGTCAAGAAACCAAAACCTCAAGCAACCAGAGCGAAGCAAAAAATAAAACTACTCCGGGTAAAAGCAAAACCATTGCTAAGAAAACTTCGACTAAAAGTAAAACTGCCTCGGCAAAAAAATCTACTAAAAGCAGCAAATAAATTTGTTACTTTGTCTTTTAAAAACTAATCCAAATTTAAGACTAAAACACTTCTTTAGTGATTTTTATCTTTGATTTGGATTCTGTTTTTCTCAATAAAATTTAATTGTCCTATAGTATTCAAAACCTAAAAGGTTTTCAGAAAGGCGATACGTCCTCTTCGTCATTATCAAATACAATCCGGCGCTTTATCTTCGGCTGTTTTTCTTCGCGTAAATCTTCGGCTTTAACAACCTCTAAAACAGGATTGCCATTTTCGTCTTTCACCAAAATTTCGATGCGCCGCTCGGCTTGATTTAATCGCTCCTGGCATTCTCTTGAAAGCTTAACGCCGTCTTCAAAAAGTTTGAGACTTTCCTCCAGCGACAAATCTCCGTCTTCGAGTTTGCGCACGATTTTTTCCAATTCTTGCAGAGAAGTTTCAAAAGTTTGCTTTTTTTCAGCCATAAATTATTTAAAAACGTTTTCGAGTTCCTTTAGTAAATCACCCAGATTCTTAATTCCGAAATTTTCACCGGCTTTATTAATTCCGTTGCTTTTTGCCAGAACGATTAACTGTTGACCGATTTTCTCCGCCACTTGGCGCGATAATTCTTCATCTTTAATGCCGACAACCCGCCATCGTTCGCCGTTTCGTTTTAAGGTCAACTCCAGCGGGCGATCCTGCGATTTGCTTTTAATAATTGATATATCATTATCCGTGGTTATATCCAATAGTTTTCCAGCACCGAGGGTGACTGCCCAAATTCGCACGTTTTCAAATTTTTTAGATTTATCACGAATAAGAGCCGGGATTTCCGCGCGCGCGCGTTCTTTGATTGCCGGCATAATCGGCGCAGCAACTTGCGCGACCCTCGCAATCGTCTGCGGCGGAACATTGCGCCCGTAAAGCTCAATCGCTTTATCAGTAATCTGCGGCACAAAATCATCGACAACGGCATTTGTATCGACTAAATCGTCAAACGCCGCCTGATCATCACGCCGCGCAGCGTCAATAAGGAGAGCAAGCGAGTACTGCGGGGTTTTTTTCAAATTTTGCCAGTAAAGATAGCCGCCGAGTGCCGCTATTAAACCGACAAATAAAATTACAACACCGAATATTTTGAGAATTTTTACGAAAATACTTTTTTTAAGCGGCTTCTGATAATCACCGAATTGAGGCGTGTTCGCACCGGAACCTGCGGCACCGGATTTCTTTTGCTCACCCAAATCGATTACAAATTTTGACATCTTTAATTTTCTACCAGTTTTACTTCCGCTTCTATTCTGCCACGCGACAGACGAATTTTCACGCGCTCGTTTTGTTTTATTTGCTCCGCATCACGCACAATTTTTCCCGTCTCAGTCTGGACAATCGAAAAACCTCTTTTCAAAACTGCCAGCGGCGAAAGCGCGTCGAGCGACGCCATTTCAATTTTTAGATGTTCGTCATTTTTATCAAAAACATTTTTTATAGCGGAAATTTGTTTTTGCTTGAGAAGTGCCAAACGGATTTTCTTATCACCCAGTTTTGAAGCGAGTTTCAGCGGCGACAGGCGTTTAACAAGCGTTTCCAAGTTTTTACGATGAATTTTCAATTTGTCTGATACGGCATCGCTGAGTTGTGTTTGAAAATCTTCGACTTCATATAACAAATCTTTGATGTCGGCGGGAAACTCCGTAAAAACCCGTGATAGCGCCAGTTCCTGCAAATCAGAACGAAGGCGCAAAATTTTGTAGTCGGCAAATTGCTGTAAGTCCTGAACTTTTTGATTGATAAACGCCTCAATTTGATACTCGCTTTCGGCAACGATTTCGGCGGCGGCGGAAGGTGTCGGGGCGCGACGGTCGGAAACAAAATCGGCAATCGTAAAATCAATTTCGTGTCCGACGGCAGAAATTATCGGAATCTTTGAAGAGCGAATCGCCCGCGCTACTCTTTCTTCATTAAACGCCCATAAATCTTCGGACGAACCGCCGCCGCGCCCAACAATCAACACGTCAATTTTTTCATCAATTTCAGCTTTGTTATTAAACTTGTTGGCTGTTTCAATCGCCTTAGTAATTTCTTCGCCCGCTGTTTCGCCCTGCACGCGCGTCGGAATCAAAACGATATTGACGGTGCGCGTGCGGCGCGACAACACATTCAAAATATCGTGAAAAGCCGCGCCGTTCGGAGAAGTGACGACGCCGATTCTTCTAGGGAAAAAAGGCAGCTCGCGCTTTAATTCTTCGCTGAACAGACCTTCGCGGGCGAGTTTCGCTTTAATCTGCTCAAAAGCTACTTTGAGCGCGCCCTCGCCGACCGGTTCGAGCGATTCGACGAGCATTTGATATTCGCCCTTCGGCTGATAAACGCTGAGTTTTCCGCGCACGCGAACCTGAAGTCCGTCGAACGGCTGAAATCTTATTCTTAGATTATTTCTTATATAACATGCCGCTTTGAGTTGTGAATCGCCGTCGTGGAGCGTGAAATACCAATGACCGGAATTCGCCGCGACAAAATTGACAATTTCCGCTTCGACCCAAACAGTCCTAAAGCATTTTTCAAGTTCCCCCTTGACCTGTTCGTTCAGCTCCGAAATCGTCAGCGGTCGGCTTTCCTGTTCATCAAAAAGAGATTGTAAAAGAGTTGATTTCATCTAAAATTTCGTCTTAAATTCCTGCGCAAACTTTATCTATCAACGACTTTTTGTTCGACTGAAAATGCCTGACTGTAATTTATCTTCATCAATAATTTGAGTTTTAATTTCCATCTGTTTGGCGGCGTCGGCATTTTCCAAAATTAGTTGAAATTGATTTGCGCGAGCCTCAATAATAAGTTTTCGCAAAAAATCTTTTTGCGCGGCACTCAACAAATTTACTTTTGCAAAATCAGAGACTTCACTTTCGTTTGAACTTTGCGTAATCGCGCCTTTAAGTTTTTTGGACGTTATTTTGACGACCGGGAAGCATTTTAATTTTTCACCGTTAACGAGCAAATTTTGCAGATTCGTGTAAATCATCATTTTTACAAGCGCATCTTTGATGTCGTTTTCGTTTGGCAGAATAGAACGTTGGCTGTGTTTTGCTTCGATCAAATAAAAATTTTTCGCCTCTTTTCTTGTTTCATCGACTGTAAAAAAATATTTCCCGAATAGCGCGTTGGTAATCGTCAGACGCTGTTTGGTCGCGGTTGCCAGAGCTTCTTTCGGCTGGACGGTTTGAAATTCTCTGGTTTGCGCTTTCTGCGATTTACCACGGGAGAATCCGACGAATTTTTGCGGCGTTTCGGCAAAATCGATCAGTTCGTTTAACGCGATTTCATCGTGCAGATAA
>Ga0136640_10000562_pt1 | contig 14399 bp, 11 predicted proteins | sample AntDrymUQ8642106_2_FD_105498 | JGI IMG/M metagenome (GOLD analysis project Ga0136640, IMG submission 105498) | Polar desert sand microbial communities from Dry Valleys, Antarctica - metaG UQ864 (21.06) | ecosystem: Environmental > Terrestrial > Soil > Desert | place: Antarctica: Dry Valley...
CGACTTCGCCGCGTCGGGAGGTCGCGAGCTCTTCCTCACCGGCGGCGAGCCATTCATGCACCCCGACCTTGGCCCGCTAGTCGAGGCGGGCGCAGGGCTGGAGCGCACGATCCTCACCAACGCGATGGTCTTCGGTCGCGGACGACGCCGCGAGACCCTGGAGTCCCTGGACCGATCGGTCGTCCTGCAGGTCAGCCTCGACTCGGCCACCCCCGAGCTGCACGACCGCCAGCGCGGCCCCGGATCCTGGGCTCGCGCCCTCGACGGCATCACGCTGGCCAAGTCGCTGGGCTTCAACGTCCGCGTAGCGGCCACCATGTTCGACGAGGACCCGATCGGCGTCGCCGCCCTCCACGAGCGCCTCGACCGGGAGGGCATCCTCCCTGAGGACCGAGTCATCAGACCCGTCGCTCAGGAAGGATTCGCCGAGACCGGCATCCACGTCTCCATCGACACCCTGGAACCCGAGCCGACCATCACCGCGGACGGGGCGTGGTGGCACCCGGTCGCGGTGACCAACCCGAACCTGCGCATCGCCGACGCGCCGCTGTCGATCGAGGAGATCTTCGGGGTCGTCCGCGACACCCTGGCTGTACAGGGCGCCGCATCCGCGTCCGGGCGCGAGGTGTTCCGCTGTGCCTGAGCCAGTCAAGGAATCCACACGGGGATCACGACTTCCAGCTGGCGTGCGGTGGCTGCTCGCGCCCGCGACCGACGAGGTGCCCCGCGGCCAAGCGGTCGCAGCCGCGTGCCTCCGGGCGCTCCTCGGGCTGATGTGGCTCTACAACGTGTCGTGGAAGCGGGCACCCGACTTCGGTCAGGATGCCGGCAACGGCCTGTACAAGTTCACCTCCTACGCCGTGAGCCACCCCGTCTTCCCGCCGTACAGCTGGCTCGTCGAGCACGTCGTCCTGAAGGCCTTCACTCCGTTCGGGTGGCTGGTGCTGATCGCCGAGACCACGCTCGCGGTCCTCCTGCTCACCGGCAGCTGGGTGCGACTCGCCGCCGCCATCGGCGTGGCCCAGTCGGTCGCGATCGGCCTCTCGGTGGCCTACGCACCGAACGAATGGCCCTGGTCCTACTGGCTGATGATCGGCGCGCACGCGTTGATCCTGTTCAGCTCGGCCGGCCGGGTGCTGGCCGTCGACGGTGTCCGCGCCGGCCTGCCGAGCCGGCGGACCCTGGGCCTGGTGTGGGGCGTGCTGACAGTTCTCGTCGGGGCCTATAGCGTGCTCGGCTCGCTCGGCGACCCACTCGCCACACGCGGTCCCACCCTGGGGTCGAGCGACCTCTCGATCAGCCTCGGGGCATACAACCTCCTCGGCGGCCTGGTCCTGGTCGTGGCCGGAACCCTGCTGCTGTTCGCGAGCCGGGGCGGCGCCCGCAAGGGCACTCAGGCCGCTGCCGTGCTGAGCGCGGTCGCCGGCCTGTCACTTCACGCGCAGCTGGGCTTCACCGACCCCCTGCTCGGGGGCACGGCGACCTCGGCCGCCTTCTTCCTCTCCGTCGCCGTCGTCGCCGGGTGCCTCGGATGGGTCCCACACCGCGGCACCCGTGTCAACCGCCGTTCGCCTCGCTGAGAACCCACAAAGGAGACATCCCGTGCCCCTCACCACCCGACGAACCTTCCTGCTCGGCACCACCGGGCTCCTGGCACTCAGCGCGTGCTCCGGAGAGCCCGACTCGGCAACGGCCACGCCGCGCCTGGGCATCTCGGCCATCCCCGACCAGGACCCCGAGCTGCTCAACCGGCTCTACCCCGCGCTCGCCGACCGGATCGCCGGCGCCACCGACCTGAAGGTGGCCTACCGCCCGGTCACCGACTACACCGCGGTGGTCCGTGCCTTCGAGGTCGGCGACATCCACCTGGCCTGGATGGGTGGACTGACCGGTGTTCAGGCGCGGGCACGGGTTCCCGGAGCCACCGCCATCGCCCAGCGCGACATCGACGCCGACTTCCACAGCCTGTTCATCGCCACGAAGACCTCCGGGCTGAAGCCCTTCGACGACGCCACCGGGCTGAGGAGCCTGGCCGGACACACCCTCACCTTCGGCAGCGAGACATCCACCTCGGGTCGACTGATGCCGCAGTACTTCATGCAGCAGGGTGGACTCGACCAGGCCGACCTCCAGGGTTCCCCCGGCTTCTCCGGCTCCCACGACGCGACCATCGAGGCCGTTGCCTCGGGCAGCTTCGAGGTCGGCGCCGTCAACGAGCAGGTCTGGGACGCCGCAAAGGAGGCCGGTGATGTGGACCTCGGCACCGTCGTCGTCCTGTGGCGCACTCCCGGGTACGCCGACTACCACTGGCTCGCCCGCCCGGACCTGGACAAGGTCTTCGGCGACGGCACGACCACGAAGATCACCGACTTTCTCTTTGGTCTCGACGACGCCGACGAGGACGACGCGAAGATCCTGGACCTCTTCGGAGCGAAGTCGTTCATCACGACAAAGAACTCCAACTACGACCAGATCGAAGCGATCGCCAAGGAGCAAGGCCTGCTCGCGTGAGCTCACCGACGCCAGTGGTGAAGATGAGCGGCGTCGGTCGAAGCTTCGGAGGCCACCGAGCCCTCGACGGGGTCGACCTCAGCGTGCCTGCCGGCGAACGCATGGCTCTGCTGGGGGCCAGCGGTGCCGGCAAGAGCACGCTGCTGTCAATGCTGAACGGCTCACTGATGGCGAGCGAGGGAGTCCTCGAGGTGTTCGGACAGGTCCTGGCCGATCTGTCACCGAGCGCCCTGCGCAAACTGCAATGCCGCATCGGCACAGTCAACCAACGCCTCGATCTGATCGAGCAGGTCCGCGTGCTGCACAACGTCAACGCCGGGCGCCTCGGCACGTGGAGCACCACGCGGGCGCTGGTCTCCCTCATCCGGTCCCGCGCGGACGACGAGGTCCGTTCCGCCCTGCACAATGTGGGCATGGGCTGGGCCTTGCACGAACGCACCGAACGCCTCTCGGGAGGCGAGCGCCAACGCGTGGCCATCGCAAGGCTGCTGGTGCAGCAACCGGACCTGATCCTGGCCGACGAGCCCGTCTCGAGCCTCGACCCGGCCCGAGCAGCAGAGACCCTCGAGTTGCTGCAGGCGCCGGCCCGGGGATCCACCCTGATCATCAGCCTGCACCAACCCGAGCTCGCCCGGCAGTACTGCACCCGCGCAGTCGGTCTGCGCGAGGGCCGGCTGGTCTTCGACGTCCCGACGGCTGAGCTGGACAACGCGCGCCTGGCGGACCTCTACACACTCCCATGAGCCAGCTGCTGGAGCGCGCGCCGATCCCAGCCGACGCCGCCGGAAGAGGCTCCGGGCGCCGTCCGGCCACGCGCCGCCAGGTCATGCTGAGACGGTTGACCGGACTGCTCATCGTGGTCGCCCCGATCGCCTGGGCCCTCCACCGGGCGGTGCCCGCTGGGACGGACCTCGTCAACCGCGGTGGACTTCCCCTGCTCGCCGCCTTGTTCGGCGACATCCTGCACCCCGCGCTCGATCCGACCTTCCTGGGGCTCGTCGTGCACGCGGCCGGCGTTACCCTGGCCTTCGCCGCGGTCGGCACCGTCGGCGCGCTCGTGATCGGGATGCTCGGGGGGCTCGTCCTCAGCGACGTCGCGTGGCGCCACCGCCCGCCGTGGCCGGTCCGCATGATCCGGCTGCTGCTGCGCCTGGTGCTCGTCGCCGTCCGCTCCGTGCACGAGCTCGTATGGGCACTGCTGTTTGTCAGCGTCCTCGGCCTCGACCCGCTCGTCGCCGTGCTGGCCATCACGTTGCCGTTCGGCGCGCAGACCGCGCAGGTGTTCGCGGAGATGTTCGACGGCGTACCTCCGGGGCCGTTACGAGCGTTGCGCAGCGCCGGCTCCCGCCCCACCTCGGCGCTCGCCTACACCCTGCTCCCGAAGTCGGCCCCGCTGCTCCTGTCCTACGCCTTCTACCGGTTCGAGTGCGCCGTGCGTTCCACGGTGCTGCTCGGCGTGGTCGGCGTCGGCGGTCTCGGACAGGAGCTCGTCGTCAGCCTCCAGTCCCGGAACTGGAACGAGGTCTGGACGCTCGTGGGCGCCGTCCTGCTGCTCTCCGCGCTCGTGGACCTGTGGAGCACCCGGCTGCGCACCGACATGGCAGTGGTGAGCTGCACGGAGTGGTCCGGTGGACACGAGCAACGCGATCCTGGCGGACCCGAGGAGGAGAACGCCATGCGTGGCACGGGACGCTCCCGCTCCCCCTGGGCGCGCTGGTCCGCGTGGGTAGTGCTGCCGGGGTTCGTGGTCGCCTGGCTGGCCTCCGACGTCTCCCTCGCCGGACTTACCAGCCCCCGCACCCAACAGCTGACCGGCCGGCTGCTCGACGACCTCTGGCCACCGGCCCTCCCAGCCGGCGGCTGGCCGGCGCTCAGCAGCGCGGTGCTGGACACACTCGCCATGGCGGTCCTGGCGATGGCGGTGGCCGTGGCCATCACCTTGATGATGGCGCCGTTGGCAACCACCCCGCGGCGCGGCACGAGCACCGATCGCATCCCGCTCGCCCCTCGCCTGTTCCGCGGTCTCCTCTGGTGGCTCGCGCGGGCTCTCCTGCTCGTCCTACGCTCGGTCCCTCCGACCGTGTGGGCGGTCGTAGCCCTACTGGTGCTGTTCCCCGGCGTACTCCCCGGAGCCCTCGCCCTCGGCCTCTACACCGGAGGCATCCTCGGCCGACTCGTCGCCGAGGCATGGGAGAGCGTGGACACCCGAGCACGGGACGCCCTCAGGCACGCCGGCGTACGAAGAGGGACGGCCACGCTCATCGCCACCGTGCCACCCTCGACCCATCAGCTGCTCACCTACACGCTCTACCGCTTCGAGATCTGCGTGCGGGAAACCGCCGTGGTCGGCATCGTCGGAGCAGCCGGCCTCGGTCGGCTGCTCGCCGAGAACCTCGCCGTGTTCCGCTTTCCCGTCGTCACCGCCCTACTCGCGGCCTCCTTCGCGGTGAGTGCAGCGACGGAGGTCATCGGACGACGGCTGCGCCGAGCCATGCGCCCCTGACGCGGCTCAACGAACTGCCCCGGGGTCCCAACGCCGCCTACGACACAGCAGACCCGCCAGCGATCAAGCTCGCAGTCGGGAGTCGGGATGGCGCTTGCAGATGCGCCACCTCCGAGTCAATGTGACGGGCGCTCCATCTGTGTCAAAGGGCCCAGGATTGAACCTGAAGCCTCTGGACGCCATCAGGGGCATCGCGAGTGCTACGGGTACGGGCCGAAAACTACGGAATCCCTCGGGCTGGTGAGGAAAACGTCCTCGCTTCGGAACCTCAGAGTACCCGGTTGGCACGGAGAGCTACAGAGTGTTTCTGGACCGTAAGTGGACCCTGATCGAATCCCGCTCAGTCATGATTTACCTGCTCAGGGACAGGGCTTCGCCGATGCGCGGATGAAGTGGGACGCGCGTCTCCTCGGCATCTGTGGCCTGTTTACCCGGCGTTGCGTAGCGCCTCACCGGACCACGCTCCGCCTCTCGGATGCCTCCGAGGACGCCGTCGCGCATCCCCCGCGTGATCGCCGCCCGCATCCCTGATCGATACAACGCGACAGCGTCGCAGCCGACCTCCTCGCAAAAGTTCTTCCTCGCCATAAGCGGATCGTCTCGCTTCCCGGCCGATGCCGGGATTGAGCGTGTCCACTACTCGGCGTCAGGCCCCTATGGTGAGAAACGTGAGCACTCCACTCGGCGATTACGCGCTCCTGTCAGACATGCGCACCGCGGTGCTCGTCTCCCGCGAGGGCAGCGTCGACTGGTTGTGCCTGCCCCGGATCGACTCGGCCGCGGTCTTCGCGGCCCTCCTCGGCACCGAGGAGAACGGCCGGTGGCTCATGGCCCCCCACGAGGGCACGGTGGTCGAGCGGTTCTACGAGCCCGGCACCTTCGTGCTCGTCACCCGGTGGCGCACGCCCACCGGCGAGGCAGAGTCACGGGAGTTCATGCCCCCGACCAACGACCGCGCCGACCTCGTACGCCAGGTGCGCTGCACCTCCGGCCACGTGCGCGTCGATCACGAGCTTCGCCTGCGCCCTGAGTACGACACCGTGCTGCCGTGGGTCCGCCGGATCGAGGACGGCTCCGGAGGTCACCTGCGCGCGATCTCAGGCCCGGACGCCTACACCCTGCGCGGGCCGACCCTGGAACCCGCCGACCACCGCCACTGCGGCTCCTTCGACCTGAGCGAGGGCCACTCCCACGCCTGGGTCCTGACCTGGATGCCTTCCCACCTCGAGGCTCCCGACGCCCTGGACATCACCCTCGCTCTCGAGCGCACGCGGGCGTACTGGCACGAGTGGAGCTCGCAGATCACTGCGACCGGGCGGTGGTCGCAGGCCGTGCATCGATCGCTGCTCGTGCTGCGGGGCCTGACGAACGCCGATACCGGGGGGATCGTGGCCGCGCCCACCGCCGGGCTGCCCGAAGATCCCGGTGGGGAGCGCAACTGGGACTACCGCTACTGCTGGCTGCGCGACTCCGCTCTCACCCTGGAGGCCCTGCTGCTGCACGGACGCACGGAGGCCGCGCTGCAGTGGCGCAACTGGCTCCTGCGCGCCGTGGCCGGGGATCCCGAGGACCTGCAGATCATGTACGGGGTCGGAGGCGAGCGCTCCCTGCCCGAACGGACCCTCGATCACCTCCCGGGCTATCTCGACTCCCGGCCCGTGCGGATCGGGAACGCGGCCGTGGTCCAGTTCCAGGCGGACGTCGTCGGTGAGGTGCTCATCGCCCTCGGCAAGCTGCGCGATGCCGGCACCAAGGATGACGACTTCTCCTGGCCCCTGCAGCGCAGCATGCTCGACTACGTCGTGCGCCACGCCGACCGACCCGACCAGGGCCTCTGGGAGATGCGCGGCGAACCGCACTACTTCACCCACTCCCGGGTGATGATGTGGGCCGGGCTCGATCGCGGCATCCGCGCCGTCACCGACCACGGCCTCGACGGGCCGGTCCGCGAATGGACGACGTTGCGCGACTCCCTGCGCGCGGAGATCCTCACCAAGGGCGTCAGTTCCGAGGGGGGCTACTTCACCCAGACCTTCGGCAACACCGAGGTCGACGCCTCGCTGCTGCAGATCCCCCAGACCGGCTTCCTCTCCTACGACGACCCGATCATGCTCGCGACCGTCGAGCGGATCGAGCACGATTTGCTCCATCACGGACTTCTTCTGCGCTACCGCACGACCGGCACCGATGGCCTGAGCGGGGGCGAGCATCCCTTCCTCGCCTGCTCCTTCTGGCTCGTCGAGCAGTACGCCTGCACCGGCCGACCCGCGGACGCCCGCGAGCTCATGGACCGGCTCGTGGGCTGCGCCAACGACCTGGGCCTGCTCGCCGAGGAGTACGACCCGATCGAGGGCCGTCAAATGGGCAACTTCCCGCAGGCCTTCAGCCACCTGGGACTCGTGCGAGCCGCCGATGCGCTAGTCGAGGCTGAGCGCGACGCCGACTCCATCCCTCACGCTGCGGAGGCAACCTCATGACGACACCGACGACTCTGCTCATCCTGGGCGCCTCGGGCGACCTGACCCGGCGCCTGCTGCTCCCCGGACTGGGGTCCCTCCTCGAACGGGACCCGGGCCGTCCCCTGCGCATCGTCGGCGCGGACCGGGCCGGTTTGAGGACCGATGTGTTCGCCGACCGGCTCGCCGAGGCGCTCGCCGAGGGTGGGGCAAGCGACGAGGTCGTCGATAGACACCGGCGTTCGACCACCTATCACCAGCTGGACGTGACCGACCCCGAGACCCTTTCCGCTGTGCTCGCCGGAGTCGGCGCCACCGATCGACTCATCATGTATTTCGCGCTGCCACCCGCCGTGACCGAACAGGCCTGCCAGACGCTGGTCTCCTGCCGGCTGCCGAAGGACACGCACCTCGTGATGGAGAAGCCGTTCGGATACGACCTGGCCAGTGCCCGGTCCCTCAACGTGCTCGTGGCCCGGCTCGTGTCCGACGACCGCGTGCACCGGGTCGATCACTTCCTGGGCAAGTCAACCGTGCTCAACGTCATCGCGCTGCGGTTCGCCAACCGGATGATCCAGAACGTGTGGAGCGCCGACGACGTCGAGTCGATCGAGATCGCCTATGACGAGGAGCTTGCCCTGGAGGGTCGGGCCGGCTACTACGACCACGCGGGCGCGCTCGTCGACATGATTCAGTCCCATCTGCTGCAGGTGATGTCGGTGGTAACGATGGAGCCGCCCTCGCAGATCAGTGGACGTGAGTTGCGCGACGCCAAATCGGCGGCCCTGCGGGCCACCCGCCTGTGGGGTGACGACCCTGCCACGGCGACCCGACGAGCGCGTTACACCGCCGGCACGATCGGCGATCGCAGCGTGCCGAACTACCTGGACGAGCAGGGCGTTGACCCGGAACGCGACACTGAGACGATGGCGCAGGTCACGGTCGAGGTGGTCAATCAACGCTGGGCCGGTGTGCCGATCACGCTGCGCTCGGGCAAGGCCTTGGGCAAGGCCCGCAAGCACGTCGTCGTCAACTTCGCCGATATGCGCCACCTGCCCGAGGGGCTCACCGGCGGCGACGGGCCCGATCGGCTGATCATCGGGCTCAGCCCCGACGTCATGGAGCTACATCTGACGACCAACACCACCAAGGACCCATTCACGCTCGAGCAGTCGACGCTCGCCACTGACCTGCGCCATTCCGAGCTCGACGCCTACAGCGAGGTGCTGGCCGCGATCCTCGACGGCGAGACGATGATCTCGGTACGCGGGGACGCTGCTGAAGAGTGTTGGCGGCTCACGGATCAGGTGCTCAAGGCCTGGCAATCCGGGGTCGTGCCGATGGAGGACTACGTCGCTGGCTCCCCCGTGCCGTCGGATTGGAAGCCCGCCCTCGGCTGAGGGCCGCGAGCACCCGTCGAGCGTGAAATTCATATACCCGACCCGGCCCGGACCAGTACCGAACCTCACGCTCGACGAGGCGATCAGGCGGGTCTGCTGCACGAACCGGTCTCACGTCAGTTCGATCCAGTCGCGCAGCACGGCTCGTGAATGCACTCAGCGTAGATATGTTCTCGCCTGCCAAAGTCAAAAGGGAGGGTGCAAGTCTAAACTTGCCCCAACGAAGTCTGGCACATCCGGCGTACGCGACACCGAGAAGATCGCCACTCAAGAATGTCGGGTCGGGCCAGCCACCACGAACACTTACAGGCGCTTCACTCACGAGATCTCGTCCGCGACGGACTTAGGGGTCCGCGTCTGCAGGAAGAACGCTCCGATGGTGCCGGCTAGCGTGGCGAAGACGACAACCGAGTAGGTCGCGAGCACGACGTCCAGCGTCCGGGAGAACGAGTCGGCCATCCCCAGGGGCTCGCCGGTGATGGTGGCCAGGGCAGCTGCGTGCAGGGCGTCGCCGTAGTTGGCGAAGCCGGAGAAGGCGTAGAGAAGCTGACTGGCGCTCAGGACGACAATCGCGGACATGACGGCCAGCCAGGCCACCCGTCCGCCGAGCAGATTCGCCGCAGTCCTCGTCGACCGCACGGCTGACGACATGACTCGACCGGTGCGAAGGAGGCGCACGGCCCGCACCAGCCGAAGGAACCGCAGGAACGGCAGAACGAGGAACAGCACCTGCCACCAGTTCCGGCGGAGGAAGCGCCCCCGATCGGGCGCGACCACCAAGCGCACGACGAACTCGGCACAGAAGATCGCCCACAGGACCCAGCCCCCGACCGTGAGCCCGCGGCTCATGGCGCTCCCGGGACTGGCGAACTGTTCGCCCAGGACCACGAGCAGGAACACGACGCTCAGCGCGCTCATGAACGGGGTGAGCCGATCCAGCAGTTCGTCCGCCCACGCCTCCCGGACGGGCGAGGAGGCATCGAGTGCACGCATGACACGAGGTTACGGTTGCGCCCGTGGCATGAAGCCGGCTCCTGGGTACGGTCCGGACCATGACCCTCGACCTGGTGCTCGTCGCCGTCGGTGTCCTCGGGCTCGTGGTGGCGTCGCTGTCCGAGAAGCTGCGGCGACTTCCCGTCTCCGAACCGCTGATGGCCGTGGGCCTCGGCGTCGTGTTGGGACCGGCGGTGACCGACCTCATGTCCCTACCGCCACTGACGGAGGACCACGCCTCGCTGCACGAGGGCACCCGCATCCTGCTGGCCGTGTCGGTGATGGCCGTGGCACTCCGCTACCCGTTCCGCGACGTACGCCGACGCCTGCGGCCGGTCGCGATCCTGCTCCTGGTCGCCATGCCCGCCATGGCGATCATCTCCGCAGGGCTCGGGTGGCTGGTCCTCGGGCTCCCCCTGACCACCGCCGCGCTCCTGGGGCGGCGGTCGCCCCGACCGACCCTGTCCTGGCCTCGAGCGTCCTGACTGGGGACCTCGCCGAACGCGACCTCCCGGCCCGTGACCGGGAGATCCTCTCACTGGAGTCGGGTGCCAACGACGGACTGGCGCTGCCACTCGTCATTGCTGCCCTGGCGCTGGCCGGCCCGCTGACCGCGACCGCGACCGAGGCCATCCTCGAGTCGGCGTGGCAGGTCGGCGGAGGGGCGCTCCTCGGCGCAGCCCTACGTTGGCTCGGTGGCCGTGCGCTCAGGCTGGGCGAGGAGCACGGCGCCACCGCCCACGGGCCCGCCTCCTCTTCACCGTCGTCCTGGCGCTGGCGATCCTCGGCGCCTCGGGTCTCACCCGGACCGATGGGGTCCTGGCCGTCTTCGTCGGAGGCCTCGCCTTCAACCTCGTCAGCACGGGGCCGGACCGCACCGACGAGCTCTCCATGGACGAGGCGGTCAACCGGTTCGCCGTCCTCCCGCTCTTCGTCGTGCTGGGTGCGGTCCTGCCGTGGGGTGCCTGGCGCGACCTCGGCTGGTCGGGCCTGGTCCTGGCGGTGGCCGTCCTGCTCCTGCGGAGGCTGCCGGTCCTGCTCCTGCTGGCCAGCCCCCTGCGGCTGCGGCTGCGTGATGCGCTCTACCTGGGCTGGTTCGGGCCGATCGGTGTCTCGGCGCTGTTCTACCTCACGTTAGAGGCCAAGCGGCTCCAAGTGCCGGAGGTTGTGCTCCCGCCGGCTCGCTCGTGCTCGCCGCGAGCACCGCGGTCCACGGTCTCAGTGGCGCACCCGCACGCGTCTGGTTCCGACGGCGAGTCGCGGGTGGGTACTGAGTCCGGCAAGCCCGTGTAGACCACGGTCGTCAAGTACCGGCTCTCGAGGCGACAACGGCCACACGGTCACCCCGGACGGCTCCGCTGTCGCACTGGAGGGGAACATTGGGCTTGACCTTCGCAGTCCGCGGGACGGCGCCGCAGCTGTTGCGACGCTCCAGGATTCAAGCGGTGTCTTCCGCGAGATCGGTGTGTGCGCCGCTGCGAGGCCGGGCAACGCGTCGTACGGCGTCGGGCTGAGCCAGACCACTCCGGCGCGCGACGACGGCAGCCGCACCGCACCGCACCTGGACCCGAGACTCGCTATTGCGAAACTGGTAGGTCCAACATGACCGGACCGCGCCTCCAAGCTACGGCCGCGATGCGCATATTGACCCTGCCGCCGCCCCCGGTGTCAACCAAACGTCGGGGCAGCCCTCCACGACGAGTCGGTTACGGTCGGGCATGGAGCCACGCAGGACATTGACCGAGCGGTTCCCCGGGGCCTTGGCGCGCAAGCCCACCGACATCCCCTGGGAGGGATGGAAGCAGGTGGCGAAGCGCGTCTGGGAGGAGACTCGACTCGACCAAGTGCCGCTGCTCGCCGCCGGTGTGGCCTTCTGGGCCTTCATCTCCCTGTTCCCTGCGATGATCGCAGCTATCGCGGTGTACGGGCTGGTGGCAGACCCGGCCACGGTCACCCGGCAGGCGGAGGCAGTCACTGACGCCCTCCCCCGGGACGCCGCCTCACTGATCGTGGACCAGATGAAGTCGATCAGCTCCCAGTCCGAGGGCTCACTGAACTTCAGCCTGCTGATCTCGACGCTCCTTGCACTGTGGACGTCGTCGGCGGCCATCAGCAACGTCATGTCGGCGATCAACACCGCCTACGACGAGGAGGAGACGCGCAGCTTCTTGCGTCGCAAGGCCATCGCGCTACTGCTCAGCCTCGGTGCGGTCGCGTTCGTGGTGATCTCGGTCGGCCTCATCGCGGTCGCTCCCGTCCTGCTGGACACGTTCGTCCCGGATGGGGCGACCCGCGCGCTTCTGCAGACTGGCCGCTGGATCGGGCTGGTCCTTGCGGTGATGGTCGGTATGGGGGTTCTCTACAAGCTGGCTCCGGACCGCGACAATCCGCGGTTGGCGTGGGTGTCCGTCGGCTCGGTCGTCGCGACCGCTATGTGGCTGCTCGCGTCGCTCGGCTTCTCGCTCTACGTCGACACCTTCGGCCGCTACAGCCGGACGTACGGCGCGCTGGCCGGTGTCGCGATCCTCATGCTGTGGCTGTGGATCACCGCGCTCATCGTCCTGGTGGGCGCCGAGATCAACGCCGAGGCCGAGCAGCAGACGATCCGGGACACGACCGTCGGCAAACCTCGACCCATGGGCGAGCGCAACGCAGTGAAGGCCGACACCTTGCCCGACACCGAGCATCGGGAGCGAAAGCGGACCTAGAGCTCGCAACGCGTGGGGGCCTGGGGCTCTGCCTCGAGGCGACCCCGATCGCGTTGGAGCTGCCGAGGCCAAAACGATCATCAGAAGTCGCGCAGCGCGCGGCTTTCGATGTCACGCAGCACTTCGTCCGCGCTGGCGGGACTGACCTCGCCCCGGCGTCGGGCATCGAGCACGAGTGCCCGCTCGACGTTTGTGGCCTGCCCCAGCAGTCCGCGGAGTTGGTCGAGGCCCACACCATCTCGGTCACCCTGCGCTCGTGCCTCTACCATGGCCGCCTGCGCAGCGAGGTAGCCCTCGTACTGGAGCGTGGCCGCTCGCGAGACGTCCTCGAACGCCGCGCTCGGGTCGTCTCGGCGCAGGTGGTCGAGCGCGGCTTGCGCCGCCCGCTGTCGAAGCTCGGTGACCTCAACCGCGTCGTCGTCGTCGCGACCGACCCCGAGCCGGCGCGTCAGAGGCGCCAGCGTGAGCCCCTGGAGAACCAGCGTCACAAGGACGACCGCCAGGGCCACGACGACGATCTTGTCTCGGTCCGGCAAAGCCCCGCCACCTTCGACCACCTCGGGCAAGGCCAGCGTCGCCGCCACAGTGACTACGCCGCGCATGCCTGCCCACGAGACCACGGCGGACTCGCGCCACCCCTGCGGCAACGGCTCCTCCCGACGCCGAGAGCGCCGACGGGCCAGTGCGGCACCGATGAACACCCACCCGGTGCGGAGCACGACCAGGGTCGCCACGACCAGGGCGGCCAGGACAACGGCGTCCTGGCTCACCTGGGTGCGACCGATGACCTTCACCAGCTCGTAGCCCAGGATCGCGAACACCAGGCTGGTGATCAGGAAGTCCGCGTACGACCAGACCCCGCGACCGAGCAACCAGCCCCGCGACGTCGTGGCAGCGTGGCCGTAGGTCCGCAGGTAGAGGCCGAGCGCCAGAACGGCGAGCACACCGGATCCGCGCAGGTGCTCAGCGCCGATGTAGGCCAGGAACGGCGCCAGCACGGTCAGCGTCGTCTCGGCATAACCGTCGTGGACCACGGACAGGACCGCCTTGGTGATGACGCCCAGCACGATCCCGAGAAAAGTTCCGACGAGCACGGCCAGCACCAAGGCGCCGCCGATCTCGGGTCCCGAAACGTTCCCCGTCACGACCGCAGCCAGAGTGACCTTGAACGCCACCAGGGCCGTCGCATCGTTGAACATCCCCTCACCCTCGAGGATCGTCACCATCCGGTGCGGGAGCCGGAGACGCCGGGCCACAGCAGTAGCCGCCACCGGGTCCGGCGGGGACACCATCGCGCCCAGCATGAGGGCAGTCCACCAAGACAGTCCGAGTTGGTGGGCCACCACGGCGACCGCGCCCACCGTGGCCAGGGTCAGGCCCACCGCCAGGAAGAAGACCGCGCCCGCGTGGTCGCGGAACTCACGCGCTGTCGCCCGCTGGGTCGCGGCGAACAGCAGCGGTGGGAGCACGACGGGCAGGATCAGCTCGGGCTCGAGCTCGAGCTCTGGCGAGAACGGGACTAGCGCAACCACGAGACCGAAGATCGTCAGCAGGACCGGCTGCGGGATGCGCAACCAGTCGGCCGCAGGCGTGAGCAACACGACCCCACCCATCAGTACTCCGATGAGAGCGACCTGGTCCATGTGCTGCCGCCTTCGTCATTTCGGGGTCCACGGGTCGGGTCCCGGGGCCACTCTTCCACAGCGGTCGGCCTCGTCGGCGGCGAGAACAACCATGAGGGCGTTGCGATCGTGCCCGTCTCCCCAGGCTCAGCCCAAGTGCACTGGCGGCTTCACGAGGTACCGCTGCCGGCGAGGGGGCCGCCCAG
>Ga0136640_10000564_pt1 | contig 14389 bp, 13 predicted proteins | sample AntDrymUQ8642106_2_FD_105498 | JGI IMG/M metagenome (GOLD analysis project Ga0136640, IMG submission 105498) | Polar desert sand microbial communities from Dry Valleys, Antarctica - metaG UQ864 (21.06) | ecosystem: Environmental > Terrestrial > Soil > Desert | place: Antarctica: Dry Valley...
AGTTGGTCGCCGCAGAGCGGATTGTGTCCGTCGGCTTTGTAATTCGCATTTGTAATCTCGCGAAAATTGCGCGGATTTTTGTTGTGGTCAAGAATAACTTCCTGATATAAATCATTTAATTCTGACATAAAAATTATAGTAACTCCATAAATTCTTCGACGCTCATTTCGATTTGATTCAAAATTGATTTTAGCGTGCCGATTTTTATAGATTTATGATAAGGCACCACAGTTCGCAGTTTCCCTTTGATTAAGATGTAATGACTTCCCGTTACGCGGTCAACCGAAAAGCCCGCGTGTTCTAACACAGAAATTATTTTCTTCGCGGGCAAATCACGCGGCAACTTTTTCATTCTCGATTCTAACGCGCACGGGCATTGCGATTTTGTCTTGCGGAATCGGCTCGCCGTGCGCTATCAGACTTTCCAGATAACCCTGAACTGCGTCCTGCGCCATCGCAAACGCTTCGTCGAGCGTGTCGCCTTCGGTAACGAGTCCGGGCAAAGCGGGACAAGTTACCAGATAACCGTCAGGTTCATTCGGCTCAAGCAAAATCGTAAAACTGTATTCGCCAGCTTGAATCGGAGTTTGTTGCATATTTCTCTTTATCTCGAGATTTTCTCAAAAACTTTTGCCGCCAATTCCTTTTCATCAAATTCTTTATTGAATAAATCCTCAATGCTGATTTTCTCATCTTCAAGTAAATATCTAACCATTTGATGATATTTGAAAAACCTGTAGCGTGCGTCGTCATTCGGATTTTCTTTCCAACGCCGTACACCTTCGTCAAACGTTAGCACGCCGTCGCCCGCAATGTAGTCGCAATAGCCTTCATTTTTCCAGACGGGAGTCGAAACGAGTGCCTGCCTCAAACCGAATTTCTCTCTGATAAAAAGATGCGTTACCTCGTGAGCAATCACGCCGCTCAACGAACGCTGATTGATTCCCTCTTGATTGACAAAAACCGAATCGTTTTTGATGTCGGATTTATTGACAAGAATGTTGTCGAGCAAGGGAACGCTGTTGGCAAACGAGTGATACGCTTTGTTGCTCAAAAAAGTGTAAAAGCCGTGGCTGTCGGTTAAGAATATTTCCCGCGTCTTGCTTTCGTCATAAAGCGTTGATTTTGCAAGCCGCGCCTGCGCCGAATCTAAAACTTTGTCTATGTTTTCGTCTAACGGCTGGCGCGAATAAACCTTAAAATTCTTGTGCGTAACTTCGTGGGCAAAAAGATACTGCGGAAATGCTATGGTTAGAAAATAGGCGGCGAATAAACCATAGAAAGCATATCGAAAAATTTTATAAACCCGGTTCTGCTTTTTGAAATTGCGGTATTGGCGATATGCGTCGAGCGACAAAGCTAAAAAATTTTTCATTGCCTTTCTCCTTTGAATCTTTCTAATTTTCTACGCTACGCTCAAAATTTTGTTTCGCGCATTTCAAGCAAAAACCTCAATCACCTTCTGTATCGAATCCGCCAAAACATCAACTTCCTCTCGCGTGTTATAAAATGCAAACGAAGCGCGAGCCGTCGCCGGAACCTCAAAAAACTGCATCACGGGTTGGGCGCAGTGATGTCCGGCGCGGACGGCGATTCCCGATTGGTCGAGGATTGTGCCGATGTCGTGCGGGTGAACATTTTCGATGATAAAAGATATAACACTCGCCTTTTCACGCGCCGTGCCGATGATTTTCACGCCTTCAATTGCAGATAACTTTTCGGTTGCGTAAGCGAGCAATTCTTCTTCGTAGCGGAAAGCGGCTTCGCGGTCAATCGAATTCAGATAATCAATCGCCGCGCCGAGTCCGATGTTCGACGCAATCGCGGGCGTTCCCGCTTCAAACTTTGACGGCAGTCCGGCGTAAGTCGTTTTCTCAAACGTCACGCTGCGAATCATATCGCCGCCGCCCATAAATGGATTCATTGTTTCAAGGATTTCTTTTTTGCCGTAAAGCACGCCGCTGCCCGTCGGCGCGAACATTTTATGACCGGAAAACGTCATAAAATCGCAATCCAAATCCTGCACGTCAATCGCCATGTGCGGAACGGCTTGCGCTGAATCAAGCAGAACCGGAACACCGAATTTGTGCGCAGTCGCAATTATTTCTTTGACCGGATTTATTGTGCCTAGCGCATTGGAAACGTGAATAATCGAAACGAATTTCGTTTTTTCATTAAGCATCGCTTCGTATTCGTCAATGATAAGTTCACCGCGCTGGTTCATCGGAATCACACGAAGGCGTGCGCCTTTTTCCTCGCACAGCATTTGCCAGGGCACGATATTGGCGTGATGTTCCATCGCGGAAATAATAATTTCGTCACCTTCTCCGATAAATTTTCGTCCGTAACCGTGCGTAACTAAATTAATTCCTTCGGTGCAGCCGCGCACGAAAATACATTCTTTTGATTCCCGCGCATTGAGAAATCTTTTGACTTTTTCTCGCGCGGCTTCATAAGCCGTTGTTGCTCTCTGGCTTAAATAATGCACGCCGCGATGAATGTTCGAATGTTCTTCCTGTAAATACTTCGAGCCTCTGTCTATCACAATTTGCGGCACTTGCGATGACGCACCGTTGTCTAGATAAACCAGCGGCTGACCGTTCACCGTTTGCGACAGAACGGGGAAGTCTGCACGAATTTTTTCAATGTCCCAATTGCTCATTTTTTGTAAAATCTTTTCTGGAGTTGCCATAATTTTTACACTTCCAAATTCTTATTCAAACATTACAAATCGAGTTTTTCAAAAAGTTTTCAACTTATCTCGTTCTCGTAGCAGTCACTTCATCGGTAATTTCAATGTCTTGAACAAGTGGTGCTTTGCTTTCTTCCCTTTCGATAAACTCGCGCAAGGCAGTTTCGATTACGGTCGAACGCCTTTGTTTTTCTCCGGCGATAAGGTCAATTTTGGCTAAAATATCTTCTGATAAAATTATATTTGTTCTTACTCTCATAGTTTTTTATATTCCTAAGTTTACGTTGAGGCGATTCAAGACCGCTTCGTCGAGTTCAGTTTTGATTGATTCAATTTCTATTTTATTAATGATTTCTTCGGCAAAGCCGTAAGTTAAAAGATTTCGCGCAAGTTTTTCGCTCAAACCGCGGCTGCGCAAATAAAATAATTCTTCTTCTTCCAATTGTCCAACGGTCGCGCCGTGCGCGCATTTTACATCGTCATTAAAAATCTCCAGCTGCGGCTTGGTGTCAACGCGCGCGTCGTTTGATAAAAGCAGATTTTTATTCGATTGCTGCGCGTCGGTTCCGCTCGCATTCTCGCGCACGAAAACCTTTCCGTTAAAAACGCCGCGCGATTTGTCGTTCAATACGCCTTTATAAGTTTGATGCGAAAGACAGTTCGGAAGTTTATGGTCAATTACCGAATGCGTGTCGTGATGCTGCGCGCCGCTCAGCATATAAAGTCCGTCAACAAAACATTCACCGCCTTCGGCGTTAAATTTTACATTAATATCATGCCGCGAAATCGCGCCGCCCAAATTTATACTGGTCGCGTCATAAATGGTTCCGCGACGAATCTGCGCAGCGGTTGTTCCGATATGAAACGCCTCGTGACTTTCACGCTGAACACGAAAATGTTTCAATTTCGCTTCGTCCGCCAACATAATTTCAACCACCGAATTTGTTAAATATTTTGTTTCACTCGTGCGTGCATAGCTTTCAATAATAGTTGCTTCGCAGAAATTTTCGGCGACAATCAAGAGACGCGGAAAACTTGCTTTACTGCCGGTTGAAACGTACAAAAGATGAATTGGCGTTTCAATTCTCACATCTTTCGGAATAAAAAGAAGCGCGCCTTCACCGATAAAAGCCGTATTCAAAGCAGTAAAACCGTTGAAATCATAATTAACCGATTTGGCTAAATTTGATTTTATAATCTCCGCCAACTTTTCCTCTTTAAACGCTTCTTCAAATGTCTCCACCGATACATTTTCAGGCAAAGCCGAAACGTTTGAAAATTCCAAATTTAACTTACCGTCAACAAACACAAGCTGGCTTTGCGCCGATTCGCCGTATGTAAATTTTTTTAACTCGGGCGCGTTAATCGTTCCCGCACCGAACTCAAAGCTTTCTTTCCCAATCGCCGCGACGTTCGTGTATTTCCAATCTTCGTTTTTAGGCATTGGAAAGCCGTTTTCCGCGAAATACGAAAAAGCATTTTCACGCAGATTTTTTAACCAACTTGGTTGATTTGCTTCTTCCAGACTTTTGCGAAAATCCGCACTGTAAATTGTTTCTTTTACTACTTGTAAATTCATTTTAAAATATTGTGAAGCCATAGATTATACGAACTAACACAGATTTTTGTTTGTGTTAGTTCGTATAAAATCGTGGTTAAGTCTTTACTTTCAGCTTCCTACCGCTTTCACCCAGTCATAACCTTTTTCTTCAAGTTCGAGCGCGAGTTCTTTGCCGCCTTGTTTAACGATTTTTCCATCTGCCAAAACGTGTACAAAATCTGGTTCGATGTAATTTAAGAGCCGTTGATAATGCGTCACCAAAATTATCGCTTTGTCGGGGTTTCGCAATTTGTTCACGCCCTCGGCAACAATTCGCAGAGCATCAATATCAAGTCCCGAATCGGTTTCGTCCAGAACCGCGAGCTTTGGCTGCAAAACCGCCATCTGCAAAATTTCGTTGCGCTTTTTTTCACCGCCTGAAAAGCCTTCATTGACCGAACGCTTAAAAAACGACGAATCCATTTCGACGATTTTCGCTCGTTCTTTAAGCAAATCGTTAAACTCCAGAGGGTCGAGTTCTTCTTCGCCAAGATGTTTCATTTTCTCGTTATACGCAAGCCGCAAAAACTGCGAATTTGACACGCCTGGAATCTCAACCGGATACTGGAAGGCGAGAAAAACACCCGCGCGGGCGCGTTCGTCCGGGTCTAATTCAAACAAATCTTTACCTTCGTAAATGACTTCGCCGCTAATTACTTCATAAGTTGGATGTCCAGCGAGAACTTTTGCAAGGGTTGATTTTCCCGAACCGTTCGGTCCCATAATCGCGTGAACTTCGCCCTGATTGACATTCATTGTCAAACCTTTCAAAATCTCTCTGCCTTCGATACCGGCGTGTAAATCTTTTATTTCTAATAACATTTTATAAAATTTCCCTAAACATAAATTTCACCCTTCAAAAACAAAACCGCATTGCCGCCAATTTTTACGCGGTCATTTTTTAATTCACAAAATAATTCGCCGCGGCGTGCTGAAATTTGTCTGGCGAAAAACTTTTTCTTACCGAGTTTTTCCGCCCAATATGGAATCAAAGTGCAATGCGCCGAACCGGTCACAGGGTCTTCAAAGACGCCGACTTCGGGAGCAAAAAACCTTGAGACAAAATCACAGTCCGCGCCTTTTGCCGTTACAATTACGGCGTGCGCGTCAATTTTCAAAAGTTCGGCAAAGTTCGGGTTGATTGCGCGAATTTCGTCTTCGGATTCGTAAACCATCAGATAATCGCGCGATTTTAAAACTTCTTTCGGCACCTTGCCAATCGCTTTAATCAAATTGTCAGGAGTCTCGCAGCTTTCAGCTTCGCGCACAGGAAAATCCAGAACCAGCAAATCATTATCTTTCTCGACTTCCAAAAGTCCGCTTTTCGTTTGAAATTTCAAGATCTTTGTGGTTTCTCCGAGCAATTCAAACAAGACGAAAGCGGTAGCGAGCGTCGCGTGTCCGCACAAATCAATTTCAAAAGTCGGCGTGAACCAGCGAAGTTCGTAGCGGTCATCTTTTTTAACAAAAAAAGCCGTTTCAGAAAGGTTGTTTTCCGCCGCGATTTTCTGCATCAATTCGTCCGAAAGCCATTCAGATAAAGGACAAACCGCTGCCGGATTCCCGCGCATCAGCTCGTTTGTAAAAGCATCTACCTGAAAAATCGAAATCTTCATAAACTTGTTGAAAAAACTACGTTTAAAGAACTACGCTTCTTGTTCGCTCCTTTTGCTCCAATTAAACCAACCGCGCAAATGCATTATGAAAAAAATTGAACTGCCGATAATAATCGCGTAGCTGCCGATTAAAACGCCGACTGCAATCCAACTAAGGCTCGCCATCATAAAAACAAGAAAGCCATTTTTGTTTTTATTACCAAGTAAATAAACGCCGGTCAAACCACAGACGGTTGCCAGCCAATCGATTCCGTAAAATTGCATTTCTAATCTTTCACCGCCGCAATCGCCTGAATTTCAATTTTTGTTCCAAAGTGCAAATCCTTGACGGGAACAATCGCCCGCGCCGGTTTGTGTTCGCCCAAAATCCGCGCGTAAACTTCGTTAACCTTATCCCAAAGCTCCATCTCCGAAACGTAAATCGTCATCTGCAAAACGTGATCCAAATCGCTGTTTGCCGAGAGCAAAATCTGTTCGACGTTGCGTAAAGCAACTTCAGCTTGCACTTCAATTGAACCCGTCTCGACTTCGCCCGAAATCGGATTTCTCGGTAATTGTCCCGACACAAAAATTAAGCCGTTATGCACAACGGCTGACGAATAATGACCTTGCGGCGGTGGCGCGTTTTTAAGTTGTACTTTTTCCACTTTTTCTTCCTATTGTTACAATTGCGATAACGGCGATAATTGACCAGACGGCGTTCAAAAAACTCGGCGGATACGCGCCGTGATAAAGCGTATTAGTGACCAGACAAAGACCCGCAACCATGTTCATTATCTGGTATTTGACCGAATCGCTCTCGAGCTTTTTAAAAGAAACAAGCACATAAGCCGTAAGCAGTAAAAATGTGCCGCTCCAGCCGATGATTTCGACTAATAATGCGTATTTCATTAGCCAACGCTGCCTTCAAGTTTCAATCCGAGAAGTTTTTGCGCTTCGACAGCGTATTCCATTGGTAATTCTTTGAAAACTTCTTTGCAAAAGCCGTTGATAATTAGTGAAACCGAATCTTCCTGTGAAATGCCGCGCTGCTGCAAATAAAAAAGCTGGTCTTCGCTGATTTTGGAAGTCGTCGCTTCGTGTTCGACACGCGCCGTCGCGTTCATTACTTCAATATACGGAAAAGTATTCGCTTCACTCGTGTCGCCAATCAGCATCGAATCACACTGCGTATAATTTCTCGCGCCTGCCGCTTTCGGCATAATTTTCACAAGTCCGCGATAGCTATTGTTAGATTTTCCCGCCGAAATTCCTTTCGAGATAATCGTCGAGCGCGTGTTTTTGCCGAGGTGAATCATTTTTGTGCCGGTGTCTGCAACCTGCGCGTTATTGGTCAGCGCGACCGAATAGAATTCGCCGATCGAGTTGTCGCCCTGCAAAATTACTGATGGATACTTCCAGGTAATCGCCGAACCGGTCTCAACCTGCGTCCAGGAGATTTTGGAATTTTTACCGCGGCACGCGCCGCGCTTGGTCACGAAATTATAGATTCCGCCCTTGCCCGTTTCGTCGCCCGCATACCAATTTTGCACGGTCGAATATTTGATTTCGGCATTGTCCAGAGTAACGAGCTCGACCACCGCAGCGTGAAGTTGATTTGTATCAAATTGCGGGGCTGTGCACCCTTCATTATATGCTACGTAACCGCCCTCTTCAGCAACAATTAGAGTGCGTTCAAACTGTCCCGAATCCTGTGTGTTAATACGAAAGTAGGTTGAAAGCTCCATCGGGCAGCGCACGCCTTTCGGGATAAAAACGAATGAGCCGTCAGAGAAAACCGCAGCGTTTAGAGCCGCGTAAAAATTGTCGTTCGACGGCACAACCGAACCGAGATATTTTTTGATAAGTTCAGGATATTCTTCGACAGCTTCGGTAAAAGAACAAAAAATCACGCCTGCTTCGAGCAACTTTTTCTTATAAGTGGTCGCCACCGAAACCGAATCGAACACCGCATCAACCGCGACGTTTGCCAGCATCTTTTGTTCAGTAAGCGGAATGCCGAGCTTTTCAAATGTCCTTAGAAGCTCTGGGTCAACTTCGTCCAAACTCTGCTTTTTCACCTTCTGTTTCGGCGCGGAATAATAGCTGATGTTTTGAAAATCAATGTTCGGATAATGAAAATTTGCCCAATTGTCGGGTTGTTTCATCGTCAGCCAATGGCGATATGCTTTGAGACGAAATTCAAGCAGCCAATCGGGCTCATTCTTTTTGGCTGAAATTAGGCGAACCGTGTCTTCCGACAAGCCTTTCGCAATCGTTTCCGTTTCAATATTGGTCGTAAAACCGTATTTATATTCCCTGTTGGTCAGTAATTCTGCTGCTGTTGACATATTTATTAATAAAAACTTTTGAGTAAAAACTATTAAGTAAAAACTATTAAGTGGTTAAAATCTCTTTCGCCACCTTTTTTTCCATTCGCTGAATTTGCTGAAATGTTTCGTTCACTTTGCGTTCTTCACCGACGAGCTGAGCCAGCGTAATATTTGATAAAGCCTCGTGGACGATTTCGTGAAGCCCAACAATGACGGGACGAATTCCGCAATCGCCGGTGTGGATGCAGGTTTTCAAAACACCTGTATAACTTTGGCAATGATTGGAAATCTCGTCGGCGTCCAAGACTTTGATAACTTCGCTCAATCTGATTTCACTCGCCGCGCGAGCCAGGCTATAACCGCCTTTCGTCCCGCGTATCGCCTGCACAAAACCCGCCTTATTTAAAAGCCACATCAATTTTCCCGCGTTCGCCGGAGAAATTCCTTCGCGCTCGGCAATTTGATTGAGCGTTAAAGATTCTTCACCGCCTAATGTTGCAAGCTGCAGAAGGCATCGCAGTCCATATTCTTCCTGAGCCGAAATTTTCATAACCCTAAAAGGCTGTCCTTTGTTAATTGTTTCACAATCAATCATCGCAAATCATTACTTTTTTGTCAAGATTAGCGCGGGCAGTGTAAAAGGCGGCGGGATTTGGTTGTGATTGTGAGTTTATATAATAAAGTAAAATTAACTGTTCGTCTTCTGATCGGCTATTTTGGAAGTTAGACGGTTAGAATAAAATCAAATTTAATAAATTTCTTTAAACCGAAATAATTTAGAGGTTGGAATTTATAATTTACCGTTGCACGGTCAAACTATAAATTCCAACCTCTAAAGCAGTTTATAAGAATTACTTTGGAACCCTCAATTATTTTCCTTGAGTAATTTTCGTATTTATCTCTGATTGATTTTAAGTTTTACTTCCAAATCTAATTTATTGACCTTTTCCGTGGTGGAAATTGCAAGTCGCACACCGCGCTCCTCGCGCTCGCCTTTGTCAACTGAACCGGGACGACCGGGTGCGGTCAGGATGTTTTTTTCGATGATTGCTTTGACCGTTTTCGGCGTGACGATTTCTGCCGACAAGTTTGTTTCATTCGGCTCAAACGTAAATAGCCGTTTGGAATCTTGTCTGATGACGTTATCGGAATGAAGAAACGCCGTGATGATTTGTAATCGTTCAATTTCGACCGCGTCTTTAATGGTAAAATTATTCGGCGCGGTAAACTCAAACTTTCTAATAAATTTCTTTAAGCCGAGTTCCGGTTCGTAAGCCGCCGTCAAATCCGCAGTAATCGAAACTCTTTTTCCATCCATTTTTACATTCGTCAAACGGATCTGGTTGAGACGGTCGTAAGAAACATCGGCGAAAGCGTCGTGTCCTTTGCCTTCTTTTGCCTGGCCTCTGCCGTCAAAAACGAGCGTGTTGTGGTGTTCGGTCAGCGGCACACCCGCGTATCCTGAATCGCCAGTCAGATATTTGCCGTTTGACCAGATTATAAACCCACCTGCGTCAGGGTGCGCGTGACCTGACGACAAACGCCAATCGGGAAACTGTTTGACTTTTTCGGTCGTTGCGTGACCTTCGGGTGGACCGGCTTTAAATGAAAAAGCTGTCGCATCGTCGCTCCACGAATCGCGCCAGAAAACGACTTCGTGGTCGGCAAAATAATGCCATTTTTCCTGATTTTCAATCGACACGGATTTGATGTTTTGACTAAACCAGATAAACGTCCAGATTTCTTCGGCGTTGACCTGCCCTTTCGATTTCAGCCATTCGGCAACGCCCTGCGCTTCGCCGTTTTTGTAGCGGTTGGCGAGGTTGTAAAGAATGTTGTAATTCGTGCGGAATTTACCGTTGATTCGCTCACGTTCGTAATCGTTTCCCTTGCGCGAGCGCGTGATGTTTCCGGCGTAGATGTCCCCGTAATCAAAATTAAATTCGCCGCCGGGCAGAGTGATGTGCGCGACGTATTTATGCGCGAGTTTCATTCCGGGCGTATTTTCGTATAGATTTTCGCCGGTTGCCTGGAGATGCGCGTCCATGTAATGCACGAGCCAGGGCGTGGAAAAAATCCAGTATTCCATACTCTCGTAAAAATAACCGTCTTCGGAATACGTCGCCAAAACTCTATCGAAAATTGCCCGCGAAGTCGCCGCCCAATCTTTCGCTTCTTCGGTTTCGTCCATCAAAGCGTAAGCTGTCACCGCCAAACCAGAAACCGGAATGAAGGTGTGATTCTGTGAATAAGCGTAAGTTTTTCCGTTCCTCGGTTTGAAAAAATCGTATAAGAGTCTGGCTTGTTTAATTAATTTTTCACGGTATTTCGCGCGCTCCGCTTTGGTCAAATCGTGATAAAGCAAATCGTAAGCCCAACCCATTCCATACAAAATATGTCCGGCGGCGAGGTCAACGTTTGGTTTGTTATACGAGTAACCCCAAATCTTGTAGGAGACCGCCGCGTCCATATATTTTTTCGCCGCCTCGAGGTACTTTTTCTCGCCCGTCATTTTGTAAATAAAAGCGGCTTCGGCGATTCCCAAACCGACTTCGTTTTGCACGCGCCGTGCTTCGGCAGGCGGCGCGGGCGGCTCAATCGTCAAAGCGCGAACTCTGGCAATCGCGTTCTGCCACAATTGCGGCTGCGTTTTCATCTTTGCTTTGAGCGCATCAATCTCGCTTTGCGACATATAAACGCGCGGGTGAATGCCTTTTAATTCCAGTTTGAGAGATGAATTTTTAGTTTTCATCAACTCGAAAAGCGGATGTTCGCCTTTGAGTTTCGCGTTAGCGTTTTTTTCCGCATCAAGTTCCTGTTTGTCCTGTGCGAAAATCGCTGATAGCGCAAATAAAACTGTAATTAAACCGAATGAAAGTATTTTTTTATTCTTGAAGCGGAGACGAAAAAGTTTTTTGTAATTCTTCATAAAGTGGAAAAGGAAAACGAACAAATATCGTTCGCTTTCCTTTTTTTTTGATTTTTAGAATAGAAGTTTGACGGCAAATTGAAATTCGCGTCCTTCGGTTGCGGTTTGCGAAACGCGTCCGACGTTTGAGTTATCGAGCAGAAACACCGGCACTTGATAATTCGGTGTGTTAAATAAATTAAATGTTTCAACGCGGAATTGCAGACGGGTTTTTTCTCGAAGGCGCACGTTTTTCAGCAAGGATAAATCAACGGTTCTAAACTTCGGTCCGATGAGGATGTTGCGTCCGGCGTTGCCGAATAAATCAACTTCTCCACCGGTTGCCGTTGGACGACGAAACGCCGCCGGATTGAACAACAAACCTTCGGGAATATTGGCATACGGGTCGCCGATCACGTCGGGACGCTGCGCACCGACATCTGCCGCGTTGTATTGCGGCGTGAACGGTCTGCCCGAAAGCACCGTCACGATGCCGTTTAATTGCCAGCCGCCAATCAGGGTTTGCACTAAACCGCTGGCATCGCTGAAGAATCCGCGACCGCGACCGAATGGTAATTCGTAATTAAACGAAGCGTTAAATTGATGTGCGCGATGAAAATCCGACAGTCCGCGCTGAGTTCCTAAAATGTCCCGAATATCCTGCGGAAAATCCTGCGAGCCGGTCGTCGAATTGTTGGTCGAAGAGCCGGTGTCAATCGATTTCGAGAAAGTATAAGACGCAAGAAGCGTCAAGCCGTTCGTCGCGCGGCGGCGCAGGATCGTCTGCAGAGCGTTGTAGCTTGAGTTTCCGAATTGGTTTTGATATTGAATCGTCGCCGTGCCGTATTGCGCGCTGAAGCGGCGGAAGGTTTGTGGAACACCACCCACAACCGTTCCGGTCGGAAGCGGCGCGTTGATGTTGTAGCGCAAACCGAGATGTCTGCCCTGCGAGCCGACGTAACCGACTTCTAAAACTATGTCTTTGAGCAATTGGCGTTCGAGCGTCAGATTGTATTGATAAATCTCCGGCTGTTTGTAATCGGGATTCATTCCGCGCGGCGTGCCTTCGGCGGTTCCGCCCGGAAACGGATTGGCGAGCGAAAGCTGCAAGAGACTCGCGCTGTTGCGGGCGTAATTGATGCGATTCAAAAACGGCGATTGAACCGCCAATTGTTGACGAATCGGATTGAAGGTTTCGAGGCTATAATAAATTCCTGCGCCGCCGCGAATGACGGTTTTATCATCTCTGAACGGACGAAGCGCGAAGCCGACGCGCGGACCGAAATTATTTTTGTCGGCGTTGACGAGATTTTCCGACAAACCGACGGAAGCGGCGGAAACACAAGTTACCGCGCCCGTCGCCTGATTGCGAACTTCCTGCGGGCAAACTAACGTTCCTCTGTTCCCATCAATCAGTAGATTGGCAAGTCTCCCGGTCGCTTCGCTCAAAGCGGTTTGATATTCGTAACGCAACCCGAGATTCAGTGTCAGCCAATTAGTTACGCGCCAATTGTCCTGCGCGAAAAAGGCGTATTGCGTGCCGAGCGTGTCCGCCGGTTCCGCACCGATTTGTCTGGAAGTCGTGTCCGGCAAGCCGAGCAGAAAATCGGCGAACGACAAAGCACCGCTTGAAGTCGCGCCGCTCGGATTGACGTTGCGCCCGCGAAAACGGAAATCGCCGCGCACGTTGCGCACGTCGTTTTCGATAAAATTCGAGCGAATAATATCAACGCCGAGTTTTAGGTTGTGTTTACCGGAGATGATGCTGAGCGAGTCAAAAAATTGATAAGTTTTTAATTTATAGGCAAAAGGATCGTTCGGTCGGTCGCCGAATTCCGAGAAACCGTCAATCCGAATCGCCGGAAATCCCTGTAAATCCACGCCCGGCGAAACGCCTTGAATGCCAAACAGCGCATTATAATCAACGGCGCGGTTTTGTCCCAGATTCTGCGAATCTTGATTAAAATAGCCGAAACGCGCTTCATTGATAACCGACGGCGTGAAAATATGCGTGTCGGACACGGCATAAGTATCGCTGCGGGTTTTCGCGTCGCGCCCGAAGCCCGGATAAAAGTTGCGGTTCGAGGGAAACGCCTGATAGCCGTCGTTTTTCTGTCTGGCAAAGCGAATGTAAAAACTGTTTTTATCCGAAAAACGATGGTCGAACTTGGCTAGATACTGATTGCGGTCAGGACGATTGATGCCGCGGGCGACATAACCGTCGAGCGTTCCCGGAATATTCGACACCGGAATAAAAGCCAAAATCTGCTGGGCAATCGGGTTGACCGTGATCAAATTCGCGTTGCCCACCACCGGCGCAAACGGAATCACGTTCGGGGTCGGACATTCAACTCTAGTTGCATTTAATGGATTTGTCGTGCTTCTCAGCAGACAAAGAACCCGACCGGTGTCGTCGGCATTACCTAAAATGTTGTCCGCGCCCGCACCTCGAATGTTGCGAAAATCGCCGCGCACCCAATTGGCATTCGGCGCGGTGTTTATCGAAGTCGCCGAGCGGCGCTCGCGCGTTCCTTACGTAGGAAATAAAGAAAAACGTGCGGTCTTTGCCTGAGTTGAAGACCGGATCGCCTTCGCCGAAATTCAAAAACGGCAGCGGTCCGCCGATTGTGCCGCCGAATTGATTGCGCCGCAAAACCTTGTTGCTTTCGTCTTCGGGTGTTCCCGGTACGTCAAAGGCGAGCGCATTTTTCGCGTCGAAAAAGTCGTTGCGGACGTATTCAAACAGCGAACCCGAAAAACGATTTGTGCCGCTTTTGGAAACGACGTTGATTTGCGCGCCCGCCGTGCGTCCGAGTTCCGCCGTATAAGTCGAAGTTTCCACCCGGAATTCCTGAATCGAATCGACCGAAGTATTTACGCCGACGCCGCTGTTGCGGTCATTGCGGTTGTTCGTACCGTCGAGAATAAAGTTGGAAGCGTCGGTGCGCGTTCCCGAAGTCGCCAAACCTTCGCCCTGGTCGTCGTCCGCCGGACGGCGATAAACGCCGGGCGTGAGCAGTGCCAAATCGGTAAAATTGCGCCCGTTGAGCGGCAACTCCTGAACCTGACGCGGCGTAATAACTTCGCCCTTGCTCGATGTTTCGGTATTGATGGCGGGCGCTTCAGCCGTGACTGTGACCTGTTCGTTGATGTTTCCGGCTTCGAGCGGTAAATTAAGCCGCAAACTCTGGCTGGTTTCCAGTACAATGTCCGTTTGGGTGAGCGTCTTAAAATTGGCGGCTTCCACTTTTAAGACATATG
>Ga0136640_10000565_pt1 | contig 14388 bp, 12 predicted proteins | sample AntDrymUQ8642106_2_FD_105498 | JGI IMG/M metagenome (GOLD analysis project Ga0136640, IMG submission 105498) | Polar desert sand microbial communities from Dry Valleys, Antarctica - metaG UQ864 (21.06) | ecosystem: Environmental > Terrestrial > Soil > Desert | place: Antarctica: Dry Valley...
ATGACCCAAGATGACGCCAAAGCCTATTTGGACAGGCTGAACGTTCCACGTGAAACGCACGCACTTTTACAATGTTACGCCGAGTTGCTGATAGACGCAAACGATCATCAAAACCTGATTGGCCGGAGCACAGTGCCTTCTATCTGGACTCGCCACATCGTCGATTCGGCGCAAATTCTTGCACACGCCCCAGTCACGAGCCGAAATTGGCTTGACGTCGGCTCTGGCGCGGGGCTTCCGGGATTAGTGTTATCCATCCTTACAAACGACCGGCATGCACTGGTCGAACCGCGTCGCCTGCGCGCCGATTTCCTTAAGCGCGCCGTTCGGGAATTGGGTGTCTCCGACCGCGTGACGGTTCGCACGGAGAAGATCGAGAGCATGGTCGCGGAGACGTATGGCGTCATCACAGCGCGCGCGCTCAAGGCTTTGACGCAAACGCTGGCGATGACGTTCCGATTTGCCCGTCCCGGGACGGTCTGGCTGCTTCACAAGGGAAAGACCGCAGCGGCGGAAATTGATGTGGCTCGGCACGATTGGCAGGGCGAATTCGAGCTTTTGCCCAGCGTGACCGACGCTTCGGCGGCGATCGTCCGCGTCCGCAATTTGCAACCGAGGCTGCCATGATCCGCGTGGCCGTGGCCAACCAAAAAGGCGGAGTCGGCAAGACCACGAGCGCCATTAATCTGGCGACCGCGCTTGCGGCGAACGGCTGGCGCGTCGTGCTAATTGATCTCGATCCGCAGGGCAACGCATCGACGGGTCTTGGCGTCACCCAATCTATGCGTACGCGTTCGAGCTACGATCTGCTCACTGGGGGCGCGGACCTCAACGGCGCCGCGATCGCAACGCGCATTCCCCGGCTCGACCTAGTTCCCGCGACGGTCGATCTTTCGGGCGCCGAGATCGAGCTCGTCGATCTCGACCGACGCACCCACCGTTTGGTCGATGCGCTCGATGCGGCCGCCGGCAGCCGCTGGGACGTGTGCCTAATAGATTGCCCGCCTTCGCTTGGGCTGTTGACGGTGAACGCGCTGGTCGCAGTGCAGCATGTGCTGGTCCCGTTGCAATGCGAGTTCTTTGCCCTGGAGGGCCTCAGCCAGCTCCTGCAAACCGTCGAGCGCGTGCGGGCGAGGTCGAACCCCGGCCTCAGCATCCTCGGTGTCGCACTGACGATGTTCGACCGCCGCAACAATCTGTCCGCGCAGGTCGCTGCTGATGTGCGCGCGTGTCTCGGCAATATCGTTTTCGAAACCGTTATCCCGCGCAATGTTCGCTTGTCCGAAGCGCCCAGCCACGGCCTCCCGGCGCTGATATACGATCATCGCTGCTCGGGTTCGGAAGCATATATCGGGCTGGCGCGCGAGTTGATCGGCCGGCTTCCACAACCGGCGGCGGCGGCATGAGAGGAGCAGGCACGTGACGACCACCACCACTACCGAAGGCTCGTCGAGCAAGCGGCCGACCGGTCTTGGCCGCGGCCTGTCCTCTTTGCTTGGCGAGGTCGAGCGCGAGGAGCCGGTCGGTGGGGGCGGACGCAGCGGAGTGATGCTCGTCGAGACGTCAAGCATCGATTCCGATCCCGGCCAGCCGCGGAGGCATTTCGACGAGGAGGCCCTCGACCAGCTCGCAGCCTCGATCTCTGCCCGGGGCCTCATTCAGCCGATCGTGGTTCGGCCGCGCGGCGCGCGTTATCAGATTGTCGCCGGCGAGCGCAGATGGCGCGCAGCCCAACGCGTGCGTCTACATCAGGTGCCGGTAATCATCAGGGAATTCAACGACTTGGAGGCGCTCGAAGTCGCCCTCCTCGAAAATATTCAGCGCGAGGATCTGAACGCGATTGAAGAGGCCGAGGGATATCGCCGGCTGATCACCGAACTCGGTCACAGCCAGGAGGCGCTGGGCCGTTTGGTGCACAAATCCCGTAGCCATGTCGCCAATCTGCTACGCCTTCTTGACCTGCCTGCGTTAGTGCGCGAGGCGGTTGCCGATGGACGGCTGAGTATGGGACACGCACGCGCGATCGCGACTTCGCCGGATCCCGAAGCGCTGGCGCGCGAGGTCATCGCGAAGGGCCTTTCGGTTCGCGAAGCCGAGAAACTGGCGAAGGGGGCAAGGCCACCGCGGCCGTCACGCGCGCGGGTCGGACTTGCAAGGGGCGACGCCGACATTGAAGCGCTCGAGCGACAGCTCGGCGATATGACGGGGCTGCGCGTCAAGATCAGCCATGGCGGGGCAGGGGGCACGGTAAGCCTGTCCTATTCGACGCTCGATCAGCTCGACATGATCTGCCAGCGACTGAGCGGCGAGCCGATCTGAAGCCTATCGCCGCCTTGCCGCAGCTTGGGCCAGCGCGAACAAGAGCTCGTCGGCACTCGTCGCGCCCACGCCGCCGGTCGTCTTGAGCGCTTCTTCGGCCGCCAAAGCCCGGCTCGAAGCCAGCGCGAGCCGACGCGAAGTCCACAGTTGCAATTGCCGGGCTATTGCGGGTTTTTCCTTGTAGAATAGCGACTTGCCTGCTGACGCCATGACGGAAGCGGGTGAATTGCCGCGCTCGACCTCGGCCCTCAACCTGGTCAGCAATTGCAGGCGCCGGCCGAGCGCCCTGAGCAGCGGGACACCCTCGCCGCCCGTCGCTCCGCCAAGCGCTCGATCGAGGGAGCGCGGGTCTCCGTCGAGGACGGCGTCTACCACTGCGGCCGCGTCGGTCAGCGCGCTGTTCGCACACAGCGCATCGATGGCGTCGTGATCGAGCTTCGTGGAACGGTCAGGCGCGGCGTCGAGATACAGCGCCAGCTTGTCCAATTCCCCAGCGATCAATCCGCGATCGCCTGCGCTCTCCTCGGCCAGCCGCCGCGCAACGTCGGAGGCGACGGTAAGCCCTGCATCCTTGGCCAGGTCGGCGACCAAGCGATCGGCTTCGCGCCCCTCGGGCGCATAGCTGGCAAAGCTCATCGCCAAGGCGCTGGAGTCGACGAGTGCGAGCAGCTTCGACCCGCGCTTGAGGGCGCCGGTCAGCACGATCGCGGGATTGCCGGCCGCGGGCGCCGTCATCAGCCCATCGACGGCGTCGACCAATTCGTCGCCCCCGCCCTCGACGATGATGCAACGTCTACCTCCGAATAGCGAAAGCGAGGCCGATTCGTCCGCGAGAAGCGCCGGATCCGCCTTCAGCATCGCGGCGGCAATGTCGATGCGCTCGGCATCCGCGCAGATCGAGGCCGTCAGCCGCGCCGCGAGCGCCCGCGATCCCGCGAGGTCGGGGCCGTGGAGCAGGAAAAGCCGGATTTGCCCGTCCGCCAGATCGAGCGCGCGCTCGATTTCGTTGCGCTTGGCCTTCAACGGTTGGCGCCGCCGCGCGAAGCGAAAAGGGCGACGCGGGTGACAATCTGATCGGCGAGTTCGGTGGCGAGCCGCTCGAGCGCGGTCTGCTCGGCCGCGACGGTTGCGTATTGCGAGCCGACCACGTCGATACCGGCATCGGAGCCGGCGGTCTGGTCGAGCAAAACCGTTCCCGCGGCCGCGTCGACGAGCCGGTAGCGCGCGCGCAAGGTACGTCGTTCGCGAGTCACCGCATTGTCACCGCGGACGCCGAAGCCCTCGATGCGGTCGTCGAGCGTGATCTCAAGCCGGTATACCGTCGCCGCTCCCGGCTTGGGCAAGCGATCCTCGACCGCGGTGCGTACCAGCCAGCCCGCCTGCCCGTCGATCGGAGCGACCGCGACGCCCGCGAGCGCCACCGCGACGCCGCCGCCTGCGCCGTTGCCGTAGAGCGGGCGCAAATTGCACGCCGCGAGGGTCGAAGATGCGGCCAGCAGCAGGAGCGTGCGGCCGATCATAGGACGATGTTGATCAAGCGATCGGGCACGATGACGACTTTCTTCGGAGCGGCTTCGCCCATCGCCCGAATGACATTTTCGCTTGCCAATGCCAATCGCTCGAGCGCGTCGCGGTTCGTGCCGCGTGCCGCGACGATCGTATCGCGCAGCTTGCCATTGACCTGCACGGCGAGCGTCATTTGCTCTTCGACAAGCATGGCAGGATCGAAATGCGGCCAAGGGGCATCGGCGACGAGCCCCGCGCCATCAGACGTCGCCCAAGCTTCCTCGGCCAGGTGAGGAACCATAGGGGCGACGAGGACGATAAGCATTCGCGCCGCTTCGGCTCGCGACTCGCTGGGGGGCGCCTTTTCGAGGGCGTTTGCCAGTTCGTGGACATTGGCGACGGCTTTGTTGAACGCCAGTGCCTCGATGTTCGCGCCCATGCTGGCGATCGTGCGGTGCAATCTCTTGTCGAGGGCGGTGTCGCGTCCCTCGCCGGTAGTCTCGGTCTGCCAAAGCCGCCAAAGCCGCTGGACGAAGCGCCAGGCGCCCTCGATTCCGGACGCGCTCCACGGCAGGTCGCGTTCGGGAGGGCTGTCGGACAGCATGAACCAGCGTACGGCGTCGGCGCCATATTGATCGACGATCGGCTCCGGATCGATGGTGTTGCGCTTCGATTTGGACATTTTCTCGACGCGGCCGGCACTCGCCGGCGCTCCGTCCTCTATCACGGTCCAGTCTTCGCCGTTGCGGCGCACTTCGTCGGGGCTGAGCCAGCTGCCGTCGCCCGCACGGTAGGTTTCGTGGGTGACCATCCCTTGCGTGAACAGGCCCTTGAACGGCTCGGTCACGCCGATGCGGCCGATGCGTTCGAGCGCTCGCATCCAGAAGCGCGCGTAGAGTAGGTGGAGGATGGCATGCTCGACCCCGCCGATATATTGTCCGACGGGGAGCCAGCGCTCGGCTTCGTCGCGGTCAAATGGCTTGTCGTCGGGCCGGCTCGCGAAGCGGATGAAATACCAGCTCGAGTTGACGAAGGTGTCGAGCGTATCGGTCTCGCGCCGGGCGGCGGCGCCGCATTGCGGGCAATTGACGTCGGCCCAGTGCGGGTGCCGGTCGAGCGGATTTCCGGGCAATTCGAAACTGACGTCCTCGGGCAGGACGACGGGGAGTTGCTCGCGGGGGACGGGCACCACTCCGCAGCCGCGGCAGTGGATGACCGGGATCGGGGTTCCCCAATAACGCTGTCGCGACACCCCCCAGTCGCGCAAACGCCACGCGGTGGTGCCTGCACCCCAGCCGTCGGCTACGGCGCGGGCGATGACTTCGCATGTTGCGGCCTCGACGGTGAGCCCATCGAGGAACGCGCTATTGACGATCACGCCGCCCCCCGTTTCGGCCTCACCGCCGATCGGCGCGTCGGCCTGGGCCGCTTCCGGAGCAACCACGCGCTTGATGGGGAGTTCGTATTTGACCGCGAAATCATGGTCGCGCTGATCGTGGCCGGGAACGCCGAACACCGCGCCACTGCCATAGTCCATAAGAACGAAATTGGCGATGTAGAGCGGCAGCCGCCAATCGGGATCGAGCGGATGAATGGCCTTCATCCCGGTATCGAAACCCTTCTTTTCAGCCGTCTCGAGTTCGGCGGCGGTGGTTCCGCTGGCCTTGCATTCGGCGATGAAGGCCGCGGCGCGCGCGTCGCCTTCGGCCAAGCCGAGTGCGATCGGATGATCGGGAGACACCGCGACGAAGCTTGCGCCGAAGATGGTGTCGGGCCGGGTGGTGAAGACTTCGACCTCGCCTTCCGCAGGCGCGGCGAGCCGGAAGCGAAACTTTAACCCCTGGCTCTTGCCGATCCAGTTTTCCTGCATCAGCCGAACCTTGTGGGGCCACTGGTCGAGGCCCGCGAGCCCATCGAGCAATTCTTCGGCGAAATCGGTGATCTTCAAGAACCACTGGTTGAGCTTGCGGCGCTCGACCGGCGCTCCCGAGCGCCAGCCGCACCCGTCGATGACCTGTTCGTTGGCGAGCACGGTCATATCGACCGGGTCCCAATTGACCTCGCTTTCCTTGCGATAAACCAATCCCGCCTCGAACAAATCGAGGAAAAGCGCTTGCTCGTGCCCATAATATTCGGGCTCGCATGTCGACAGCTCCCGGCTCCAGTCGAGCGCGAAGCCGAGCCGCTTGAGCTGGGCGCGCATGGCGGCGATATTGGCGCGGGTCCATTCCCCTGGGTGCACGCCTTTTTCCATCGCGGCATTTTCGGCGGGCATCCCGAACGCATCCCACCCCATCGGGTGGAGGACGTCGTGGCCCTGCATGCGGCGGTAGCGGGCGAGCACATCGCCCATCGTGTAGTTGCGCACATGCCCCATATGGATGTGCCCGGATGGGTAGGGGAACATCTCGAGCACATAGGATCGCGGGCGCCCCGAATTGTCGCTGGCGCCGTCTCCAGAGGCGCGGAACGTGCCCCGTTCTTCCCAAATCCGCTGCCAGCGCGCGTCTGCGGTGGCCGGGTTGAAGCGCGACGTCATCTCAGCGCGCTAATCGGCAATGTTAGCCGCCAACGGCGGTACGGCGCAGGTCGCGGGCGCGGGTAAGGATGATTTCCTCGAGCTTCTGGACGGTCGCCGCGGCAACCGGCGCCTCGACCCACTGGCCGCCCTGATTGACCTGGCGCGACGCCGCGACGCGGAGCGCGTCGGCGCGCAAATCCTGATCGAGGATCGCAACGGTGACCTTGACGCGCTCGGCGGGAGCGCGCGGATTGACGTACCAATCGGTGACGAGAACCCCTCCGTTCGAATCCACCTGCGCCATAGGCGCGAACGACAGGGTGTCGAGCGAGGCGCGCCAAAGATAGGAATTGACCCCGATCGTGGTCACCTTGGACGCGGCGAGATCGGCCTGCGGCAAATCGCTTTCGCTAACGCAGCCCCCGATTGCGGCGGCGAGCGCCAGGGGAAGGAAAATGCGGACGGGCGAAAACATTGGCAGATCCTTGGAAGAGAGGCGCTTGAGCGGGCGTTATAGATGCTGGCCGGGCCCCGGCAAGCCTCGCAAGGTGCGAAGTGCATCCTCATCGCTAATGGGATTCTGTGGACTCGTTGCAACATGGCGAAGGGATTCGCCGCCCCGGCTGTGGTCCATGAAGCCAAAGCCATGCTAAACCGTTGAACGCGATTGGAGATAGCTAGGCAATGCCGCGAGCAGGCATCAAGATTGGCGGAGGTCTGGCGGCGTTGGGCGCGCTCGGCCTGGTGCTGACGCCGGCCTTTGCCGCGGCAACCGATCCGGCTCGCAAAAAGCCACGGCAGAGCCGGGTATCGCTCATCGGGCTTAGCGGCTTGGGTTCGTTCACTCCCGCAGTCGCCGATCCCCGGCTGGCGGCCGCCTTTGCCCGGCGCGGCGCATCGCGCGCCGAATTCAGCTTTACGCCCTCGGCGGCTCCGGGCGATCGCCGATCGGTGCGAGTCGCGGTGCGCGCGCGTGCGACGACTCCGGCCGCGGCGACGCGGATCGCGAGCGCGGCGGCTTCGGCGGCCGATGTCACCGCGCTTACGCCGACCGCCTATAATCTGGGGGTCGCGGTTGGCTGGAAGCAGTTTGCGATTTCCGGGGACGTCGCCAAGGTCGATACCGGACTGGCGCCGGGCGGGCGCGAGGCGGCGGAAGTCGGGCTGTCGTACAGCCTCAAGGACTTCACCGGGCGCGTCCAGGTCGGCGCTGCCCGCAACGATTCGCGGCAACCGCGCCTGATCGCCAACGACGTCGATTATTCGCTCAACGTCGGTGGGTCGTACAAGCTTAGCCGCAACCTTGAGCTGACCGGCGGCGTCCAGTACAAGATCGAGCGCGACCGGCTCGCGCCGCTGTCCGACACCCGCCGCGATAGCCAGGCGGTCTATGTGGGGACCGCATTCAAGTTCTGATCCCGGTTCGGATAGATGGCCGCCCCTCTGCTTGATGCCGTGCGAGCTTCGATCGCGCGCGCCGCCCGAACCGCGGGCCGCGAGGCCGACGAAATAACCATCGTCGCGATTTCCAAGACGCATGGGGCGGACGACATCGTTCCGCTTCTCGCCGCCGGCCAGCGCGATTTCGGGGAGAACCGGATCCAGGAAGCCGCGGCCAAATGGCCGGCGTTGCGCGAACGGTGGCCCGGCATCAAATTGCACTTCGTCGGACGCCTGCAATCGAACAAAGCTGAGGAGGCCGTCCTTTTGTGCGATGCCGTCCACTCGATCGACCGCCCGTCGCTCGTCGAGGCCCTGGCGCGCGGCCAGGACAAAGCCGATCGCAGGCCTTCATGTTTCGTCCAGGTCAACATCGGCGACGAGCCGCAAAAGGCGGGCTGCCTGATCAGCGATCTTCCGGCATTGCTGGGCCTTGCGCGCACCGCGGGCCTCGATGTGTCGGGGCTTATGTGCCTGCCCCCCGAAGGGCTTGAGCCCGCGCCTTATTTCGCGCTGCTCGCCAAGCTTGGGCGCGACAATGGCGTCGCGGGCCTCAGCATGGGGATGTCCGGCGATTTCGAAACCGCGGTCAAGATCGGTGCGACGCATGTCCGCGTCGGAACCGCGCTATTCGGAGCGCGTGAAGCCTAGATGAGGTGCCCGCTACGGTCGCGTTTGACCGCGAGATAGGCGCTATTGTGCGGCCCCGGAGCAACGGCAAGCGGGAGGCGTTCGGCGACTTCGATCCCGGCCGCTTCGAGCGCGGACGTCTTGCGCGGATTGTTGGTCAGTAGCCGGACCTTGTCCTGGCCGAGCAGCTTCAGCATCGCGGCGGCGATCGCGAAATCGCGCTCGTCGTCCTCGAAACCGAGCCGCCTGTTGGCGTCGACCGTGTCGAATCCCTGGTCCTGCAATGCATAGGCGCGCAGCTTGTTGACGAGGCCGATGCCGCGCCCTTCCTGACGAAGATAAAGCAGCACTCCCCATCCGTCCGCGCCGATCTGCGTGAGCGCGGTCTCGAGCTGGGGTCCGCAATCGCATTTGAGCGATCCGAGCGCGTCGCCGGTGAGGCATTCGCTGTGCAGCCGTACCAGCGGCGCGCGGCCGTCGGGGGTGCCGATGACAAGCGCGACGGGGTCGCTGCCATCGCTTCGAAACGCGATGATCTCCGCGCGTTCGGTGCCTTTGACGGGGAGATGCGCGCGCGATGCTATGGCCAGAACCGGTGCTGCATCGAACGTCATGACGTCGGCCGCGGTGACTTCGGCGGGGTCGCCTTCGAGGCTCGTCAGGTAGAACGCGGGGAGGAGCCCAGCCAGCCGGGCAAGGCGTATCGCTGCGATCGCGGCGTCGTCGGCGTCCAGCGGCAGGGTTTCGAACGGTCCCTGCATCGGAGAGGCCAGGTCGCGCGCCGGATCCGCCAGCGTCCGCGCACGAAGCCACGGCGAATAGGCGATCCGAACCGGGGCGAGCGCGGCGGCGTTGATCTGGTTGGTGAGCTTGAGCGTAGCGGCGCGGCGCCCGGAGATGAGAAGCTCGGCGTTCGGGGGCACCGTGTCGTCGGGCGCGGTTTCCACCGGCAGCACGACCATTGTCCCATCTTCTCCCGCGACCTCGACCGCCCAGCCGCGGCGAAGCGCGTCGATCGCGCGCGCGACATCGCGCGGGCCGGCCCCGCCTGAGGTCAAACCTGAAACTCGGTGACGAGCGGGACGTGATCGGACGGCCGCATCCAGCCGCGGCACGGCTCGTGCACCTTGTGGGCGACGGCGCGGGCCGCGACCTCGGGGCTGGCCCACATATGATCGAGCCTGCGGCCACGGTCCGAACTCGCCCAGTCCTGCGCGCGATAGCTCCACCAGGTGAAGCAGCGCTCGGGCGCGGCGACGAAACGCCGGCCGAGATCGACCCAGTCGTGGCTCGCGTGCAATTCGCCCAGCGCGTCGATTTCGATCTGGGTGTGGCTCACCACATTGAGCAATTGCTTGTGGCTCCACACGTCGCATTCGAGTGGCGCGACATTGAAATCGCCGACCATGATGGTCGGTTCGCGCAAGCCCTCCGACCAGCGCGTCATGCGGCTCAGATAGTCGAGCTTCTGGCCAAACTTGGGGTTGAGGTCGCGGTCGGGGATGTCGCCACCGGCGGGAACGTAGACGTTCTCGAGGCGGATGCCGCATTCGAGCCGCGCGCCAACATGCCGCGCCTCGCCATTGTCCTGCCAGTCGTGGCGTGAATGTTCCTCGAGCGGCAGGCGGCTGAGGATCGCGACGCCGTGGTGCATGCGCTGTCCGTTGAGGACGCGGTGCTTGTAGCCCAGCGCTTCGAAGCCATCGCCCGGGAAAATGTCGTCGACGACCTTGGTTTCCTGAAGGCACAATATGTCGGGGGCTTCATCGCGAAGGAACTGTTCGACGATGCCGAGGCGCGCGCGCACCGAATTGATGTTCCACGACGCGATCTTGATGGTTGAGGACATGTCCGCCGATGTAGGGAAGGGCAGCGCTCCCGGCAACGAAAAGGCCCCCGCTCCGGGGGCATGGAGCGAGGGCCGACCCGTCATAAAAACGCCCAAAGCACTTTGCAGGCAGAGCGCGTTCGTCACGCGAGGCTGATCGAAGAACCCACCCGGGTAACAGGGGGAAACCCCGGTTAAGTCCTTCGACCGCAGCTCCAGGATTAACCAATTCAAGCTGTCGCTGCGGTGAACGATTGAGATTAATCAGCCGCGCGGGCCTACCTTCTTGGGGCTCGTCCAGCGAAAATTGCTGTCCGCGACCGCGACGTTAAACCGTTGATTCGAAAGCTTGATCGTCGATCGATTATTCTGCGCGTCGAGCGTCGACCAGCCCTGTAGCAACAGCCCCGCGGGTGCCGATGCGACCCGCGCGAACGCCATCGTGATCGTTCCGAACTCGGGCTTCTTGGGGTCTTTAGCCTCGATCAAGACGACGCGCTTGTCCGCTGTCGGAAGCGCGCGCGCGAACTTCGACAAATCCTTAGCCGGATCGAGCAGCACCCCGAGCGGCGAATTGCCGATCGGCCAGCGCGATTCCTGCTTCACGTCATAGTCGATGAGATTGAGCGCCTTCCCGTCGCCGACGATGAGCAGGTTGACCCCCTTCTGATATTGAAAGCGCACCTTGCCTGGGCGTTTCAATACGATCGAGCCGTTGAGAACCTTGCCCGTCCGGTCGGTCTGGGTGAAATTGGCGGTCATCGTGCTCACCGCCTTCAAATGCTGCGACACCTGCGCCAGCTCTGGCGAAGGCGCGGCAAGCGCGATCGCGGGCGCGGCTAGCAGGGCGAGAGGCACTAGTCGGTACATCGGTGATCTCCGGTTTGCGTGTAGCGGGCTTGTCGTTTCGGGGCATTGAACGCGGCGTGAACCCGCGCGCACGAGTGCGTTCAGCTTAGCGGGTGCCCGTCCGTATCCATCAGCACTTCCCTCCGCCCGACATGGTCCGGCCGTCCCACCTTGCCCTCCTTCTCCATCCGCTCGATCAGCCGCGCGGCGTTGTTGTAGCCGACGCGGAGCTGGCGCTGGACGTAGCTGGTGGAGGCCTTCTGGCTTTCCGCGACGACCTGCAGCGCCTTGCGGTAGAGCATGGTGTCGGCATCGTCCTCGCCGGTCGGCTGGCCCTCGATCAGATAGCCGCCGTCCTCGGGCTCCTCGGTCACAGCCTGGACATAGTCGGGGATTCCCTGCGCGCGCCAATGCTCGGCGACGCGGCGGACCTCGTCGTCGGAAACGAACGGACCGTGGACGCGCGCAATCTGCTTGCCGCCGGGCATGTAGAGCATGTCGCCCTTGCCGAGGAGCTGTTCGGCGCCCTGTTCGCCGAGGATGGTGCGTGAATCGATCTTGGAGGTGACCTGGAAGCTGATGCGGGTGGGGAGGTTCGCTTTAATAACTCCCGTAATGACGTCGACCGACGGGCGCTGGGTCGCCATGATGAGGTGGATTCCCGCCGCGCGCGCCTTTTGAGCGAGCCGCTGGATGAGGAATTCGACCTCCTTGCCCGCGGTCATCATGAGGTCGGCGAGCTCGTCGACGATCACCACAATTTGCGGCAAGACGTCATATTCGAGGATTTCCTCCTCATATTTGGGCTGGCCGGTTTCGGAATTGTAGCCGGTCTGCACGCGGCGCCCGAGCGGCTGGCCCTTGGCCTTGGCCTCGCGTACCTTGGCGTTGAAGCTGGCGAGCGCGCGTACCCCCACCGACGCCATCATGCGGTAGCGCTCCTCCATCTGCTCGACGGTCCATTTCAAGGCGCGGATCGCTTTCGCCGGTTCGGTCACCACCGGCGCGAGCAAATGCGGGATATCCTCATAGCTGGACAGCTCGAGCATCTTGGGATCGATCATGATCATGCGGCACTGGTCGGGGGTTAGCCGATACAGGAGCGACAGGATCATGCAGTTGAGGCCAACCGATTTTCCCGATCCGGTGGTTCCCGCGACGAGCAGATGCGGCATCGGCGCGAGATCGGCGATGACCGGGTCGCCGGCGATGTCCTTGCCAAGAATGATGGGGAGCTGCGCGGTCTGGTCCTCGAAGGCGTGGCTCCCGACCAGCTCCGACAGGACGACACCCTCGCGCCTAGCGTTGGGGAGTTCGATTCCGATTACGCTGCGGCCCGGAATGGTGGCGACGCGGGCGGAGAGCGCCGACATGTTGCGCGCGATGTCGTCGGCGAGCTGGATGACGCGGCTGGCCTTGATCCCGCTTGCCGGCTCGAGCTCGTACATCGTCACCACCGGCCCCGGGCGGACCTCGACGATGCTTCCCTTCACGTGGAAATCGTCGAGCACCGATTCCAAGAGCCGCGCGTTGCGCTCCAGCCCGGCCTTGTCGATCACGTTCTTAGTCGGCGGCGGCGCGGGGTTGAGTAGGTCGATCTTGGGAAGGACGTAGCCGTCGCCCAGCGCGAGCGAACTCTGCCGTTCCTTGAGGCTGCGCCGGCTCTTGTCGGGGGTCTTGGGGCGTTCGGCGATGACGGTGCGCGCGCCTTCGGGCTCGACCATTTCCGGCCTGGCACGCTGCGGGCTGTCGCGGATGATTTCGATCCCGTCTGGGTCCACCCGCGCCTGGTCGCGTGCGAAACGTTGGTGCAGCCATTCGCGCTCATGCTCGCGAAGCCCGAGCGCCATCAGCCAGATGCCGAGACCGGCGAGGGCACAGGCCACGATCAGGACGATGCGCAACGGCCCGGCAATCGCCGCGTTGTCGATCGCGCCCAGGAGGGATTCAACCAGCCGCGCTCCGCCGAGCCCGAATGCCCCGCCCCATCCCGCGGGCAGCGCGCCTACCGATTCCCCGCGTAGGAGCGCCAGCGCGACGCCCAGAAAGATGATCGAAAGCATAGCGATAACCACCGCGCGTGCCGGGCGTCCGCGCTCGTCGAGCCGGGTCATCCTGAGCCCGATGACCACCAGCACCGGAACCAGCAGTGCCGCCGCAGGGCCGAACAGCATGAGCAGGAAGTCGCTGGCCAGCGCCCCCGGAGCGCCGAGCCAGTTGCGGATCGGCCCGGCGGCCGATGTGTTGATCGCGGGGTCGCTGGCGCGGTAACCGGCCAGCGCGACCAGCAGGATGAGCGCCAGTATCAGCAGCGCGATCCCGCCGGCCCGCGAACCGCCGCGCCGCGCGCCCTCGCGAACCTGGGCGCGCCACGCGCCTTTCGATTGCGCCAATGTGCGTGCCAACAGCCCCTCCACGTCCCCTCTGGCATAATGCGCGTGCCGCGAGTCCGCGGTCAAGCTTCACAGGGTGAAGCGACGCGCGTAGGCGACGAGGCTTATGATCGAAGCCAACCATCCAGGCCCCATGACTAAAGCCGATGTCGTTATCCTCGGCGGCGGACTGGTCGGCCTGACGCTTGCCGTCGCGCTCGATTCCGGCGGCCTGTCGTCGGTCGTCATCGACCCGGCCGATCCCGCGGCCCAGGCCGGCGCCGCCTATGACGGACGCGCGACCGCGGTGGCGAGCGCTTCGTGGCGGATGCTCGAGGCGATCGGCGTTGCCGGCAAGCTCGGCGCCGGGTGCGCGATCGAAACCATCCGCGTCACCGACGGGCTCAAACCTGGCGGACTGACCTTCCACGGCGAGGTGGACGAACCGCTCGGCCGCATGTTCGAAAACCGCGCGCTGCGCGCCGCTTTGCGGCAGGTTGCGGAAGCGAGCGCGAACGTCACGCTGATGACTCCGGTGACGCCGACAGACGTGGTCCGTGCCGACCATGGCGTGCAGGTCCGGCTCGCCGACGGCCGCGTCGTTGCCGCGCCGCTGCTGATCGCCGCCGACGGCCGCAATTCGGCGACGCGCGCCGCCGCGAATATCCGCACCGCGCACTGGCGCTACGATCACTCCGCGATCATCGCCACAGTCGAGCACGAGCAACCGCACGCAAACACGGCTTATGAAATCTTCTATCCGTCGGGGCCGTTCGCCATCCTGCCGATGCTCCCATCCGGGCCAGGCGCAGCGCATCGTTCGGCCATCGTGTGGAGCGTCGCGGCGCGCGATGCCGCGGCCTATTTCAACCTTCCCGACCGCATTTTCGCGGACGAGCTTGAAAAGCGCATGGGGGGTTTCC
>Ga0136640_10000566_pt1 | contig 14380 bp, 12 predicted proteins | sample AntDrymUQ8642106_2_FD_105498 | JGI IMG/M metagenome (GOLD analysis project Ga0136640, IMG submission 105498) | Polar desert sand microbial communities from Dry Valleys, Antarctica - metaG UQ864 (21.06) | ecosystem: Environmental > Terrestrial > Soil > Desert | place: Antarctica: Dry Valley...
ATGGCGGCCGTCGGCTTCGACCTCTACTCGCGCATGCTGGCCGAGGCCGTGGAGACCCAGAAGGCATCGATGGAGGGGCGGGTCGCGGTCATCGCGGCCCCGCAGGCCGTGGTGGACCTGCCGATCGAAGCCCACTTGCCGACCGGCTATGTCCCGGACGAGGCCCAAAAGCTGGAGCTCTATCGACGACTGGCCCGCGCCCGGACGCCGGCCGACCTCGCCGCCTTTCGCCAGGACGTCACTGATCGCTTCGGGCCGATGTCGCAGGCCGTCGTGCGCCTGGTGGAGGTGGCCGAGTTGCGCCTGGCCGCGGAAGCCGCCGGGGTGAGTTCCATCTCGCGCGAGGAGGGCTGGCTGGTCATCCGGTTCGGCGCCACCCTCAGCCGGGCGACCGCGATGCGCCTGCTGAGTGGCGGCGGCCTGCCCGGCGTCAAGCCGTCGGACGTGACCTTCGCCAGCAACCAGGTCCGGGTTCGCGCGCCGCACCTTGCAACCCGCGCCTGGCAGCTGACCCAGGCCGTCGTGGCCCGGCTGTCGAGCGCACCGCCCGTGGGTGACGGCACGCGCCCATAGCCCGGGCGCTCAGCTCCGGGGCTCCGATCCGGTGGGCAGCCATCCTGGCATGCGGCCGGCGAGCGCGTCCGCGATACTGCGCGCGGAGGTGTCCGTGGCGAATCCCGACGCAGCCAAGGGAGATTCGGGTGGCGACGGCGGAGCCGCCGCCTCGATCAGCGATACGGTGCGTGACCACGTCCGCGCGGTCGTCGGGGGTCTGCTGGTCGGATTGCCGCTGCTGTGGACCCAGGAGATGTGGCGTAACGGCGAGACGATGCACCCGTTGAAACTTCTCGTGCTGCTCGCCGCGTCGTTCGCGATCGTCGTCGGGTTCAACGCCGTCAGCGGCTTCCGTCGGGACCGAAGCTGGTTCGAACTGTTGCTCGATTCCCTCCAGAGCCTGGGCCTCTCGATGTTCATCGCGGCGATCGTGCTCTACGTCCTCGGACGGATCGAGCCGGAGTTCGGCATCGCCACGGTCGTGGGCCGGATCGCGCTCCTTGCCATCCCGGTGTCGTTCGGCACGGCGCTGGCCTCCTCGCTCCTGAGCGACGAGGAGGAAGGTGGGGGACGGGAGGCCGCCGGGCCGGTCGGCGAACTGTTCGTGGCGGCCGGCGGAGCGCTCTACTTCGCCCTCAACATCGCCCCGACCGACGAGGTCCGGTTGGTGGGATCCGAGGCCGACACGCCACTCGTGCTCGTTGCGATCGCGGTCAGTCTCGTCGTCGGTTTCGCCACATTGCTGACGATCTCCCGCGCGAAGGGCTCGCGATCCTGGTTCGGGGACGGCCCGCTGGATGGCCCCGTCGGGGAGACCATCGCGGCCTACGCCATCGCCCTCCTCGTCTCCTACGTGCTGCTATGGTCCTTCGACCTCGTCGAGGGTCTCGGCTTCCGGGCGCTCGTGGGACACGTCGTCATGCTCGGTGTCGTGGCGGCATTCGGCGCGGCAGCTGCGCGGATCCTGGTCGGGGATGGGTCCGACGCCAGAGCGGAGGCAGCGGCATGAAACGCAATGCCCTGGAGTGGGCGATCCTGGTCGCGAGCCTGGCCGCGATCATCGGTGTGGTCGGGTACCTGGTCGTCGAGGCGGTCGCCGAGGGCGGCCGACCCGCGTCGGTGGGTGCAGTCGCCGACATGGACCGGGGAACGGCGTCGGACGGTGGCTGGCTGATCCCGGTCCGCGTCTCTAACCGCGGCGGCTCGGCCGCGCTGTCCGTGGCGGTCGAGGTGAAGGCCATCGTGGGCGGGACGGAAGAGGTCAGTGAGTTGACCGTCGATGTCCTGGCCGGCGGCAGCGAAGTCGAGCTTCTGGCTGGGTTCAGCGGCCAGCCAGACGAGGATGTCGACGTTCGGATCGTGGGGTTGGAGACGCCCTGACCTTCGGTCGCGCCGGAGCGGTCGAGGACTTACTTCGCCTGATACCAGGTCGTGGTCGTCACCGTGGATCCACGCATCGTCGCCGTGATCTTCACGGTCAGCGTCACTCCGTGGAGCGTGGGGTCGATATAGGCGGTGGCCTTGGCGATCCCTCCGGCATCGAGAGAAGGCGCGGAACGTCTGGGTGCCTTCCGCGGCGGAGGCTCGCACCCGCAGATCCGTCGCCCAGGCCGGATGTGCCACCATCCCGGCCATGCGACCTGCCCCGGACCCGACCCCCGACGCAGGCGGCGGTCTGTGGTCGCCGGCGCGTCGCAACCTGACGATCGGCCTGGTCCTCACGATCACCCTGCTCGCCTTCGAGTCGCTCGGGGTCTCCACGATCATGCCGATCGTCGCGGACGAGCTCGGCGGTCTCCAGCTGTATGGATGGGTCTTTACGGCAGCGATGCTGGGCTCCCTCATCGGCATCGTCGTGGTCGGCGGGATCATCGACCGGCGCGGCCTCGGCGCGCCATTCGCGGTCGGGATCGCGTTGTTCGCGACCGGCCTCATCCTCGGCGGGCTCGCGCCATCGATGGAGGTGCTGGTCGTCGCCCGGTTCATCCAGGGCCTGGGTGCCGGGACGGTGCCGCCCATCGCCTACGTCGCGATCGGACGGAGCCTGCCCGAGCGCCTGCGGCCGCAGATGTTCGCGACGCTCTCCACCGCCTGGGTCCTGCCGGGGGTGCTCGGCCCGGCGATCGCCGGCGCGATCGGCGAGGCGATCGGCTGGCGCTTCGTGTTCCTCGGCCTGTTGCCGCTGATCGCGATCTCGTCCGGCATCGCCTACCAGCAGGTGCACCGAGTCGGGCCGGCGGCGGTCGCCTCGACTACTGCCGCGCGCCTGCGCGATCGACTGCCCCTGGCGATCCTCGTCGCCCTTGGCACGGGACTCTTCCTCGCCGGGCTGACCAGTGGACAGCCGGTGATCCTGGTCGGGTTCGGCAGCGTGGGAGGCGTCCTGGCGATCGCCGCGCTCGGTCGGCTCACGCCGCCCGGCACGCTGCGTGCCGCGCGAGGCCTGCCGACCGCGGTCCTCGTCCGGGGGATCATCACCTTCGCCTTCTTCGCGGTCGAGGCGTACATTGCCCTGGCCCTCGTCGACCTGCGCGGGCTCAGTGCTGCCGAAGCGGGGATCAGCCTGACCGCGGCCACGCTGACCTGGGCCGCGGGCTCGTGGATCCAGGCTCGTCTGGCCTCCCGCGTTCCGCCGGAGCGGTTCGTCCGGGTCGGGATCGCCGTGCTGGTCGTCGGGCTTTCGGCGTTCTTTCTCGTGCTGCAGCCGGGCCTGTCGCCGTGGCTGACGCTGCCCATCGTGGCGCTCCAGGGTCTGGGCATGGGTCTCGCCTACGCGCCGCTGGCGCTGATCGTGCTGCGGGAGGCGGCCGGCGCGGAACAGGGCCGGGCGTCGTCCGCGCTGTCGCTCACCGATTCGCTCGGGACGGCGCTCGGGACGGGGATCACCGGGGCCGCCGTGGCCGCCTCGGCGCGGAGCGGTCAGGGACCGGCGCCGGGTCTCGCCATCGGGTTCGCGGTCGCCGTCGGCGTGGCGCTCGTCGGCCTCGCGATCAGCGGACGATTGCGCACAGGACCCATCGGTGATCCGGCGCGAACGCTGGCCGAGAGCGGTACGGCCCGCGGCGCCGGGAGCGAGGCGTAGCCGCCCCTGCGGTAGACTTCGGCCCGGCCAATCATCCCGCAGGCACCTACCCGACCCGCACGAGGTCCCGAGCCGATGTCCGCCGAGTCGCTGCGCGAGAGGATCCGCGAGATCCCCGACTTTCCCAAACCCGGGATCCTGTTCTACGACATCACGACCGTGCTCAAGGATCCGGTCGCCTACAAGGAGTCCATCGATCTCATGCTGGCGCCGTATGCCGATGAGGCGATCGATCTGGTCGTCGGGATGGAGTCGCGCGGTTTCATCTTCAGCGCTCCGATGGCCTATCAGCTGGGCGCGGGGCTCGTGCCCGTGCGCAAGCTCGGCAAGCTGCCGGCCGAGACGATCACGGTGGAGTACGCCCTCGAATACGGCTCGAACACGCTCGAGATCCATCGTGATGCCATCGGGCCCGGGCAGAAGGTCCTGATCGTCGACGATCTGCTCGCCACCGGGGGCACCGTCAAGGGCACGATCGAGCTCGTCGAGCGGCTGAAGGGCGAGGTCGTCGGCCTGGCGTTCCTGGTCGAGCTCGACTTCCTCAAGGGCCGCGACCGACTGGCAGGACGCCGGGTCACCAGCGTCGTCCAGTACTGAACCGACGAGCGACCAGGCGACGTCCATTGGCTGACCAGCCCGATCCCGAGGCGACGCCGGCGGTGGACCCTCACGTGGAGGTCGTCGCCGATCCGGTGGGGCCGGTCGTCCCAGACGGAGGCGCAGACCTCGCCCGGCGTCGGTTCTTCCGCCAGTTCGCCGGCGAGCTGTTCCAGTCCGCGGCGACGGTCGTCGGGGCCGCGCAGGCCCTCCAGCGCGTCTCGGCCGAGGCGGCTGGGGCGATCCTGGATCCCGGCGCGCTGGCGGTCGAGACGCCACCCGCGATCGTCCTCCCGAGCGCACCGACCGGCTTTCGAACCCCGTTCCGCGAGAGCCCGGGCGTCCTTCACATCATCGATCAGCGACGCCTGCCCGACGCGATCGAGGAATACGATGCCCACTCGGCGGCCGAGGTCGCCTATGCCATCCGCGAGATGATCATCCGCGGGGCCCCGGCCATCGGCCAGGCGGCCGCCATCGGCATGGCCTTGACCGCCGCCAGGCTGCGGACGACTCGACCCTACGCCCGACGCGCGACCCTGCGTGGCGCGGCCCAGGCGCTCAGCGCCGCGCGTCCCACGGCGATCAACCTGCGCTGGGCGGTGGATCGGGTGATGGCCCGCTATGTCGAGGTCGGTGACCTGTCCGAGGACGGCGACGCGATCGCCGAGGCGATGCGGGCCGAGGCGGACACGATCGTGTTCGAGTCCACGGAGGATCACGGTCGGCTGGCGGCCTTTGGCCTGGCGATCCTCGAGCAGCCGAGCGAGGGGCCTCTGCGCGTGCTCACCCACTGCAACACCGGCCCTCTCGGTTGTGGCCAGTTCGGAACGGCGCTCGGGGTGGTCCAGGCCGCCCATCACGCGGAGCGCGACCTCCACGTCTGGGTCGGTGAGGCGCGACCCTACCTCCAGGGGGCTCGCCTGACGACGTGGGAGCTGGCCCAGGCGGGGGTCCCGCACACGTTGATCGCCGATGTCGCCGCCGGCCACCTGATGGCTCGCGGCGAGGTGGATGTCGTGATCGTCGGGGCGGACCGGATCGCGGCCAACGGTGACACGGCCAACAAGGTGGGGAGTTACACCCTGGCCGTGCTCGCTGCCCGGCACGGCATCCCGTTCTATGTCGCCGCACCGCTCAGCAGCGTGGATCCGGAGGCGCCGGATGGCGACGCCATCCCGATCGAGGAACGCAAGGCGAACGAGATCCTGTACGTCCGGGGCCAGCGCATCGCCCCGCCGGACACCGCCGTGCGCAACCCCGCCTTCGATGTCACGCCGAGTGACCTGATCACTGCGATCATCACGGACGAGGGGGTCCTCCGGACGCCCTACCCAGCCAGTCTCTCGGCCGCGGTCGAGCGACGCACCGCGCGCCGCGCTGTCGCCCCCACCTTCGGTGCGCTCCGCGGTCCCGATGCCGCGGGCGTGGCCTGATGGCATCGGTCGTCATGGGTCGAAGGGCCGCGGCGAGCGCGCGTCCGACGACGGACCGGCTCCTCCTGCGGGCGTTCCTCGAGCAGGATCGGCTGTATGCGGCCTACGCCATCTGCGACCTGGAAGAACGCGAGTTCGGCCGGACGCGTTGGGGCGCGGCCTACGACGGGGACTCGCTGATCTCGGTCGGGCTGGAATACACGGGGCCGTCGCCCCAGCCGCTGTTCCTGATGGGACGGCCGGACGGAGTCGGGGCCATCCTGCGCGACGTCATCCGGCCCCGCGCCGCGTATGTCGCGGTCCAGCGCGGGATGCTCCCCGTCATCGAGGAGCACTACCGGGTGGATCCCGGGCCGGAGATGATCCGGATGTGGGTGGATCGGGCGCGGTTCCGACCGTACCCAGCCACGGTCAGCCGCCTGCTGCCGGTCGAGATCGGGGAACTCAACAAGCTGTACCAGCTCGGGTTCGCCTCGTGGCTGCCATCCAGTACGGTCGCCGACGGGGTCTATTTCGGGATGCGCGTCAACGGCCAGCTCGTGGCCGCCGCGGGCACCCACGTCGTCAGCCCGGCCGCCCGCCTGGCCGTCGTCGGCAACGTCCTGACTCACGGCGACTACCGGGGCCGCGGGTTCGCGACGGCCGTGACAGGCGCCGTGACGGCCGAGCTCCTGCGGACGTCGGACCAGGTCGTCCTCAACGTCCGGGCGGACAACCCGCCCGCGATCAACGTCTATCGACGCCTGGGCTATGCCGAGCATGCCCGGTTCGAGGAACGCCTCGTCCATCGCACGGGGTCCCCATGGCCGGACCTCGCCGCCCCGTTCCGCCGCTGGTTCGCACGCAAGGAGATCGATCAACGATGACCGACACGGCCGCCCGGCCCGCCCACGACCTGACCGACCTCGCCCTCGCGTTGGAGGGCGTCCGGCGCATCGAATGGGCCGAGCGCGAGATGCCCGTCCTGCGCCTGATCCGCGAGCGCTTCGAGCGCGATCGGCCGCTCGAGGGCCTGCGCGTCGGCGCCTGCCTCCATGTCACGACCGAGACGGCGAACCTGATGCGCACGCTCAAGGCGGGCGGTGCGGAGGTCGTCCTGGCCGCGTCCAATCCGCTGTCGACCAAGGACGACGTGGCCGCCGCCCTCGTCGCGGAGTACGGGATCGCCACGTTCGCCCGCCGCGGCGAGGATCGCGACACCTACTACGCCCACCTCAACGCGGTCGCCGACACGCGTCCGCAGATCACGATGGACGACGGCTGCGATCTCGTCTCCCTGCTCCACAGCGAGCGGCCGGCCCAGGTGCCCGACGTGCTGGCCGGGACGGAAGAGACCACGACCGGTGTCATCCGCCTGCGGGCGATGGCCGCCGACGGCGCGCTCGGCTTCCCGGTCGTGGCGGTCAACGAGGCGCAGACCAAGCACCTCTTCGACAACCGCTATGGCACCGGGCAGAGCACCCTTGACGGCATCCTGCGAGCGACCAACATCCTGATCGCCGGCCGGAAGGTCGTCGTCGCGGGCTACGGCTGGGTCGGCAAGGGGATCGCCTCGCGGATGGACGGACACGGCGCCCATGTCGCGGTCGTGGAGGTGGATCCGGTCCGCGCCCTGGAAGCGCTGATGGACGGGTTCGCGGTCATGAGTCATGCCGACGCCGCTCGCTGGGGTGAGCTGTTCGTCACGGCGACGGGCAACCTCAACGTGTTCCGCCGAGAGCACTTCGAGGCGATGCGCGACGGCGCGATCATGGCCAATTCGGGCCATTTCGATGCGGAGCTTGACCTGGCGGCGTTGCGCGCGCTCGCGGAGGGTCACGTCCGCGAGGTGCGCGAGAACGTCCAGGAGTTCGACCTCGGCGGCAAGAAGCTGAACCTGATCGCCGAGGGTCGCCTGGTCAACCTTGGGGCGGCGGAAGGCCACCCGGCCGCGGTCATGGACATGAGTTTCGCCAACCAGGCCCTGTCCGCCGAGTACGTCGCGGCACACCACGCCGAGCTCGAACCCCGGGTCTACGTCGTCCCGGAGGCGATCGACGCCGAAGTCGCCCGACTCAAGCTGGCCGCCCTCGGCATCGAGCTCGAGCCGATGACCCCCGAGCAGCGGGCCTACGTCAGTTCGTGGCAGCACGGGACATGACCGCGGCCGTCGAGCGGCCGTACGGGTCCTGGCCGTCACCCTTGCGCCCGGAGGACCTGGTCAGCGACGCGGTCCGCCTCGCTGAACCGTGGCTGGATGGGGAGGATATCTACTGGCTGGAAGGGCGTCCCTCGGAGGACGGGCGGCGGGTCCTCGTCCGCCATAGCCCGGGCGCCACGCCGGCGGACCTGACACCTCCGCCGTTCAACGTCCGAAGCCGGGTCCACGAGTACGGGGGCGGTTCATACACCGTCGCCGGTGGCACGGTCGTCTTTTCGGACGTCCGGGATGGCCGCCTCTACCGACTTGATCCCGGGGTCGCGCTCCCCATCCCGATCACCCCGGACGGCCCGTGGCGCTACGCCGACCTGCGCTTCGACGCCGGACGGCGCCGGTTCATCGCGGTCCGCGAAGACCACGCGGCAGCCGGCCAGCCCGAAGCCGCCATCGTGGCCGTGCCGCTGGACGGCGACAGGCCGCCGACCGTGCTGGTCCAGGGCCCGGACTTCCTCGCCGCGCCCCGCATCTCGCCGGATGGTTCGCGGCTGGCCTGGCTCGAATGGGACCACCCCGACATGCCATGGGACGCCACTCGGCTCCGCGTCGGTCGCCTGGACGAGGCGGGTTCGGTCGGCCGCGCCGACCTCGCCGCCGGGGGCCCGGAGGAATCGATCGCCCAGCCCGAGTGGTCGCCGGGCGGGATCCTGCATTTCGTCAGTGACCGCTCCGGCTGGTGGAACCTGTATCGGCTCATGGACGGCCCGAGGCTCGAGCCGCTGTGCGCGATGAACGCCGAATTCGCCGATCCGGCCTGGGTGCTCGGCTTGTCGTCATACGGGTTCCTGGCGGACGGTTCGATCGCGGCCGTGGGGCGTCGCGATGGGACGGACCGACTGTTCCGGGTGATCCCCGGACAGCGCCCAACGCCGATCCCGCTCGCGTACACCGAGCTGGATGGCCTCGTCGCCGGTCCGACCGGCGTGGCCGCCGTGGCCGCCTCACCGACCGAAGATGCTGCGGTCGTGGCCTTCGACGCGGCGACCCTGGCCCCCACCCTGGTCCTGCGCCGGGAGCGAAGCGTCCCCCTGGACCCGCGTTATGTCTCGGTACCCGAGTCGATCGCCTTCGGATCGACGGGTGGACGAGTCGCCCACGCCCAGTACTACCCGCCCCACAATCCGCACTACATCGGTCGGGAAGGGGAGCTCCCGCCACTCGTCGTCTACCTCCACGGTGGCCCGACCTCCGGCACCTCGAGCGGTCTGGACCTGGACATCCAGCTGCTGACGACGCGCGGGATCGCGGTCGTGGACGTCGACTACGGCGGCAGCACCGGTTACGGCCGAACGTATCGCGAGACCCTCGATGGAGCGTGGGGCGTGGTCGATGTGGACGACTCCGTCGCCGCCGCACGATTCCTCGTGGCACGCGGGGACGTGGACCCGAACCGGCTGGCGATCGCCGGGGGGAGCGCCGGGGGCTACACGACGCTGGCCGCGCTGGCCTTCCGCGACACCTTCTCGGCCGGCATCAGCCAGTTCGGCATCGGCGACCTCGCCGCGATGGCGATCGATACCCACAAGTTCGAGTCGCGCTACCTGGACCGGTTGATCGGGCCGTATCCGGCGGCCGCCGACACCTACCGGCAGCGATCGCCGATCCACCACCTCGATGGGATCTCCTGCCCGGTCCTCGTCCTCCAGGGCCTGGACGACAAGGTCGTGCCGCCCAACCAGGCGGAGGCCATCGTGGAGGCGCTCGCGGCGAGGGGCATCCCGCACGCCTACCTAGCCTTCGAGGGCGAGGCGCATGGCTTCCGCGGAGGCAGCGCGATCCGACGGGCAGCGGAAGCGGAGATCGCGTTCCTCGGCGCGGTCTTCGGCTTCACCCCTGCGGGTTCGCTGCCCGAGCTTGCGCTTCCCGGCCTGGATGCCTGGCGGATGAACGCTCGACGTCGATCGTCGGTCGGCATCCAGGCCTGACCCAACCCCGCGAAGGGCCCGTGGTACGCTCGGCGCTCAACCCCGCAGAGGATCCTGGATGAGCATCGTCGACGCCGCACAGTACCTGTTCACCTCGGAATCGGTGACCGAAGGGCACCCGGACAAGATGTGCGACCAGATCTCCGACGCCATCCTGGACGCGATCCTGCGCGACGATCCCGATGCGCGCGTGGCCTGCGAGACGGCGACGACGACCGGTCTCGTCCTGGTCCTCGGCGAGATCACCACGCATACCTACGTCGATTTCCAGCAGGTCGTCCGCGATACGGTCCGCGATATCGGCTACACCCGGGCCGACTACGGCTTCGACTACCAGACGTGCGGGACCCTGGTCTCGGTCCATGCCCAGTCCCCGGACATCGCCCAGGGCGTCGACGCCGCGCTCGAGATCCGCGACGATGCGGCCTCGTCATCGGAGCTGGGCGCCGGCGACCAGGGCATGATGTTCGGGTTCGCCTGCCGCGAGACCCCTGAATTGATGCCGCTGCCGATCGCGCTGGCCCACCGGATGGCCCGCCGCCTATCCGAGGTCCGCAAGTCCGGGCAGTTCCCGTATCTGCGCCCGGACGGCAAGACCCAGGTCACGGTGGAGTACGAGCGGGGTGTCCCGAAGCGGGTCAAGACCGTCGTCGTCTCCGCGCAGCACGACCCGGACGTCCGCGCGGAACGGTTGCGCTCGGACATCGTGGAATCCGTGATCCTGCCCACGATCCCGCGCGAGCTGCGCGACACGGATCCGGTCATGCACGTCAACCCGACGGGCCGATTCGTGACCGGCGGTCCGATGGGCGATGCGGGGTTGACCGGGCGAAAGATCATCGTGGACAGCTATGGCGGGATGGCTCGCCACGGTGGCGGCGCCTTCTCCGGCAAGGATCCGACCAAGGTGGATCGTTCGGCGGCGTACGCGGCCCGCTGGGTGGCCAAGAACGTGGTCGCCGCGGGCCTGGCCGATCGGTTCGAGGTCGAAGTCGCCTACGGCATCGGGATCGCCCGGCCGATCAGCTTCAGCGTCGACTCATTCGGCACCGGCAAGATCGACGACGTGGCTATCCAGGCCCTGATCGATCGCCATTTCGACATGCGGCCCGCGTCCATCATCGCCGCCCTGGACCTGCGCCGACCGATCTACCGCCAGACGGCAGCGTATGGGCACTTCGGACGGCCCGATCTCGACCTGCCTTGGGAGCGCACGGACAAGGCCGCCCTCCTGGCGACAGAATCCGGCCTGCCCGAGCCGGCCGGGGTCGCCTGACCGACTAGCCGGATCGCCCGGTCCTAGCCGGACTGCTCGGCGATCATCCCGGCCACCGACGCCTGCGCCCCGCGCTGGCCGGCGCGGCGGGCGTTGCGCCAGACGAGGAACTGGCCGACCAGCAGGACGGACAGGGTGATCAGCAGCATCACGGCGGCGACCGCATTGGTCGCCGGGGTCACGCCCTTGCGGATCGTCCCGAACACATACAGCGGTAGCGTCGTCGACCCGGCACCGGACACGAACGTCGTGATCACGTAGTCATCGAAACTGAAGGTGAACGACAACAGGCCACCGGCGACGATGGCCGGCATCAGCTGCGGGAACGTGATCTGCCGGAACGTCCGCCAGGGCGTCGCGAACAGGTCGTAGCTCGCCTCCACGTGAGTGCGGTCCATGCCGCTCAGACGGGCTCGCACGAGCAGCATCACCAGGCTGATGTTGAACAGGGCATGGGCCGCGATGATCGTCTGGAATCCAAGGCGCAGGCGCAGGTCCAGCAACGGGTTCAGGACGTCGAACGCGCTGGAGAAGAAGACGAGCGTGGACAACGCGATGACGATCTCGGGCACGATGATGCTGATGAACGTCAGCGCCTCGAATGGGGTTCGGAACCATCGCGGCGCTCGCTGCAGGCCGAGTGCCGCCATCGTGCCGAAGATCGTGGCGATGATCGCGGTGCTGCTGGCCACGATCAGGCTGTTGAGCAGGGCCCCCTGGACCACGGTGTCGGACAGGACGCTCTCGTACCAGCGCAGGCTGAAGCCCTGCCAGTCCGTCACCCGCCGGTTCGTGGCGTTGAAACTGAATACCACCACCACGATGATCGGGATGTACAGGAACGAATAGACGAGCAGCGTATGGCCGCGCAGCCAGCCCTCCACGAGATCGCCGAAGCGGTCGCGCCGCGGGCGCCCCCGGGTCGCCGGTGTCGCCGCGACGCCTGCCGTCGCGCTCACAGGACGCTGACCTCACGGCCCTTGCGACCGCGGTTGGAGAACCAGATGTAGAAGGTGACGCTGACCAGCATGATCAGGATGAGGACGACGGCCCGGGCCGCGCCTTCCGGCCAGTTCCGGGCCTCAAGGAACTGCAGGACCAGCTGGTTGCCCACGAGGAAGACCCGCCCGTAGCCCAGGATGGCGGGGATGACGTACTCACCCATGAGCGGGATGAACACGAGGATGCTGCCGGTGATGAGTCCGGGCAGGGTGATCGGCAAGGTGATCTGGCGGAAGGTCGCCAGGCGGCCGGCACCGAGATCCTTGGACGCCTCGACCAGGCCGCGGTCCATCCGTTCCATCGTCACGTAGATCGGGAAGACCATGAGCGGCAGGTAGCCGTAGACCAGGCCCAGGAGAACGGCCGCGGGCGTGCCAAGGATCCGGAAGGCCGGATCGCCGATGAGGTCGCCGATGAATCCCGCCAGGCCGTCCGGCCCCAGGATCGTCAGCCAGGCGTAGGTCCGGATGAGGAAGCTCGTCCAGAACGGCACGATCAGCAGGACGATCAGGAGCGACTTGCGCCGGCCGGCTCGGGTGGCGATGAAGTAGGCCAGGGGCAGGGCCGTGACCAGGCACAGGACCGTGCCGGCGATGGCCATCACGAGGCTGGTCACGAACGGGGTCGACCGCTCAAACGCCTGGCTGTAGTTGTCCAGGCTGAACACGGGATCGAATCCGCCGATCCGGCTGGGCGTCCCGAAGCTCATCACGACGACGATGGCCAGGGGCACCACGAGCAGGACCAGGTACCACAGGCTGGCCGGCAGGAGCAGGACCGCCGTCAGCAGGCCCGCGCGGAACGAACGGCGCGGCGGCACCGGGTGGACCGATGCCGCCCGTGCGAGGGTGGCCATGAGGGACCGTCGGGTCGGCTACGCCTGGCCGATCTTCGACTTGAACTCTTCCCAGATGTCGAGGCGGATCGGATCCGTGGACGTGTCCTCCGCTCCTTCCAATCGGGCAAGGACGTCATCCGGGACGAAGATGGCCGGGTCGTCCAGCATCTTCTTGTCGACGAATTTCTTGGCCTCGCTGTTTGGCGTCGCGTACTGGTTGGTCACGGTCTCCTTGGCCTGGACCTCAGGTTCGTGGATGAAGTTCAGGAACGCGTGGGCCGCGTTGGGGTGCGGCGCATCGGCCAGGATGACCCATGTATCCAGCCAGAAGAGGGTCCCGTCCTCTGGGATGCGGTAGACCGTGTCCGCGGTCTCCGGATCGTCGCGCAGTTCCAGGATGCCGCCGGTCCAGGTCAGCCCCATGACGGCCTCTTCGGTCGCGATCTTCGTGTTGTACTGGTCGGAGTCCAGGGCCAGCACGTGCGGGGCGAAGGCGAGGAGGATCTTGCCGGCCTCTTCCAGCTCCGCAGGGACCTTCGTGTTGAGCGAGTAGCCGAGCGACTTGAGCGGGGCGACGAAGACGTCACCTGGCGAATCCACTGCGACGATGCGACCGGAGTACTTGGGGGCGACCTCGAAGAACTGCTTCCAGGTCTTGACCTCCTCCTTGACCACCTTCGTGCGCAGCGTGATGCCGGTCGTGCCCCAGTCCTTGGGCAGCTGCCATTCGTTCGTGGGATCCCACCAGACGCCCTTGAAAGTGGCCTCGATGTACTTCGCGTTGGGCACCTTGGTGAAGTCGATCTTCTGGATGAACTTCTGGTCGCGCATGGCCGGCACGAATTCGGCGGTCGGCGCGCTGACATCCCACTGGCCGATGGCCCCGCCCTGGAGCTTGGTCAGCAGCTCGTCATTGGAGGCGAAGGTGTCGTAGGTGAACTTGGTGACGCCGAACTTGGCCTTGAACGCCTCGATGTTCTCCGGGTCGACGTAGTCGCCCCAGTTGTACATGAACAGTTCCTTCTCGATGTCGCCGCTGACGGCGCCGGTCGACGGGGCGGCAGATGCCGCCGTCGAGGCTTCAACGGATGCAGCGGCCGAGGCAGGCGCACCGGCTGACGCCGAAGCACCGCTCTTGGCACCACAAGCGGCCAGGAATGCGGCACTCGCGCTCAGCGTGGTGGCATGCATGAACCCGCGGCGACTGAGTGGCGCCTGGGCCATCCTCCGGATGGTTCGCTCGATCTCGTCCTGTGCCATCTCTGCTCCTCCTCCCGGGTGATCCCGGGCTCGTCCTGACGCCTCAGCCCACGAGGATGAGGTTGGCCGCTTCCTGCCATCGGACGACCACCGGGTCGCCCGGACCTGCCCCCAGGGCGCCACCGGCGCCTGCCGCATTCTGGTGGCGCACGATCAACTCGCCCGCCTGCTCGGTCTCGATCCGATACTCCGTGGTGTCACCGAGGTAGGTG
>Ga0136640_10000567_pt1 | contig 14379 bp, 16 predicted proteins | sample AntDrymUQ8642106_2_FD_105498 | JGI IMG/M metagenome (GOLD analysis project Ga0136640, IMG submission 105498) | Polar desert sand microbial communities from Dry Valleys, Antarctica - metaG UQ864 (21.06) | ecosystem: Environmental > Terrestrial > Soil > Desert | place: Antarctica: Dry Valley...
AAGAAATACCGGCAGCTTCTGCAAATTTGTTAATGGGATTGTAACTTTTCCGGATGGGGCGGTTGAAGAAGCGATCGTCAATTTGAAAAAACTCGAAATTGAGGCTCTAATCGTTATTGGCGGCGACGGAACTTTAGCAATTGCGGAAGGATTTTCAAAACGCGGCTTTCCGGTCATCGGCGTTCCGAAAACAATTGACAACGATTTAGCCGCGACTGAATTAACATTCGGTTTTATGACGGCAATTGATATTGCCACCGAAGCTCTCGACCGTCTTCACACCACCGCCGCGTCGCACGACCGGGTGATGATTTTGGAGGTGATGGGCAGGCATACGGGCTGGATTGCCTTGCACGCCGGACTTGCGGGAAGCGCCGACGTCATATTAATTCCTGAAATTCCATTTTCTTTTGAGTCAATGGCTCAGAAAGTTTACGCCCGTGAAAAAAGCGGTTCGCGCTTTACGAACATCGTTGTTGCGGAAGGCGCGAGGGAAGTCGGAAAAGCTGAATTATATATAGATGTCGGCACCAGTCAATCTGCCCCGCGACTTGGCGGAATCGGTGATTATATCAGAGAAAAAATTGAACGACTGACGGGAAAAGAAGCGCGTTGTGTTGTTTTAGGTCATCTGCAGCGCGGGGGGAGTCCGAATGCTTTTGACAGAATGTTGGGAACGAGTTTCGGAGCCTGCGCCGTGCGCGCGCTTGCTGGCGGGGAAATCGGAAAAATGGTGGCTTTGCAGGCAAACGAAATTGTGACCGTTCCGCTTGCTGATGCAATTGCCAACATTAAAACCGTGATAGTCGACGGTCAGCTTGTCCGAACCGCTCACGATATCGGTATTTCCTTTGCATCTCCGAAATAATTAAAATTATGCAAGAATACAAATTGGAGATTGCAGTTTGAAATTTGCAATCTCCAATATAGAATTTGAAATCTAAAAAATATGGACGCAATTAAAAAAAAATTACAAGCGGAACTTGATGAACTCGAAGAAGAGTTGCATTTTAAGTTGCCGAAAGAAATTCAAAAAGCGCGGGAATTCGGCGATTTGCGGGAAAATGCGGAATATAAAGCTGCAATGGAACGTCAATCAATGGTGCAGGCGAGAATAATGCAGGTGCGCAATCGCCTCAATGAAGTTGAATCTATCGACATTTCAAAACTACCGACCGATAGCATCGCGTACGGCTCGAAAGTTGTCTTATACGATTTGGAACGTGATGAAGACGTAACTTATAAACTCGTTACCTCCGAAGAAAGCGACCCTGACAAAGGCTTGATTTCAACAGTTTCACCAATTGGTCAATCGTTAATGGGCAAAGAAGAAGGCGACGAAGTAAAAGTTAAAACGCCGAATGGTTGGCGCAATTTTGAAATTAAACATTTGACGACAGTTCACGAACAACAATAACAGCAGCCGGAAAATAATATTCAAAATTCATGGGACCGGGATTTTTACTTACTACTAAAAACTGACAACTGACTACTGACTTTATGTTTGGAGCAAGTATCGGACGCGGAGCGATGCACATTATCGATACGATGGTGCGCTGGCTGGCATTTGGCGGCATTAGTCCGAACATTCTGACGGTTATTGGCGTTACAATAAACGTCGGCTGCGGTGTTTTATTTGGATTCGGCGAATTTTTCTGGGCGGGAATTGTGCTGATAATTGCTAATTTATTCGATATGTTAGACGGCAATGTCGCGCGTCTGACTGGAAGAGTGACAAAATTCGGTGCATTTCTCGACTCTTCGCTCGACCGACTTTCCGATATGGTTGCGTTTTTAGGGATAATTGCTTTTTATGCCAGCAATACGCCGCAGCATTCGCTTCTGAATGTAGTTCTAGCCGGAACCGGGTTGATTGGTTCTGTAATGGTGAGTTATACGACTGCGCGGTCTGAAAGTATCGGCGTAAAATCAAATGTCGGTTTTCTCCAGCGTCCCGAAAGAATGGTTCTGCTTATTATCGGTGGACTTTCCACATTTCCCAACTCAAACTCTTTTTTCGCCAACCGAATGCCCCAGGTTCTTTGGATTTTGGCGATTGGTTCAATTTGGACGTTTATTCATCGGATGTTTTATACTTGGAAGCAACTAAGGAAACTGGAAATCGAAAAAATAAAAATTAAATAAAATTTTTTCCGATATCAATTTTCAATTAAAAAAATGCAATGGTTATCACAATTTTGGGAATCGCTGACGTGGAGCCGAATTGCCCTTGGAATGTTGCTTTTAATTTTGCAGGTAATCATTAGTTACGCCGCAATTATTTTCGTAATGATAAAACTTCCGGCGGATTACTTTAGTTCTTCGTATGCGAAAAATCAGAACCCGGATAAGAGGTTTTTAATACGTTGGGGCGGAGTAATCTTGAAAAATCTGATCGGCGTTCTCTTGATAATTGCCGGAATTGTAATGGTTGTCACCCCGGGACCCGGAGGGCTAACGATTCTTTTAGGTTTAATTATGATGGATATTCCGGGCAAGCGACCGCTTGAGGCAAAACTTATTCAAAGACCAGCAGTCTTATCGGCAATCAATAAATTACGTTCCCGTTACAATAAACCACCTTTGATAATGGATTAAATATGGCACTATTTGATATTTTTAGACGAAGAAAGGACGGTTTGAGTCAATTAGATAACCGTGAGATGTTACAATTTCAAGGGAGAATAACCGACGGATTAATCATTGATTGTGAAACAACAGAAGCGGGCGAACAAATTGCCTTCTACACATATAATATTCAAGGCGTTGATTTTGAATCTTCGGAAATTTTAAGCAAAGAGCAGCTTCAAAATCCGCTTCAGTATGCGCCCGGGGCAAAAGTCGGAATTCGTTTTGATCCCAAAAATCACGGAAATTCTACGTTAGTGTAAAACGCGAAATGTAAAATAGAAAATGAAATCAATCAATGTTTTCCATTATCCATTTTACATTTGATTGTTTATGTTTAATAAAATTCTGATTGCCAATCGTGGTGAAATTGCCGTGCGTATCATTCGCGCTTGCCGCGATATGCAGATAAAAGCTGTTGCCGTTTATTCTGAAGCAGACAAAAACGCCCTGCACGTGCGAATGGCTGATGAAGCTTTTTGTATCGGTGCGCCGCCGTCTAATGAAAGTTATTTGCGCGGTAACAAAATTATTGAAGTAGCAAAAAAATCAGGTGCCGAAGCCCTTCACCCGGGTTACGGTTTTTTGTCCGAAAATGCTGAGTTTGTTGTCAGGGCGGAAAATGAAGGTATCACTTTTATTGGACCTTCACCGCAAGCGATGGAGGCAATGGGTGGGAAAATTTCGGCTCGTAAAATCGCAATTAAAGCCGGGGTGCCGGTTGTGCCGGGAACCACCGAGCCTTTGCAGTCGGCTGAAGATGCTTTGGAGACTTCTCTACAATTTGGTTTTCCCATCATGCTTAAAGCGTCTGCGGGCGGCGGCGGCAAGGGAATGCGGTTCGTTGAAAATGAAGAAGATTTGAAGATTGCCTTCGAGACCGCGCAAGCCGAGGCTTTGGCATCATTCGGTGATTCAAGCATTTATGTGGAAAAAGCGATTGTTCGACCGCGCCATATCGAAATTCAGATTTTTTCTGATAAACACGGAAACTACGTCCATCTCGGCGAGCGCGAATGCTCAATTCAACGTCGCCACCAAAAAGTTATTGAAGAATGTCCTTCACCGATTGGCGACAGCGAACTGCGCCGAAAAATGGGCGAGTGTGCGATTTTAGTAGCTAAAGCAGTTAATTACGTCGGAGCCGGAACGGTAGAATTTCTTGTTTCCGATTTAGACAAATCTTTCTATTTTCTGGAAATGAACACCCGTCTGCAAGTCGAACATCCGGTAACCGAACTTGTTACCGATATTGACCTTGTGCGCGAGCAAATCCGTGTTGCCGACGGAGAAAAACTTTCTTTTACGCAAAACGATATAACGTGGAACAAACACGCCATCGAATGCCGCGTTTACGCTGAAGACCCGGAAAATAACTTTTTGCCTTCGCCCGGAAAAATCACGCGCCTGCAAATCCCCCAAGGCAACGGCGTGCGGGATGACAGCGGAGTTTATGAAGGCGCGGAAGTTTCAATTTATTACGACCCAATGATTTCTAAATTAGCCGTTGTCGGCAGAACACGCGAAGAAGCGATAAAGCGTTTGCGCCGCGCTCTGAGAGAGTATAAAGTCGGAGGAATCAAAACAACTTTACCTTTTTTTCGGGAGATTATAGACGACGAGGAATTTATCGCGGGAAAACTAGATACAGGTTTTATTACAGGCTTTAACAAACGAAAGAAAGAAAAGGAAATTGATGCGGAAACTCTGGATTTAGCTTTGATTGCCGCCGCTTTGGCTGCTGGTGATAAACAAAAAACGATTTCGGAAACAACAGAAAATCCTCAAAAAATTTCTGGTCGGTGGGCTATGGCAGGAAGGGTTGCGGCGCATCAAAATCGTCTTTAGAATAAACATAACGGAGATAATAATGGAAGAATTTTTGAAGCAGATGAAGGGCAAGAAGATTGATATTTCGTGTGGCGCAAACTCTAACGTCAGAGGCGATGTCATGGATGTAAAGAATGACATTCTTTATCTGCGCGATGAAAATGAACGGGTTGCTTATGTTGCCATCGGTAAAATTGCCGTTGTTTGGGAAGTGAACGAACATCAAAGCCGTCCCGGTTTTGTCGTTTGATTTAACCCAAAAATAAAGTCCAAAGTCATCTTTGAATAGCTTTTGAACTCATTATCAAATTTGAATTTTACAAAATATTATTTTACAAATATCATTTGTCTAAATCCGACAATTCGCTTTGCCCAATAACCGTCAAATTTTGAATAAGTTACGCCTTTACTGCTTGATGCATGGTAAAAACCATTTTCGTCCACTACAATTCCGATGTGTCCGAGACGGTTAAAAAATACGAGAGTTCCAAACTTAAACCGCTCGTCACCTTCTACTTTTTCCGAACTGTGCCAAAGTGTACGTGCACTCGAGCGTTCATAAAAGATCCCCGCATCCTGGAAGACACTCCAAACCAGTCCTGAACAATCATAAGAGTTTGGACCCGTTGAACCCATTCTATAAGGGATACCAATTCTTTTTTGGAGCGCAAAAAGTAAATTTTGACTAAATGCCGGGCTGGATAAACTTTTAACTGCAGAATTATATGAATTATAGTTTATAGGTTGCGAGGAAACTGTCTTTTTAACTAAGGTTGGTGTGTGTTGAACAATAAATGTTCTATTCGGAAGTATCGGTCTTTGACTAGTTTGAATTAATTTTTCTTGCAGAGCTTTTCCGTCAATCTCTATTTGTTTATTGTTTTTAATTACCCTCTCACGATCTTGTGAAAAAGAATCGGTAGCATTTATCAGGCATAACAAAGTTAAAAATAGAGAAGTAAAAAAAGACTTACAAAAATTCATCAGCAAAAACTCCTAATTTTTTTATTTTTTCAGAAAAACTATTGGGGAAAGGCAATTAAACACTTACCACATAAACAAAAACAGCTAAAATAATACAGGTTCCTAAAATTTTTTTGAAATTTATAGCGAAAGCAAAAATTAAATTGTTGGATTATTTTAGATAAGAACAACAAATTGTTGCTCAAAACAAAAAGAAAAGCAAATTGCAAAATCATTTTAAAGTGAAATGTCAGTTTTGACAAGTATTTTGTTTATGGTTTGAAGTAAATATTAATCAAGTTAGAAAGGGAATTCACTTTTTAGCTCTTATCGAAATGAAAAATTTTTTCGGTTAATATAAGGCTAAATATAATGCCCTGATTATTAGCTTAAAACGACCGTGGTTAAAAACAGAGTTGTGTCTCGACGTTGGAATATGAGGAGGAGTAAGTGTTAGCAATAATTTATCTAATGATAATGGTATGGTTAGGCAATCTGCTCTGCCAACGATTCTACGATTTTGTTTCGCTTCCGCACCGGCTTGCTGGAACTTTTTTAGTTGGTTTTTTGGTTAGCACGTGGGCGACTTATTTGTTTGCACTGGCGTTTGCACAGACCCAAAATCCTCTGCTGTGGGGAAATCTTTCTTTCTTAATCGGCTCAAGCCTTGTTTTCTTTTTCAATTACAGGCGAAATTCTTTCAAATTCTCAAACATTTCGCTTTTTCACAATCATAATACCGATAAATGGGATTGGATTTTTACGGTATCAATTTTCGTTTTTACCTGCTGGCTGATGTTCGGGATGTTTGGCTTAAGCGACGGGAATTTAAGGATTGATTCGATTTTATGGAATGATTTTGGTCCGAACCTTTCGCTCGTTCAAAGTTTCGCCGTCGGACATAACTTTCCAACTGAATATCCGCATTTTATCGGCGAGCCGATTCGCTATCATTTTCTTTTCTGGTTTCAAACGGGAAATTTGACGTTTCTCGGTTTGGCTATTGATTGGAGTCTCAACATTCTGAGCGTTTTGACAATGACTGCGATGTTGATTCTTCTAATGGTTTTCGGTCAAATAGCGTTTAATTCAAAAGCAGTCGGGCGCATCGCGGCGACGCTTTTTTTCTTTCACGGAACGCTTTCTTACCTTCCGTTTTTGCTTGCGGCGGATTCACCGACTGGAGCCTTTCACGCCGTCGTTAATCTAAAAGAATGGCTCAAGTCAATCTACCCGTATCCCGGCGAGCAATGGGGCATTTGGTCGATGGGAACTTTTTTGGCGCAAAGGCATCTGCCAGCGGCGATTGGGATTTTTCTCATTGTTCTTATTTTTTTAATAAAACATATTCGAGAAAAATTCTACGCCGCAGAGAATCATCAGATTGTTTTGGTGGAAAGCAAAAGGGAAACGCAAGAGATTGATAAGCTGGAAAATAGTCGGGGTTTCGTGCCAAAGGTTACTAATTTTTTAACTTTACCTTTTCAAAATCCGAAACGGAATTTCCTCGACCAAACTTTCCGAACGTATATTTTTTCAGGTATATTACTGGGTCTATTACCCTTATGGAACAGTGCCGTCTATGTGTCCGCCTTCGCCGTTATCGGCGGGCTATTGGTTTTCTTTCCCAATCGCATTTATAGCCTTTTTTTACTGGTTGCGTCAGCAATCGTCGCCGTTCCTCAAATTCTTTTTTTAAGAGCCGGTGCTTCCAAAACAGTTGGTGAACTTTTTCGTTGGGGCTATGTCGTCGAGCCTCCGAGTTTGGAAAATGTGTTGCAATACTTTTCCTTTACGTTCGGGGTGAAGACATTGCTTGCGCTCGTTGCCGCGGCTCTTCTCTCCGCCTTTCATCGCCGCTTGTTTGCCGCTACTTCGCTCGGTTTGCTGATTCTCGCCTTCGGCACGAAGCTCAGCACTGATGTAATGAACAATCATAAATTTTTGCACATCTGGGTGATTCTCATCAATTTGTTTGTCGCATATGCTCTCTGGCGTTTGAGCAAGGCGGCAATTGCAGGAAAAATTGCCGCCGCATTACTCGTCATAATCATCACTCTCGGAGGGTTAATTGAACTTTTCCGTATCAATAACGATAATGTAGTGGATGTGCCTTTTAGAAACGGAGTTTTATATGAGTGGCTCACTACCGACACTAATCCGAAAGATGTGTTTTTAACCGCTAAATACGTTCATCACCCGATATTGCTGTCGGGTCGTCGAATCTTTTACGGGTGGTCTTATTTCGGCTGGTCAATGGGTTACCCGACGGGAAAACGCGACGCGCTCTACAATCGGATGTTTGAGGAAGAAAACCTTGTTAAGCTAATCCGGCTTCTTAATAGAAACAACATTAAATACATAGCGATTGACGATGGACTAAGACAAGGCGAATTTAAAGACACATTGAACGAGGCAGTCTACGAAAGGTATTTCCAAAAGGTATTTGTAGACAAAGAAAGAAGCTACAGTTCACTTGTTATATACAAAGTTCCTCCCGCAGATTTTGCAAACAAAATACTGCAGTAGATTTGATATTTCACCTGGTTTTAAAATAAAAAAGGCGTATCCTTCGCCTTTTTTTGTTAAAACATTCATCAGATTATGCTGAAAATGAAGTTCCGCAGCCGCAGCCGCCGGTCGCGTTCGGATTTTCAAAGGTAAATCCCGAACCCATCATATTTGAAGTGTGATCAACTGTGACGCCATTCAAATACTGGGCACTGAACATATCTATAAAAAGACGAACGCCTTCTTTTTCAACCAGAAAATCACCTTGCCTTGATTCTTCTTCGATATTAAGACTATATTGAAAACCCGAACAACCGCCCGGAACAACCCGCACGCGAAGTCCCGCTGTTTCAGGTAAATCTTCCTCACTTGCCAAAAATTTTTTAATTTCCGTCGCCGCATTCGACGATAAACCGATTTCTATATCTGGTGCTGCTACTGCTGCCATTTCTTATAAACTCCCTACAAATAATTTCAAAGGATTTAGTTAGAACTAAATCATTACTTTAATTTTAGCGGGCTTTCGACAAAATAACAAGTTCCGGCTTTAATGCTTCAATAGATACTTGTCTTGCAACTTCTTCCGCGATTGTGCGAAACGCTTTTGCTTGTGGTAAATCAGGATTGGAAATTACAACGGGAACGCCAAGGTCTCCGCCCTCACGCACTTCCATACCAAGCGGAACTTCGCCCAAATATCTGAGATTATATTCATTAGCTAATTGTTTTCCGCCACCAGTCCCAAAAATGTTATAACGAGTGCCTGTATCCGGAGCAACGAAATACGACATATTTTCGATCACGCCGAGAACCGGAACGGCAACCGTTTCAAACATTTTGACGGCGCGTCTGACATCGGCTAAGGAAACCGCCTGCGGAGTTGTGACCAAGACCGCGCCTTGCACCGGAACGAGCTGCGCGAGCGACAATTGAACATCGCCGGTCCCGGGCGGCATATCAACGATTAAATAATCGAGTTCACCCCAATTTACATCGGATAAAAACTGTCTGACAATGCCGTGCAGCATCGGACCGCGCAGAATCATCGGCTTATCAGGGGGAACTAAAAACGCCATCGAAATAACTTTTAAGCCGTGCGCTTCAAGCGGAATTAATTGATTATTGAAAACTTGTGGTTGAAGGTGTCCGATGCCGAGCATCAATGGCACATTCGGACCATAAACATCGGCATCCATCAAACCGACCTTGGCACCATCGAGTGAAAGTGATACGGCTAAATTTACGGCAACGGTTGATTTTCCAACTCCTCCTTTACCCGAAGAGACGGCAACAATATTTTTAACTCCCGTAATTGTCACACTGTTCGTAATTCCACGTCCCTTTGGAACTTCCGCATCCATTGTTACTTCAACATTCGTTACACCTTCAATATTTTTAATCAATTGACGGGCTTCTACTTCGAATGCTTCACGCACAGGACAGGCGGGAGTTGTCAAAACAAGGCGAAAAGAAACGTTTCCATTATCAATTTTCAAATCTCTGACAAAACCGAGCGTTACAATATCCTTTTTCAAATCAGGGTCAATAATTTCACTTAAGGCATCCAAAACCGTTTGTTCTGTTAATTGATTCATAATAAAATATTATATCTCTTGTTATTATTTTCACAATGCAATACACGAAAAGTCAGTTCAACCGACAAAATCGGATCATTACATTTGTAAAAGACATTGGAAAATGACATGTTTACAAATTTCAGCAATAAATAAATCGGAATTTTTATTTTACGCCAAGAATTTTTTGTGATTTTCATTGTTAATAAATAACCAACCATAATTAACTAAGTACAAAAGGGTTGAATAAGTATTTAGCAAATCAAATAAGATGATATATGAAGGAAATATATTTTTATTGGCTTCCAAATTGCACGACTTGTCAGAAAGCAAAAAGAAGACTTGATTATCACAGGCTTTCAATTACAAAACTCCGGGATTTAAGGGAAGAGCCGCTTTCACTTGAGGAAGTCAAAAACCTGGCAGAGAAGTTGGGCGGTGTGGAAAACCTTTTTTCGCGTCGTTCGGTAAGATTTCGTGAACTCGGATTGCGTGACAAGGAACTTTCGGAAAATGACATGCTCGATTTGATGACAACCGAATACACTTTTCTCAAACGTCCCATTCTGGTGTTGAACAATAAGGCAATCGCAGGCTTTTTTGAGAAGTTTTTTGATGAATTCGTGAAGGGTGTAAAAAAGGAGTTGAAAATGTTTTGAATTTATACAATCGCGCTTATCGCTGCAAAAGTTTCGTAAAAAAAAGCGAACTTCAAATCATTTGAAGTTCGCTTTCGGAATTAATTACAAAGGAATTTTTCTCTAATTAATTGTTGGCACGACGGGTATCGGTGCTGTCGGTTCTATCTGTGTTAATTTCCTCGACATCAACATCGGTGCGGCGAACAGTGTCTCTGACAACTTGGTCACGCTCTTCGACATTTTTACCGACACTAACTTCTTCGACAACCCGTGCTTGTTTTGAAACAACCGCTTCTTCTGAACGTTCGGTTAATTCAATATCGCCTTCCTTAAAGTTGCTTAAATCAGAATCGGTTACCGCACGATCGACCGGACGGCGATTGACATAAACGTGTTCTTCACGAAGGCGCACATTTTCCTCGACCGGCTTTTCAATGATTCGGCTTCGCACTCGAACACCGCCCTGTTCAACCGCGCGCTTGCCGACCTGCAAATCTTCTTCAATTACAGGAATTGCCATGTCGCCTTGATTGGCAGTTTTGTTTTGAGTTGTTTGCCTATTCTGCGCGAAATTTTGCTGCTGCGAAGATTGTCCGTCAATATCAATCGCGCCATTATTATCAAAAATTTCGGCAACTTGTCGAGCTCTTTCATCCGAGTCAACCTGCACTGTCAAAATACCTTCCGCCTGACGTGCGGCATTGGTATAGGTTCGAGCTTCAGTTTCATTATCGCTAAATAGAGAACCGAAGAAACTGCTGATACTATCACCGGCTGTCGTATCTGTCGCGGCGGTTGTGCTAGAGGTAGAGTCACTAGCTCTTCCCTGGGAAAAGTCTATATTTTCCTTAACGAAACCTTTTTGAACCAATTCGTTCATTGCTTTTCGTGCCTCATCTTTGCTGTCGAATAAACCTACTACTGTGTGTGTCATTTTTTTCTCCTTTTTTGATTTATTTCTTTTATGAAATTGTTTTGTTTAATAAGCTTTATCCACCGAGTTTTCGTTTTCAGCAGAACGCTTGATTTCCACTTCCTCTTTTACCAAAGTGATTTTCTGAGGTTGGTGGGTTTCGACGACTTGTTTTCTTACGTGCAATTCTTCAATTAACACGAGGCGTTTTTGATAAAAAACTTGTTCTTGGACAACGGGAATAATCATCGTCTCGCCGTCTTGTCTGCTCAGGGGACGTTCCTGGACAACCTGGTTGATGGGTACCCGTTCTACCTCGACTTTTTCCTGAAATAGTGGAACATCAACAATTTCTTCATGTTCACTTATTTTTTTGGTAATAGTAACTTTGCCCGTTTCAACCACCCGCTTATCAATTACAGCTTCTTCTTGAATTACGGGGAAAACAGCATTCGTTTCAGTTTGCGCAGTATTGACGGGCTCGGTATTTACGTTTGAATTTTCAATGATATTATTTGGCATTTTGTTTACCTTAGCTCAGAAAAATATTTACAAATTTGATGTAAATTTATTTCAGATTTTGAAGTTTTCTGAATGCAAATAATGTTCCATACAACACAAAAAAACAGATGTAAAAATATAAATTTATCTATAAGTTGTTACATTTGAAGAATTAAAAAAATAAACCATTAAACTTGTAGATAAAAAAAATCATTTAATAAATGTGATTAAACTTCGTGAATTGATTTAACATTTGCATTAGTATTGAAGTCATACAACTTCATTTGTCAGACAGCTTAAAGCGGCAAATAAATTTATTTGTTAAAATTGAGATTTATAAAAAGTGTAAATAATTATGGATTTAGAATTACTCGATGTTTACCGTACGTTGCGGGAAAATGGTTTTGGTTTCTTTGAATCTGAAAATGGGTTGATTGAACTTTCAGGTTCGGAAGCCGTGATGTTTTTAAACGGTTTGATTACTAATGATATTGCCAAACTCGACGATAATTCGTGGATGCTTGCCGCTTTTCCAAACGCGCAAGGCAGACTCATAGGAGTTGTGCGGGTTTTGCGACATGGCGACAAATTTCTTTTTATCACCGAAGCAGAAACTCACGAAAAGGTTTTAAAAAATTTAGAACGATTTATTCTGGCGGGCGATTTTAAAGTTAAAGATTTGACAGAAAGTTTTCAGGTAGTTTCTCTTCGCGGCATACAATCTTCTCAAATTCTCAGACAAGTTCTAAACGAAGCTGCAATTAATATGCGGGAAAATAAAATTCTTGGCGCTGAGTTTAACGGAGAAACAGCTACGATAATCGATTCATTTCGCGGCGAGGGTTTTGATATTATTGTACCGGAACAACAAGCCGAGCAATTAAAATCTAAACTTTTACAATCAGGTGCGAAACAAGTCAGCGATCAAGTGAAGGAAGTTATAAGAATTGAAAACGGCATTCCAAAATACGGAATTGATATGGACGAAACCACAATTGTTTTGGAAACAGGACTTAATGAAGCCGTTAGTTTTAATAAAGGCTGTTATATCGGTCAGGAAATTATCGCTCGCATACACTTTCGCGGTCACGTCGCCAAACAATTGAAAGGTCTAATTTTTGAAGATAGCAACGCAGATATTAATCCCAATGATGAATTAAAATCTATGGACGGAAAAAACGCAGGCAGAATAACTTCCATAACATTTTCGCCAAAGTTTGCTAGGAAAATTGCTTTGGCGTATGTCCGTTATGATTATTTAGCGGAAGGAACTGAATTAAAAACAGGCGAAATAATTGCGACAGTTAAGAATTTACCGTTTGTCGAATCAATAAGTTAAAATGTTAAAAAGTATTTTGAATTGTTCCGTCAGGCGCAGAACCACCGGCTCCCTAAAATAATGAACGTAGCCCAAATAAAAAAAAACGATTCGGACATTGATTTGCCGAATGCCAAACTCGCTTATACAATTATTCAATCTTTACTCACCAATCAAGAAGCCTTGAGCGATTTGTTGGCATTAATGGCGCATGTTCTTGATGAGGATGTTGCCAAGGCTCTGACCAACACGAATGAGTGGCAGAAATACTTGGAATCAAAGCGCGAACTCGAAAACACAAAACTTCAAATCGAAAAATTTACCGAAGAACTTAAAAGAATGGAAAATGGATAATGGAAAACATTAGAAATCGATGATTTTCCATTATCCATTAAAATGAAATGTTTGATTTAATCATCATTGGTGCAGGTCCCGCAGGAATTTCCGCCGCCTACGAAGCGCAAAAACTCGGTTTAATTTATCTCGTGCTAGAAAAGGGTTTAATCGGCAACACGATTTATCAATATCCGATTGGTTTGACTGTTTTCTCGACTATCAATGAATTAGAGCTTATGCCGAACACGCTTTTCCCCGCCCGAGAAAAGCCGACGCGCGAAGAATTATTGTCTTATTACACCAGATTTGTTTTGGAAAATAATCTTAACGTGCAATGGGAAGAAGAGGTAAAAGCGGTTGAAAAACTCACTGAGAATCATTTCGTAATAAAAACCAAAAAAGCTGAATATGAAACGACAAAAGTTTTATTCGCTATCGGCGCGATGCAATATCCGCGACAGTTAAACGTGAAGGGCGAAGATTTGCCGAAGGTGCATCATCTTTTTCGCGAAACTTATCCGTATGTCAAAAAACACGCACTCGTCGTCGGCGGTGGAAATTCGGCGGGTGAAGCCGCTTTGTTTCTCGCGCAGGAAGGAGCGTTTGCAACTTTGGCGACATTTCGCAAAGACTGGGAAGAAACCGACCCGAAGCAAGGTTGTATCAAAAATTGGGTCAAAGAGCCGCTCGAACAGCAGTTGGAGAAAAATTGTCTGGACGTTTTTTTTCTGGGGAGCGTCGTTGAAATCAGAGAAAAAGAAATCGTGTTGGAATCTGAGGACGGCAGCGTTGAAACTTTACCTAACGATGTCGTGTTTGTTTTAATCGGCTCGGACGCGGATTTGACGCTTTTGACAAATCTCGGTGTGGCAATCAAAGATTCAAAATATGGCGCAGTTCCGGTTTATGATGAGGAAACTTTTGAAACAAACGTCGCGGGCGTTTACGTCGTCGGGCATTTTACCGAAGCGCGGCATATCTCAGGAGCGATTGAAGCTCCGAAAAAGATTGTTCCAAAAATCGCCGCAAAATTTGAACGAGCGGAAGCCTCTCGGACAAATTAAATTATAATGTAATTCAATTGTAGAATTCACCGGGACAGATGACCGGTTCTTTGCGTCTTAAAGTTTGCGTCCTTTTGCGATAAATTTTTAAACCGCAAAG
>Ga0136640_10000568_pt1 | contig 14364 bp, 17 predicted proteins | sample AntDrymUQ8642106_2_FD_105498 | JGI IMG/M metagenome (GOLD analysis project Ga0136640, IMG submission 105498) | Polar desert sand microbial communities from Dry Valleys, Antarctica - metaG UQ864 (21.06) | ecosystem: Environmental > Terrestrial > Soil > Desert | place: Antarctica: Dry Valley...
GGCTCGACGTGCGGGCTGTCGTGCTGACCCCGTGGCCGGGTGAGCCGACGGTCATGCAGCGCTCCAACCGCGACACGATCGCGCGCCTGGGCGAGGTCGAGGTGGCCACGCTCGCCCGCGTGGGCGCCGCCGAGCAGCTCGCGCGCGCCGGCGCCGCCCTGCCGTGGGAGGGATGGCTGGGGGGCGTGTCGTCGCAGTCGCGCCTGACGCGATCAGACCGACACACCCCCCACCGGTAGGGTCCGCTCGTGGTCGCCGGGCGCCCGTTCCTGATCGCCGAGTGGCACCACGTGCTCGGCCTGACCTATCCCGCCGACGAGGCGCTGCTCGCGGCCCACCTTCCGCGCGGGGCGCAGATCGACGAGCTCGGCGGCTCGCCGCGCGTCAGCCTCGTCGCGTTCGGCTTTCGCCACACGCGGGTGCACGGCGTCGCGATCCCGGGACACGTGACCTTTCCGGAGATCAACCTGCGCTTCTACGTGCGCATGCACGGCGCGCGCGCGGTCGTCTTCATCCGCGAGTTCGTGCCGCGGCCGGCGATCGCGGTCGTCGCGCGGCTGCTCTACAACGAGCCCTACCGCACGATCCCGATGCGCGAGACCGTGATCGCGCCGGGCAGCGGCCCGCGGGCACGGCTCGGCGTGCGCCATCGCTTCGGCGCGCGCCACCGCCAGCGCATCGAGGCGTGGGCCGACCCGGCCGCACGCACGCCGGATCCCGACTCGCCCGAGCACTGGCTCACGCACCACGCCGTCGGGATCGGCAGCGCCCGCGACGGCCGCGCCCGCAGCTACCGCGTCGAGCATCCGCTGTGGGCGCTGCACGAGGTGACCGACCTGCAGGTCGACGTCGACTTCGCCGCGCTCTACGGCGACGCCTGGGGGCACCTGGCCGGCATGAGCCCCTCGCACGTGACGCTCGCCGCCGGCTCCGCCGTGCGGATCTCGCCGCCGGCCGACGCGTGATCGTCCGCCGCGCGCTGCCGGGCGCTCGCCGTCTGCGCCTGATCTGACGGCGCCGCCGTGGCCGGCCCGCGACCTCGTACCCTCGCGGGAACTCCCACCCGTCAGGAGACCCACACCCATGGACCACCGCACGCTCGGCCGCGACGGCCTCGACGTCTCCGCCCTCGGACTCGGCTGCATGGGCATGTCCGAGTTCTACGGGCCAGCCGACGACGAGGAGTCGGTCAGGACGATCCATCGCGCGCTGTCGCTCGGCGTGACGCTGCTGGACACCGCCGACATGTACGGCCCGCACACCAACGAGCAGCTCGTCGGCGCGGCGATCGCCGATCGTCGCGAGGAGGTCGTGCTGGCGACGAAGTTCGGCATCGTGCGCGAGGAGGGACAGCCGCGGCGCATCGACTCGAGCCCGGAGTACGCCAGGCGCGCGTGCGAGGCGTCGCTGCGGCGCCTCGCAGTCGATCACATCGACCTCTACTACATGCACCGCCGCAACCCGGACGTGCCGATCGAGGAGACCGTCGGCTCGATGGCCGAGCTCGTGGACGAGGGCAAGGTCCGCCACCTGGGCCTCAGCGAGGTCAATGCCGCCACGCTGCGCAAAGCGTGCGCCGTGCACCCGATCGCCGCGCTGCAGAGCGAGTGGTCGCTGTGGACGCGCGGCATCGAGGACGAGATCGTCCCGGCGGCGCGCGAGCTGGGCGTCGGGATCGTCCCCTACAGCCCGGTCGGCCGGGGCTTTCTGACCGGCCGCTACGCCTCGGTCGACGACCTCTCCGCAGACGACTTCCGCCGCCACAACCCGCGCTTCCAGGGCGACAACCTCGAAGCCAACCTGCGGCTGGTCGCACGCGTGCGCGAGGTCGCCGACGACGTCGGCTGCACGCCCGTCCAGCTTGCGCTTGCCTGGCTGCTGCACCAGGGCGACGACGTCGTCCCGATCCCGGGCACCAAGCGGGTGAAGTACGTCGAGGAGAACGCCGAGGCGGCCGAGGTCGGCCTGACCGCCGACCACCTCGCCGCGCTCGACGAGGCGATGCCGGCCGGGGTCGCAGCGGGCGAGCGCTACCCCGACGAAGGGATGGCTTCGGTCGAGCTGTAGTGGGCCACTCGTGCGCCACTAGGATCGAGCGCGTGCGGAAGTCGCCTGAACCGGGCGAGGCGCGTGCCTCGCGATGGGAGATCGTCGGCTCGTGGCTGCGGATCTGGACGCCACCGCGCGACGTCGCGATTCCGCCGCCCCCGTGGCACGCGCTGGCGGTCGCGGTCGTGCTGCTCGCGGGCGCGGCTGTGGCCGTGGCGGTGCTGGTCGCTCCCGCGATCGACCGCACTCGCCAACAGGCCACGGCAATGCAGGAGCGCGAGAGAGCAGCGTCGGCGCGAGCGCGGCGCGCGCGGCTCGTGGTCGACCAGCGAGCACAGCACGGGCATGCGTCCGCGGTCGCGCGCCTGTACGCCGCCCAGCGCCCGGCAGCGAGTCGCGCCACGCTGGCCGCGCACGTCCGCGCGAGCATCGGCCGCGACGTCCGCGCGCGCGTCGCCGCCGGCGACCTGCGCGGGCCGATCGGCAACGTTCGCTGCCGCTACCGCCCGCGTGAGCGCGCCGTGCGGGTGCACCTCGACTGCCTGGCGGTGACGGCGACGGTCAGGCCAAGGGGGCTGCGGGCCGTCCAGGCCGGCCACCCGTTCGTCGCCGACGGATCGCTGCGCGACGGGCGCTACGCGTGGTGCAAGGCCAACCCGCTGCCCGGCGAGGGCTCGACCGGCCGCAGCGTCGCGGTCGCGCTGCCGGCGGCCTGCGGGCGCTGACCGGTCATCCCTCGCCGCCCTTGCGAAAGACGAACCACCACAGCCCGAAGCACACGAGGTAGCCGAGCACGATCGCGACGAGGCTGACGAAGGAGACGAAGTTCATCGCGGCGAGCATCGTCAGCGCTCGCCGTCGGCGGCGACCTGCAGGATCGAGGTGTCGATCAGCCACTCCACCGGCGCGACGTCGTCGGTGTAGACGCGGCCGCCTCGCAGTCGCGGCGCGACCCGCGCCGCGGCCGCCAGCGCGAGCGGCCGCAGATCCTCGGGCAGCGTCGGCGCCGCAGCGCGCAGGCGCTGCGCAGAGGCCTCGCCCATCGTGCCCAGCAGCAGCGTGTTGACCGCTTCGGAGGGGTCGCGCACGACCGTCGGGAAGACCGCCGCCATCGTCGCGCCCAGCACCTGCTCGAGCTCGTCGGAGTTCTCCGGATGGCCCACGTTGACGACGACGACCCCGCCCGGCGCCAAGCGGTCGCGCGCGAGCTCGAAGAACTCCCGCGTGGCGAGGTAGAACGGGATGTACGGCTGGCGGTAGGCGTCGACGAAGATCGCGTCGTAGCGCTTGGAGCTGCGCCGCAGGAACGGGCGCGCATCGTCGGTGTACGTCGTCAGCCCCGGGGCGCGCATGTCGAAGTAGCGGCGGCCGATCTCGGTCAGCTCGCCGTCGATCTCGACCCCGTCGATGCGCGTCTGCGGGAAGTAGTGCCCGTACGCGCGTGCCGTGGTGCCGGCCGCGTTGCCGAGGATCGCGATCTGCCGCGGCGGGCGATCCTGGGCGGCGAACGGCACGATCATGTACTCGTCCCAGATGTTGCCCGTGAGAAAGGTTCCGGGCCGCCTCACGGAGTGCACGGCCTGTCCCTCGTTGAGCTCCAGCGAGCGCGTCCCGTCGAGGTCCTCGACGACGCGCGCGTACTGGTGCTCGGTGTCGACCTCGAAGATCACGCGCGAGCCCTCGTCGGTCTGACCCTTGACCGCGCCGAGCGGCAGCGCCAGCAGGATCGCGACCGCCGCGGGAACGAGCAGCAGGCGGGAGCGTGCGAGCCCCCAGACCGCGAGCAGCACGAGCAGCAGGCCGTAGACGACGAAGGTGCGGCGCGTGCCGATCAGCGGGATCAGCACGAGCGCGGAGCTGAACGTGCCGAGCAGGCTGCCGACCGTCGAGATCGCGTAGAGGCGCCCGGACACCGTGCCGGTCTCGCTGACGTCCGCGACGGCGAGGCGCAGGGCGTACGGGGCAACAGCGCCGGAGACGAAGATCGGGATCGCGATCAGCGCCGTGACCCCGAGCAGCGAGCCCGCGAAGGCGCCGGCGGAGATCGAGTCCAGCGCTTCGACGGCGAAGCCGAGGAACGGGTCTGCGACGAACGGGACGACCGCGAGCAGGATGCCCGAGATCAGCACGATCCGGTAGAGGCCCTCGCGCGTCGGGTTGCGGTCGGCGAGCCGGCCGCCGTACCAGTAGCCGACCGACAGCGCCACGAGCACGATCCCGATCGTGTTCGCCCACACGATCGTCGAGGCGCCGAAGTACGGCGCGAGCAGGCGCGCGGCCGCGATCTCCGCGCCGAGGATGCTGAGCCCCACGATGAAGACGATCAGGGCCAGCGGAGGCTCGGGAAGGCGGCGCACGAGGCGCGGAGGCTATTGGGCGCGAGGGGCGGCGGTCGCCGGTGCTCGGGCGGTCTGCCGACTGTTGGCGGGTGGACAGTCCGCTCGATGCGGCCGCCGGCCCCTCGTGGCAGCCCATCCGGTGTTTCGTCCGCCCATGAGCCTAGCCTCCGGCCCATGACCACACAGGAGCTCGCGGAGATCGACAAGCGGGTCCTGTGGCACCCGTTCACCCAGCAGCAGGGCTGGGCCGAGGAGCAGCCGCTGATCGTCGAGCGGGCCGTCGGCTGCACGCTCTACGACACCGACGGCAACGCCTACATCGACGGCATCTCGTCGCTGTGGTGCACCGTCCACGGCCACGCGCACCCGGTGATCGACGCGGCCGTCCGCGAGCAGCTGGGTCGCGTCGCACACACGACGATGCTCGGCCTCACGCACCGGCCGGCGATCGAGCTCGCGGCACAGCTCGTCGAGATCGCGCCGCCCGGCCTGCGCCGCGTCTTCTTCTCCGACAACGGCTCGACCGCCGCCGAGGTCGCGCTGAAGATGGCCTTTCAGTACTGGCGCCACCGCGGACAGCCGCGGCGCACGGGCTTCGTGACGTTGCGAAACGGCTATCACGGCGACACGATCGGCTCGGTCTCGGTCGGCGGCATCGAGCTCTTCCACGCCTGCTTCGGGCCGTTGCTGTTCGACGCCTGGCAGGCCGTGCCCGGCGATCGCGCGCACATGGCGGAGCTGCTCTCAGAGCACGCCGGCGAGGTCGCGGCGGTCGTCGTCGAGCCGCTCGTGCAGGGCGCGGCGGGCATCGTCACCCACCCCGACGGCTACCTGCGCGCGGTGCGCGAGCTGTGCGACGAGCACGACGTGCTGCTGATCTGCGACGAGGTCGCGACCGGCTTCGGGCGCACCGGCACGATGTTCGCGTGCGAGCAGGAGGACGTCGCGCCCGACCTCATGTGCGTCGCGAAGGGCCTCACCGGCGGCTACCTGCCGCTCGCCGCGACGCTCGCGACCGAGCAGGTCTACGAGGCGTTTCTCGGCGAGCACGCCGAGCTGAAGACCTTCTTCCACGGTCACACCTACACCGGCAACCCGCTCGCCTGCGCCGCGGCGCTCGCCACGCTCGAGATCTTCCGCAGCGAGGGCACGCTCGCCGCCCTGCAGCCGAAGATCGCGCTGCTCGGCGAGCTGCTCGACGAGCACGTCGCCCCGCTCGAAGCGGTGCGCGAGGTCCGCCGGCGCGGCTTCATGGTGGGCATCGAGCTCGATGGCTTCCCGGTCGAGGCGCGCATGGGCCACCAGGTCACGCTCGCGGCACGGCGGCGCGGCGCGATCGTGCGCCCGCTCGGCGACGTCGTCGTACTGATGGCGCCGCTGTCGATCGGCGAGGCGCAGCTGCGGCGCCTGGTGGCGATCACCGCCGAGTCGATCGCCGAGGCGACCAGGCCGGCGCTGGACGCCCGCAGCGGCGCTGGGATGTGCGCGCGATGAGGCGCGCGATGGCGCGAGAAGACGCCGCGACGGCCTAGCCGGAGCTAGGCCTTCATGCTCGATCGTCCCGTCCGCGCCCGCATCGGGCCGACCCTGAGCGCCGGCGCCGCCCGCCTGGATCGGGCCGGCGTGCGTGCCGCGCACGTCACGGCGCTCGGTCTGCTGATCGGCCTCGGCGCATGCGTCGCCGCCGCCTTCGGCGAGTGGGCGCCGGCGCTCGGCCTGTGGCTCGCGAACCGCACGCTGGACGGGCTCGACGGCCCGCTGCCCGGCTGCAGGGACCATCCGACCTCGGCGGGCTGCTCGACTTCGCCGCCGACTTCGTCGTCTACGGCGGGTTCGTGGTCGGCGTGGCGATCGCCGAGCCCGATGCCCGCGTGGCCGTCTGTGTCCTGCTCGCCGCCTACCTGCTCAACAACGTCGTGCTGCTGTCGCTGAGCGCGCTCGGCGAGAAGCGCGCGCTGGCGCTCGGCGACGAGCGCGGCCTGGCGCTGCCGACCGGTCTCGCGGAGGGGACGGAGACGATCGCCGTCTACGTGCTGCTGTGCCTGGCGCCGGGGCACGCCGCGCTGATCGCCTACGCGTTCGCGGGCGTCGTCATGCTGACGGTCGCCCAGCGCCTCGCGACGGCGCGGCGGCTGCTGCGCTGACGGCGATCTCGTCGTCCTCGGGCAGGCGCCAGAGGCGCTCACGCGGCAGGTCGACGCCGATCTCCCGGCCGGCCGCCGGGGCGCCCGCCGGCGGCACGTGCAGCTCGAGACGAAGGTCGTGGCAGTCGACGACGAGCTTGACGTGCGTGCCGGCGTAGACCGACTCGCGCACGACCGCGCGCAGTGCGGCGTCGTCGTCGACGCGGGCGTGCTCGGGCCGGATGGCGAGCGTCGCGTCGCCGTCGGGGCCGGGCACCGCGACGGCGGTGCCGCGCACCTCGAGCAGCCCGTCACGGACCTCGCCGCGCAGCAGGTTGGCGACGCCGAAGAAGCGTGCGACGGCGGCGCTGACCGGGCGCTCGAAGAGCTCCTTCGGGGGACCGTGCTGGACGATGCGGCCCTCGAGCACGAGCGCGACGCGCTCCCCGAGCTCTGCCGCTTCCGCGCGGTCATGCGTCACGACGAGCGTCGTGAGCCCGCGCTCGCGCTGCAGGCGGACGATCAGCCGCCGCAGGTCCTCGCGGCGGTTGGGGTCCAGCGCCGCGAGCGGCTCGTCGAGCAGCAGCAGGTCGGGATCTGCGCACAGCGCGCGCGCGAGCGCAACGCGCTGCTGCTCGCCGCCGCTGAGCCCCTGCGAGCGGCGTGCCGAGAACCCACCGAGCCCGACCTCGTCGAGGCGCTCGCGCGCCCGCGATCGGCGTTCGGACCCGCCGACGCCGGCGGCGCGCAGCGGCAGCGCGACGTTCTCCTCGACGCTGAGGTGCGCCAGCAGCCGTGGCTCCTGAAAGACGACCGCCACGCCGCGCCGGTGAGGCGGGACGTTGCGCAGCGAGCGCTCGCCGAGGCGCACGTCGCCGTCGTCCAGCGGAGCGAGGCCGGCGACCGCGCGCAGCAGCGTCGTCTTGCCGGCCCCCGACGGGCCGACCAGCGCGGTCCGCGTGCCGGCGGCGACGTGCAGCGACAGGCCGCGGAGCACCGGCGCGCCCCCGGGAGAGACGGTGATCGCGTCGATCTCGAGGGCAAGCGGGCTCACAGCGGGCTCCGCGCCGCACGAGCGGTCAGCGCCAGGGCGGCGATCGCGGGGGCGAGGAACAGCAGTGCCAGAGCTGCCGCAACCTGGGGATCGGAGCGCACGAAGGGCAGCATGACGACGGGCAGCATCGGCCGTCCGCCGCCGACGGCCAGGCTCGAGCCGTACTGCGACCACGACACGAGGAAGCCGAGGAACGCCGCCGCGGCGAGCGTCGGCGCGACGGCCGGCAATGTGACCCAGCGCCAGCGCTGCAACGGCGCCAGCCCGCTCGCCCGGCCCATCTCCTCGAGCGCGGTCACCTCCGGCCCGAACGCGCTGAGCAGGACCACGACGACATAGGGCAGCACGCCGACAAGGTGAGCGAGCACGATCCCGGAGACCGTGTCGACCAGGCCGAGGCGCAGAAACCACTCCGTCAGGCCCGCGCCGGTCGCATAGGGCGGCACGAGCAACGGCATCGCCAAGAGCAGGAACGCGATCGCAGGCCGCTTCAGGCGGCGCTCGCCGAGCACGCGCGCAGCAGGCCAGCCCAGCACGAGGGCGACGGCGGTCGTCACTACGGCGACCAGCAGCGAGGTCCAGAAGGCCTCGGCCGCCTGGCCGGAGAACGCGAGTTCGATGCCGCGCATCCCCCAGTCCTGCGGCAGCAGCGCCGGGGCGCGCCAGCGGTCGGCGAACGCACGCACCACGAGCACGAGCAGCGGCAACGCGAAGGCCGTTGCCAGCAGCCCGCCCAGGACCCGCTGCACCCGCGTCTCAACCACCGGCCGCGTCCTTGGCCAGGCGGACCGCGAGGATGGCGAGCAGGGTCGACGCGACGGCCGTCAGCAGCAGCGTCGCCGCGGCGACGCCCTCGCCCGCGAGCAGGTCGCCCTGCGTCGCCTGCAGCGCGAACTCGCTGAGCGTCGGAGGGTAGCTCGGCCCGATCGTCAGCGGGACCTCGAACGCGCCCAGCACGAACGCGGCCACGACGATCCCGCCCACCACCAGCGGCGTGCGGACCGCCGGCCACACCACCCAGCGCAGCCGCTGCCACTGGCTCGCGCCGTGGACGGCCGCCGCCTCCTCGCGCGCGGCCAGCGCCTCGCCCATCGCGGCGAGCAGCAGCAGTACGAGAAACGGCGTCTCCTTGTAGACGTAGACGAGCACGACGCCGAGCCCGAGGTCGTCGCGCACGAGCGTCAGCGGCAGCCCGCCAAGCGCACGGTCGGCCAGCCCGCCCGGCGCGAGCCACAGCACGGCGGCGACGGCCACCAGCAGGTGCGGCACGGGCACCGGCAGCGACAGCAAGGCGCGCACGACGACCGAGCGGCGACGCATCACCAGCGCGACGAGCATCGCGAGCGCGCAGCTGAGCAGGGTCGACAGGAGCGTCACCTGCAGGGTGAAGCGCACGCTGTCGGCGAAGGCGGGGTCCCCGTAGAGGGCGCGCCAGGCGTCGAGCGTCGGCTCCCCGCCGAGCGGGACCAGGCTGGTGCGAGCGGCGCCCGCGAGGGCGCCGCCGAACAGCAGCGTGAGGACCCCGAGTGCCGGTGCCGCCGCGAGCAGCGCGCGCCGGCGCTCGGCCCTCAGCCTCGCAGCACCTCGCGCTTCCACCGGGTCTCGAGCGGCGCGACCTCGTCGGCTGCAATCTCCTCGACCGGCTCGCCGAGGTCCTTGAGCACGTAGGGACCGCTCGAGGAGTCCTCGAACGCCGCTGCATCATCTGCGTCGAGCTTGGACAGGTCGAGAACCGTCGGGCTGCCAAGCCCCTTCGGATCGGCCTTGGCGGCTTGCAGCTCGGGGCTCAGCAGCAGGTCGGCGACGACCTTCGCGCCCGCCTGGTGCGCGGCGTTGGCGGGGATCGTGACGAACGAGACGTTCGCCAGCGCGCCCTTGCCGAGCAGAAACGGGCGTGCGGTGTCCGGAAAGGACTTCTTGCGGACCTCGTTGCGGATGAAGCCGAACTCGTAGCTCATCGCGAAGTCGACCTCGCCGTCTGCGAACAGGCCGTTGAGCTCGGCCTCGGACTTCGGGAAGGTCTTGCCCTTGCGATACATCAGCGGCTTGAGCTGCCTGAGATAGGCGAACGCCTCGTCCTCGCCCTTGGCGGCCACGACCTGGCGGATGAAGGCGGAGCCCGTGAAGTCCGGCGGCGCCGGATAGGTGACGCGGCCCGGGTTGGCCTTCGCGTACGCCAGCAGCTCGTCGAAGTCCTTCGGCGGTGTCTTGACCTTCGCGCTGTCGTGGGCGTACACGAACGCCGCACGGCTCCAAGGGGACTCCTGGCCTTCGACCCCGACCTTGAAGTCCGTCGTGATGGTCGGGTCCTCGAGGTCGATGAACTTCGCGCTGGGCAGATCCAGGGCCCAGCCCTCCAGCCACAACCCGGCCTTCTTGCCCGCGGCGAAGTTCTCGCCGTTGATCCAGATCAGGTCGACGCCGCCGCCGGACGTCTTGCCCGCGCGCTTCTCCGCCACGACGCGCTGCACGGCGTCGGCGGTGTCGGTGATCGGCACCTGGCGCAGCGTCACGCCCTTCTTCTTCGCGGCGGGCGCCACGACGTCCTTGACGTACGCGTTGATGCGATCGTCGCCGCCGAACATCCACCAGCGCACCGTCTGTCCGCGAGCCTCGCGCTCGACCTCGGGGAAGCTCGAGCCGGGGGCGTCGGCCGTCCCGGCGCCGGAACCGGCGTCGTCGTCACCGCAGGCCGCGAGCGGCAGGGAGAGCATGATCAGCGCGAGCAGCAGCAGTCTCCCGGGGTACATCGACGCGAGTCTATGCACGTCCGAGGACCGCCGACACGAAGTTGGCGTCTCGCAGCCGTCGCAGCCGCGTCGTCAGGGCCGGTGCCGCGCCCTCGTCGAAGCCCAGGCACCACGCCAGCGCCCGAAACGCCACGGCTCGGTGCAGTGCGGGAACCCGTGCCACGGCAGCTCGGTCTCCGCCCGACGCGAGGTAGGCGGCGAGCAGGACGCCCCGCTCCCGCTCGCCGAGCACGACCGGCTCGTCGTCGGTCCAGCACGTCGTCGTCGGCGGCAGCGCATGCGCGAGATCCCAGGCCGGATCGCCGCCGCGCGCCGCCTCCCAGTCCAGCAGCCGCACCCGTCCCTCGTCGGTGACGACGAGGTTGCCCGGGTTGACATCGGTGTGGCACAGCGTGGCCGCGGCCGCCGGACCATGAGCGGGCAGTTTCGAGCCGTGCCGGGCCAGCAGCGACGCCGCAGGCGACGCGGGCGCCCGCGCCAGCCATGCCCGGCCGTCGGCGCCTAGCTCGGCGACGGCGTCGACGACCGGAAGGTGGCCCGGCGCCGGCACCGCGTGCACGGCAGCGAGCGAGGCGCCCAGGCCCGCGAGGTCCGAAGCGTAGTCGAAGGGCCTTCCACGGACGAGCTCCTCGACCAGCAGCTCGCCGATCAGCGCCAGCGGCCTCGGTCCGGCGCCGGGAGCGTGCGCGTGCAGCGCGCCGAGCGTCGCGTACTCGCGCGCCAGCTGCGCGGCGGGCCTAAGCCCCCACTGCGAGCCGACGCACCTGCGCAGCACGACGGACTCTCCGCCCGCATGCAGCACGGCATGAGCGTGATAGGCGCCCGCCGCCAGCGGCGAGAGGCGCGCGCCCGCCGAATCGAGGCCGAGCGCGGCGCATGCGGCATCGACATCGAAGGGCATCCTGCAAACCTAGCCGGTGCATACGTAGACTCTCGCTCCACCGCAAGCCAGGCAGGTAGTACCCATGTTCATGCAGGGGGTAGCGGACTACCGCACGCCGCGCTCGATCATCACCGAGGTCGCCTTGACGGTCGCCGTCGCGGGCGCGCCCTCGACGAGCCCCAGCTCGTCGACCGCGTCGCGCGTGACTGCGGCGGTGACGAGAAACGGACCCGCCTGGATCTCGATCAGCCCCATCACGCCGTCGACCTCGATCGAGCGCACGACACCGGGAAAGCGGTTGCGCGCCGAGAGCGTGTCACCGGTCTCGTGGCGCGTCGGGCTTCCCTGCAGCCGCTGCACCTCCGACGGGGGCACCCGCCGGCGGTTGCCCGCGTCGCGTGTCGTCACGATCTTCCCCGCGCGATCCCAGCGACGCAGCGTGTCGACGCTGACGCCGATCGCCTTCGCCGCCGCTCCAAGGGTCATGTCGGTCATCGTGCAAGGATCGCGGGTGCAGCGGATGCCACGGCCCGCGCCGGCCCGCCTCAGACGCCCGGCTTGCCGAGCTGTACCCTCGAGACGCCCGTCCCACAGCGGCCGCGCGAGCGTGCGCCCGCCTGACCGTCAGGCCTGTAGCTCACCGCCGGTGTGCTTGACGCGCACCTCGACGCCGCCCATGAGGCTGAACGCGCGCACGTGCACGACCGGCGTCCCGGGTCGCGCGGGCGCGCTGCCGGGGCGATGCTCGTTGCCGCCCATGATCGCGAAGCCGCTGAGCTGCACCTCGACGCCCTCGGGCACGATGACCTCGACGCCGCCCATCACCGCGACGGCGGTGATGATGACCTCGCGCTCCTCGATCGTGGCCTCGCGCAGGTCGATGCCGACGCCGCCCATCACCGCCAGCGCGACGCTGCGCGGCGCGGGACGCCAGCGCCCGCGACGCTCGCAGCCGCCCATGATCGCGACGTTCCAGCGCCGGCGCTTGTGCGCCGAGAGCGCCGGCGCGGTCTGCGGCGCGGCGTCGGGCAGGTCGGCGACGAGCCGCTCGAGCTCGCCGGCCGTCGTCGCGCCGTAGGCGAGCTCCGTGCGCTGGGCGAGCTCGTCGAAGGTCAGGCGGCCGTCGCCCGCCCCGTCGCGCAGCTTCGTGACCGTGCGCTCGCGCTCGGGTCCGACGCGCGCAGCGCCGGCCTGATCTCGTCGGGCGGTCCGGCGCCGGGCACGAGGGCTCAGTCCTCGTAGGGCGTGAAGTCCTTCTTGCGGGCTCCGCAGACGGGGCAGAACCACGTGTCGGGAATGTCGGCGAACGCGGTGCCCGGCGGGATGCCGCCGTCCGGATCCCCGTCGTCGGGGTCGTAGATGAAGCCGCAGGATTCGCAGATCCAGCGTGTGGTCTCGGTCTTGGTCGTCATGGCCTGGAGGGTAGTGGTCGATCTCGAAGCGAGGCTGTTGCTACCGTCGCCGACGCGATGGACAGCGAGCGGCCGGCCACGAGCGAGGAGCTCAACGACGGCCCACCGGCGATCCCCCGCCAGTCCGCAGCGGTCATCCTGCTGCGCGACGCCGGCGGCGGCTTCGAGCTGCTGCTCGTCAGGCGCAACCCCGCGCAGCGCTTCATGGGCGGATACTGGGTCTTTCCCGGCGGCGCCGTCGACGCGCACGAGGGCGAGGGCGACGCGGCCCATCGCGCGGCGGCCGTGCGCGAGCTGTACGAGGAGGCCGGCGTGGTAGGCGTCGACCCCGCCGCGCTCGTGAAGTACAGCCGCTGGATCACGCCCGAGCTGCTGCGGATCCGCTTCGACGCGCACTTCTTCCTCGCCCGCGCGCCGGCCGGAGTGCGTGCCGTCCCCGACGGCCACGAGTGCGTCGACCTGCGCTGGGAGACGCCGCGCGCCGCGCTGCACGCGTCCCGCCGCGGCGAGCTCGCGTTTGCGTTTCCGACGCTGCGACACCTCGAGCAGCTGGCGGCGTTCGCGACGGCGCAGGAGCTGTTCGAACACGCGCGCACACACGAGCTGCGACCGGTTCGCCCGCAGGTGGTGCGCAGCGGCGAGATCGCGCGCCTTGTGCTGCCGGGAGAGCACGGCTTCGAGGATTGAGTCGTCACGCGCCCACGCGCACGCGGCCGACCATGCCGCGCTGCTCGTGGTCGGCGACCGGGCAGTACCACTTGTACGTGCCGGGCGGCAGGCGCAGCGCGACCGACGCTCGCTGTCCCGGCAGCAGCGCCGGGGAGCCGACGGCGCCGGTCGGACCGTCGACGCGCAGGGCATGGCGGGTCTGCCCGTCGTTGGTCGCGACGAACGAGATCGCGCCGGGGCGCGCGAGACGCGGGCTCGAGGGCTGCAGGCGGAAGTCGACGAGCGAGACGTCGATCGGCGTCGCCCCGGCGGCGTCCCCCGACGTCGTGGCCGCCTCGCCGACCGGCGTCGGTACCGTGCGCAGCGTTCCGTCGCCGGCCTGCCGGTCCTCGCCGCAGCCGGCGAGCGCGAGGGCGAGCACGGCGCAGAGGGTCAGGAGGGCGGCGGCGCGCGGAGACATGGCAAGCGTCAGCGTACGCAGAGCCCCGATCGGGGGTTTACGGCAGCGCGTCGATCGCGCGGCGCGCGCGGCTGCGTGCGAGGTTTGCCCCGGCCAGGCCGTCGCTCGTGTGCGCCAGCTCCCGGATCTGGCGCGCGAGCGCACGCTCGCGCTGCGGCCACGGCAGCCGCACGAGCGCGGGCACCGCATCGGCGCTCAACCCCGCGAGGTAGCCCGTGTCGATCCTGCCCGTCCGCTCGTAGCGCTCGACGTTGTGCGTCGCGATCCGCCGGTCCGGGTCGCTGACCCAGAAGGCGAGGGCGGCGAGCGCGCACAGCAGGACCGTCGCGCGCGCCAGCAGGTCGCGGCGGCCGCTCGCGAGGGCGGCGATGACGAGCACGAACAGCGCTCCGGCGAACCACAGCAGTGCGTGCACGGCGAGCCGCAGGCGGGTGAAGCCGAACGCCTCCTCGTAGAGGCCGAGCCGGTGCAGCGCCGACGCGAGCACCACGAGCGTCATGGCACACAGCACCGCGAGCAGCGCCCGCAGCGTGCGCGCCTGGCGAGCGTCCTGCGTTCGCGCCCAGCGCAGCGAGGCCGCCACGACCGCGAGCGTGAGGGCCGCGACGACGACGAGCTGCGCGAA
>Ga0136640_10000569_pt1 | contig 14360 bp, 13 predicted proteins | sample AntDrymUQ8642106_2_FD_105498 | JGI IMG/M metagenome (GOLD analysis project Ga0136640, IMG submission 105498) | Polar desert sand microbial communities from Dry Valleys, Antarctica - metaG UQ864 (21.06) | ecosystem: Environmental > Terrestrial > Soil > Desert | place: Antarctica: Dry Valley...
AAACTATTGACAGAGAAACGCTTGAGAATTCGCGGGTGTTTAATTTTTCCGAAGCGTTACGGAAAGTTTCGGGCGTGAACGTCCGCGATGAAGAAGGTTTCGGGCTTCGTCCGAACATCGGAATTCGCGGAACGAATCCGACGCGCTCGACGAAAATTTTACTGCTCGAAGACGGCGTTCCGCTCGCTTACGCGCCTTACGGCGACAACGCTTCTTATTATCATCCGCCGGTTGAACGCTTTGAATCAATCGAAGTTTTGAAAGGCGCGGGACAAATCGAATACGGTCCGGTGACGGTTGCCGGAGTCGTCAATTACATCACGCCGAATCCGCCCGATAAGACGACGTTTTCTCTAAAAATTCTCGGCGGCAACCGCGATTATTTTAACGGCAGCGCGGGTTTTGGCGGGACATTCGGCAACACGGGAATTCTGCTGAACTTCACGCGCAAACAAGGCGCGGGCGCACGCGAAAACCTCCGTTCGGGTTTGAATGATTTCAGTTCAAAAATCGTCCAGCCGATCAATGATAAAAATATTTTGACCTTCAAATACAGTCATTACAACGAAGATTCGCGCCTGACTTATTCGGGTTTAACCGAAGCGGAATACGCCGCCAACCCGCGCGGCAATCCGTTTCGCAACGATTCGTTTAATCTTTTTCGAGAAGGTCTGTCGCTCTCGCACACGGTAGTTTTCACGCCGAAGGCGAATCTGACGACCAACGCTTATACGTCTTATTTTTCGCGTGATTGGTGGCGGCAATCTTCCAATTCAAATGAGCGTCCGAACCGTCGGGGCAGCGATGCGGATTGCCGGGGAATGCAGGATTTATTAACGACCTGCGGCAATCAGGGACGGCTGCGAGATTATCGAATTTACGGCATCGAGCCGCGTTTTAATCTGCAATTTGATGTTGGCGGATTACGCGGCGATTTAAATTTGGGCTTTCGCTTTCACTACGAAAATCAAGACCGGCGGCAAAAGAACGGCGATGCGCCGAACTCGCGCGACGGCGTTTTAGCGGAAAGTAATGTTCGCCAAAATACGGCTTATTCAGGTTTCATCCAAAACCGTTTTGTCTGGAAAAATTTTTCGTTCACGCCCGGCGTAAGAATTGAAAACATCAAGTTTAAACGTATCAACCGGCTCAACAACACGACCGGCGAAACAACTTTGACGCAGGTGATTCCGGGCTTTGGCGTGACTTACAACGCTTTCAAAAATACGACGTTTTTTGCCGGAGTTCATCGCGGGTTTGCGCCGCCGACTACCGCCGACATTATTAATAATAACGGCGGCGTAGTTGATTTGCAGGCGGAGCTTAGTTGGAACTACGAAGCCGGTTTGCGAATTCGCCTACACAAAGATATTTCGCTCGAAGGCACATTTTTCCGCACCGATTACGAAAATCAAATTGTTCCCGCATCCGTCGCCGGCGGCATCGGCGCAACCATTACCAACGGCGGAAAAACCCTGCACCAGGGATTCGAGTTCTCCGGCGAGGCAAATTCCTCAGCATTTTTTAATACAAATTACAACTTCTATGTGCGGACGGCTTACACTTACATAGGCGCGGCGGAATTTCGGGGAAATCGCTACAGCTCGATTTCGGGCTTTACAAATGTCTTCGTGAACGGAAACCGTTTGCCTTACGCGCCGAAAAATTTGCTGACCGCTTCGGTCGGCTACGCCTACCGAAACTTTGACGCATTCGTTGAAAACAATTTTATCGGCAGACAGTTTTCCGATGATTTGAATACTGTAAATCCGAGCGCGAACGGGCAGCGCGGAGCAATCGGAGCGCAGACTTATTGGAACGCGACGGCAAATTACCGGGTGGAAAAATGGAAGTCAACTTTTTTTATCACGGCGAAAAACATTTTCGACAAAACATTTATCGTTGACCGCTCACGCGGCATTTTGCCGAGCAGTCCGCGATTGGTGCAAATGGGTTGGAAGTTTGTTTACTAAAGCTGCGAAGAGGCAAAATTTCGATTAGGAAAATTTTGATTGAGGTGTAATAATGCGGGCAGAATTTTAGAAAGCAGAAACAAAAATGACACAGCCGGGAACGGAAAAACAAATTGATTTAAGGGAGCGTTGGACACTATTCCGCGCCGAAAATCCGCAAGTCAGAATCCGTGACGCGGCAGCAAAACTCAACACGAGCGAAGCCGAGTTATTAGCGACGGAAATCGGGGAAACCGTAGTCCGCTTGAATGGAGATTTCCCTGAACTGCTTCAGGAATTGCACACGCTCGGACGCATTATGGCTTTGACGCGCAATAACGAAATCGTTCACGAGCGCAAGGGCGAATACAAAAACGTGGAAGTGATGAACGGTCACGGCAAAATGGGTTTGGTATTAGGCGACGATATTGATTTGCGGATATTTTTCGCCGCTTGGCACTTCGGCTTTGCGGCAACAAGCGAAAGTCCGCGCGGCACACTGCGGAGTTTTCAATTTTTCGACCGCGACGGAACAGCCGTCCATAAAGTTTTTTTGACCGATGCCAGCGATTTGGCGGCTTATGAAAATTTAGTCGGAAAATATCGCAGCGACAACCAAAGCCGGACGGTAAATGTTTCGCCGAAGCCTGAAAAATTAGCTGACAAACCGGATGCTGAAATTGATGTCGAAGGATTTCGCAAAGCGTGGGCGGAACTTAAAGACACGCACGATTTCTTTCCGCTGTTGAAAAAATTCGGCGTAGGACGCGAACAGGCTCTGCGGCACGCCGACCGCGAAATGGCTTTTCCGGTTGCCGCCGCCGCTTATAAATATGTTCTGGAAAAAGCGAGCGAAACAAAGTTGCCGATTATGATTTTCGTCGGCAACGACGGCATTATTCAAATCCACACAGGCGAAGTTGAAAAAGTTTTAGAAGCCCGCGGCTGGTTCAACGTGATGGACGAACAATTTAATCTGCACATCAATCAAAACGAAATCGCTTCGGCGTGGATTGTCAAAAAACCGACTGTGGACGGCGTTGTTTCGAGTCTGGAAATTTTCAACCGGCAGGGCGAAAACGTCGCGCTATTTTTCGGCAAACGCAAACCCGGTATTCCCGAAAAAGAAGAATGGCGCGAACTGCTCGCCACCGTTCAGCCAAAATAAAAATAAAAACTCCGCCATTGAAAGCGGAGTTTTTATTTTTATTTTAATTGTTGAGCGATTATCGGTAGATATTTTCACCGCGATTTGCACGCCAGTCACTCTCAAAATAATCAGCATCTTCGGCGTTGCGTGGTTGGACACCCATCACGATTCCGCCTTCATTGATACCGGTTTCATATTGCTTGGCTGTTTCTTCTGGAATACCCGAACCAACCAACGCGCCGATCAAGCCGCCGGTCAAACCGCCCGCTCCTGCTCCGGCTAATGCTGCTGCTATTGGTCCGGCAACAAGTAAGCCCAAACCCGGAATTAAAATGCTTGTTCCGATAGCCGCGATGCCAGCGATAACCGCGCCTAAAGTTCCGCCGATAGCCGAGCCAACTCCCGCGCCTTCCATTGCTTTGCTGCCAAGTTCGCTGTCGCCATCAGCAAAATGCGTGTCGCGTGTTTTATCCGACATCAATACATTGATGTCATCTTTCGCATAGCCGCGACCGGTCATTGAACCGTATGCTCTTTCCGCATCTTCACGATTTCTAAACATACCCGTTACCATTCCGCTTTTGCCGGTTGTCGCGCCGCTGGTGTTGCTGCCGAGAACATCATTATTGGCTTGTCTTGCCGCACCGTAATTTGCTTGAGCTTCGCCCTCGCGCTCCAGACTTCTATCGCCAGTTACCGCTCCGGCAGCGTCCTTGACGTTACCCGCAATTCTATCGCCCAATCCACCCGCTTCTTCTTTTATTGTTCCGTCGTTGTTCATTTTATAATCTCCTTTCCTTCAAAATTTCTATTTTAATCCAGCTTGATAGCTATGATCTATCATTTGAGCAACCAGTGTGCCATTTAACTTCGACCAATAAAACAAATGATTATCCGTCATTTGACTGACAATTAGACCGAAAAAAAATAATTTTGTGTTCTGTTTTCAAACATAATTTCTTTCGTTCGTCTTTATTACAGACAAATAATATAATCTGAATCGTGAATAACAGTTTTGAAAAAGTCGCCGACCTATTGAAACTCGAAGCTAAAGCCATCGAGCAATCGGCGGAACGTCTGGAAAAAGCGATAGTCGAAAAAACGATTGCCATTCTTGAAGATTGTCAGGGCAAAGTGGTGGTGACGGGCATCGGCAAATCGGGCATTATCGCGCAAAAAATCGCGCAGACCTTAACTAGCACGGGAACGGTTGCCGTTTTCGTTCACCCGTCGGACGCGCTGCACGGAAGTTTGGGAATTATCAGCGGCGGCGATGTCGTCATCGCTCTGAGCAATTCAGGCGAAACCGATGAAATTTTGCTACTGCTTCCAGCTTTGAAAGCCAAAAAAATTCATTTGATTTCGATTGTGGGCAATACTGATTCAACGCTTGCCCGACAGTCCGACGTGGTGTTGGACGCATCGGTTGATAAGGAAGCGTGTCCGCTCAACCTCGCGCCGACTTGCTCGACGACCGTCGCGCTGGCAATCGGCGATGCGCTGGCGATGACCGTAATGGAAGCCAAAGGCTTGACGGCGGAAGATTTCGCGGCGAATCATCCGGCGGGACGTTTGGGGAAAAGATTAACCTTAAAAGTTTCCAGTCTGATGCACGACAGCCCGAACATTTTCGCCGCCGCCAACTGGCTCGAAGTCGTCAAGGCAATTTCCAGACACGCGCTCGGCGCGGTCAACGTCGTGGGCGAAAGAGAAAAACTTATCGGCATCGTCACCGACGGCGATTTGCGGCGCACGATTGAAAAAACCGAAGCGAAAAATCTGGAAAATTTAACCGCCGCGCAAATGATGACGGCAAATCCGACGACCGCCGCGCCTGAAATGCTCGCCTTCGACGCGCTGCAACTGATGGAAAATCGCCCGATGCAGATTTCCGTTTTGCCGGTCGTTGACGAACAGGGAATTTGCGTCGGGCTGCTGCGCCTGCACGATGTTGTAAGGAGCGGATTATGATGAATCTTTTCCTTTTTGAAGACCAGAAAATGGTTTTGCGAGACTGCACCGAGCGTTTTGAACGGCTTGGCATCGCGTATATGCTGACCGGCTCGATGGCGATGGTCAATTACGCGATTATGCGGATGACGGCTGACATTGATATTGTGATTGAAGCGGCGGCGAGCGATGCGGGAAAAATTATCGCCGAGTTTGAACCGGATTATTACGTTCCGCACGGGAGAGTCAGAGACGCGATTTCGCGCCGGTTTATGTTCAATCTTCTTCATCAGGAAAAACTGGTGAAGGTTGATTGTGTAATTCGCAAGGAAACCGAATTTCAAAGGGAAGCATTTTCCAATCGGAAGAAAATTAGATTTTCCGATTTTGATGTTTGGATTATCAGTCGTGAAGATTTGATTTTATCGAAATTGAATTGGGCGAGAGACACGCATTCGGAAATGCAGATGCGGGATGCCGCCAACATTTTGCGAAACGGCTACGACGAAGATTACATCAAACACTGGGCGGCACAATTAGGAATTGAAAATTTGTTGGCGGAAACATTGGAAAAACTCGAAGAAAATGCTGAATGACACAACCAGAGAAATCGAAGAAATGCAAAACGATTTGTGGATGAAACGCACTACGCCGGAACGCGCCGAATTTATGTTTGGAATGTTTGCGACGGCGCGGCATTTAATGATTGCCTCACTGCCGAAGGATTTATCCGAAAGAGAATTAAAAAAACAAATCTACGAACGCACTTACGGCGAACCATTGCCCGCCGATTTTTTCAAAGACGAGGAATAAAAATGACGAAAAAAGTTTTGAGTTTGATGTTGGCGATTTTAATGTGCGCTTCGCTGGCAAAAGCGCAGACGGCGGAAGTTTCCGTTGCGCTGAATGAGCAGTTTTTCGACACGCTGCTCGACGCGATATTCAAAAACTTTAACGCGCCGGAGTTTCCTTTAGCGCAGAATAGTCCAGAGTCCAAAGTTCAAAGTCCAAAGTCGTCGGTTTTGAGTTTTAGTGATGATACTTCACTAATTGCCAATCGCCAATCCCCAATCGCAAATTGTAATGAATCAATCCGCCTGCTGCGCGAGATTGACGGCGTGCGAACCGGCGTTCGTTTTCGTGACGGGAAAATTTACGCGCCGATTGCCTTTTCCGGTTCATACAATCCGCCGTTCGTCGGCTGTATAGATTTTCAGGGTTGGGCGGAGACGAACATTGACCTCGAATACGACCGTCAAAGCCGTAAATTACTCGGGCGTGTCCGCGTCTTGAGCGTTAATCTCGGCGGTATTTCAAATCTGGCGAGCGGTGTTTTATCGCGTCTCGTGCAAGGCTCGATTGATAAGAAAATCAACCCGATTGAGATTCTCCAAATTGATAAACTTTCCTTTATAGTTCCTATTCAGAATGCCGGCGGTTCTTTGAAAATGAAAGCCGCCGCCGTCCGCCACGAAATCGCCGACGGCAGTCTCAAAGTCCATATCGCTTACGAATTCTCCAAAGGAAATTAACGTGAGTTCCTGTTAAGTGTTAATCAGATTTTTCGGCAGTCCTGCAAAAAAACTCCGCCGACGAAAATCAATTCGTCGGCGGAGTTTTTTTGCTTTCGCGTTTATATCTGCAAGATATATTGTGGCGATATTAAATCGAGCGTCTTTTTAGTAAAGTCCGAAAGAGCCTAACGGGAAATCGCCCAAGTCACCGTGTTTTTGCCCGCCGATAACGCCAGGCTGCGCGGTGCTGATGTAATAGAAAGTTTGGTTGCTTTCTCTCCAGACGCAAATGTCATGTCTGCCGTCGCCGTCAAAATCGCCGCGCACCGGCAAATCTAAATCGGTGAATGACGGGTCGGCAAGACCGAACGGAGTCGCCGTGACAGTGGTATTCTGCGAATTTCCGATATACCAGATGGCATTCGCCCCTTGAGTTTCACGAACCGCGACAAAATCGGCTCTGCCGTCGCCGGTGTAATCGTCAGGCGCAACACTGAAATCGGTGTTAAAGTTGCCGAAACTGCGAGTGATAACGCCTGCCCCGGTAATTGCATCGCCGATGAAGTAGTTGACGATAGTTCCAGCGGCATTACGAGTTAAATAAACCAATTCATCTCTGCCGTCGCCGGTAAAGTCCGCGCCCGGGAAAGGTGCCGGACCCGTTTGTCCGGTCAAAGTTCCGAAAGTAACCGCTCTTGCCGTATTGGTGGCACTGTTCAAAATAAACCAAACCAAACTGCCGCCTGAAACGCGCACAAGAGTGTAATCTGTTTTGCCATCACCATCGTAGTCGCCCTCCACGCCTGCAAAATCGGTTGTATTGCCGAACCGAACCGAACGATTAAGAGTGATACCGCCGGTGCCGAGCGGAAAATTGCCGACGTAGAAAATGGCGTTTGTTTCGCGCCAAACGGTCGGATCTGATTTGCTGTCGCCGACATAATCGCCGACTGTAACGTTATCGGTGTCGGTCAAACCGAAATCGAAGTCGCGTCTTAACGCCGCGTTGGGGGCAACCGGTGCCGGGTTAGCCAGATTTTTCCATCTAATCGAACCGCCGGTTGTAAATCGCAGCGTCGTCCAGTCAGTTCTGTTGTCGCCGAAAAAATCGTTTAATCTAGTTGTAGGTGTTTGAGCATCCGCGATGCTCGCGCCCGACAAAACGACGGTCATCGCCAAAGCGAAAACAGTAAAGAGTGAGCGCACATTTTTTGCATTTTTTCCTAAAAACATTTTTTCCCTCCTCCAAGGTTGTGAAAATAAAACATAGAACCTCAGCCAAGGAAATTAAATTACCAGTCTAGATTTAGTAAAATTGCCGTCGGCTGACTAAAGAAATTTGCTGAATGTCAAATTCTTAATAAAACTACCTTTTTTCGCGTAAAGATGTCAACAGGATTTTGACCAACTGGGAGCTTTCAAACCGCTTTTTAAAATAAATTTCATTACTTGGTTTGTAATTCAATGTTTGAAGCCGATAAAAATTTGTCTGTTATAATTTGTCAGTCAAACTCGCTCCGGTTTAAACTCAAAATATGAATCTGCCTCTTGTCGCCATCATCGGTCGCCCGAACGTCGGGAAATCTACATTATTTAACCGCTTGACGGGAAGCCGAAAATCAATCGTCGGCGACGAGCCGGGAATTACGCGCGACCGGATTTACGGCGAAGTCGAATGGAAAGCGCGCAGCTTCGCGCTAGTTGACACCGGCGGCATCGTGCCGGACGACGAGGCGATTATTCCCGCCAACATCTTCAAACAAGCCTCGAACGCGATTTCCGAAGCGCAGGCGATAATCTGGGTCGTTGACGCGCGCGCCGGCGCGATTCCGCTCGACGAGGAAATCGGTGTTTTACTGAGAAACATCGGCAAGCCGATCTTTATCGCCGCCAACAAAGCCGAAACGAAAAAGGTCGAAGAAGAAGCGAGCGAGTTTTATAAATTCGGCTTTGAACTGATTCCCGTTTCATCCGAACACGGCAACGGCATCGGCGAATTGCTCGACGAAGTTTATGAAGTTCTGGAATTTGAAGCGGAGGTCGAAGAGGAAGAACAAAAAGAAATTAAACTCGCCATCATCGGTCGCCCGAATGTCGGAAAGTCTTCTTTATTAAATCAAATTTTGGGCGAAGAGCGCGTTATCGTCTCGCCGATTGCCGGAACGACGCGCGACTCGATTGACACGGAATTGACGGTTGACGGGCAAAAGTTTTTGTTGATTGACACGGCGGGAATTCGGCGCAAAGGCAAGACGACGGAGATGGCGGAGAAACTTTCGGTGATTATGGCGCGGAAATCTCTGGAACGCGCCGACGTAGCGATTTTGTTGATTGACGCGATTGAAGGTTTTGCCAATCTCGACGCGAACATCGCCGGTTACGCGCTCGATTCGGGCTGCAGCTTGATTATCGCCGTCAATAAATGGGACGCGCTCGAAGAAAAGGAAACTAACACGGCGATTGAATATGAACATAACCTGCGCTATAAAATGAAATTTCTCGATTGGTCGCCGATTATTACGATTTCCGCATTGACCGGGCAGCGCGTCAATAAAATTTTACCGATTGTGCAAAAAGCCAACGAAGCCAGAAATCTTCGCATTCCGACATCGAAATTAAATTCATTTTTCGAGCAGAACGTCACGCAGCCGAGAGTCGGCGGCGGAATCGCGCCCGGCAAAGGCGGCAGCGTTCGTCTGCACGTTCAATACATCACGCAAGCCGGACTGCGCCCGCCGATGTTCGTCATCTTTACTTCCGGCGGCGCAAGCAGTAAAGGCGGACTGCATTTTTCTTATTTAAGATATATCGAAAATCGTCTGCGTGAGGCGTTCGATTTTTTCGCCACGCCGATTCGAATAAAAGAGAAGCATAAGACTAAGAAAAAATAAGTTTGAGTTATGGACATTGTTTTACTTTTAATCAGACTGATTCTTTTTGCGATTTTCGCGTTTGCGGGAATCGGCAAACTACTCGACCTCAAAGGCTCGGAGAAAGCGGTGAAAGAATTCGGCACGCCCGAAGAGTTTGCGAAATTTTTCGCCGTCGCTCTGCCGTTTGCCGAAATCGTTTTCGCCGTCTGCTTGCTGTTTGTCGAAACCGCCTGGCTCGGCGCAACGGGCGCGTTGATTTTGCTGCTTAGTTTTATCGGCGGAATGATTTGGCAGCTTGCACAGGGCAACGCGCCCGATTGTCATTGTTTCGGCGCATTCAAAAGCGAGCCGGTTTCGAGAAAGAGTTTGATTCGCAATATAATTTTCGCAATGCTCGCTTTCGTTCTTATCTTGAGCGGGAAAAACAATCAGGGCGCGAGTATTTTTGATTCAACGAATATACGGGAAGGAAATTTTATGTCGTTTATTATAGGCTTGGCGACCGTCGGACTGCTGGCGGCTGTAGTTTTTTATTTGAAGAAAATCTCCGAGCAGCAAACGCAGATTATGCGCCGGATGGAGATTTTGGAATTAACCGCGCTCGACGGAAAGGAAATTCTTCGTGAAGAGGTTGCCCATCCGACCGAAGGCTTACCGATTGGTTCGCCCGCGCCCGATTTCAATTTGCCCGACGTGAACGGCAAAGACGTTTCGCTCAAAAATCTGACGGCGCAGGGAAAGCCGGTTTTATTTTTCTTCGTCAGCCCGACCTGTAATCCGTGCGCGGGAATGCTGCCGGAAATCGAAACCTGGCAGAACGAACTTAAAGAAAAACTGAATTTTGTATTTATCAGCAGCGGCAATGCCAGAGAAAATCTGGACAAGCTGGCAGGCGAAACTCTCAAACAAATCCTTCTGCAAAAAGACCGCGAAACGATTTTGGATTTCGGCGCGCAATGGACACCGACGGCGATTTTGGTCAACGCGGACGGCACGATTGCGAGCCGCGCGGCGGTTGGCGACAAAGCGATTCGTGAATTGATGGAAATGATAAAAACGCAGATTAATGAAGCGGGGCTTCTTTTGATTGCCAACGGCGACCATCGCCTGACGGAGAAACTCGGCGATGATTTGCCGGAATTTTTTGAAACGGATGTGTTTGATAAAATCGTCGCTTCGCAGGATTTGCGCGGAAAGAAAACGCTCGTCGCTTTTTGGAGTTTGACCTGCGGTTTTTGCACCAAAATGCTTGATGATTTGCGCGATTGGGACAAAACGAAAGGCGCGGACGAACCGAATCTGCTCGTTATTTCGCAAGGCGAAACCGAACTGCACCGGCAATTGAATTTACAATCGCCGATTATCCTGGACGAAGACCGCCGCATTTCAAAAGAACTCGGAATGAGCGGAACGCCGTCGGCTGTTTTAATCAACGAAGACGGGAAAATCGTTTCGGAAACGGCGGTCGGCGCGGAAAATATCTGGACGCTGATTGGAAAAAGGAAATAAATTTATGGCAACGGCAACCATCGAAGAAGGAAAACTGAAGGATTTAATCAAAACGGCTTTAATCGAAGTTCTCGAAACGCGGCGCGATTTGATGCAGGAAATTGTTGAGGAAGCGATGGAAGATTTTGCACTCTCGCGGGCAATCGAGCAAGGAATGACGAGCGGAAAAGTTTCACGCGACGAGGTTTTTGCACTTCTGGATGATAAAAAATGAAAGTCGAATTTCGCAAAAGTTTTACCAAAGACCTGAAAAGCATTTTGGACAAAGACCTTTTGCGGCGAGTGAAAAACGCGATTGAAGTTATTGAAAAATCCGACTCTTTAACTAACACGGCGAATTTGAAAAAACTCAAAGCAAGTGAGAATCACTTTCGTTTAAGAATCGGAGAATATCGGTTAGGTTTAGTGCTTGATGTTGAAAAAGTAATTTTCGTTAGATTTTTACACAGAAAAGATATTTATAAATTTTTTCCTTAATGAATAAACCGACCGAATGGAAAGTAACCGCGCAGGACGGCGAAGCGCGGACGGGAATTTTACGCACGAGGCGTTCGATTATCGAAACGCCTGTTTTTATGCCTGTCGGAACGCAAGGCACAATCAAAGGCGTGCGCTTTGAATGGCTCGAAGACGAGATGGACGCGCGCATTATTCTCGGCAATACTTATCATTTATTTTTGCGTCCGGGCGTTGAGATTATCCGCGAACTCGGCGGGCTTCATAAATTTACAACCTGGAATCGTTCGCTGCTCACGGATTCCGGCGGCTTTCAAGTTTTTTCTTTGACCGATTTAAGAAAATTAACCGAAGAAGGCGTGGAGTTTCGCTCGCATATTGACGGCGATAAAAAATTTCTCTCGCCGGAAATCTCGATGGAGATTCAAGCCGCATTGGGGTCGGAAATCGTGATGGTTTTTGACGAGTGTCCGCCGGGCGACGCGGGAATTGATATTACCAGAAAAAGTTTGGAGATGACGGCGCGTTGGGCTTTGCGTTCAAAAAACAAATTTGATGAATTACAGGAAAGCGGACAGGACACAGGATTTTTAGAAGCGGAAAGTTTAAGCGGACGGCAAGCGTTGTTCGGAATCGTGCAAGGCGCGGGACATTTAAATTTAAGACGCGAAAGTTTGGATAAAACAATCGAGATCGGATTCGACGGTTACGCGATTGGCGGTTTGAGCGTCGGCGAAGAAAAATCCGTGATGTATGATGTGGTGGAATTTCTCGCGCCGCAGATGCCTCACGACGCGCCGCGTTATTTGATGGGCGTGGGAACGCCGGAAGATTTAATCGAAGCGGTTTCGCGCGGCGTGGATATGTTCGACTGCGTGATGCCGACGCGCAACGGGCGAACTGGCGGCGCGTTCACCTCAAACGGGAAAATAAATATCCGCAATGCTAAGTTTGCGAAAGATTCCGCGCCGCTTGATTTGAATTGTCCGTGTTCGGTTTGCCGAAGATATTCAAAAGCGTATTTGCGGCATCTATATCAGGCGAACGAAATGCTGGCGGCGATTCTGATTTCACATCACAATCTGGCGTTCTTTCTTGACTTAATGCGCCGAGTTCGGCAAGCTATCAAACTCGGCAAGTTTGGAGAATTCAGGCAATCGTTTCTTAACAATATTTCGAGAGGCGAACCCGAAGGGAAAACAACAGGCGTTTGATAAACCACCTGTAAATGTATATCATTGTGTTTTTCTTTTCGGCATTAAAACAAATGAATTTTTTATTATTCTATTTTCAAGAAGGCGGCGGTATTTTTTCAACGATTTTACTGTTTCTGCCGATTGCTCTGATTTTTTACTTTATATTGATTCGCCCGCAGCAAAAACAACAAAAAGAATTGCAGGCGTTGATCGCCGAGCTGAAAATCAACGACGAAATCGTGACTAACGGCGGCGTTATCGGCAGAATCAAAGAAATCAGAGAGACGAGTTTTATAATTCAAAGTGCCGACAAATCTTTTATCGAGATTGCGCGAACCGCAGCTATCGGCAAACGTGCGGAAAAATAACATTGGACAAAAATGAGAAATACTGGTTTGTTAATTAGAACGATAATCATTTTGATTGTGACGCTGGGCGGGCTTTATTTGGTTTTCGGACCGCGCGGTTCGGTTGAAGCAAATGATTTCACCTGGGAAGGCATCAAGCAAAACCTCTCGGAAAATATCAATCTCGGCTTGGATTTGAAAGGCGGCTCACAATTGGTGATGCGCGTTAAGACGGGCGATTATTTAAAAAAACTGACACAGAATAATCAAGTCGCCGCGCTCGCCGCCGCTAAAGAAGCGCAGCTTCCGGTCGCCGACGGTTCTTTTATCGCTGAAAATAATAATTATCAAGTGACGCTGAATCTGACCGACCCCGCGCAGGCGCAGGCGGTCATAGATGAAGCTAAGAAAAAGGTTGACTTCAGCGGCTGGACGGAAAGCACGAACGGCAATCAGATAAACTGGTCGCTGCCCGTCGCGGCGCAGAAAATTTTAGCCGAGCAAGCCGTTACGCAAGCCGAGAGAATTATTGACAGCCGAATCAACACTTTCGGGGTGAAAGAGCCGACCTTTCAACGACACGGCGCAACCGATTCGGGACAGCTTCTGTTGCAAATGCCGGGCGTGGACGACCCGGAACGCATTAAAGATTTAATCAAAGCGGAATCGCGTCTGGCGTTGATGAAAATCGTTGGTCCGCCAAATCCGTCGCCGGTGCAGACTTACCCGACTGAAGAAGCGGCGAGGCAATCAATCGCCGGTGCGCCGAATCGTTTGGTTTTGGTTTACGCTGACCGCGATGTTCCGCAAAATCCCAACACGCCCGCCGACCAGCAGCCGAAGCAATACGTCGTCGTCGAAGAACCGGAAGTTGTCGGCGGCAACGAATTGCGCGATGCGTCGGCGGTTTCGCGGACGGGCAACGACAGCGATTATCAAATCTCGTTTTCGTTCAAGCCGAACGGAGCGCAAAAGTTCGGCGAATGGACGGGTAAAAACATCGGCAATTATATGGCGGTCGTTTTAAATGACCAGGTAAAATCAGCCGCGTATATCAAAGGGCAAATTTTCGATTCGGGCGAAATCTCCGGCAGATTTAGCAAAGGCACGGCGGAAGATTTGGCGTTGACTTTGAAATCCGGCGCGTTGCCGGCGCAAATCGAATATCAGGAAGAACGCACGGTCGGACCGAGCTTGGGCGCGGATTCGATTCGCGCGGGCGTTGCCGCGTCGCTCGGCGGCTTGGTTTTCGTCGTCATTTTTATGCTGATTTATTATCGGGGCGCGGGCATCAACGCGGTTATCGCTTTACTTTTGAATTTGCTTTTAACGATTGCCGGTCTCGTCGTGCTGGATTCGACGCTGACTCTGCCCGGAATCGCCGGTCTGATCCTGGGAATCGGGATGGCGGTT
>Ga0136640_10000570_pt1 | contig 14353 bp, 13 predicted proteins | sample AntDrymUQ8642106_2_FD_105498 | JGI IMG/M metagenome (GOLD analysis project Ga0136640, IMG submission 105498) | Polar desert sand microbial communities from Dry Valleys, Antarctica - metaG UQ864 (21.06) | ecosystem: Environmental > Terrestrial > Soil > Desert | place: Antarctica: Dry Valley...
AACGAGGGAGGCGCGGCCGCCGCACCGCCCGGCGCGCCTGAGGGCCGACGGCGCGGTGTTTTGTCAGGGTGGGGTCGTGCGCTTGACCCTCCTCCCGTTCGCCTTCGCCGCATCCGCTCCGGTTCCGAACGCCTGGACGGAGCCGAGCCCATGACCGACGTTCTCGACAGCGCCTCCCGGCTGCGGCGTACGGCAGCGGCGAAGGACACGCCACCGCGCGAGTTCGGCACCGTGCTGACCGCATCGGTGGCCGCCCTCTGGGCCATGTCGGTCGGCGTACTGGCCGTCGTGACGCTGGTCCTTGCCGGCTGGCTGGTGGACGACCGTACGGGCGCGGGCGCCGCCCAGGCCGCGCAGATCGCGCTCCAGGCCTTTTTGCTCGCGCACGGGGCGAGTCTCACGGTGGACTGGGGAGTGCTCGGCCTCCTCCCGCTCGGTCTCACCGCGCTGCCCGCCTGGCTGCTGATGCGAGCAGGTGCGGCGGTCGCGCGTCGTCGCGGCGTGAAGACCCTGCCGGAGATCGGGGAAGCCGCCGCCGCCGTCACCATCGTCTACGCCGTCCTCGCGGTGTTGCTGACCACCCTGGCCAGCAGCGACGCCGCCAGCGTGCAACCTCTGCGCGCCGGTGTCGGAGCCGGCCTGCTGGCAGCGGCGGCCAGCACCATCGGGGTCGTGCGCGTAGCTGGTCTCGGCCGGCTTCCGCTCGCCAGGATCCCCGGCCCGCGCCGGGCCATTGCGGCGGCGGTGGCAGCCGGCTGCCTGGCCCTCGTCGCCGGTGGCGCCGTCGCCGTGGCGGTCGCCCTGTCCGTCGACACCGGCCGGTACGCCGAACTGTCCCGCGCGGTGGCGCCGACGTGGACGGGGGGCGCCGGCCTGGCGCTGGTCGGTTTGATCCTGCTGCCTAACGCCATCGTGTTCGCCGCCTCGCTGGGGGTGGGGCCGGGCTTCTCCATCGGGCGGGGGACAGTGGTCGGCGCGTTCGACGTGCACCTGGACACGGTGCCCGCGTTGCCGCTGCTGGCTGCGCTCCCCGAGGGGGGTCAGCCACCCTTCGCCGCCTTGGCCATACCGGTCCTTGCCGGCATCGCGATAGGCGTGGTCCTGATCCGCCGCCTGGACGCCGACGACGAGCGCGGCCCGTTCCCGGCGGCGGCCTGGGCCGCCCTGTGCGGTGTGCTGGTGGGCGCACTCCTCGGTGTTGCGGCGTACGCGGCGGGAGGTCCGCTCGGTTCGGGTCGGCTGGCCACCGTCGGGCCGAGTGGCTGGGTAGTCGCCGCCTACGCAGCCGTCGAACTCGCAATCGTGGCCGGACTCACCGCCGGCATGCTGCGCTGGCGGGAGCGCCGCGGCGGCTAGGGTGGCGTCGTTCAGCCTGCCGGGTTCCGTCCCTCCGGTCTTGCAGTGCCCGCACGGCCGGAACCCGGCTCGGCGCCGTGCCGACGCGTCGTGGAGGCTCTGCGCGTGCCCGCTCGCTTGGTCGTCCTGGTCTCCGGGACCGGCAGCACCCTGCAGGCCCTGTTGGACGCCGCAGCGGACCCGTCGTACGGCGTGGTGGTGGTCGCGGTCGGCGCCGACCGGGACGGCTGTGAGGGACTGCGCCGGGCGGAGCGGGCCGGCGTACCCACGTTCGTCTGCCGGGTCGCCGACCACCGGGACCGGGCGGCTTGGGACCGTGCACTGGCCGAGGAGTGCACCGCCTTCGGGCCGGATCTCGTGGTATCGGCCGGCTTCATGAGGCTCGCCGGTCCCGCGTTCCTAGACCGCTTCGGAGGCCGGTTCGTCAACAGCCACCCGGCCCTGCTGCCGTCCTTTCCCGGCATGCACGGGCCTCGGGACGCGCTCGCCCACGGCGTCAAGGTCAGCGGCTGCACGTTGTTCCTCGTCGACGCCGGCGTGGACACCGGACCGATCGTCGCGCAGCGGGCGGTCGACGTGAACGACGACGACGACGAGCAGAGCCTGCACGAGCGGATCAAGCTCGCCGAGCGCCTGATGCTCGTCGACGTCGTCGGGCGGATGTTGCGCGAGGGTTACTGCGTCACCGGGAGAAAGGTCACCATGCCGTGAGTGTTGTGGCGATCCGCCGGGCGCTGATCAGCGTCTACGACAAGACCGGCTTGGCCGAACTCGGGTCGGCCCTGTCCGCCGCGGGCGTGCAGGTCGTGTCCACGGGATCGACAGCCGCCCGGCTGCGTGACGTCGGCGTGGCGGTGACCGCCGTCGAGGAGCTGACCGGGTTTCCCGAGTGCCTCGACGGACGGGTCAAGACGCTGCACCCCGCCGTACACGCCGGAATCCTGGCCGACCGGCGCAAAGCAGGTCATCGGGCGCAACTGGAGGAGCTCGGTATCGAGGCGTTCGACCTCGTCGTGGTGAACCTCTACCCGTTCCGCGAAACCGTGGCCTCCGGTGCCGGTGAGGACGATGTCGTCGAGCAGATCGACATCGGCGGGCCGGCCCTGATCCGGGCGGGGGCCAAGAACCATCCCTCGGTGGCGGTCATCGTCGACCCGAACCGCTATCCGGACATCGTCTCGGCCGTCCACAGTGGAGGCTTCGATCTGGCGGCCCGGCGCAGCCTGGCCGCGGAGGCGTTCGCCCATACCGCGGCGTACGACGCGGCGGTGGCGGAGTGGTTCGCCGGCGCGCCGTCACCGGTCACAGCGGAGGACCTGCCGCCGTACCTCAACGTCTCCCTGGAGCGCGCGGAGATGTTGCGGTACGGCGAGAATCCGCATCAGCGGGCGGCCCTGTACGTCCGCCAGGGCGAGCCGCCGGGCCTGGCGAACGCCGAGCAGTTGCACGGCAAGGAGATGTCGTACAACAACTATGTCGACGGGGATGCCGCGCGGCGGGCGGCATACGACCAGGACGGTCCCTGCGTTGCGATCATCAAGCACGCCAACCCCTGTGGCATCGCGATGGGCCGAGACGTCGCCGACGCGTACAGTAAAGCGCACGCCTGCGACCCCGGTTCCGCGTTCGGTGGTGTGATCGCGGCCAACGTCTCGGTCAGCCGGGCCATGGCCGAGCGGGTGGCCGAGGTCTTCACCGAGGTCATCATCGCACCGTCCTATGAGGACGGAGCCGTCGAGATCCTCGCGGCCAGGAAGAACGTCCGGGTACTGATCTGTGCGCCACCGACCGGGTCCGGTCCGGAGCTGCGCCAGGTGAGCGGCGGGATGATCGTGCAGCAGCCGGATCTTCTGGACGCCGGCGGCGACAACCCCGTCGGCTGGATACTGGCCGTCGGTGCCGCGGTGGACGCCGCGACGCTGGAGGATCTGCGGTTCGCCTGGCGGGCGGTCCGGTCGGTGCGGTCGAACGCGATCCTGCTCGCCTCGGCAGGTGCGACGGTCGGCATCGGCATGGGCCAGGTCAACCGGGTGGACGCCGCCCGGCTGGCGGTCAGCCGGGCCGGAGACCGGGCGCGCGGCTCGGTGGCCGCCGGGGATGCTTTCTTCCCATTCCCCGACGGGTTGCAGGTCCTGCTCGACGCTGGTGTCCGCGCGATCGTGCAAACCGGTGGCTCGGTCCGCGACGACGAGGTGCTCGCCGCGGCCGCGCTGGCCGGTGTCCCGGTGTATGTCACGGGCACCCGGCACTTCACGCACTGACCTGGGGGCGTTCTGCGAGACTCTGTGGCGTGACTGCGACGATCCTGGACGGGCGGGCCACTGCGGCCGCTATCAAAGAAGAATTGGCCAAGCGGGTGGCCGCGCTCGCCGAGCGCGGCATCGTGCCCGGGCTGGGCACGGTACTCGTGGGCGACGACCCCGGCAGCCATGCGTACGTGGCGGGCAAGCACGCGGACTGCGCCAAGGTCGGGATTGCTAGCCTGCAACGGCAACTTCCGGGCGACGCGTCGCAGGCCGACGTCGAGGCAGTCGTGACCGAGCTGAACGCCGACCCGGCCTGCACCGGCTACATCGTCCAGCTGCCGCTGCCCCGCGGACTGGACTCCAATCGCGTGCTGGAACTGATGGACCCGGACAAGGATGCCGACGGGTTGCATCCTACGAACCTCGGCCGGCTCGTCCTCGGGCAGGAGGGCCCGTTGCCCTGTACGCCGCACGGCATCGTGGTGCTGCTGCAGCGGTACGGCGTCGAGCTGGCCGGCGCCGAGGTGACGGTGCTCGGCCGCGGGGTGACCGTCGGACGGCCCCTGGGTCTGCTCCTGACCCGACGGATCGAGAACGCCACAGTGACGCTGTGCCACACCGGCACGAAGGATATCGACCAGCACCTGCGCCGAGCCGACATCATCGTCGCGGCGGCGGGAGTGCCGCGACTCGTGACCGCCGATCTGGTGCGTCCCGGGGCCGCCGTTCTGGATGTCGGGATCACCCGCACCGAGCAGGGTCTCGTCGGCGACGTCGCCCCCGACGTGCGGAACGTGGCGGCGTACCTCGCCCCGATGCCCGGTGGTGTGGGCCCGATGACAAGGGGGATGCTCCTGACCAACGTCGTCGACCGCGCCGAGGCGCTATGAGGACCGCCAGGGCCGCGGCGCCGACAGTGCGGTGACTGTGCCGCGGCAGACGCCGTTCCTCCTGGTCTGGCTCGTCGTCCTCGTCGGCATGGGCCTGATCGCAACCGAGTACTGGCGGCGCGGCCTCACCATCGTGGGGGCTGCGGCCGTCCTCGCGGGCGTACTGCGCCTCGTGCTGCCGGCCCGTCGCGCGGGGTGGTTGGTCGTGCGCAGCCGGCCGATCGATGTGCTGTGCTTCGGGTTCCTCGGCGTCGCCCTCGCGGCCGCCGCCATCGCCGTACCAGCTGATTAGCCCGGCCAACCCGGCTTCGATAACCTCGCCGGTATGGGTAACCGAGGGAAAGTGACGGTCGTGGGCGCCGGGTTCTACGGGTCGACGACGGCCCAGCGGCTGGCTGAGTTCGACATCTTCGAGACCGTTGTGCTCACCGACATCCTTGAGGGCAAGCCCGAGGGGTTGGCTCTGGACATCAACCAGTCCCGCCCGATCGAGGGCTTCGAGACGAAAGTCGTGGGCGTCGGCGGCGGGTCCTACGAGGGCACCGAGGGCTCCGATGTCGTGGTGATCACCGCGGGGTTACCCCGCAAACCCGGGATGAGCCGGATGGATCTGTTGGAGACCAACGCGAAGATCGTCCGGGGAGTTGCCGAGAACATCGCCCAGACCTCGCCAGACGCGGTGCTCGTCGTCGTGTCCAATCCGCTGGATGAGATGACCGCGCTGGCGCAATTGGCATCGGGTTTCCCGAAGCAGCGGGTGCTCGGGCAGGCCGGCATGCTGGATTCCGCACGATTCGCCAACTTTGTCGCCGAGCTGCTGAAGGTTCCGGTCGGGTCTGTCTCCTGCCTGACGCTGGGTTCGCACGGCGAGACAATGGTGCCGGTCCCGTCGAGGTGCGAGGTGGACGGCAAGCCGCTGACCGACCTGCTCTCGGCGGAGCAGATCGAGGAACTCGTCACCCGTACCCGCAACGGCGGAGCCGAGGTGGTCGCGCTGCTGAAAACCGGTTCGGCGTACTACGCCCCGTCCGCCGCGGCGGCGCGGATGGTGCAGAACATCGCCAAGGACACCGGTACGCAGCTGCCGGTGTGCGCGTGGGTCGATGGCGAGTACGGCATCTCGGCGGTGTACCTCGGGGTGGTCGCCTCGGTAGGTGCCGGCGGAGTTCAGTCCGTCGTTGAAGTGCCGCTGACCGACTCCGAACTGGCCGGCCTGCGCGAGGCCGCCGAGGCCGTGCGCGCCAAGCAAGCCGACATCGCAGACCTCTGAGTCTGGGACACTCGATACGGACTCCAGGGGGTCGCGTCGTACAAGCTCTTCCTGAAGCTGGCGCTCGGGTCGGTCAGGATCGCGAAAAGCCGCTAGATCGAAGGGAGCCTCGTGGCGAAGATCAAGGTTGACAAACCCGTCGTCGAACTCGATGGCGACGAGATGACCCGGATCATCTGGTCGTTCATCAAGGACCAGCTGATCCTGCCGCACCTCGACGTCGAGCTGGACTACTACGACTTGGGCATCGAACACCGCGACGCCACCGATGACCAGGTGACGGTGGACGCGGCGCACGCCATCAAGCGGCACGGCGCAGGGGTCAAATGCGCGACGATCACGCCGGACGAGGCACGAGTCGAGGAGTTCGGCCTGAAGAAGATGTGGCGCTCGCCCAACGGGACAATCCGCAACATCCTCGGCGGGGTGATCTTCCGCGAGCCGATCGTCATGCGCAACATCCCCCGGCTCGTGCCCAGCTGGACCAAGCCGATCATCATCGGCCGGCATGCCTTCGGGGACCAGTACCGTGCCACCGACTTCGTCGTACCGGGAGAGGGGACGCTGACGATGACGTTCACGCCGGCCGACGGGTCGGAGCCGCTGGAGATGGAGGTATTCCGGTTCCCCGGCGGTGGCGTGGCGCTGGCGATGTACAACCTGGACGAGTCGATCAGGGACTTCGCCCGCGCCTCGCTGCGCTACGGGCTCAACCGCGGATATCCGGTGTACCTGTCGACCAAGAACACCATTCTCAAGGCGTACGACGGCCGGTTCAAGGACCTCTTCGCCGAGGTGTACGAGTCGGAGTTCGCTGCCGACTTCACGGCGGCGGGCCTGACGTATGAGCACCGGCTGATCGACGACATGGTCGCGGCTGCGCTCAAGTGGGAGGGCGGCTACGTGTGGGCGTGCAAGAACTACGACGGCGACGTGCAGTCCGATACCGTCGCGCAGGGCTTCGGCTCGCTCGGTCTGATGACGTCGGTGCTGCTGACCCCGGACGGGCAGACGGTGGAGGCCGAGGCGGCGCACGGGACGGTGACCCGGCACTTCCGCGAGCACCAGAAGGGCAATCCCACCTCGACGAACCCGATCGCGTCGATCTTCGCGTGGACCCGCGGGCTCGCCCACCGCGGCACGCTGGACGGCACGCCGGCGGTGACAGCGTTCGCCGAGACGCTCGAGCGGGTGTGCGTCGAGACCGTCGAGGCCGGCCAGATGACCAAAGACCTCGCGCTGCTCGTCAGCAGCGATACGCCGTACCTCACCACGCAGGGGTTCCTCGCCGCCATCGAAGAGAACCTGCAGATGGCCATGACTGCCTGACCGTCTGCTGCGGGGGTGGGGTGCCGCCGCCGCCGATGCCACAACAGGGGGTGCGGCACGACGGCAGTTTGATCGCCGTGCGAGGGGCGGTAGCATGGTCGAACATCAGTTCGAGTTCGGAGTGTTCGTGGCCAACCCCGATGATCACAATTGCCGGTTTCTGCATGTCGACATGGACGCCTTCTTCGCCAGCGTCGAGGTGCGCCAGCGCCCCGAACTGCGCGGCAAGCCGGTGATCGTCGGAGGCGACGGGAACCGCGGCGTGGTCACGTCGGCGACGTATGAGGCTCGCGCCTGCGGAGTGCACAGCGCGATGCCGATGGGGCGGGCACGACGGCTGTGCCCGCACGCCGTCATCGTCCCTGGCGACATGCGCCTGTACGCCGAGGCGTCCGCCGGAATCATGGCACTCTTCCGGTCGATCACCCCGCTGGTCGAGCCGCTGTCGCTGGACGAGGCGTTCCTCGACGTGGCCGGTGCCCGGCGGCGGCTGGGCAACCCCCGGGAGATCGCCGTCTGGATCCGGGCCAGGATCGAGGACGAGCAGGGCATCACCTGCTCGGTCGGGGTGGCCTCCACGAAGTTCGTCGCCAAGCTCGCCTCCACCCGCTGCAAGCCCGACGGGCTGTTGGTCGTCCCGGACGACACAGTGATCCGGTTCCTGCACGCGCTGCCGGTCTCGGCGCTGTGGGGAGTCGGCGCCAAGACCGAGGAGCAACTGACGCGGCTCGGCCTGCGCTCGGTCGGGCAGGTCGCGCACACGCCGCTGCCGACGTTGCAGCGGGCGCTCGGACCGGCGTTGGGTGCGCACCTTTACGCGCTGTCCTGGGGCCGCGACGAGCGCGTCGTCGTACCGCACGAGCCGGAGAAGTCCATCGGCTCGGAGGAGACGTTCTGCTCCGACGTGGACGACCCCGCGGTGATCCACCGCGAGCTGCTGAGGCTCGCCGAGCGCACGGCTGGGAGGTTGCGATCGGCTGGGGCGCTGTCGCGGACTGTCAGCATCAAGGTCCGCTTCCACGACTTCACGACGCTGACCCGTTCCCGCACGCTGCGCAGCCCCACCGACGTCGGCCAGGAGATCTTCGAGGTGGCCGGCCAGCTCTACGACGCGCTGGGTCTGGACCGGGCGCGGATACGACTCGTCGGAGTGCGAGCGGAGGGTTTGGTGCCGGCCGCGGAGGCACCCGTCCAACTGCTGCTCGGCGCCCGTGACCGCGGGTGGCGCCACGCCGATCAGGCGGCGGATCGGGCGTCGCGACGCTTCGGCGCGGGCACCGTCCGCCCGGCTACACTGATCGATCCACTGTCCCCGTCGACGCGTTCTGCCCGCGCCGCGGGCCCTCCGGAGGGGATGCGCCCGGCCGATGACAGCCAGCTGTAGCCAAACCGGAACAACCTCGCTCACCCGTTCGCCTTTCGCCCAGCCCGAACGGCTCGTATCCTTAGCACCAGCGGGTACTCACCCGCTCCCGCTTCTCACTCGACCGGCAGCGCCGGTCGAGCTGATGCACTACCGGGAGGATCGCCGTGCCGCTCTCTGAGCACGAGCAGCGCCTGCTCGAGCAGATCGAGCGCGCGCTGATCGACGACGACCCGAAGTTTGCATCGACAGTGCGCTCGACCGACCTGCGTACGCGGGCCAAGCGCAAGATCCGGCTGTCGATAGTGCTCGTCATCCTCGGGTTGGCGATGCTCGTCGGCGGAGCGGTCGGTCCGACTATCGCGTTGGGTGTCTTCGGCTTCCTGGTCATGTTCGCCGGCGCCGGCTATGCGGTCCTCAATTACAAGCAGCTCTCCGGCGTGGCGGACATGCGCCCGGTCGACGGGCGCCAGCCCGCCGGTCCGGAGCGCAAGCCCCGCAAGACGCCGCTGAAGAGCCGGCTGGAAGAGCGCTTCCGCCGCCGCTACGACGAATAGCGCACTCGAACCGACCTGCCCTGGCGGCCACGCAGACCGTCGAGTTGTTGACCCAGCCGGCGCAGTGACGACGCCGGCAGTACCACGGCCTGCAGCCGATCCCGTCGCCCGGCGTCGTGCCGGATCGCCCTGGTGACCGTGCGGGTGGCCGCTGCCAGGTCGCCCTGGACGCCGGCCTGCCCCCCAGGCGCATAGCGGGCTCGCTCCTCGGCCGTTGTGAGCAGTCGGATGGCCGCGGCCGCCGGCTCGTCGAAGGAGTGCTCGCGGGCCAGCCTGCGGGCCACCGCCCGGGGTGTCTCCGAGCGCACCGTCGTACCCCGGAGATCCGCGGCCGTGTCGAGGATCTCGTCCCAGGCCGCGTGCGCCGCGGCGACGCCGGCACCCCCGGCCGCATGCAGCCGGCTTCGCCGAGTGGTCACCCGCAGGACGGCCGGAGTGACCACCGCACCGACGGCGAGGGCGACGAGCAGCCAGACCAGGGTGGTCACCGGGTCGAGCACCCCGGGGGACGTGCCGTCGCTCCCGCTGCTCGGGTCGATCGGGATCTCGGGCTCGAGTTGCACAGTGGGCCCGGCCTGGGTTCCGCGGGAGGCGGTGTTGCTGGCCGATGTCGTCGGGGTGTTCGGATTGCTGTCGACCCGCGGCGCCCAGGCCGGCTCGATTCCGCGCCCGCCGCCCAGCGGTGTCGGGTCGAACGGTACCCAGCCGATGCCCTCGAAGTACGCCTCCACCCAGGCATGTGCGTCGTCCGTGGTCACCGTCCACAACCCGGCGTTGCGGGTGCCGGGCGTGTAGCCGATGACGACCCGGGCCGGGATGTTGGCGAAGCGCATCATCACCGCCATCGCCGCGGCGTACTGCTCGCAGTACCCGCGCCGATTGGTCAGGAAGTCGACGAGATCGCTCCCGCTGGTGCCGGGTTCGGTGCTGAGGCTGTAGAGGAATCCGTTAGCCGGATCGGTGAAGAAGTCGTTGATCGCCAGTGTCCGCGCGTAGGGGCCCTCGGCGCCGGCCACGACGTCCCGCACCAGATTCGAGATCTCCGGGCGGACGACGCGGGGGAGGGCGGTGAACCGGCGCTGGATCTGCTCCTGGGAGTCCAGATCGTCGGCGGCTTCGAGGTCGGCCACCGACGGGACCGGCTCGTTCGCCACGACCGTGTAGGTGAGCCCGCCGGTGCGATCGTTCGGGCTCCACACCGTGCCGCTGATCTCGTCGAAGCGCCAGTCTCCCCCGGTGTCCACGTCACTGGTGGCGTAGTAGGTCGACAGGAACCGGTCGTTCTGGTCGAGCACCTCGATCTGCGCCTCGACCCGCCGGGTGGGGCTGCCGCTCGGAGGGCCCGGCAGGTCGCCTGCGTTGGCATCGAACGTCCCGTCGAGGTCGCCCGGCGCCCAACCCTGGTCGGTGTACGTCTCGAGGGACACCACCCGGAGGTAGTACGGCTGATCGACGTTGGTCTCCACCCGGAGCAGATCCAGCGGCTCGGGAAGGGTCAGCTCGCCGGCGAGGGTGGCCAGCGGGTTCAACGAGGTGCCGGGTCCGTCCCCGATGCCGTTGCCGGCCGTGCGCAGGATGCCGGTGGGCAGCGACGGGACCAGCAGCGGCACCGCCAGGCCCACCGCGATCGCCAGTGCCCCGATCCGCTGCGAGGCGAGCAAGCCGAACGTCGGCGTACGAGGGCCGTCGTCGGCTGGGCGGCCCCAGCGCATCACGGCCTCCCGGCCATCGACGAAGAGCAGCAGCAGGTAACCCACGGCCGCGCCGACGAACGGCCACCACGGGATCCCCTCGACCAGAGCGGCGGTGGGGATCGCATACAGGACGAGCAGGGCCAGGCCGGCGACCGCCGGCCGACGCAGGGCCACCGCAAGGATGTCGACGGCGACCGCGACGACACCGACGCCGATAGCCGCCAGGAAGAGCAGTTCCTCCAGGGTCTGGGCAGGGGAGACCTGGGTACGGACGGCGTACCCGGCCTCACCCAGCAGCACCCGCATGTCGGCCAGGCTGGTCCACGTCGGCAGGACGCCGAAGAACGCGTTGGACGGAACGAACAGGGCAGTGAGGACGAACAACCCGCCGGCCAACTCGAGTAGCGGTGCCCAGGGCGCCAGCCCGGGGACCAGGCGGGCACCGACGCTGACTGCCAGGATCGCCGCCAGGACGAGCACGACCGGGAGCACCCAGTCCAGGTTGACGAAGACCGGCTCGAGGGACAGCGCGCCGAGCAGTACGCCGACGCCCCCGGCGAGCGCCAGCCTGGTGCTGGTCGTCATCACACTCATGAGACCGCCGCCGGCTCGACGCCGAAGGTCATGCTGCCGCCGGCGCTGGCAAACGCGGAGACGCCGACCTGCGCCCATGCCTCGGTGATCGTCCGGTCGCGGCCGCCGATCACCACCCGCCACCCGCTACGTCGTAGCACGCTCACCGATGCCTCGTGCCGCGCGAAGACCGCAGCGCGGTCGGCGCCGGCCCCGCTCATCCAGCTGGACACGTCGCAGAGCACGGCGATGCTGCGCGCGGTGCCGCCCCGACCGGTCGCCAGCGCCTGCGCTTCGTCGGGACCGATGTCACCCAGGACCGCGACCAGCAGCCCGTCCTCGTTGGCGTGCCGCAGGGCCTGGACGCCGCGGTCCATCTCCAGGTTCGACGAGGAGGCGAAGATCGCCAGCTGGTCGAGCAGTTGGTGGCCGGCGCTGAAGTCCTCATCGGTGCCGGTGTGCAGCTCACCGCTGTCGGAGAACAGCCGCAGCGAGTAGCCGAGCCGGCCGAGGTGCATGCCGACGCTCGCCGTCGAACTCACCGACCATTCGAAGCTGGACCCGGCACCTTCGCCGCGGTGTCGCGACAGCCGGGCGTCCAGGAGCAGCGCCGCACGGGTCTGCCAGGGTTGCTCTTCCCGGCGAACCATGAGCTTTCCGATCCGGGCGGTGGAGCGCCAGTGCACCTTGCGCAGATCATCCCCGTCGCGGTACTCGCGGGTGGCCGCGTCGTCGTCGCCCTGGACCGCCACCGAGCGCGACGAGCTGTCCCCGCCGGTGGACCACGCCCCGCCGAGGCCGAGCGTCGGCAGCGGGTGCACCGTCGGCACCACTGTCAGCAGGTCGGTGCCGGAGAAGCCCCTCGTGAGTTCGACCAGCCCGAACGGGTCGGCAAGCCGCAGCCGCAGTGGCCCGATCCGGTACCGGCCGCGCAGCTCACCCTTGGCCTCGTAGTGCACGGTGCGCGAGTCGCCGGCGGGAACCCGGTCGATGACGAACCGCGGTCGGCCACCGAGAATGTAGGGCAGGTTGTCCTCGAGCAGCAGCAGACCGGTCGGGATCCGCGAGATGTTGTCGAGAGTGAGCCGGACGGTGGCCGGCTCACCGGCCGGCACCCTCGCAGGGGAGATGACCCGCTGGCAGGACAGCCGGAACTGGGTGCGGGCCACCAGAAATGCCGCGATCAACGGCAGCGCGACAAGGAAGACCGCGACCCTGAGCAGGTCCTTCTCGCCGAGGATCAGCGCGCTGAGCGCGGCGGAGAAGCCGGCCGCAACGAAGCAGCGACCGCGGGTGGTCAAACCGGTGAGTGCCTGGCGCACTCAGTCGTCCGTCCTACGAGGCACCGGGACGGTCCGGATCACGTCGGCGATCACCTGCTCCGCCGTACGGCGGGCGATCTGCGCCTCGGGGGTCATGATGACGCGGTGCGGCAACACCGAGCCGGCCAGCTGCTGGATGTCATCGGGCAGGACGTAGCTGCGGCCGGCCAGGGCAGCCTGCGCCTTGGCGGTCCGCAGCAGTTGCAGCGAGGCTCGCGGTGAGCCGCCCAGGCGCAGCTCCGGGGAGCGGCGGGTCGCGTTGATCACGTCGACGAGGTACTTGCGCACCGCGTCGGAGACGTGGACGGCATGCACCGCATGGATCAACGCGCGCACCTCGCGCGCGCTCGATACCGGCTTGAGGTCGTCGAGGGGGTCGCTGCCGGCGTGCCCGCTGAGCATGGCGACCTCGGCGTACACATCGGGGTAGCCCATCGACACGCGGGCGGTGAAGCGGTCCCGCTGCGCCTCGGGCAACGGGTAGGTGCCCTCCATCTCGATCGGATTCTGCGTCGCCAGCACCATGAACGGCGTTTCCAGCCGGTACGTCGTCCCGTCGACGGTGACCTGCTGCTCCTCCATGCACTCCAGCAGCGCCGACTGGGTCTTGGGCGAGGCGCGGTTGATCTCGTCGCCGACCACCAGGTTGGCGAAGACCGCTCCCGGCTTGAACTCGAAGTCGTGCGTCTCCTGGTTGTAGACGCTCACCCCGGTGACGTCGCTGGGCAGCAGGTCCGGCGTGAACTGGATCCGGCGTACCGAGGAGTCGATGGAGCGGGCCAGCGCCTTGGCGAGTTTGGTCTTCCCCACCCCGGGGACGTCCTCGATCAGCAGGTGTCCCTCTGCCAGCATGACGACGATCGCCAGGCGGACGACCTCCGGCTTGCCCTCGATCACCCGCTCGATGTTGCCGGCGATGCGGACCGTCGCCTCCCGGACGTCGTCCAGCCCGAGCGGCTCGATCGCAGGATCGTCGAGATCACCTAGGGCGCTGCGTGAGAGCACGCGCGGTCCTCCTCGCGTTGATGGCCGCACGTTCTCGGGCGACCCGCACCCTGGGCACTCTATGTCGAGCAGCTTGATTCCCCCATGTCCGTCTCCAAATCGTGGTCTTCGGCACGCCACTGAGGCCCTCCGCCCAGGAAGTGGTGCGCCGACCCGCGCTGATGGTGTACGAGTGGGGACCAGTGGGGTAGCGTGGTGATCAGTGGGGAGAGCAGGGCGTCAACTGGGGCCGGCGTGGTGGGTGTGGAGGTGGCTGCGGTGTTCCTGGGCACCCACACCCTGCGCATGGACGAGAAGGGGCGGGTCGCCCTCCCGGCAAAGTTTCGGGAGCGGTTGGCCGACGGCTTGGTGATCACGAGGGGACAGGAGAACTGCGTGTCGGTCTTTCCCCTCGCCGAGTTCACCCGGCGAAGCGTTGCCCTCAGTCAGGTGCCGAACACCGCTCCCCGCGTGCGCGACTACGCGCGGTTGCTCTACTCCGCCGCCGACGCCCCCACTCCGGACAAGCAGGGCCGAATCGTGATCAACCTCGAGCTTCGCCGGTACGCCGCACTGGAGCGCGACTGCGTGGCGATCGGCTCCAACACCCACTTCGAGATCTGGGACGGCGAGGCCTGGCGACGGTTCCTCGACGAGCACGAGCCGCTCTTCGCCCGGATGGACTCGGAGGTGGTGCCCGGACTCGTGTGACGAGCCAGTGGACGGCGAGGCGGATCCACCCCGTCCGTAGCCGTCGGTCTCCCCCCGA